>ERZ761607.782-NODE-782-length-46959-cov-17.955739_pt1 | contig 46959 bp, 30 predicted proteins | sample MGYA00511164_ERZ761607 | MGnify/ENA primary metagenome ERZ761607 (study PRJEB28899, sample SAMN02445080) | bioreactor sludge metagenome | biome: EBPR sludge | place: Australia: Brisbane, Thorneside Wastewater Treatment Plant | collected 2011-06-22 ...
TGACGTCAGTAGATTGGTGCAAAAAACGATTGAAAATCAACAAATCGGACTTTTCTGAGCAGACTCAATATGTTGTATATGTTTTTAAACATTGAAGATTTGCCTTTTCTGAGCAGACTCATATTTGTTATTTACAAATGATTTTGCCCATGCATCACGAACTGATCCTTATTCAAAATTTTCAATAAGCACCCCGCACGCACATTTCCAATAAATGAATTCAAAATAAAAAAGATCTGAATTTGTTCGAAAAAGGTGTCTGGTAATCATTCCATTATTCAGATGAAGGAATTCAAAATGGGCAAAAAATGAATGAATGCTTCAAAATGGAGCAAATTTTGGCTGTGGGCATGAATCTTAGGTTTTTATTAACTTTCGAAATCCATACTTAAATCGAAAATCGATTACATTTGCACTCTTTTTCATAAATATGTGTATAATTTCCAATCATCTATTGGAAAATGAAACAACAGAAGGAAGATAAAATCGTTCAATTTGCGGGTGATGCGTTCGAATGGCGGATAAATTCTCCCTATAAAGATATATATCATGGCAATGTCAAAAGAATTAAAAATCGGCTTATTATTTATAGGAGTACTTTTCTTAATGATCTGGGGATATAAATTCCTCAAAGGAAAAAATCTCTTTCATCAGTCAGATACTTACTATATTACCTATGACAATGTGGATCAGCTTACTGTGTCTTCCCCTGTAATGATGAAAGGTTTCAAAGTGGGTGCTGTCACGAATATCACGCTCAACCCTGAAAATGTGCAGGAACTGATCGTAACCATAGAAGTGGATGGCAATATCGAATTACCAAAAGAAACGGTTGCTGTTTTATTCAATGTCGGTATTGTTGGCGGCAAAGCCATTTCACTCGAATTCAACAAGCTTTGCACGGACGATTGTCTTGAGAATAAATCCTTTATCAAAGGAGAAACCCGGGGATTATTGAGTTCGATGTTGCCTGAAGCGGATATCAACCGATATTTAAACGCGGTTCAAACGGAAATAGGAGGATTAATGGATTCCATCGGTTTAGGTAGTGAAGAAGGTGCTGAAAATCCTGCTGACCAGGTCAAAATGGTATTAAAAAACCTTGCTTCAATCACCCGGAGTCTGGATGTTCTGCTTAAAAAATCAGACAATCACATTCAGAAAAGCTTATCAGACATCCAGTCATTTACAGGAACATTAAAGCAAAATCAGACTCAGCTTACCACTCTTGTCAACAATCTGGAAGCGTTTTCCGGCCAATTGGCCAAAGCTGATGTTGATCACACTGTAGGAAAGGCAGATACGGCGATTCAGGCCATCACGCTGGCAGTTGCTGATTTAAAAAGCATTTTGGGCAATGCGGATAAATCATTTAACAACCTGGATAAAATGATCTATCAGGTGCAGAAGGGTGAAGGTTCACTGGGAAAACTCGTGGGTTCTGATACACTTTACAATGACTTGCAAAGCACTGTAAATCAGTTTAATTTTCTATTACAGGATATTCGCCTGAACCCCAGAAGATACCTGAATCTGTCAGTGATCGGAGGCAAGAGCAGTCAGTATATCAAACCGGAAAACAATCCGGCATTGAAGTAAACGCTCAGCTGATTTCAGGTCTAACCAAAATTTTACATTATAAGTGTACATAATTTGGATCAGATAAAAATACATTTCAGACCTGACTGATAATCATAACATTAAATGTGACCCCATATCCTGACGTGCTATTTTAACACTTTTTTGCGCTTACGGATATTTTTTTTGGCTACCTTTGTAGCTCTGGTTGTTTTGAAATGTCAGAAAACAGAAGAAATCTGGCTGGCCGGGACAATTTCAGAAAGTTAACGAATCATTTAGAGGATTTTGTTGGTTTTTGAGATGTGTTAAAGGAACATTTCAGGTGAATTGATTTTTATAATAACAAACAGAAGTACTTTTTTGGTGATCATCGGGCATTATTCCTGTCATGATGGTTTGTTTTCTAAGTACGATCCGTCTTCATTTTGGCAAATAACCTGGATCAGATCCGGATGCTCTGGAAAGATTTTGTAAGTGATTTGAACAGAAAAGGCTAAGATCATTTTTGAAAACACATTGAAAAACATAAAGCAAATTAAAAATTTGTTAGGTAACCGGTTAATATCTGGTTTACATGCACGCGAAAAATAGTATACCATGAGTCCATTTTACAAGTTTATACCCTTTGTAATGGTTGTAATCATTTGGGGTTGTGATCAAACCAATGATACAGCATTATCTGAAAAGATTGCCAGGCTGGAAAAAACTGTGGATGCTTCTTCCGGACAAAAGCAGATCAGCGAATTGCTGGATGCCTATGCGGAATTTGTCAACAGTTCAGATGAAACTGCTTCCTCACGAAGAAAAATGCTAAAAAAAGCATATGAATTTGCAAAAAAAACAGGAAACAGTGAACGAGTCATTGAATTTGCATCCAGATCTCTGTTGGATTTCCCAAAAGATAAAGGCAGGGAAGAAAAAGTGCTCGATCTGATCTCCATTCATGAGAATGCAGGTAAAAGTGTGGTAGCCAATGTATTAAAGCATGCTTTTATGGAGAATTATCCCAATTCTCCGAAAGCAGATTCCCTCAAAAATATTGTTCAGGATCAAAATATGTCCACTGATTCAATCATGGTTGAGCTAGGAAAAAAAGTAAAATTAAACCCGGGAACTACAGGTATCAATACATTGATGGCAACCATATATGTGGACGCCTGTAAAGCGTATGCCACGGTTTTGCCTGAAAGGGAAAATGCGCCTAAACTGCTTTTTAATGCTGCGCAATTGACCACGACCATGAGGCAATTTGACAAAACCATCGGGTTATATGACTGGATAGTGGATAAGTATCCTGATACAGATGATGCTCCTGTTGCCCTGGCAACCAAAGGTTTTATTCTGGACAATGACCTGAAAGATATGGATAAGGCAAAAGAGATCTACAGGCAATTCATTGAAAAATACCCTGATCATAATCTGACAGGACAGATACAGTTTTTGCTTGAAAACTTAGGCAAATCCAATGAAGAACTGCTGAAGCAATTGGATCCTCAGGCAAAAAAACAATGAATCTGCCCTTCCAGTTCAGGATCGATCAGAAAAAGATCAGGAAGAGGATGGGGATGATGATGCCAAAAAGCATGTAGATTCCGCCTCGTCCCCAGATGCCTTTATGTCCTTTGACCATGAACAAAGATGTGAGGGCTAAAAAGATCAAACCACCTGCGAATATATCCGAAAACCACATCCACCATTTATTGGGGTTGTAATGCAGGTAATTTACCTGATAAAAAACAGGCCTCTTTCTCAGAAATTCAATTGTTCCGTCACCTGTATTCACATCAACAAAAACAGATGAACCACCTTTCAGGAAAATTTTCAGTGTATGCTGATCAGGATAATAATGGTTTCTATAATTATGCACATCGTCAATATCGGTGACGAGTTGTTTCACTCTTTCCTTCACATCAGGACTTTTTTTCAGATCAATTTTCGTATTAAATTCCTTTAATGAAACGGAATAATTGGGATTCCAGTCCTTCAGATGATTCAGCGCTATTCCGGATAATCCGTATATCATTGACGTACCTATGAAAAAATAACCGAGATCCCTGTGCAAAATCCGGCTCCATTTTCTTAATAATTTCATCACTTTCATTTTTATTCTGCTATCAAAAAATTAATTGATTGAGTGAATGGCCATGTATAAACATCCAATGAAAAATTCTGATCAGCTCCTTGCCATAATTAAAGGTTGAGTCTTCTCCGAAAAGTCTTTGCCCCCTAAATCCCTACTGACGTTTTCAGTCAGTATACGCACTGACGTTTTCAGTCAGTACATGCCTAAAAAGAGACTTTTAATTTGTTGATTTTCAATCGTTTCCCTTTAGTCTTGTGCTGATCTTCAGTACTGACGAAGCAAGCTAATCACTATCTTTGACGTCAGTAGATTGGGGCAAAAAACGATTGAAAATCAACAAATTGGACTTTTCGAGGTAGACTTCAAGGTTTATCCGGCAAAATCAATACTCCGATTAAACAGCCGGATCAATTAACCGAATGTCAATATAAGTTTTGATCATGAACAGGTGTAAGCAAAATATAACTTACACCCATCCTTTCCTAAGAAAAGGTTATTATTCTTCCAATGCTTTATGTGAAAGGTAATCTATTGACCAGTATGAAAGGTAGTCCACACCTGCCACTTTCATGGAGTCTCTGTAATACTGGATATTTTCTTTTTCTGCTTCAAAAGCTTCATCGTCAGTTTTTTTATCCCGATGTGCCTGCATATTATCTTCTTCTTTTTTCAGACAATAAGCTTCATCTACCCTGAATTCTCTGACAATTCCTTTGATTTCCAACATTTTACCTACCAGTTCTTCTGTGAATCTTTCTTCTTCTGAATCGACATGAAGATCTGAATTGTCAGAAACTAATAATAGTCTTTTTCCACCATGCTTACAGACATGATCTACCAAACCAGTGATGGCAATTTCTTTATCTACAAAATCTGCCGGATTGGCATAAAACTCATCCAATGTGAGTACTTTTCCTTCTTCTGTGTTGGTTTCTTTTGTATTGTTGTTTTTACAAGCAGACACCAACACTGCCATTACAAAAAACATCAAAGCCATTCGTTTCATATATTTCAATTTTAGTTTATTAAGTTCTTTACTACACAATTGAATCATTGAATGTCTGTTTTGCTGTTTCCACCAATATTAGCATCACAAGCTGCACTTTATTTAGCTTTTGTAAACAACAACCTCAGGTGGAAATTTTAGTCATCAAAAAAATCTTTATCATTCATTCAGCTCTACAAGCCATTTGCGGTGCAAGTATACAAAAATCAACTCACTTTTCTTAATATTTAGGCAGATTTTCCCCTTGATCAATCGATGATTGATTTATAAATCACAGATTGAATCCTTGCCCTGTAATCTTTTTTTACCAGTTTGTCATTATGCATGGTAGGGAAAGTGCGATTAGATAAGAATATGTAAATAAGCTTCTTCTCCGGATCAGCCCAAACACAGGTTCCGGTGAATCCCAAATGTCCAAAAGTGGATGGAGATGCAAGCAAGGACATGTTCTTGTTTTTCATCGGGTCGAGTTCTTTCATATCAAAGCCCAGGCCTCTTCTTGATGATTTGTTGAACCTGGTGGTAAAATTATAGATTGTTTGTTGTTTCAGATATCGTTTTTTTCCATAAACACCGTTATTCAGCAACATTTGCATGAGTACGGCAAGTTCTCTGGATGAAGAAAACAAGCCTGCATGTCCACTAACGCCTCCAAGCATTGCTGCACCCATATCATGAACGTAACCCTGAACAGTTTGCATCCTGAAATAATCATCCTCTTCAGTAGGTGCCATTTGTGTAGCGGGAAACCTTCCCAATGGATTAAAACCTGTATGTTTCAGTCCAAGTGGCTTATAAAATTCCTTCTCTACATATTTCCCGAGGCTTACTTCCGTTAAATTTTCAATGATATCCTTCATGATGTAAAAACCCAGGTCACTGTACACATAATTCCCCGATTTTCCCAATTCACTCGTATAGATCAGATAGCTGATGGTATCGATGTAGTCGTTCCTTATGAAAAGTTTATCGGCAACTTTTACATTATAACCCTTCTTTTCAACTGTCGAATAATATTTTTTCGAAGGCAACAGTTTTTTATTTTCCAATGTATCCAACGTCGCCTGGTAAAATGGAATCCAGGCTTTCAAGCCGGCATGATGACTCAGAATATCGATCAATTGCAGGTCTTTTATTTTGCTATCTGAAGGAAAAACCTTTACGTATTGGCCGACAGGTTCGAACAGATCTATTTTCCCTTCTTCAAAAAGCTTCATCGTGCCAAGAGTGGTTGCCATCACTTTGGTAACGGATGCGAGATCAAATATATCCTCCTTGCTGACGGCCTGTTTTCCTGTATAATCATGGTATCCAAAAACTTCATCAAACACAATCGCGCCATCCCTCACGATCATGATCTGGCAACCTGGAGCAGCTTTTTCCCTGATCATGTCTTCTGCGAGCAGTCGGATCTTTGCCAGCGTGTCAGAAGATAAACCCACATTTTCAGGCATCCGATAACTTAATATTTTCATTTCCGGAATAGATTCTCCGGAGCCTCTGATAAATGTTTGGTTAACATGGACTGGTAATTTTCCAGATATAGGAATTGCGCCAAAAACCGCCTGAGCAGCCATGTCCTGCATGAGCGTATCCGCTTCAAATGCCAATAAGACATCATCACTCTCAACAAAAGATTTTAGACTATAGGGAGTTCCAAACAAAACAGTTGTTGCAGGTGTTTTTTCTGATACTTCCCTAATCAATCTGACAAGGCCTGCAGAAACGCCAAAACTTCCGGCTTGCACCTTATTCATTTTCAATATCTGAAATACCACCTGATCATAAGTTTCCAATTGGTTTTTAAGCTTCTTTTGAGCATTTGCATCCGGTAATGCCGGAAAATTAAAATGTTTTGTTTCCCCGAAATCACCGAATCTCTCCTGGAAAGCTGTCAAATTAGCTGAGCCGATACAGACAGTTGCCAGTTTTTTTGTCCATGGTTCCTGGATGGGGATCAGCATTTTTTTCCCAGGAAAATATGTGAGTGCATTGGCATATAACTCCTGTTTGAGTGCGATGGCCTTTGAGGTATTGATATCTTTTTGAATGTTTTCCGTTTTGATCTCAGGCGCAAAAAACAGACCTGCTTCAAACTTGGCAATAAGAATCCTGCTAACGCTGGCGTTCAATCTTTGCTGTGTGATTTTCCCTTTATTGACAGCGCTTTTTATAGCATTAAAAGCCTGTTCAAAATTGCGCGATACGGTTAAAATATCATTGCCGGCTAAAAAAGCTTCCACCTCAATATTGCTTTGGGTGAAATGATCAGTTACGCCTGCCATGTCGAGTGCATCTGTCATCACCAGGCCATTGTATCCAAACTCTTTCCTGAGTGTTCCATCAATGATCTTATCCGAAAGAGATGCAGGCCTGTTGGACCGGTTGTCCATGGAAGGAATGTGCAAATGTCCTACCATAACTGATTTCACACCACGGTTGAGCAGGTATTTGAAAGGAAACATCTCATAATCATGCATTTCTGTCAGGCTTTTTGACACAACGGGCAAGGTTTTGTGACTGTCTTTTTTGGTGGAACCATGCCCGGGAAAATGTTTGACACATGCGATCAAACCAGCATCCTGCAAGCCCTTCATATAAGCGAATGCTTTTCTGGACACTTCCCGTTTATCATCGCCGAAAGAACGATCATGGATGATAGGGTTGTCCGGAATCGAATTCAAATCAGCTACGGGCGCAAAATTTATATGTACGCCCAAACGGGTCAGTTGACGGCCAATCTCTTTACCCATATTGTAAATCAACTGGTTATCCTGAATTGCCCCAAGAGTCATCGCCTTTGGATAACTGATGGAATTATCCAGTCTCATACCGAGACCCCATTCAGCATCCATAGCTATCAGCAATGGGATCCGGCTGCTTTTTTGCAGGGCAGCAGTGATTTCAGCCTGCTTTTCTGGTGAGCCTTTAAAAAAGGCAACAGAACCGATTTTGTACTTTTCTATAGATCTCTGGAGGGTTTTGGTATGCTGATCTCCCTGGTCAGAAAAAGCCTGGATCATAAACAACTGGCCTATTTTTTCGTCCAATGTCATTCCGTACATCCTGGTTCCAGCCCAGGTTCTTGCAATATCATTGACAGGTGTATTGATCAACTCAGGGCTGGTCACACCCATAAAAACTAAAACCAACGTGATGAATATCCTGATCCTGTATATCATGATTTTTTAAATTCCATTTGTTTATTTGCTTTGCAATATTTTTGGATCCAGTTCCAGTGCCTTTTTATGTGCCGCCTGTCCGCCGGCGACATCACCCATGTTGAAATACGTATTGCCCAGATTCACATAAGCACCTGCATTTTGAGGATCCAATTCAATGCATTTTTGAAAATGTTTCAACGCAACTTTCAGATTGCCGGAAAGGGCATTGGCTATACCATACAGTCGATTGGCTTCATAATCTTCCGGCAACATTTGAATTGCATTTTCAAGAAATTTCAAAGAGCCCCTGAGGTCGCCCTTTTCCTCGCCTAAGTATTTACCAGCCTCACGGTAACTAACAGCCAGGTTTTGTTTTCCCTGTTCAAACTCAGGTAAAATTTTTGTCAAATGCAAAAATACTTCTATGGCTTTTTCAAACTTTTTCTGATAATAATATGCATTTCCGAGCAATAAGTAGGCATTCTGATACGTCGGATGGATTTCAATCGCCTTTGTCAAATGAACTTCAGCTTCCTGCAGATATTTTGCTTTAAGGTAATGGTTTTCTTCATTTTTTGCCCGGTCGATCAGGCTACCGCCAGCTGCGTTCAGTACTTTGGCGCTGTTGACCGATGTTTTCACATCCGTTGTAAAAAGAGTGAAGTCATCTTTCCAAACGGTATTTCGTGCGATCGTTTTGGCTGACATGGCTAAAAATATCAATAAGGAAGGTAGCAAAATAAGAATTTTTTGGCGGTTGTACCATTTATCAAAAAAATACGCCACCAAAAGGGTAAAACCCACAGAAGGCATAAAAATGAACCTTTCTGACATATTGGTTCCAATGGGAAAAACGATGTTGGAAACGATGGAAAGTGTGATCAGGTAAAACAGGATACCAAAACTGATGACTTTATTCTTCTTCAAATAACGTATGGCTATCCAGATCAGCCCTGCATACATCGTCAAACTGATCAACACCGGCCAATCCGAAAAATTCATGATATCGATGTGCCTCGGGTAATAATCGTGGGTCAAAGGGTGCGGAAAAACGAGCAACTGAAGATATTTGCCCAGAGTAAATATGATAGTCGCCATTTTTTCACCCATATTAAAATCGATGTACTGACCATTTATAAATTTCAAAAACGGGTTATTCATCAATTCCATAGACTGTGAACCAAGATCAAAACCCAGAATGCTGGTTCTGATAATCAGAAAAACAACTACAGGAATCAAAATGGATATAAGCATAGAGATTTTTCGTGCCGCTTTTGCAGAGCGGAAAAGGAACAATGCCAAAGGAATGATCAATACGAAGGTAATGGTGTTTTCTTTGGACAACAAACCAAAGAAAAAGCTGATGGCAGCCAACAGCAAATACCCGATCCGACCTTTGTCTGCATGCCTGATCACTAAATAAAATGTGAGCATACTGAATAACATACTCATGATCTCATCCCTTCCTTTGATGTTGGCAACTACCTCTGTGTGAACCGGGTGTACCGCGAATAAAAGTGCAGCGATAAAAGCGATCAGGCCCGCGTTTTTAACGCCAGGAAATTTGGCTAAAAGGGTGTTGATCGTCTGGAAGATCAACACAATGAGTAAGCTGAACATCAGCACATTGATCAGATGTCCTGCGAAGGGTTTTTCTCCAAAAAGCTCTCTTTCAATGGCAAACATCACCAGCGTGAATGGCCTGTACCTTCCTCCTGTCACCAACTGATCTTTTCCTTCTACCTTGAAAAACCCGAAAAAAGTATCGTGCTTCAATATTCCGGGTATGCCTTCGATGCCCTGTGAAGTAAACATATTGTCATAAATGACGATCGCATCATCCTGAGTGAACTCATGAGTCAGCGTATTGCCATACATCAGTAAGGATACCGCAAAAAGCAATATTTTTTGCACCAAAGTGCTTTTTATCCAGCCTTTTTGCATATTATAATATATTAAAAGAACAATATATATTTATTTAACTAAAATACAAAGATATAATAAATAACGATTTTAGTACAACTGCATTCATGACTAAATCATGCTTGTTTGCTCATCCAACTGTACTACAGTTGTTATGCTACTTTAGCTCAATTCGCCTTTTTCATGATCTTTTGGGCTCCTTTCGAGCTTCGCATCAAAACAAAGGTAAGGCTAAATCAGGGCAAATGAATAATCAAGCATGCAAAATTTTGCCCTGAAGAGGAAATCGGATTATATCCTTTGGAATTTTTTACAGAAACCCTTTCGCATCATCGTCCTTCCTTAAATGAATTCAGAGCACCTTAAAATAGATACAGAAAACAGCATTTTACTTCTATGCAAATTTGATTATATTTGCTGGTAAAGTTTTTTGTAACTGCATTATACTAATTAAGCTATAATTAATAAAGAATATGACAAAGCCCTTTTATGTAATTTTATTCGCCATCTTGTTTACCTCCGGTCTGGAGTCACAAGCCGTAGTTTTCCACAACAATTATATGAGAAACGGGTTCAGTCTCAACGGACAATGGAATTACATTGTGGATGTATATGAATCCGGATTTTACAATTACAGATGGATACCCTATGACGAGATAGAAAATCCGGGGGCGGGCGCTTTCTTTCTGAACAGCAAGCCAAAATCTAAATCGGATCTGGTTGAATTCAATTTTGATATGTCTCCCACAATTTATGTTCCGGGAGACTGGAATTCACAACACGAAAAACTATTCTATTATGAAGGAACAATTTGGTACAAAAAATCATTTAATATACCTGATTTCAATCCGGGAAAACGATATTTTATACATTTTGGCGCCGTAAATTACCGCGCTGATGTATATGTCAATGGTCAAAAACTAGGCATGCATAAAGGCGGGTTTACGCCTTTTCATTATGAAATGACCGGCATCGTCCGCGAAAAAGACAATTTCGTCATCGTTCGGGTTGACAATAAACGTGCAGCAGATGAAGTTCCGACGCTCAACACTGACTGGTGGAATTATGGCGGTATAACCAGAGATGTGACTGTTTATGCTGTCGAACCTACTTTTATCGATGACTACAACATCCAATTGGATGAGGAAAACAAGCAATTGATCAGGGGAAATATTCGCCTAAACGGCAAAGATAAAGCAGGTCAAAAAGTGATATTCAGTATTGCTGAACTCAATATTCAAAAAGAACTTTTCACGAATGATGATGGATATGTTCAATTTGAAATCCTTTCAAAAAAAATCGGGCTATGGAGCGATACACATCCAAAATTGTACGATATCAGTCTGGAAACCGAAACAGATGCCATCAAAGACAGGATTGGTTTCCGCCAGATCAAAACCATTGGACCGGAGATTTTGCTCAACGGCGAGAAGATATTTTTACGCGGTATTTGCATACATGAAGAAAATCCTGTCAGAGGTGGCCGGGCATACTCAATGGACGATGCCAGAATCTTGCTCGGGTGGGCGAAGGAATTGGGATGCAATTTTGTAAGATTGGCTCATTATCCGCATAATGAAAACATAGTCAGGCTGGCAGATGAAATGGGAATGCTGGTCTGGGAAGAAATTCCAGTGTATTGGACCATACAATGGGGTAATGAAGAAACCTACCAAAAAGCTGAGCAGCAACTGAAAGAGATGATCCAAAGGGATAAAAACCGGGCATCCGTTATCATCTGGAGCATGGCAAATGAGACACCCCAATCTCCTGAAAGAAATACTTTTCTAACCAGGTTGGTCAACACCACACGATCCATGGATCCTACCAGGCTGATCAGCGCGGCGATGGAGAATCATGGGAAAAAAGGTGTCAAAAATATTGCTGTAGTTGAAGATTCCTTTTCTGATATGGTCGACATCGTTAGTTTCAACCAGTATTATGGATGGTATGGAGGTGATATTGCCAACCTGAAAAATCTGCGCTGGGAAATTGATATCAATAAACCAGTGATCATTTCTGAGTTCGGGGCAGGCGCTTTGCAGGGTTACCATGCAGACAGCCTGACCAGATGGAGCGAAGAATACCAGGAATATCTTTACCGTGAAACACTTCCTGCATTGAGAACCATTCCTCAGTTGTCAGGCATCAGCCCTTGGATCCTGGCTGACTTCAGATCTCCAAGAAGGATGTTATCACCTTATCAGGAAGGATGGAACAGAAAGGGGCTGATCTCCCAAACCGGCAATAGGAAAAAAGCGTTTTATGTACTACAGAAGTTTTACGAAGAACTCGCCAGCCAGTTTGTCAAGGAAAAGAAAAAATCAAGGTAGAAGATCCTTTGTTAATTCTGTTAATGATCCAGATTCCGGATTGGGATCAGTTTACAATGAACTTGTGACTCATGGATGCCTGAGCCAAAAAGGATATTCCTTATTTATTGTGGAATCCGCCTAAACGATTTGGATTTTAAAAATGGTACTAAATTGATCTTAAAGGTATCAGAATATTTTTGTAATTGATCATGGATTTGTAGTAATGTCATGGAGGATATCACCTGAAGTTTAGGATCATAAAACACTACTGACCGCCAAAATTTTTACCTACACTTATCGATTGAGCGCAATTTTCTTTTCATTGAAATAATTTTTGCTGGTTTTTATCTTAAAAAACTTTTTGCACTTGACAATCTAAAACAATTAATATAATTTTGTGTTTCTCTTAAATAGTAATAATTCTTATCTAAGATAAATTTCATGAAAGTTCAAACAACATCATACCGTGAACTAATTGCCCGGCAAGGTTTGAGGGTAACACCACAGCGTATGGCCATACTGGAGGCTGTTCATAAAATTGGCAATCACCCGACCGCTGACCAGATCACGGATTTTGTCAGAAAAGCGCATCCCAACATCGCTTCAGGAACGGTTTATCATGTACTTGACACCCTGGTTCAGCATCAATTGATCAAGCGGGTCACCACTGACAGAGATGTCATGAGATATGACGGGATCATGGAGAGCCATCATCATTTGTACTGTTTGGAATGCAATGACATACAGGATTATGTTGATGTAGAGCTCAATGCACTGCTTCAGGAATATTTCAAATCAAAAAAAATTGAAGGATTCGAGATCAAAGAATTCGTACTTGAGATAAAAGGCACTTTTAATAAATGTAAAAATCGATAGATATGAGAGAAAAAAGTATTGAACTGCTGAACAAAGCCGTTGCAGATGAATTGGCTGCTGTCCATCAGTACATGTATTTTCATTTTCATTGTGATGATCAGGGTTATGATCTGTTGGCCAACCTGTTTAAACGGACAGCCATTGAGGAAATGCTTCATGTAGAAAAACTAGCCGAGCGGATCTTGTTTCTTAAAGGTGAAGTGGACATGGTGGCGGGGGAAGATGTTAAGAAAATCCACGACGTCAGGGAAATGCTTGAAATGGGCGTCAGCATGGAAACCAGTAGCGCTATAGACTATAACAACTGGGCAAATATTTGTGCAGCCAATGCGGATGCTGTGACCAAGAAAGTATTTGAAGCATTGGTTGAGGATGAAGAACGCCATATGAATCAGTTTGAGGATGAACTCGAAAATATGAAGAAATTCGGGGACAATTATCTGGCATTGCAATCCATTGAACGGAGCAAAAGCAATGCCATAGGTCGCCCGCCAGTGGAATAGCTTCAAGATGTTTGAATTGCATAATTAGCTTTCAGGCAAATATTATTTTGTGATCGACCTTTTTGACTAAACGACTTTGTCTTTAGAGTGATATATTTTGCCTATAAGCAAATGATATTCTATCTTATACAAAAACTCAATTCCGGCTAAAACCCAGCGTCATTGCAATACAGGAAATTAAAATTAAACTATTTATTATTAAACTTAAAACTATCTGACTATGGAACATGAATCAAACAACTCAGGGAAATGCCCCTTTACCGGTGGTATGGTAAAGCAGGGCGCAGGCGGAACGAGCAACCGTGACTGGTGGCCGAATCAGCTCAACCTGAACATTCTGCGGCAACATTCCAGGCTTTCCAATCCAATGGACGAAAAATTCAAGTATGCCGAAGCATTTAAAAGCCTTGATCTGGAAGCACTAAAAAAAGATATTTTTGATCTTATGACAGATTCTCAGGATTGGTGGCCAGCTGATTATGGTCATTACGGACCGTTCTTTATCCGCATGGCCTGGCATAGTGCAGGCACATACAGAGTATCTGACGGACGAGGAGGCGCGGGATCAGGATCACAGCGTTTTGCTCCGCTCAACAGTTGGCCTGACAATGCCAATCTGGATAAAGCAAGGTTGTTACTTTGGCCCGTTAAAAAGAAATACGGTCACAGGATATCCTGGGCTGACCTGATGGTTTTGGCGGGCAACTGTGCACTGGAATCCATGGGGTTCAAAACATTTGGTTTTGCTGGAGGACGTGAAGACATCTGGCATCCGGAGGAAGACATTTATTGGGGATCAGAAAGCGAGTGGCTCGGTGATAAGAGATATACAGGTGACCGAGAACTGGAAAATCCGCTGGCTGCTGTTCAGATGGGACTGATCTATGTCAATCCGGAAGGACCCAATGGTCATCCGGATCCGATCGCTGCGGCCAAAGACATTCGTGAGACATTTGCCAGGATGGCTATGAACGATGAAGAGACTGTGGCTCTGATCGCCGGAGGACACACTTTTGGCAAAACCCATGGAGCCGCCGATCCTTCAAAATATGTAGGAAGAGAACCTGCTGCTGCCGATCTGGAAGCCCAGAGTCTTGGTTGGCATAATACTTTTGGTAAAGGAAATGCAGAAGACACCATAACCAGCGGAATTGAAGGCGCCTGGACCACCACACCGACCAAATGGAGCAACAATTTCTTCTGGAATCTTTTTGGTTATGAATGGGAGCTCACCAAATCACCCGCAGGGGCGCATCAATGGATACCCAAACACGGAATGGGAGCAGACACAGTACCGGATGCCCACATTCCGGGAAAAAAACATGCACCAATTATGTTGACCACAGACCTTGCTTTGCGATTTGATCCTGCATATGAAAAGATTTCAAGGAGATTTTTTGAGAATCCTGATGAATTTGCAGGTGCATTTGCCAGAGCCTGGTTCAAGTTGACACACCGGGATATGGGCCCATTGTCAAGATATCTGGGGCCTGAAGTTCCTAATGAAACATTGATTTGGCAAGATCCGATTCCGGCAGTGGATCATGAACTGATAAATGATGCGGACGTAGCTGAATTAAAAGAAAAAGTGCTGGCATCGGGTCTGGGAATTTCCCAACTAGTATCCACTGCATGGGCATCCGCTTCCACTTTCCGCGGTTCAGACAAACGTGGTGGTGCCAATGGCGCACGTATTCGCCTTGCACCACAAAAAGACTGGGAAGTCAACAACCCCGCTGAACTTCACAAAACCCTGGAAGTACTCGATGGAATTAAAAGTACCTTTAATATGTCACAGACTGGCCGCAAAAAAGTGTCGTTGGCAGATCTGATCGTTTTGGCTGGATGTGCCGGAATAGAACAAGCTGCAAAAAATGCAGGATATCCTGTACAGGTGCCATTTACGCCGGGGAGAATGGATGCAACACAGGAATTAACAGATGTAGAATCCTTTGCAGTGCTGGAGCCACTCGCTGACGGATTTCGCAATTATTCCAGGGAGCGTTTTGCTGTCAGTGCGGAAGAAATGCTGATCGACAAAGCCCAATTGCTCACGCTTACTGCACCGGAAATGACCGTGCTGACAGGAGGTATGCGCGTTTTGAATGCAAATTATAGCCGGATATCACACGGTGTATTCACCACACGATCTGAGACCCTTTCAAATGATTTCTTTGTTCATCTGCTCGACCTGAATATACGCTGGAAAGCCAAAGATGAACGAAAAGATATTTTTGAAGGATTTGATAAAAAGACAGGTGAATTCAAATGGAGCGCAACCAGGGTTGATCTTATTTTTGGTTCCAATACAGAACTGAGGGCTTTGGCTGAAGTATATGCATGTGATGACAGCAAAGAAAAATTCGTTCATGATTTTATAGCTGCCTGGAATAAGGTCATGAATCTGGATCGTTTTGATATTGCATAGTTGAACAATTGACAATATAGCTTTTTCCTGCCCCTTTTGGGATAAGAATAGTTGTCCTGTAAAAGGTGACCTGGGTGCCAAGTCACCTTTTTTCTTATGATTTTTGGGTTAAACTATTAAAAAATCATAATTTTACAGCATTCGTAAACCAATAAACTTTTCACAATGAAAAAATTAGTTCTGTTAGCATTGCTTTTGAGCAATTCCCTTTTGGTTTTTAGCCAGAAAGTGGATATTGATGACCTCCGGATTTATATCAGTAATGTAAGGTTGCCCCGCAATCATGTTCCTGAAGAAGACAGGTTTTACAGAGTCCTGGTATCCGGAAATTCTTCATTGGCTGGAATCAACCAGGATGAGTCAATCTATCTGTATGGATGGGAAAAGGTCAATGAAAACCCAAAATTCCAGATCAATGTCACCATGGGATCTTTTTTGAGAGGTAAAGCCAGCCTTTCTGAAAGAACTGAAGAAAAGAAAGACAAAGACGGAAAGGTTATTTCAACTACCAAAAAGTATTCATATTATGTAACTAACCGTGCAACCGGTAATGTCAGGATTTTTGGCTATAAAAATGAATTACCCAAAGTTTTGTCCGAAAAAGAACTTGAACTGCAAAAAAAGAAAGAATTGAAGGAACAGGAAAAACAAGCCAAAAAAGAAAAAGAAACATCAAGCAATCCTTTTCTTGCCAATGCATCCAAATCTGATCCAAAAGATGACGATCCTGTATCTGGTAAAAATATGGCCTACTATTGGGATCTTGATAAGAGTTATGAGTACAGCACCGCAACTTACACCACTTCTTCTGCAGCATTAAAGGAATTTAACTCCGATGCTGGACGGGCTTCTGACGGGCATGAAGCGGATTTCAGAGAAAATTATGCCAATTGGGTCAGAAATGACATCAACAGGTTATATGGCTATTCTCCTTCAAATAACAGGGTAAAATTTAAACGCCTTGATTCTAAAAAGCACCCGGAATATGAAACTTACGAAAATGCAACCAATGCAATGAAAGTCATTTTTGAAAAAATGCGTTACAACAAGCCCATCAATTATATTGAAGAGGATTTACAACCCATCATCGATTATTTTGAAGAAGTGACAAAAAGATATGCATCAGATGATAAACAGGAGATCAAGCTGAGAGAAGCTTCCATATATAACCTGGCAAGGATATATCAATATCTGGACCAACATGACAAAGTAATTGACTATGCCAATAGATTGTATGAAACAGACAAAAAGTCCAAAGATGCAAAAAATTTCATCAAAGAATCTACTGAAATACAAAGACAACTGGAATTTCATCATATGAAATCCAGGCACATTGTTCCAAAATATGCAGCAGATGAAAAAGATGAATTGGGTGAAGAGACCGAAACCATAGAAGAGGATAACTAATCTTCGTGTTTCATACAGGAGGATGTTCCAAAAAGCCGGAATGGTTGAGCATGCAATTTAATATCAGGAAATTGCAGGCTGATCTTTTTTGATAATAAAATCGACTTCAGGAACATCCTCATTGCATTCAGTAAAAAAAATCAATCAGCTATGAATAAAAAAGTAATATTTTTTGCCGTGTTGCTCACCGGACTTTTCAGTTCGTGTTTAAGCTTTATCGAGAATCAGAGTGAGCAGTATCTGCACGGAGAATGGATTGCAGTAACCATGCAAAACGGGTCTGTAGGTGAACCCGTGGATATCAACCCGCATGCAATTAATTACATATTGGGCAAAAAACAGGGCGATGCAATATACTTCAATTCGGACAAAACCTTTACCGTTTTCAGCCAAAAATCCGGACTGGGCAGTGGCACACCGGTATCCGGAACTTATGAAATGAATGTATTGACCCTGAAATTAAGTTTCTATAACGAACCAACCATTACAAGGGAAATTTTATCCATCGGCGATCTGGAAATGGTGATGCAGGATACCATTTTCGGCTCTCCTGTGACGATCGCTTATAATCAATAAGGAATTATTTCCCTCCCTTTTGGAATGAATGATATGCCATATTTGTTATCATATTTTTGAGTTATCCGGGTATGAAACAGAATTACCTTTTGTATCCTGATGGTTCTGAACCGGTCAAAAATGATTATTGTTTTTCATGTTAAAAATTTCTTTATAACTTCAAAAGCATTATCATTGCCACCCATTCTATGTTCCATTTGGATCAACCAGAGCAGGTCATGATTTTCACAACCATGAGTTCATCGAATTTCAAATACATGATGAGCGAACTCTGGTGGATGAACTGGTTTTTTGAATCAAACGGGCTGAGTTTTTCAGGAACTTCAATTATTAAAAATGTCACAAATCTTTCTTTGGGTAGGATTCAATGTGTTCATCCTCGTGATGTTAGTGCTTGATCTGGGTGTTTTCAACCGCAAAAACCATGAGATCAAGGTTAAAGAAGCCTTATTGTGGTCTTTATTCTGGATCGTACTATCGCTCATTTTCAATTATGGAATATACTATTATAAAGGGACTGAAGTTGCTTTGCAATTTTTCACCGGATACATCATAGAAAAATCGCTGAGTGTAGACAATATTTTTGTTTTTTTAATGGTATTCACCTACTTCAGAGTACAACCCAAATACCAGCATAAAGTACTCTTTTACGGTATATTGGGAGCCCTGGTTTCCCGGGCCATTTTCATCTTTGCCGGGGTGGCGCTCATTGAAAATTTCCATTGGATCATTTATGTTTTTGGCGCCTTTCTGATTTTTACAGGGATCAAAATGATCACTGAAAAAAACAAGGAGATCCGGCCTGACAAAAATCCGGTTTTAAAAGCATTCAGGCGTGTGTTCCCTGTGACCAAAGAATATCATGGTTCGAGATTCTTTGTGAAGGTAAACAAAAAACTCCATGCGACGCCTTTGTTCATCGTCGTTTTAATGGTAGAGACCACTGACATAATTTTTGCGGTCGATTCCATTCCGGCCATTCTGGCGATCACCCATGATCCATTCATCGTTTATACATCCAATGTGATGGCCATATTGGGTTTGAGGGCTTTATATTTTGCCCTGTCAGCGGTGATGCGGCTGTTTCATTATATACAATACGGACTTTCCGTGATCCTGGTTTTTGTGGGAGTTAAAATGCTGATCAGCGGTTTTGAAATCAAATTACCAATTACCGTCACTTTGGCAGTCATCGGAGTGATCCTGGTTTTATCTATTGTGGCATCACTTATTTTCCCGCAAAAAACTGAAAATGATCCGGAACAAAACCAAAACTAACAGGAGATTCTTGGCAACCCAATGTATGAGTGACTGAAAATCAGTTTCCTCTTTGGATCTGGATCTGGCTCGTTCAGCTTAGGCTTAATCACACAAGGGAACACTCGGATGAGTAGTTTACTTTGGACTCAATCATGCGCGATTCTGAAGCTGCACATCATGGTTGGAAAAACATGGGTTTTAACATGCAAAGGGACTTTTTGACCCGGACTATCTGGTTTCATTCTACCATATCAACAATATCTGACTTATTTTTTTTCTTGATTTCTGAAACTAAATTTACAATGGTTTCAGCGATTATTTTTTCTGCCTGCTGTCCTGCTTCAGATTGAGCGCTGCCGTCAGCCTTTATACCACCTGCTTCACTGAATGTGGGTTTATGTATTAATTTCGCTTCGCTTTTCAGTTTTCCCCATTGTTCAGAACTCAATTTTTTTATAACCATGACCAAAGCTAAAAACTTAGTGTCAGACTGAAGTTTATGTTCAATCTCCTTTGGAATTTCATTGCTATGAAAATTATTCAAATCAATTTCTGTATAACAATTGTAATCTAAATTTCCCGTGCTCAATTTGACATATTTTGTTTGATTTTCTTTAATACATTCGAATAATTCATGAAAGGGATCAGATACTTCTTTCATCGCATTCTCAAGGAGCGCGTTTTTATTCTTTTCGTTATTCAAGTCCATCTTTTCCTGTGCCGAATTGATCCTCTTCTCCAACGCTGACATTTTTATATCCTGATAAATCAAATTTCCTATTAAGGTTACAATAATTGCACCGGCTAATACTATTATCAGATTTTTAATATCCTGAGAAGATATATTCGGTGAATTTTCTTTTTTCTCCATTATAGTCTGTTTTTTATGGTATTAATAAATTACGAAAATTGTCTTGACAATGTTCTTCATTAAATGCTTGTGTCAAACTATTTTTATCCCTGGTTAATGTCTGCAAGAAAACCTATGTTATTTTGTCTCTGATAAGAAAATATCTGGGACAATGTTTGCGAGCTTTCTGCGTGTTTCACAAAGGCAGAAGTTTTTGAAAACAGGAGTTAACTTATTGTAAATGAACGTTTCAAAAACGAGCATTTGGCAGCATTTGGGGTTTTTCGCTAAGATCAGCTATGAAAAATTCTAACAAAACATACAATAGCCTCAATTAGGCATATTGGGAAAAACTAACCTTCTTCGCCACATTGCCTAATAATATTCACACCATCCGTTCCATTTCGGAACAAAGTTTCATAAATTTACACAAATTGTTTTAAATTAAAAAAAGTATGTGAAACTTTTTTCCCACCTGATTGAATGATCCGGTCAAACGGACCAGGAAGATCCGGAATTTGAATAGGAGGATTTTTCGTTGTTGAACTTATTCAGTTCAGAGATCTTCTTACGGTTATCGGAGAGAACCTACAATCAGGGTTTTATTTTGTTTTGTTGATCATTGGTGGGGTCAAAGATCCGACCATTCAAAAGAGCAATTTGCAGTTTTAAGACAACTATGGCAAGTGAGGGAATAAAATGTTGCTCAACTGACTGCCAGCACAGATGCATGTAAAGATTTCAAATGTTTCCTCCAACATGGCTACCTACTTTTGCTATGGTGTTTAATGGTAGCATTTATTCCTTTTATGGCAATTTTGAAATTAGAAAATTGATTATGCTGCGAAAAGTCCTAATATTGGTTTCCAATCGTTTTTTGCCCCAGGCTGCTGACATCATCGATCAGCACAAGACTAAATGGAAATGATAGAAAACCAACAAATTATAAGTCCACTTAGGCCTGAACTGACTGAAAACGACATTGGAGATTTGGGGGCAAAGGCTTTTCGGAGCTGACTCATTTTATTATAATTCTGTAACATTCCCGGTTATTGTTGAAATTTTTTGCACTTTGTTGATCTTTGGCTTGTCAATGGCAACCTGTACTTCATTTCGGGCTGCAGTTATCAAGCACTTTATTAATGTCTTAAAAATTGAATTCGTGTATTATTTAGCAGAACTTTGACGAATTTTGATCTTAGATATAATGCCACACAGAATATTTAACCCGTAGGATGTAAATCCAACGGGGTCGAACCCCGTAGGAAATATATCCAACGGGGTCGAACCCATCACGATGCGGCTCGGGGTTCTTAAATCTTTTTTCTCTTTTGTGCTGGCTCGTCCGGATAAGGGATAAGTAAACTGACAAACCTATACGTTCATGCCATGTTTTAATGACTTAAAGTCGATAATTTTGGTAATCAACTGACAAAAAGTCCTTTATTTCCGGTGGTATAATTATTGACAACATTAATTTTCAATAACAATACTATGTTTGAAGAATTCTATATGCAAGATATATTGGAAGAAAGCGGGCAGTTTCCATTTTTGGGTATTTCAGACGATGATGAAATAGATTTAGAAGTGGATATTCCTGATGACATTCCGATTTTGGCTTTGACAAACACCATATTATATCCGGGAACGGTTATGCCTATCACCATTGGAAGAGAAAAATCTTCTCAGGCTATTCAGGCTGCTTATAAAGGTGACCGTTGGATCGCTACTTTTACACAGCGGTCTGCTGAGATTGAAGATCCTTCGTTTGACGATATTTACCACATCGGAACACTCGCGAAGGTAGTTAAGTTGCTCAAAATGCCGGACAATTCCACCACAGCTATCCTCCAGGGAAGAAAACGTTGTCAGTTGGATAAACTGACAGCAGAAACGCCTTTTCTTAAGGGTGTCTGCAGTCAATTGAAAGATTTTATTGAACGCGACAATATCCATTTTAAGGCAACCATGAGTGCCATTAGGGAAAAGGCTAGGAAAATTATCCACCTGTCTAACCACATTCCCAACGAGGCTGTAATGATGATCGACAATGTCAGCAATGACTATTTTTTACTGAACCTGGTATCTACCAATCTCAATATCAGCATTTCTCAAAAACAGGAACTTCTGGAGATCGCAGACCTGATGGATCGGGCAGAAAAAGTCCTGCAACTCATGGATGCGGAACTGAAGATCTTAGAGTTAAAGGGTCAGATAGAATCTAAAGTGCGGTCTGAGATCGAGCAACAACAAAAGGATTACTTCCTCAATCAGCAACTCAAAACCATTCAAAAGGAATTGGGACAAAATCCTCAGGAACAGGATTTACTTCAAATGGAAGAACGAGCCAAAAATAAAAAATGGCCGGAAGCTGCTGCCAAAAAATTTGAAGCTGAACTGAATAAGGTCAGGCGGATGAATCCACAGGCTCCTGATTACTCCATTTCCTATAATTTCCTAGAGTTTTTCGTTGACTTGCCATGGGATAAGCTTTCAAAAGACAATTTTGACCTTAAAAAAGTCAGAAAAATTTTGGATGAAGATCATTTTGGGTTGAAAGATGTGAAGGAAAGGATCATCGAACATCTGGCCGTATTGAAACTTAAAGGCGATATGAAAGCTCCGATCATTTGCCTGGTCGGCCCTCCGGGAGTAGGTAAAACTTCTTTGGGCAAATCAGTTGCCAGAGCTTTGGGCAGGGAATTTATCCGGATGTCTCTGGGTGGTTTGCATGATGAAAGCGAGATCAGGGGACACAGGAAAACCTATATTGGTGCGTTGCCCGGCAGAATATTGAGTTCAATTAAAAAGGCGAAATACTCCAACCCGGTATTTATTCTGGACGAGATCGACAAAATCGGGGCGACATTCAGGGGTGATCCTTCATCTGCACTGCTTGAAGTGCTGGATCCTGAACAGAATTCCACATTTTATGATAATTATCTGGAAGCTGAGTACGATTTGTCCAAGGTTTTATTTATTGCAACAGCCAATTCAATGAATACCATACAGCCTGCTTTGAGAGATAGGATGGAAGTCATCGATTTGAGTGGTTATTCAACCGAAGAAAAGATTGAAATTGCCAAAAAACACCTCATTCCCCAACAATTGGAAGCTCACGGTCTGAAAAGTTCGATGGTAAGCTTGCACAAAACAGGCATACAGGAGATCATCCAAAGTTATACACGGGAATCAGGCGTAAGAAATCTAAACAGAGAAATAGGCAGGGTCATGCGACACGTTGCCAAAAAGGTGGCCACCGAAGAAAAGTATACCGATGTCATAGAATCTCCTGAGGTGGTGGAGATACTTGGTCCTCAAAAATATAATAAAAATAAAGATGCATCAGTAGAAACGCCTGGTGTAGCCATTGGCCTTGCATGGACCGTGGTCGGAGGCGATATTTTGTTTATCGAAGCCAGTTTGAGCAAGGGAAAAGGCAAGCTCACACTGACCGGCAATCTGGGTGATGTAATGAAGGAATCTGCTACCTCGGCTTTGAGTTTTATAAAAGCCAACGCTGCCAAACTGGGTATTGATGAAAATGCTTTCGATCAACACGATATACATATACACGTTCCGGAAGGCGCTATTCCCAAAGACGGCCCCAGCGCAGGTATTACCATGCTGACTGCATTAACGTCTGCGTTTTTGAAAAAGAAAGTCAGAAGCGGATTGGCTATGACCGGAGAGATAACTTTAAGGGGAAAAGTCTTGCCTGTTGGTGGAATTAAGGAGAAGATCCTGGCTGCAAAACGTTCCGGGCTGAGTACAGTGATATTGTGTGCAGAGAATGAAAAACACATTAAACAGATAGACCAAAGTTATATCAAAGGGATGAAATTTATCTATGTACAACAGATGATGGAAGTGATAGAACATGCATTGGTGGAAAGGAAGTCATTGCACTAAAAAAGAGTTAAAACTTTGTTAAATTTCGAAGAAATCATTTAGTTTGTATCGTCGGAACGTTTGACAGGTGTAAATTCAAGAAATATTTATTATCCGTGGTACGAAGTTTATCTATTGTTGCTTTAATGCTATTCACCGAAGTCCTTTTGGCTCAGTTCAAAAAACAGGATGATTTTGCAATTCAGTTTTCCGGCGTGGTGGTTACAGAAAACGAGACAACCGGTGAAATGGTGCCGCTTCCTTATACGAATGTTGCCATAAAAGGAACCAGTAGGGGAACAATTTCAGCGCATGATGGATTTTTCTCGATTGTTGCCTTAAAGGGCGATACGATCGTTTTTTCTTACCTCGGCTACAAAACCGTGGAGTATGTTTTGCCGGATACACTCAACAAACATTTTTACTCCTATTTTCAGATCATGAGTAAAACTGAATATTTGCTTCCAATGGCTGTGATCCATCCATGGCCCAGTAAGGAACATTTTAAACAGGAATTTCTGGCAATGGATGTAAGTGATGAATTGCTTGAAAAGGCAAAGGAAAACCTGGCTGAAGAGGTGCTTCACAAAATGATCGCAGAAGTTCCGGGTGATCCAAGAGAATCCTATAATCTGTTGTTGAGGCAGCAGGCAAATGCCGCTTACCATGCAGGTCAGTTCCAGCCGATGAAGATATTTGACCTGATCGCCTGGCAAAAATTCATCCAGGCATGGAAAAGAGGTGATTTCAAAAAGAAAAAGGAATAGCATCCTTAAAAACTATTCCTTTGAAAATCCAATACGCTATTTTCACCATCATTATCTTGTTGACAAAAACATCCACAATTGCTCATTGAAGCCTTCGGGGTTTTCCATATTGCTCATGTGACCAGCTTCTTCCAGTATATGTATCCGCGAATGTGGAATTTGCTGGTGCATCCATTCAGCTATTTCGGGTGGCGTGATGATGTCTGCCTGGCCAGTGATGACGAGGGTGGGAATATTGATTCCTGAGAGTTTTGAACAGCTTTCTTCGCGTGTAGCCAGAGCCCTGAGTGAACTGAAAATTGAAGTTGTGGTAGTGCTGAGGATCATTTTCCTGACAGCTTCTGTTTCATCCGTCTTATAAATCAGTGAATCAGGTGCGAACAGCCTTTTAAGGCTTTCATCTGCGTATTTTTCCAGGCCGTTCTGTTCAATGTCCATTATTGTCTGCATCCTTTTCTCCCTTGCTTCAGGAGTGTCTGACTTACAACTGGTATCGGTGAGTATGAGAGCGCTGAATCGATCAGGATATCTGTGTGCAACATTCAGGGTGATGTAACCACCCATAGAAAGTCCGCACAGTATGACTTTTTCCAATTGAAGTGCATCCATAAAACCGATCAGATCGTGAGCAAATAAAGAAATGCTGTATGGTTTTTTGCCTTCATCTGTTTCGCCATGACCTCTGATATCCGGAGCGATGACCCTGAAATCTCTCTTGAAAAATTCGAGCTGTTGTATCCACATACTTTTATTCAATGGAAAACCATGAATAAACAAAATGGTTTCGGCATCATTCAGCCCTGCTGAAGTATATGCAACTTCGATGTCGTTTATTCTGATAAAGCTTGTGTTATTTTTCTGCTGAGTCATGATACATGCATTTAGTTTTGTAAGCATTTTGATGACAATACATTAAAATCCATCTAACTATACGTATTTCACGGTATGTTACTGAATGAATAATGTAACAAAACGACGCCGTTATAGTTCAGATTGGCTATGCCCGAAAATATTAGCCATGCTCATTCTTTTATTTTCGAATCACATATTTCTGGAGTTGCTTGGCATAATTGATCACATATAGATCATCATTGCAGACAAACTGACTTTGGTTGTTGAATATTGCGGGAATATCGCAATAATCGCCCGAATAGGTATCATCTTCCAGTTCCATTATGCCCAGAACAGGTGTATCATTTTTCAGTAAATCGTATAAATAGGGGATGACAAGTTGATTTCCGATGATGAATACCGGATCTGAATACGGAAATTGATATGTCCCCGGTAATTCAGCCTGATCCAAACGAATGCCCGTATTCAAATCATACCTGATAAAACCTTTAGTATTGTAAAAAACAATGTCGTTTTCCCTGATCCTGTAATTATGAAAAACTCCATATTGCGATGTGTTGATATTTGGGTCGATCTTCAGGTCTGTGGAATTCAGGTCAAGGTCAGTCCTCTTAATGCTCGTACCATTTTGATGGTTCGGATATACACTATAGATCTTGTTATTGATCACGTATGAAACTTTGCTGATGCCAGCCGGTTCTGACAGTGTTTTCTCTTCTCCGGTCAACAAGTCAATCCTCATGGTTTTATTTACTTTCAGCTTTGAATAAGATGCCGAAAAAATATTGTAATACAATTGCCAGTTGCCCGATTGGTTGTTATGCAGGAGGCTCAGACTGAAATATTGAAGGAAATCCGGGTCCACCTCCATTGCGGTCAATGGTTTTACGAGTTTGGTATTCAGGTCGACGAAAAACAACTCAAATGAAGTTCGCAGATTGTTTACTACATTGACTACCATGATATGGTCTTTTGCGATCATATTTTCAACAAAACCAGTCGGAGGATCAAAAATGGTCTGAGTGACTCCGGTCAAAGGATCCATCTCAACAATACCTGAACTTTGATCGAAATAAAACTTGTTGTCAAAAATATGGATCTGGTCCTCGGTTGTTATCTGCAAGGAAGCATTACCCGAAATCAGGCCGGTTTTTTTATTGATCAAAGTGAGCTGATCATGGCTGCTGACCAGTGCGATAAACTCTCCTGTGTCAAACCATTTAGTCCGGTTGTATTGAAAATATGGCTCCAGTTGGATGGACCATGCTTGTTCCAGCAGGTCGAAATCTTCAGTTTTGCAATCTTTTTTGGGTGTTATATCGGGATTACAGGCTGAAAGCAGGAAAATAAGTGAGAAAATAGCAGTGAAAGTTCTCATAACTTTAAGGATTTTAGTGATTAATTTTTTTCGAAGGTCAGTTTATAATGTCTTGATCTGTATTTTATACACTTTTGACCAGTCAGATGTCAGGAAAATGTTGTCAGTCAGGATATTTGACATATTTTGCAATTCCCCGGTTTTATTTTTTGAATGTTTCTGCAAATACTGAGCTTTTACCACTCCGGATTGAGGTTCGATAAGGTCCACTCCTTCATTTAAAGCCAGTAAATACGTTTCGAGATCTCCATTCTTTCTGAGGAATTTGACTGTGGCTAACTCACGTCCGGTTTTGGATTCACAAGCCCATTTAAGATTGGTAGAATTCAGGTCAAAAGCAGACAAATTGGGATTATTGTAAAAGAGAACAGGTTCGAATTCACCATTCTGATCATAATTCAACGGCATAAAATGTATCGGAGGGAATGCATTAAAGCTGAGATTAGACTGGCTCCGGGTGTAATATCGATTGGAAACAAAATCATAGATGAAAATTTTTTCATCATCCATAAAGAGCAAGGCATTGTCGATGATCTTCATGAATTTTGTTGAACCCCAGTGTATAAAGCTGAAGGCAAATTTTCTGAATACTTTCCGGGAAACCAGGTCATAAATCAGCAGATATGAAACATTGTTTTGCGGGCTGTTTTGATCAATTTCATTATAAGTGAAAATTAGAAAATTCTTATTGATCGAGCCCGGAGTTCGATAGGTGCTCAGGTTTTCTATAAAATCCGCACCCGGCTCGTGGTTGATGTCATAAAGGGTATCAATGATATTTCCTTTAAAATCCATGGAGCAGATGGATTTATTTATTGCCATGACCAGGTGAATACCATCTGTTGTAAAATATTTTTCCGCAAAAAATAAACTGTTTTGTACTTCAAATGCATTGTACTCTTGTTCCAGAATGCTGTACACATGCATTTTTTGAGAAGCATGATTATTTTGCTTCAGCATTACATGATCATTGATGATGGTCATCTCTTCAAAGAAGTTAAAATGAACCGGATCCAATTGCACCAGCAATTCTCCATCTTTGCCGGAGAACAGGTTTATATTTTGATTATAATCCTTTGCAATAAAATAATCTCCAAAAAATCTGATCTTTTGATTGGCCAGATCTTTGCTCCAAAGCGTATCAAATCTGATGGTGGTGTCCGGGTCCAATGAACATGGATTTACAGGTTCTTTCTGCTCAATGATGTTTTCATCAGGATAACAACTGTTCAGCGAAGCAATAATTAAAATGCATGCCAGATAAAAGTGAACTAATTTAGTCATATTAGTAGATTTGAGTAAACAGATAATTTTTCAACACAATATTACTTAAAATTTAATCAAAAAAGAAAAAAATTTAAATTTTTTTGTGGATTAACTGCGAAATTAAATAATAACGATACCCATTTTCTATGTGTCACCAGTGAATGTCAGGACATATGAAGATCTGAAATGTGTATCAGGTGATACATATTTCACATTGAATGCCAATATAATAGTTACATATTGAATGGGGTTTTACCGATGAAAACCGACGGCTCTGCCTTCTGAAACACCAGGCACATCAAAACTTAAATTTTTGTTGGAAATGCGAATCAGGGGTTAAAGTTAATTCTGCAGATAAGCAGGATTTTCTCACTTTTTTGCCTCGATCCTAAAGGATGAAAGCGAGAAAATCCTTTATCTTCCTTTAGGATTGAGGCCAAATAAAGGATTTTCGGAGCTTTTTTTCAACCCTTGATTCGCATTAGAAGTCAGGAATACGGAAATTTTAATCAGTGATAATTTTTCAGGATTTATCCGGTAAATACAATTATCCCTGTTTTAGTGGTGAGAATAATCAATTTAATCTTAGTTTTGCATCAAATAATGTTGGTTTATAAGTGAATTACATATTATATTCATATATTGGATGTTTGGAATGGCTTTGCCTAAAAGTTTGAATACTACCATCAGGATTGAAATTAAGTAACCAAAAGCCAGGCCTTGCATCAAAACAAAGATAAATGGAATTTAAGGAATTTGGATTAGCGGATGGCATCATGGAAGCCATAGAATATATGGGATTTGAGAAGGCAACTGAAATTCAGGAGCTGGCGATTCCGTTGATCATGCAGGAAAAGGATGTTTTGGGTTGTGCCCAGACCGGAACAGGTAAGACAGCGGCATTTATCCTTCCCGTATTGCATCAGATGATGAAGGATCCCAAGCCTGGTATCAGAACTTTGATCATTGTGCCGACCCGGGAGCTGGCCAAGCAGATCGAGCAACAGATACAGGGGTTCAGCTATTTTGTTTCCATAGATTCCCAAAGTGTCTACGGAGGCGGTAGTTCAGAATGGGAAGTCCAGAAAAAAGCCCTGACAGGAGGCGTTGAAATGATCGTTGCCACCCCGGGCAAATTCATAGCCCATCTCAATATGGGTTATGTAAATCTCGATACGGTTGAACACCTGATCCTGGATGAGGCGGATAGAATGCTGGACATGGGTTTTGTGGATGACATCATGAGCATTATTGCCCATTTGCCCAAAAAACGCCAAACCCTGCTTTTCAGCGCGACCATGCCTGACAAGATCAGAAAGCTTGCAGCAGCCATTATGCATGATCCTCAGGAGATCACACTAGCGTTATCCAAACCTGCCGAGGGTGTTCTGCAGGGTGCTTTCCTGGTGCATAATCATCAAAAAATCCCTTTGATCATCCATCTGATCAAGGACAAACCGGACTATTCAAGTATCATCGTATTCACCTCTACAAAGACGATAGTATCCGAACTGGTCAGATCACTGAAATTATCCGGGTTTGTTGCTGAAGGAATGTCTTCTGATTTTGAGCAGGAGCGAAGAGAAGAGGTAATGCAAAAATTCAAGGCCAGAAAGATCCGGGTGCTGGTTGCAACGGATGTGATCAGTCGTGGAATTGATATTAAAGACATCAATCTGATCATTAATTTTGATGTTCCAAAGCATGCGGAAGATTATGTGCACCGTGTAGGCAGGACTGCAAGGGCGGAAACCACAGGTGTAGCCCTGACCCTGGTCAATGAAAAGGATATGCCGGCTTTCGAAAATATCGAACGGCTGATCGAACGGAAAGTTTTGAAAATGGCTTTGCCAATTTTTTTGGGAGAAGGTCCCGAATGGAAAGGCAGGGAAAGGTCAGGCAAAAGACCCGGTAGAAACAGGCCTAAATGGGGTAAAAGACCACCAAAAAGGGATGGAAATCGTAAGTGAAATCATTGTTCCGGATGATTCACCGGTCATTACGCTGCGTGTTTACGCGCGTGTTTCATTTTCCATGTTTTACCCATCAGGAAAAGGTATCCGCAAAGCGATAGAGAAAGGTTTGTTCCAGGTCAATGGGAAGAAAGGGAAAACCGGTACGTTGGTGCATCCGGGCGACTGCGTTCAATTGCTGGCTGAAGGAATGTTGACAGCTCCTGAACTGGATCTGAAACTGGAAGTCATTTTTGAAGATGCTCATTTTGGAGTGATCGTGAAGCCATCGGGATTGAGTGTGCACAATCATCAGCTGCGCAATGTGATCAATGCCTTGCCGGGAAACCTGCAATTGAGCACTGAACCAGACGCATTGAAACGGCTTGTTGCGGTTCACCGTTTGGACAGCCTGACTTCAGGATTGTTGCTGGTTGCCAAAACCAGGCGATTTCAGATGGAGATCGGACGAATGTTTGAGAATAGCCGGATCACCAAAAAATATGTTGCGGTGGTAACAGGAGAGATCAGCGGGCAACAGGAAGTGGATCTTCCGGTTGATGGTTTACCCGCATTAAGCCTGATACAGCCTGAGAAGTGTGTGCCTTCATCCAGATTCGGGCATTTGACGGTTGTGAATCTATATCCCAAAACAGGGCGCATGCATCAGTTGAGGATTCATTGTGCGCATTTGGGCCATCCTATTCTCGGGGAAAGGCTGTATGCAACTGAACTGCCTAATATCCGGGGAAAAGGCTTATTTCTGGCGTCGGTTGGTCTGGAATTTGATCATCCGGTGACAGGAGAAAAGATGCGGTTTGAGATTGAACCTCCGGCGAAGATCAGGAAGTTTTTAGAGGAAAAGGAAGGTAATCCGTGGCATTACGAAGCAACATCGTAGTTTTGAACAGCAAGGACTTTCGTTTTTTTTGCACAGTCACTTTAAGATAACTTCTTTAAATTCCTAAACTCATATTCTTTTGTTTGGATCTCTTTTTCAATTTTAAAAATCATTTTTTTATTCTTGCACATATCAATTATAAAAGCTTTTGCTTTTGAATAGGAACATGAATAGGTTTCATCTGATTTTTGCTGATGATCATCATGTTCGTAATAAAATACTCTTTTGTATGGAAGCAATACGCTTTTTAATTCACTTTCAATTTTACCCGCAGTTAAGCTCTTTAGTGTAAATAAAATTTTCCAATCATTGAAACTTGCATATTTTGTTCTATTTAAGGATTCATCCCTAATTGAAATTGCTTTTGTATATCCGGCTTTTATTATTTGTCCTTTTTTAGAACCAGCAATGTAAACTATTCCATTTGAATCATGTCGCATGATAAAATCAATAACAGATGGATTACATTGGATACAATGACCAGATCTGCTTCTTAATTTATGACCATATTTTTCACATGGGGTTACATTATATGCAAATTGTTTTCCTGATTTCTTCATTTCACTTTCATATTCTGATTTAGACAAACCTCTTGCATCAAAAACTTTATCTAATGGAATATCATATAACGCTAAAAATTCGATCTGGTCCTTTGATAACATAGGAATAATATTAATTTTTAAATACTATTAATATCTCAACTCACATTTTGAAATATCAAACGAAATTAAAACCTACTTTTTTATAAAATATACTTTCTAACCTGATGCTGATGTATTTTTATGAAAAATATCCTATAGATACGGAAAATAAAGAAGATAAAAGCTAAAAGTAATTATAAAGTTTTCCAATTAAAAAACCCGTCCCAACTCACCGGGAGCGGAACGGGCCACTAAATCAGTTTTCTATCATCCTTAAAATTTCAATCCCTTGATCAGTTTATATTGATCTGAATTGATGCCGTATTCTGATTTTACATAGGATTTTATGCGCTGAACACGGTCTCTGAGGTCCTCGAACAACAAAAACCGGGCATTGGCTTTCTCCCTGACCTGCTGGACCAGCACAGCCAGGTCATTGTTCATCGCATTCATTTGTGCTGATCTTTCCTTTAAAGCAGCTATTTTGATCTTTTCGTTGGACGGATCATATCCATTGAAAGAAACGAGGGCTGCGATGACGTCATTGAAAATCTGGGTCATCGAACCGTAAGACAATTGCACAGTACTGTGTGCTTTGTCCGCATCCGGGTTTGTCGGATCAACCGGATCCTTAGACAGCGTGACTGATCTCATTTTGGTAATGAAGCTGCCCACAGACCTTGCTTCAGCTGATCTCCTGCCGAAGCGGGATTCCACTGCAGCCCTGACCGGCACGAGGATCTTTTCAAGGGAATCAGGGTTTTTCCTGTAGGCTACCCTGCGCTTTTCAACCATTACCCGGTAAGTTTCCTTAAGATTTGAAACGTTAAAGTTAGCTTGGGAAATGGAGGTGACCAGTGCGGTGAAGTTTTCTATATTTTCTTCAGGCCTGGGTGGACTGTAGTTTGGAAATCCGGGGAAAAAGCTCACAATATCCTGAGCTCTTCTCAAACGAGCTCCAAACGTGTTGTCTGAAATTGATGCCATTAAACAAAATTTAATAGGTGATAAATAAGATTAACAAGTCAAAGAAAAGTATTTGACGGGATAATGCCAAAAAATATTTCAGGAAATTTTTCCTGACCTGCCCCAAAACCATGCCCCGGGAAAAAGCTTTTGTGTCCATATACTGAGCCAACGGTAGTATCTGGTGAGGGAACGGTATATTCTGGCTATTTAACGGTTTTTTGATGTCATCGAAAAAAAATTTAGGGTCAATACAAAAAAATGCCAGGTGAGAAACATAAAATGGCAGGTGAGAAACATAAAATGGTAGGTGAGTAAAATATAATGGCTGGTGAGAAAAAACAAATGCCAGGTGAGTAACATAAAATGGCTGGTGAGTTGATAAAACTACCAGGACATGAACAGAAAATGACAGGTCAGGTAATATTAATGTTTGTTGAGAAAATAAAGATATCAGGTCATAAAATAGAAATGTCAGGTCATGAAATGAAAAGATCAATTAGATAATTCTAAGTGTCTGGTCAAGGATCCGAAAAGCATAGTGAAATGTTGATTTTAAATGGGTACAAGTTCACTTCCAAATTCCTGCTACCAAAAGATCCTGTCTGCAAGACTATTAATCCTCTTATTTAATCTATGAGGATATTTAAATGTGTTCATTTCCTATTACCCCTATCAATTTTGTAAAATACACGAAAAGAACAAATATGCTCATTTCTTATAATCTTTTACAAATGAAACCAATGCCTTTTTTTGCTTGCTGATCAGTATTGGAATCTGGTCTTTCTTATTTATAATTTCACCCAAATTGCTTATATATGGATCCAGATATTCAACTTTTAAATATCCGGCTTGAAAAGAATGCCCAAAAAGTTCAATAATTTGCGGATCTTCATAAATATTAAAAACAGGAGCATTATTTTGATTGACTGCCTGTAATCGTTTCAAATTTTCTTCGGATACTTCAAATTCAGATATCTCAAATTCTTCTAATGCATCAATTTCGATCTTGGTGTTATTTACGATGGACATCAATAAATTTATCTTTTCCACCATGCCATCATCAATTAGACTCATTTTAACTTCTGAGAACCGTATCTTATAATACTGTTCAATTTTTCTCAAACTGGTAAAAAGTTCCAGATAAAAATCCAACTCTTCTTTGAAGTTTTCAGTTTTTGGAAAGACATTCGTAAATGTTTTACCTTCTTTTGGATATACTGTAAATAAATCTCCGGCAACAAGCTTTTTCAAAAGCGTGAAAACCTCAATCTCTTCTTTTGTAGTAGTACATAATTCATTGTGTATATACTTGAAATTAAATTGGAATTCCGGGTAGTTGCCTGGAAAAAGCTTCAGATACATTAATACACTTTTAATCTTGATGTGTATTTCAACATGACTTTTTGACGTGAAAACTTTTATAGGTATATCGGTCATTTCAAAACCATCTTCAAAACGAATATCAATTGTTGTTGTTTTAATAGGCTTTGGCTCAAACCTTATAGTTGTCTGTTTGTCTGGTAACGGTAATTTCAATCCTTCAATCCTAAAGTCTGTATTAATCAATTGCTCAGCCGGAATTTTAAATTCTTCAAGCCTACCTTCTGAAAAATGTTCTTTGAATTTTTTGATAAAAGCAGGATCATTTCGAAGAGTCAGTTCAAATTTCCCTTTTCCTTTTCCCGTACTGTGTTTTAAAGACTTTATTTCAAACCCGTCCTTGTTTGATTTGATATCCGACTCCAATTTGATATTTGCCAGGAATTTACGGTATGTTTCTACAGAAGTTAGTCCTTTTTCAAAATCAGAAATTATATGATCATTTATGTTTTGTACCAGGTCTGTTATCAATTGTTCACCTGTGGAATTGATATAATGGATATTCTGACTAATTAAGAAATTGATCTTTGTTTGAGGCAAATCGGGGGCAACTAAAAAACACTCTTTCCGGTGTGTTCCCAATTCATCCGAAATTTTTTCAAAAATTACCGAAATATTGGGATCCTCCAAATTGTAACCTACAAACAAAACATTATTCGTAGCAATTCTTTCTTTAATCACAGTCCAGAATGTATCACTTTCTGCATTCAATTTAAAGAAGTTATTAAAATCTGATTTGGTTAGTATGATGCTGTCGGGATCTGATAAGTCTCCATGAATTTTAAATACCTGAATTTTATTTTTGTCAATGTATGGGATCTGATTAACAGAATATATAACCTGGCTATTCTGCTTTAATGAATCTTCGATTAAAGAATCGTAATTGGTAGTTATGAAGGTTTTAAAATGAGGAATACCCGCTAACAACTCATGGTATTCACTTGAAACCGGCATCTTATTTTTAAAAACATCATTTAATAATTGATTGAGACTATTTCTACTCCCTCTGAGTCGAAGAATTTCTTCGGTCAGATCTGGTAATGCCAGGTTTTCATCAATATATAATTTCTCAATAGTGGTTAACTTGTCGTAAAATATTTTTCCTAATTCTTTTCCTGAAGGAAATCCGGCGTACAGAGAAAAACCGGAACCTGCCCAAAATACAACTTTTTCCTCACGAATCAATTCAAATAAATATTCTTTATACATCAGGTTTACAGTTTATGGACGAAAAACAAATCTGACCAATTTCTTATTTTAAACTTGTTGAAATTCATTCAGGTAATTCAATGCCACTTCCTCATTCTCTTCAATCGCAATTTCAACTGCTCGTTTGGCTGCTTCCAAAAGTTGTTCCGATAGACTTTTAAGACGGAAACTTTCTTCAACTAATGCTGCAATCTCTTTTTGTTTTGTAAAGTCAATTATTGGAACTACCACATTTTCGATTTCGGCTACTCTCCAATGCATAATAATTGAACCTCCTGCATCTCGCTCGGCTTGCATCTGAACTAATTTTGAGTTTAATACTAATGTCAAATACTCAGGAATTACTTCTTCTTTCTGTTTAACATTTAAATGCAGGATTGCCCCAGATGTTATAAAATCAGCATCATTCCTGAGCATGTAAGCTGTGCCTACGCTACCATCTTTTGAAAAAAGAATTGTTTCTTTTTTAGGTTTCAGTTTTTCTATTAATGCCTCGTTTTCTCTGCAAAATCTGTCATTCAGTTTCTTTTCCGGTTCGTTTATTCCAAATTTGTTATAGTCCGAAACTCTTAAAAATGGCAAGCCTTCATCAGAATAAACCTCAGAGCCTGGTTCAATTGATTTTTTTATGGATACTAAATTTCCAAGCAGGTTGTATTTTTGAGTTTTAATATGGTTTATAATTTCCTCATATTTCTTTTGATAATACTCCGCATCCAACCTTCCGGTGGATAAAAACGATTCCTTAAATCCTTTGATATTGATTGGATCGGCGCTAGGTTGAAAATATTTTAATCCGATAGAGTCTAATAAAATAGATGCAGCTTGAGAGAAAATCTTAAAAGATTGTTGTCTGATAAAATTAGCTTTTTGAGTTAATTCTTCAACATTCAATTGAAATCCATAGGATGGTATTACAATTTTTATATCATTAAATTCAATGAGTTTAATTTCTGGTCTAGTGGCTTTAATACCTCTTCTTCTAAACTGGAGATAACCATATTTGGAATTTATAAATGCAGATAAATAATATGGATTAATTCTTTCCTTTTTAACAGATATTTTACCAACATGAGCACTAGTATTTGCTTCTGGAAAATTTTCAGGAATAACAGCACTCTTACCAAAATAAATTCCTGTTTTAGTAACTACAACATCACCAGGTCGTAAGGAAGACCTTTTTAATTCAATATGCAATTCTTCTGTAATATATCTAAAAATACTTTCATCAATATAACCAATTTTTATTGATTCACTTAACAAATATAAAACTCCCTTTTCTTGATAATTTGGAGCACCATGATCACCATCCGTAATTAATGTTGTTATATCGGATAGGTTTTGGATTTCAAAACCTGATTCCTTCAATTTTTGTAGGGACTTGACAAATTGCTTACTATAAAATTCAGCGCCAATTGTAAATTGATTTTCAAGGTCAAACTTTTTTATCTCACTTATCTCCAGCCCTTCCAACAATGCCTTATACCTTGCCTCGTTGAAAGGGCTACTCAAAAAAAACTGAGTTGCTCTTTTCTGGCAAATTCGGCAAATGCTTCTGCAATACCGTCTCTGGTCAATCCATCGTGATTGAAAAGATCGTGTTTTACGATCAGATGCCCGTGGCTGTCCAATAAAAATTCGTCAAAATGACTTGCGATATTATCATAATGATCTTGTACTTCATCTATACCAGAGTTCAATTCTTGTTGATATTCAGGTGGTGGAAAGTCTTTTTTCCTCACATAGATCTTGTCTCCGCTGTTGTCTTTACCGGGTTCCTGCATAGTGGCAAAGAAAATAGGATAGTCATCCACTCTGGGGCAAAGCTGATCATCCCATTTCTGAACAAAAAGCAGACTCGTTTTTGTCCCGGTGTGTGGTTTGAATACATTACCATGCAAGCCTACCACTGCCAGGATCCGGCATTGCTCAGCAATATATTCCCTGATATTTTTATCACTGCTGTTGTTGAAACGTCCCTGTGGAAGTACAATGGCCATCCGTCCTCCGGGTTTGAGAAAATCGAGATTGCGCTCAATGAATAAAATATCCCTTCCAACTTTCGATTGATATTTTCCGTTTGAGTTTTTTCCGAGTTCGTATTTTGCCAGGATCCGGCTTTCCTTGATATCCCCTGCAAAAGGTGGATTGGCCATCAAAATATCAAACAGAAAATCCTGATTACTGTTTTTATCTGCTCTGAGCTTTTTTAATTTTTTCCATCCTTCATTGTAGATGTCCAGCCAGTCTTCATCTTCCCTGGTTTTCTCTTCCCAGCGTTCCCAGTCGAGTGTATTCAGATGTAACACATTGGTTTGACCATCACCTGCGATGAGGTTAAGAGTTCTGCCAACACGGACTACCTTTTCGTCAAAATCGATGGCAAACACTTTATCCTGTACATAATCTATGCACCGGGGAGGTTTGTTCTCCAGGGTGAACAGATGGCTTTTATCCAGACCCTCTTCTTTAAGGATCTGTTCCCATACATAAAAAACCGTATGGACCGGAAACCCGCAACTCCCGGCTGCAGTATCGATCATGGTTTCGTGAGGCTTGGGATTCAGCATTTTCACTGCCATGTCGATCACATACCGAGGGGTGAAGTATTGACCTTTTTCACCTTTACTGCTTTTATTGATCAGGTATTCGAAGGCTTCATCCACCACATCGAGGTTAGAATTGAACAGCTTGACATCCTGAAGGGAAGATACACAAACAGAAAGGTGAGAAGGTGTCAGCATGATCCTGGCGTCTTCGGAAAATACTCCTTCCCATTTCTTTTTGGCATTTTCAAAAAGCCGTTGCAGTTTGATTTTTAATTCAGTCTCTGTATCTCCGTAATTCCTGAATTCGAGATGACGCGAACGGTTGCGTCCGCTTTCCATTTCGTCATACAATTTGATAAAAATTAGTTTGAACAGTTCCTCAAAAACATCCACTCCTGCATTAGCCAACACCTCATCCTCCATTTCGAGGATCAGGTCTTTAAGTGATTTCCTTTCTGATAGTAATTTGTCTTTATTGATCAGGTCTTCGATCGTCCACCTTTCTTCCAGAATATCCGAAAGTTTTTGGTCAGCTCGGGGAATATTGGGAATATCTTCAAAATAATTCGGGTCTTTACGGTGATAGTAGGAAATGGAATCACCATTGCTCCAAATTCCGATGGGCGCTCCCGTGGCATTGCAATAAGATTTGAGTTGTTCTTTCCCGTCTTTTAACTTTGGCTTTTTCAATTCGACCATGATAAAAGGTGTAGTGGTCTGATCTTTGTCGAAAATGACAATATCTGCACGCTTTTTCTCTCTTCCGAAAGATACTGCGTATTCAAGTTCCATCCTGGAAACCGGGTAGCCAAAATCTCTGTTGAGCACAGATACATAAAGTTGGCGTATGATCTCTTCCGGTGTCAGTCTGATTTCCTTCTTTCTCACCTGGCAGATTATATAAGGAACCTGTTTGCCTTTTATTTCGCGCAACAGGATGTCACCCTCTAAGTTATTTATTTTATCTGAACTGAATTGTGTGAGTTTATAACCCGAATCCTTAAGAATTTCTGAAATAGTCTGGATCATAACAAGAATTTTTTTGAAATGCTAAAAGTATCAAAAAGTTGGGAAAGGGATAGAAAAGATATAGGTTTTTGTAGCTATTAGAATATGGGAATCAATTAAATAATTAGTGTGCCATCTGAATTATTGCCCCATGTTCACATTATCTATTATTATTTCAGATTTATATGGCTTTCAGCTTTTTATAATCATCAGGAATAAGAATTTTAAAACTAATGATAAAACTTAAGTATATGTATTTTAAACAAAACTATAAATAGAATTATCATGTATATTCAAGTTGGTTTGTTTCAGATAATAAAAACTCTTTGATCGATTTAAGGTTGCGTTTATTAATATTCTCTTTAATAACTTCTTTTACGCTTTGGCTTTTGTTTTTTAAATGATTTCTTTCAAGTTTGTTTTTAAGTTTTTTCCCTGAACTATCTTTGACTAATTCCTTTACATGATGAATAATAAAACCTGTAATTTCTTCATTCTCTGATATAATGTATGAAATGTAGCGATTTATTTCTTTTATTCGGAAATTTGAAAATTTTGATTGAAAATCAATATTTAATTGGTCAGATTCTTCATCATAATACACCCTTTCAATAATGGGTATATCCTTTTGAATTGGCATTATTTCGAATTGATGTCCATTTATTTCAATTTGCAAAAATATATTATAATTTTTTTCAAAAATTTCTTGCAACGACTCTTTTGCAGTATTTGCCATATTAAATTGATTTATTATTGAAAAAGGCAGAATAATTTAGTATTTTATCTTCAAGTGCTCTTGTTTTCAGAATTTTCATTTTATTTTTCTCCATGCTATCAAATATCAAAACACCAAAAACATCATCACTATCAAAATAATTCACTGGAAAAGCCAGAAAAGAACATGATTTGACATTGATTTTTTTTACTTTTCCCTCACTTAAATTAAAAGTAGTCATGTTATTTATAGTGTAATTCTCTTTTTCCGAATTTGTATATTCTGGAATTTCTTTGTATAAAGCCTGAGCAGTATTATAACATATTCCGACGCAGCCTTCATCTGGTAAATAATGAATTTTGCAATTTTTTTTGTCTTGAACTACCTGATACCTGCCTACTTGCTTCAAATATATAGTATGTTTTGGGGAATAAAATTTTCCTATACACTTGAAACCTTTGTATGCTTTGAATAAAGTTACCCTTACTTTTATGTTATTGATTTTATCATTGTTTTTTATATGGGAAACGAAAATGGCTTTACAAATATTATTGAATACTCCTTGCATCTCACCTTTCTCCATCGCCCTGAGATAATAAAAATATGCAAGGATATTTATACTCAATAATACAATAATGAGATATATGACGTTATCCAATATTTTGCCCCTTAATGAATCTGCTAAAAATCCATCAGTAAATAATAGTTCTCCAGATGAAGCTGATTCAACTAAAATAGTAATAATACCACCAATAAAAAGTTGGATTAAACCGTAGTAGTATTTAGCTTTCTTAACCAATCTTATAATTTTGAAGTCTGATATTTTCTCAAAACAAAAGTATAGATTATGTTACATATTAAAAAATTTACACTTATTTTTTAGGATTATTTTATTATATTTTTATACATTGGATATTTCAATATTATTTAATAATTTAGTTTAGAGTTTTTTATGACAATATTATTGTGATTTAATAATTTTAGTAACCCTATTATTAAATATTTCATATTTATCTTTTTTTATATAATTTATCAGGAGTTTGATTAATTACACCATATTTGGATTCCTTTTGAAACTGCAATTTAGCATTTGGACCATCTTTTGTTAAAACCCATGTTGTGCCCGATCTGTCCTTACCTGCATTTAATTCTACATGGTCTAATCGTCCATCACTGTAAAAATCACCATCTGAATCCTTCATAGTATATCCGAAAGCACTTTTAAAAGGCTGAGCTTCTTTTAGAGTTTTATCATTTAATGATTTTTCCCCATAACCTTTTTGTTTTAAAAAGCTTCGAAAATCTCCTTCACACTTTCTCCATAACTACTACTTTTATTACCACTTAATCCATTTATAACCTCAGAAAAGCAATTGAATTTATCCTGATCTGCCAGAAATCCTTCTACAAATTTTCCAATATATGTATCTTTCATATCGATCTTCCCTCCCTTCATGCTTCCATATAATTTATCAATCTGCTTATCATTAAATGCTCCATTTGCCCATTGCTTTAATGATGCTTTATTATCTCCTTTTTCTGCAACCAAATTTATAGTTCTTTTCTTTTCATCATACTTCGGATACCACTCTCCCTCCATCCCAGTCGGATCCACAAACTTCATCGGATTATTATACACATAATTGTACGGACTCCAGGAAGAAAACTTCTCTGCCAGCGGATCCACAACTCCCCACCTCCCAATAGCGGGATCAAACATCCTGGCGCCATAGTCGTAGAGATTGAGACTGAGTTCATTCTGCCATTCTTTACTATTGTATTGGTATCGGTTGGAGTTGGTCATTGGCAGAATGGCCAACGAACTTGTAGCCGTATTATAGTAATAATCAAATTCGGTACTATTGTAGGGGTGTTTCAGCCCAAATGGATAATAATGATTCTCTTTAAGTAATTTTGCTGTGTTATTGTTCAGTTGCTTTGTAATTGACACCCGGATATTGCCCAGGTGATCCTTGATGTGATACACATAGTTGTAAAAACCGGCACTGCCTCCTACGGTATATTTCACATATCCTTCGGCATACTTTATAAACTGAAGCGTGCCATTCAGATACTGGAAATCACCAAGGTATTCTGTATTATTCGTTGTACTGCCCTGTGTCACTGTCTTTTTCATCTTTGTACCCAACGCATCATAGATATACTGTATTGTATAACCACTTGAAAAAGTTAACTTTAGGGGCAGATTGAGGTGATTGTAGGTTATGGCAGTGATTGCTTTGTTTTCATCTTTAGTCATATTGCCATTTGCATCATAGGCATAGTCATTTGAGGGGTCGGAAGCTATCGTACCGGTACCGTCATCATCGAAACCGCTGATGTTGTTTGTTTGATCTATTACTTTTAGCAATCTGTTTTTTGCTGCTGCATCGTAATAGTAGATCAGGTTGTCAATACTAGTGGTGGATGTTTGACTTTCTGCCCCTCCGTTTCTTTGTAATGATGTAATATTGCCATTTTTATCATAGCTTAAAGTCTCATTGTAGGTATTGTTGATACTGCTTGTAGACACATTTTTATAATAAGAGTTTTTCATCCTACTGAGGTCATCATATACATAGCCATATCTGCGTTCTTTGTTATCAGTAGAAGTTTTCCAGTAAGTTTCACTGATATTGCCATTGTACATTTTGTTTATATCGGTATATCCGGTAGAATCATACAAAAGCTTGAAAGCAAAGAGGTCTGAAGGCGAATCCGTCAGATTTGAAATAATATTTATTCTGTTCAACCATCCCCGGATATTGTATGAATAGTCGATTTTTTGAAGGGGAGCAGTTTCAGAATTACCAACTTTTTTTGATTTCAATCTACCCAATGCATCATACGTATTACATGACAATAATTCCTGATTCGGTGTTATCATATTGTGTTTATGAGTAAATAGTCTGCTCTGAGGAGTATACACCATGTTCTCGGTAATTACAAGTTCTGTGCTGCCTGATGTTTTTTTATGGTAAGTGTATTGGGTAGTAATTTTTCCTTCAAAATCGACTGCCCCATTGATTTTCACATATCCACCTCCTGTATAAAGTGTTTTATTGCTTATAGATGAAGCCATCCTGTCCTTTTTGAACAGACCGTATAAATATTTTCCATTAACAGATCCTGAAGTTTCGAGCAATCGAATCCATTCCCCTGTTGTTAGTGTTTTGCAAATATTTTTCGAAGTGAAAGGATTCCGTACTTCCTGCCCTAAAATTAAAGTGAAATCAGCCGGGTTTTGTGGTGCATTATCAAATTTATAGTCATCGTAATAATTGACTGACAAAGTATGATACCTTGTCGTAGGATATGATACGTTTGAATACCTGAATGCTACTCCTCCAATTGTAGTATTTGTTAAGGACTTACTTTCATTCAATTGATAGGTTGCACTTTCTACCTTGTCCTGAATTGTTTTCCTGGCTGCTGATGTGACGGTTGTATCCTTAAATGCTGTAAGGACAATCCTGTTGAATTTGTCGTATTTTGTGATCAGCCATCCGGAAGCTGAAGAATTGGTAAAAGGTGATAATAGAGGACCAATAGCTCTCACTCTATCCAGCTTGTCATAAACTATATATTCCCACTGTTTGCCAACTAATTTCTTTTCAACAACTCTGTTTCTGTGGTCATATTTATACTGATAGCACATATTATCCAGAATAGTCTGTGTGACATTTATAGTCAGATCTACTGCAGGAGGAATTACATAGGTAAGATTGCCAAACTGATCATATACATAATATGTATCGTGAGCTATCAGATAGCCTCCCCCACCGGTATTAACAAAATTGGTTCTCTCAAGGACGACTCTACCTTCAATGTCAGTATATTTTTCTGTTCCTTTATTTGGTTCATCTAAAGTTGTATTTTCATCATAAACTATTGTTTTGTACAACATATTTTCCGCAAAATAAGATGAACTGGTTCCGGAGAAAAGGCTTATTTCTTGCGTCGGTTGGTCTGGAGTTTGATCATCCGGTGACAGGAGAAAAGATGCGGTTTGATATTGAACCTCCGGCGAAGATCAGGAAGTATTTGGAGGAAAAGGAAAGAGATCCGGGGCATTTAGAAGAAACCTGATCGTTTTAAAAAGCATGGGTTTTGGGATTATTTTGAGTTCCAAAATGGTAGTGAAGCAGGTGGGGAATCCGGGAAAGTTTCAGGTAAGTTTTGGAATGAAGGTTTAAAATGAATGGTATTTTTGATTGGTTAATTGCTTAAAATCAAATGGTTGGTTTTTGGAAGAATTTTAATGAAAACTGAATTTTAAAATAAAAATAGTCAGGATATCGAACCCGGTCAAATATACATGCCACGTAGTTCGATATTGTTTTATAATTGTCAACTCAATTTGGAGGGCAGATCAGCCAGAAGTTTGATCTGTAAGTCAATACGGATTAACTGGCTGATCAATAACCAATTCAATGATCACAAGTATTTTGCTCTCTCCGGTTTCCAACAGTGAACCCAGCTTGCGCAATCCAAAGGATGATATGAAATGATGATTCATTCAGAAAATTACCTGAACATCCTTCAATAAACCGAAAATCAAATCTGGTTGAGATCATATTTCGACTGTTATTTTACCGAATTGATCAAAAACTTATTCTTTTTTGATTTTGCCGGACATAAAAAATGATTAACTTTAGTGTGTTCCATTTTTTGGTACTCATTTTTAGCTGATAATCATCTTTTTATGCTGTCAAATAGTTCAAAGTTTTTAAAAATCAGTTTGCATATCCTGTTGAGCTGGTGTTTTTTATATATACAATCTCTCGACGCAATAGAAGTCATCAGGATCAATCAGTTGGGTTACCTTCCGGCAGCTCCCAAAACAGCTGTTTTCCTGAGCGATCAAGAGGTGGCAGGGACGGGATTTCAGCTTGTGAATTGTCTGAATGGCAATGTGGAATTCGAAGGAAAAGCGGAGAAAAGCAATGCTGCGGTTTGGGGAATGGCTACCGCTTACCGGTTGGATTTTTCCGAATGGACAACTGAAGGAGGATACTTCATATTGTTTGGCAAGGTCAGATCCGAATGTTTCAGGATACATGGGGATGTCTATTATGGTGCAGCGGATTTTATTTTGAAATACATGCGTCAGCAGCGATGCGGTTTTAACCCGTATTTTAAGGATTCCTGTCATGTTCATGATGGCATTATTGTCGATCACCCTCAGAAATCCGGTACACCTATCGATGTCAAAGGTGGCTGGCATGACGCATCAGATTATCTACAATACCTGACCACTTCTGCCAACGCGACCTACCAGATGATGTTTGCCTATAATGCCAACCCCTTGAAGTATGGTGATCAGCACCTGGCGAATGGACTGACAGGTAAAAATGGTATACCTGATATTCTGGATGAAATAAAATGGGGTTTGGATTGGATGATCAGGATGAATCCTTCCAAAAATGAAATGTACAATCAGATCGCTGATGACCGTGATCATCGTGGCTTTCGTATACCGACCCTTGATACGGTTTCCTACGGTCTTGGGAAGGCGAGGCCGGTTTATTTTGTGACAGGTAAGCCTCAGGGACTTACTAAGTTTAAAAACCGGAGCACCGGAGTGGCTTCCACAGCCGCAAAGTATGCATCGACCTTTGCTTTTGCTGCAGAGATATTCGCCGAAACAGATCCCGGATTTTCACAACTCCTGAGCGTCAAAGCATTGGATGCCTGGGAATTTGCCCTTTCTGATCCCGGAGTGAATCAGACAGCATGCCATGCTTCCCCCTATTTTTATGAAGAAGATAATTATGTCGATGACATGGAGTTGGCAGCCATTTCACTTTATCATCTGACAGGACGTTCTGAATTTCTCCATCAGGCGAAATACTGGGGTGAACTGGAGCCGGTTACGCCCTGGATGGAGATCCATAGGGCGCGGCATTACCAGTATTATCCCTTTCTCAATCTTGGTCATGGCTTGATCGCTCACGCGGGTGACACAGCCCTGACCAGACAGTTTTTAACATATTATAAAAATGGTTTGGATGCGATGCAGGATTTTGCAAAAGAGGATCCTTTCCGGATCGGCATTCCGTTCCAGTGGTGTTCGAATAATTTTGTGGCTGCTGCGGCTACCCAGGCCAACTATTACAGGAAATTATCAGGTGATGAGACTTATATCCGTATGGAATTTGCGCTTTATGACTGGCTTTTCGGTTGCAATCCATGGGGAACCAGCATGATCTGCGGGTTTCCGGCTGGTGGTGATTTTCCTGAAGATCCTCATTCTGCCATCACGCTTCATATGGGTGTAACGACAGAAGGAGGTCTGGTAGATGGGCCGGTTTATAAAAGTATTTATGAGCAACTCAGGGGAATTCATTTGTTCAATAAAGATGAATATGCTGATTTTCAGGGTGGCAAGGCTGTCTATCATGACGATATCGGCGACTATTCGTCCAATGAACCGACGATGGACGGAACGGCAAGTCTGAGTTATATCCTTTCTTCCCTGGAAAATTCCGGCGCTAACAATCAGGAAAACTGTATGCAAAAAGATGCTTTCGGGGCGATCGTGCGAACGGACAGTTGTTCCGGGAAAGTTCATCTTATATTTTCCGCCCATGAATTTGGAGAAGGCGGAGAAAAGATATTGAAAACCCTGAAAAAGACTGGTGCCAAGGCATCATTTTTTCTGACCGGAGAGTTTTACAGGAATCCTGCCAATGAAAAACTGATCAAAAGGATGATATCCGAAGGTCATTATTTGGGAGCGCATTCAGACAAACATCTGTTGTACAATGATTGGGAGAAAAGGGATTCTATGCTGGTCACAAGAGAAGCATTCGGTCAGGATCTGAGGGATAATTACAGGGCGATGGCTTCATTTGGCATAGAACCAAAAGATGCGGGATTTTATCTTCCTCCGTACGAATGGTACAATGCACGAATAGTGGACTGGTGCCGGCAAGCGGGTCTGAACGTGGTCAACTTCACTCCCGGTTTCAGGACAAATGCAGATTATACTACGCCGGATATGCCAAACTATCGTTCATCAAATGCCATCATCGCGGATTTTCAGGCAAAGATCCGCAACGATGAAAAATCTCTGAATGGCAGTATAATGCTGATCCATCTGGGTACACATCCTGACAGGAAAGATAAATTGTACGATAAATTGGAAGTGATCATTCAAAGTTTGAAAAACAGGGGATTTGTACTTGTGCGATTATAGATCCATTTTGAAGCCTGAACGGGTTTTCAATTGTGATACCATTGCAATCAAGTATGATATAATGTATTGTAATACAGTGATATGGTATTTTTAGGCGCAAAAACGAATTATTAAGTGTTCTTTGTGTTCGAAGAATATAGCTTCAGTTTAAAAGAGAAAATGAATGTTGATGGCTTTAAATGATGAATAGTCTGGTAAAAGGTCTTTGCGTTGTCTGAAGTTTGCAAATCAGACCAATATGGTTTAATAATAAATGGTGATCATGTTAACTGTGGTTTGGAGGTACCGGTGATCATTCAGGATAAAAC
>ERZ761607.784-NODE-784-length-46942-cov-11.980976_pt1 | contig 46942 bp, 45 predicted proteins | sample MGYA00511164_ERZ761607 | MGnify/ENA primary metagenome ERZ761607 (study PRJEB28899, sample SAMN02445080) | bioreactor sludge metagenome | biome: EBPR sludge | place: Australia: Brisbane, Thorneside Wastewater Treatment Plant | collected 2011-06-22 ...
TGTGCAACAGCAAGAAGTTGTTCCGAAAAGCTACTTTGTCAATTGATAAGCATTGACGACAGCTTTTACTATATAATCAATTTTGGCTTGATCCAGCTCCGGATAGATGGGCAGGGAAATTTCGCGGGAGTAGTTGTCGTAGGCGACCGGGAAGTCTTTGATGTTGTACCCTCGTTCTTTAAACACTGAAAGTAAGGGCAACGGCTGGAAGTGAACGTTGACAGATACGCCAGTCTGCGTAATGTGTTCTATCATCTGATCCCGCTGGGATTCCGAAATTCCATTGATACGCAGAGCGAACAAGTGATAGGAGCCTGTTTTTTCGTTTGTGTCCTGAGGTGGCAATTCAGTCCATTGATGCTCAGAGAAAGCAGAGACATAGGCATCGAACACCCTTTTGCGTTCTTTTAAAAGGAGGCTGTTGTATTTGCGCAGCTGAGCCAGGCCGATGGCCGCGCAGATGTCTGGCATGTTCATCTTAAAACCCGGGTAGACGATATCGTACTTCCAGCCCCCCTTCATTGTTTTGGTGTAAGCATCTTTGGTCTGGCCATTGAGCGACCACAATTTAAAAGTCTTATGGATTTGCTCGTTGTCAAAAGGTGCAGGCATGTTAAGGCAGATAGCACCTCCTTCTGCTGTGGTTATGTTTTTGACAGCGTGAAAGGAGAAAACTGTAATATCAACTTGGGAGCCAATGGGTTTGTGATTGTACATTGCCCCAATTGAGTGGGCTGCATCAGCCAGCACTAAAATTCTTCTCAACTTCTTCTGTACTTCTGTAGTGGCCTTAAATTGATGTGCTTCCTCACCTACCAATGTATTAATAGCATCATAATCACAGGGCCAACCAGCAATATCAACAGGAATAATGGCTTTTGTTTTTGGCGTTATTGCTTTGGCAATTTTGCTGGCATCGATATTTAAATCGGAGCCACAATCAACCATCACAGGTTTAGCACCCACATGCATCACGGCAAGTGCCGTAGCCGCATAGGTATAAGCCGGGATGATCACTTCATCGCCCCGGTTGATTCCGAACCAGTGTAACACCAGCATCAATGCGGAAGTAGCTGAGTTGGTACAATTGGCAAAATCAACACCAGCAAATTGAGCCACTACCTTCTCCAACTCTTTCACCTTAGGACCGGTTGTGATCCATCCCGAATCCAGCGACTCCATCACTTCCTTCCGGACGTCATCATCAATATAGGGTGGAGAGAAGGGGATTTTCATGTTATTTATTTGGAGTAAGTATAACAATTATACTTCCGGCTGTAAGTTCCTCAGTGGTAAATTTCTGAAAATCAGCATGGATGCTGGTCGGGATTTCTTGTCCATTCCTCGCTGATTTGTAGCCTAAATGCAGAATCTTAAATCCACACCTTTTGAATAAATTGATGTATTCTGGCATTCTAAGCCTATTGTGATAATCAAACCGGGTTTGTATTCTATCCCATTCTTCTCGTGAATACTGAAGGAAATCCCACATAGAAATTGAACGATCAGTATAAGCCCTATGGTCGCTTGGGGAAATCTGGTGAATAATAAAAGATCCCGGTCTGAGATATCTAAATGCTTGCTCATGCAGTAAAACTAGATCTTCGGCACTTACATGCTCCAAGACATTGCGTGATATAACTGCATCTATGCTGGATTCTTCGAAAGATTGATGTATCAGATTGGTCCTTGGAAAATACTTCACAGTATTGGCAAGTATATCGGAAGGTAAATTTATTTTTGGATAAATTGCTCCATAATATTTGTTGAATTTCTTGATTATAGCTGACTGATAATGTTCATTAATATCATAAGTCCTTACTTCATTAGCTCCATACTGAAAAATAAGATCATAGGGAACCGCAGGTAACCAGCCCGAACCTATTTCTATTACACTTTTATTCTTGAAACTAAGGTTAAGCTTACCTAGCTCATTGGCGAATTTTATTGTCGTATCTCGCTGAAAGTTATATTCATCCTTAATTGATTTTGCATTTAACTGTTGAAGCAGGTGGTAAAGGTTATCACCCATTCTTGTCGGCACTTTCTCAAGCAATTTAAATACAGCCGACTTTAACTTGTGATTCACTTTACTTGTTGTATGAGACCACGCAAGAAACCTGCACCATATGCAATATGCAGTGTTGGGTATACCAGTAGACAATAAAATTTGGCGCGCCAATTCAGTTGGTTAATGAAGGAGAATTTCAGTAACAGCATTCCATAAAGCATCAAAGGTATCCCATAAGCCCATGAACCCATTACCCCAATTGGTAAGGTAAAAGAGTATACGGTAAATAATGCTGGAACAATATGCCTTGGTTTGACTTGTGATCTGATCTTCCGGATAACCAATGGCTTATAAAGACCATACTGGTAGTATTGACTAAATAGCTTTCGCCATGAATCTCGCGGATAATAATAAGAAACAATTTTTGGATCCTGGTATATTCTTAGTCCCGCGCTTTTAGCCCTGTAGTGGAACTCATCATCCTGATTCCTAATCATTTGCTCATCAAAATGCCCTATTGAATTAAAAATCTCTTTTTTCCATGCACCCAAGTAAACGCTATCAGTGTAGCCAATAAAATCTTCATAATGAAAACTACTGTTTCCTACGCCAAGCTGCGTAGAGGTTGAATAAGCGACTGCCTTCTGAAAGTTGTTAACACCAATTGATCGCATTGGACCCCCTACAATTTCTGCTCCACTGCTATCAAATGCCTCTAAAATTCTCTCAAAATAATCATGTGCATAAGTTGTATGCGCATCCAACCTAACAATGTAGTCACCGTTACATAACTGAATGGCCAAATTCAAGGCAAACGGAACATATTTTTTCTCATTGTGAATTAAACGAATGGAAGAATCCCGGGACTTATATTCATCAACTATTTCAGTCGTTCGATCTGCGGAACCACCGTCAATAATGAAAAGTTCTTTTTCGGAGACACTACTATTTTGATATGACTGCAATAATTGCTCAATGTATTTTTCTTCATTTAGTACCGGACAAATTACACTTATCATGATTGATCGATCACCTGCTTATAAATATCAACCTGCTTGATAATCAAAATATCCTCATTTAATTCAAGCACGGTATTTCTGAAATTAAAGTCTCTATTATCATATGTTAATGAAGATTTCAACGCTCTGGCGATCTCTTCAGGGTTATCACTTTCACAAATAAAGCATCCCGGAAGGCCATTGATTCTTTCTTTGACATCACCAACATCAACTGAAACCACAGGAAGATTACAAGCTAGCGCTTCCTTAACCATATTCGGAGAACCCTCATGTTTGGATGTCATCAGCAATACATCAGCTGCACGATAGAATATCGGCATTTCGCTGTGATCCACTTTAGCTGTTAGAAGTTCTACTGGTAGATCCAAATCCAAAATTTCTTTAGCCTTTCGGGCAAGATGATAGCGTTTATCTGGCCGATTAATATCTCCTCCAAACAAGATCACTTTCTTTATTGGATCAATTTGTAATTTTTTTCTCGCTTCATCCTTTGAGCCTGGTGAAAACAGGTTCAGGTTGATACCACTTGGAAGAACTGTTACATTTCGTTTTTTTGAAACGAGTGGCAGCATTCGGTTTGAAACTAAAATGACATAGTCCGATCTAATTGCCACGACCTTACTCACCAGTTTAAGAAGAGCGCCCATTAGCGTGTAATTGCCATTCTTGTTGGTGATCCCAAATAAATCGCTTCCGCGAAAAGTAGTAATCAGGGGCAGACTCGAAAAAAAAACAGGAATGGCGCTTTGCCCCCACTGTGCGTGAACTACATTGTATTTTACTAATCTCAACTTCTTCATGACCTGAAGGGTTGCCCTCAAATAATTATAAGGATTTTTCCCTCCTGTAAAATGAAGTACATCAACAATCAAATTATGCTTTCTAAGTAAATCAACATCTCTGACTAAGAAGGGTACGGCACTAGGTATGTTATCAGATGGCCATTCAGTCGTGACCATCAATACCCTAATGATTTTTCCTAATGCCATTTGCTTTTGCCGATACATTAGGCTTTATCAAACACAAGCCATAGAAAAAGCCTGGAACCGCCAACCTCATGGAGGAATGTGCCAAAATAAATAAAACGAAAACCAAAATTGCCATCGGAAGAGGTCGCTGCTCCCGGGGTAACTTGAATATGTAAAATATGGGCGACACAATCATAACAATTAGGGCAGCCACACCGAGAATTCCATGTTCCGCCAGCAAACGGGTGTATTCAGAATGACTGTGTGCAAGGTTGCCCATTTTATTGGTCACCAATAACGTACCCATCCCAGGACCTATTCCCAGTATTGGATTTTGGTAAAACAAATTGAGCTCAGCTAGCATGATCTCTTTGCGACCGGTGGTAATATCCTTCGCTTTACCGGTAATATAGTTTCGACCCTCGTACCGGTCTTTAAGCCTGCCTTGCGTTTTGTCGTTGACAAAATTCCATCCGAATGCGCCTACTGTCCCGACCAAAAGGAAAAAGGATAACACCGAAACCAAAATAGTGGACCGTTTGGATGAGATAGCCGAGTAACCGACCAGAATAACTCCGGCAATGAGAGGTCCGATCATACCGCCACGGGAAAATGTTGCAAAGCCCCTGATTGCAAAGAAAACAAGAAATACCAGATCAATACTCAGGTTCCTGATCACGTATGACTTGTAAAAAAGGCCAATTATAATGAGGAAAATAGCGAGCCCAATTGCTGTAGAAACCTGATTCGGGCCAAATCCCCCCGATGCCTGAAAATTTGATTCGGTTCCGAATTCTATGTCATCCAGACTTGGAGTGACTATGAACAAATACAAAAGCAAAGAAATCAAAGGGAGGGACACGCTGTGGAAGATAGCAACGAGCTCTTTACCTTTTACTTTTCTTGCATAAAAATAAACGGCTGAAATAGTTAGTAAAAGTGGACCCGATAGGTTAAAAGATATCTCCTCACGAGCCAAACCAAAATTTGGATAATCAACTACTAACAAAGAAGGAAGCAGCAAGAAAAAATAAGTGAAATATCTTTTGGGCCAGGACCTTCCTATGTTTTCACTGAGCAGTCCTATACTTAAAAAAAGTATGGCCCCATATTTGCCAGCCTCCCATACCACGTTACCATTTGTCATTCGCAGCATGACTTCCAATCCTACCCAATAAGCAGCCCACTTCGCAGCTCTGTCCTGGCTGTTGTTATTTAGTGCAATATCCAATGTTCCCATCACCAGGATACTGACCCCCCAGTAAAAAGAACTACCGGGAGCAACAGAAATGATGTATCCTATCACCAGATGCAATCCAATCAATATAGTTTTTTTTGTGTCTATGTGCTACTTTCTAATATGAGGCGTTTGCTACATATCTCCTCAATGCCTTGTGAAAATTTTTCAATCGTAAATTTTTCTACTTCCTTCCAACCAGTCAATCGTATCTCGTCAATCAAATGAGGTTGAGTAAGCACACGAAACAAAACATTTTTTAGGTGTATAGTCTCCGGTTCAAAAATAAATCCTGAGATGCCATCCTGAATGATTTCATTTGTTATTCCAGCATTGGCCACTACCGGAACTGCTCCTGCTGACCAGCCTTCAATAACTACTTTAGGCCAACCCTCCTTCAACCCTGGCATAATAACGATATCCGCAGTTGCCAACTTTCTCATGGATTCTTCGTAAGACAATTTCCCTTCAAAATAAACTCGTCCACTTAGATTATGATAATCAGATAAGTGCCTGAGCATGTCTAACTCAACGCCATCTCCGATCAGGTGAAACTCCCAATCCAACTCAGCATGATCATGAAAAAGTAAACCCAGACTTTTGATAACCAAATCAAAATTCTTAACCGGAATCAATTTGCCCAACGCATAAAAAACCGGGCGTTTATTTGCTTGACCATTGCGTAAGGTTCGCAACCATGAAACTTCCTTTTTTGATATTGCAGCCGGGATAAAAGAAATCAAATGATCACGCTTTGCCGAACCATAGACCAATGCATAGTGAGGAGGGCCAATGACCTTCTCAATTATATTTCTTTCTACAATGGATGGCATGCGTTCACCCTCGAACCCAGAGAAAAAACCGGCATACTTCGTAATCGACTTCTTCCTTAAAAGGAATACAAAAATATGCGCAAATAAACCGAAGTGAGAAGGGCTCCGTATCAATAGTATGTCATGGCTCCAAATAAAAGCGAGCAATTTGATCAAAACCAATGGTAATTGAACTAACCGGTGTAATGAGCTTAAGAAGGAAATGCGGTGCGAATAGGAAACAAAGTCAAATGAGACATTTGAAAAACCATACTCCGATACAGTAACCCTTATTTCATCAGTGGATAGTGGCGCAAAAATATCAATGTGCTTAAATAAATTGGCCCACACCCGCATCTCCCGGATATACGGCTCATACGAAACTACTTTTCCGGAAGTCGTTCTCCAGTTGAGTGCTTGTGAAATGGTGCCCAGCCGATAATTGAATTTATGGATTGCGTTCATCGCTCCACCTGCCAGGCATTCAAAAGCAGTTCCCTGGTTTTGACTGGCCCAATATTAAACAAACAATCAATAATAGACAGGGCTGGAACAAATGATTTTCCCAGTTGGGGATATTGCACCATTTCCGAATTAAAGTTTTGCCAGGAAATCCTGACTCCTGCTTCGGACCATTGCTGGGTGTTTAAGTAGTTTTTCCCTCCCTTACCAGCGATGTAATGGTTTGCCTCCAGCTTTTGACAAATCTCAATCAATCGAAGGTTGGGGTCGAGCGCTTCAATTTTCAACTCTTCAACTCGAACAACTTTACCCTCATACTGCAACTCACTCAACAGAATCATAAATGTTTGATAATTGATTTCATCAAGCAGCTCAGATGTCGCAAAATGCGCTGTAATCTTTGAAAAGTATTCCTTGAAAAAAGGGGCTTTCCTGTAATATTGTTCAATGGTTTTAACCGCTTTATTAGCCCAGCGCGCATCAGCAATCTTTACCTGATCAATATTGTCAGCAAGGCTGGCTTTTACGGGAATCGTAAGCCACAATTCCCCATCCGTATCCGAGTTCTTGATTTTAGTTCTGTTTTGAAAGTAATTCTTTCTGAACTGAACGCTATGAAGCCATACAAATACATCGCTGTTGAAAACCTTGTTTAAATAACCAAGCCAGGGAAGAAAGTGAGGTTGATGTATACTTACGATCATAAAATCATCCGGATTACCTCAAAACATTCTGCATATTCTTTGCCTATTTGTTTACCTCGGACACGGGCCAGGTCTCCCACAATATCATTGGAAAAGAACATACGGCTTTTTTGCGTCTTGTACGCATTGATGGCTTTTACCTTCGTATCAACTGCTTCTCTCGACAATTCTATAAAGACATCCATCTTGAAATCAAAACTGTTCCACGGTAACTCATATCCCAGAATCGATGAATACTTGAACGCTCGCCTTCCTTCAGCAAATACCACTTCATGAGACTGATGTATGTCTTTACTATTGGGAATAAAAATTATGTCTGGGTTGTGCTTTTGATTTAAATCATAAAAGAATTGAAGAATCTCGAGACGTACATCGAAAAGATTGCGGGGATCGTAATTTTTCAGAATTACGTTTTCAGGCTTTATCCCCAATATTTTTGCACTTTCGTGAAATTCACTAAGCAGTGTTTTACCTTCCACCAAAGGAGGCAATGAAAGGCCTATATAATAGACTTCATTGGTTTTGCCCAACTGATAAATGGTGCCCCCCGCACCAAGTTCTACATCATCTACATGAGGTGCTATTGCAAAGATTGTTTTTCCTGTCAGTTCCAACATAGTCCATTTAATTATTTAGATATAATTCCATCCATATGTTATGATTCTCACGATCTTTCAATTTGAAACCAAGTTTTTTATAAAACTCAATTGCATTTTTATTTGTATTTAAAACTTTTAAAGTAATACATTCCATCCCTCTTTCTTTGGAAGTTTCTATTAAACTATTCACCAATCGCTTGCCCACTCCCATGTTCTGAAGTCGGTTGCCTACCACCAGGCGATGAATATGTATAGCACGCATTTTGCGAGAAGCGATTAAGAATCCCGCTATCAAATCTCCTGCCTGTGCCTGAAAAGATAATTGCCATTTATCTGGCAATTCAACAAGGAAATTTTCTTCCACCCATTTCTCGCCCACGATTATCTGATCAAGCAATAAGATCTGTGCCATTTGCCTGATTATCTCTGCTTTAGTCAGTGGCGTAATACCTATTTCCATATGCTCAGCACATTATGACCACTGAGGTATTTGTGGATAATTTAAATTCATGTGGCTCACTATTCTTTTTCTCTTTCGAATTTCGTAGATCACAAACGGTATCATAATTAACGCATAGCAAAATTTTACTGCCCTTTTAATAATATTACCTCGGATACTGAACATGCCCAGTAGGGATAATAAAACATATTCCCTTTGTTCTTGCTTTGTAAAGTGCTGGTTGTTTAGGTAGAGCTCTGTTGCATGAGGCATTCTGATATGCGTTATGTACTTGCGACTGGAGGAATACGTGACTTTTCGAACTTTGTGTTTTCTTAAGCCCCCTCTTGGAGCACGGTGATGCAACACCCTGATTTCAGGATTCAAAATCAACCGGGCACCGGTCTTATATACCCGGGCTCCTATGTCGCCATCCGCCCGCTGCCCATGATCAAAAGCCATATCAAACAATCCGGACTTTTCAAGCGTTGACCGCTTTACCATTCCATTGTTGGTGGGGAAAACATCAGAATGTCTTATAAATGTATAGTCATAAGGAATTGCACCGGCATCCACCTCATCACAGACACCGCAGGATACATCTGCTTTGAAATATTCAATGCAGCGAATGTGTTGCTCAAGTAAATCGGGCTTAACCTCCACATCATCATCGATGAACAAAATATAATCACCGGAAGACTCGAGCAGACCCAGGTTTCGTGACCTGCATTGGCCCGACTTATCCATAGAAAAATACCGCAGTCCTATTTTTTCATAACCATCAAAAAGCTCTGGCTTGCGATCAGCCAAGGGTGTTTGGTCAATTATAATAACCTCGTAAGGAAGGATGGTTTGGAGCATTAATTGATTTAACGCAGTGACGAGATAAGAATATCGTTCAACAGTTGGAATGATAATTGAAATCCTATAAGAAGTTTTTTGGAGAGGAGCCGTTCGCCAATGATCATGCTTCAGTGGGATAGGTACTTTTATATTACCCTCTTTCGTCACCCGGTTAAAAGATTTCCATGCTTCACCCCAAGGTGTCAATCCACCCCAGCTGTATCTGAAAAGACTCCACAGAAGCCATTTCTTTCCAAGCCGATTTTTTATATATCTGAATTCATCGGCTACAGTTAGGCGATTCGAAGTTTTTGGTTCGATGCTATTACCTTGTAAAAATTCAACCGGTTCCATTAAAGCACCACCGTAAAGCAGCCGGTATATCCAATCAACCATCGCCCCTTCTACCGTTGTAAAAGAAGGGTTCAGAAACCCTAATGCGTGGATGACTTCCTTTTTGATTACCAAACAATCCAGAGAGATATTCCAGATAGAAAATCCAGCTGATGTCAAGGGGAGGTTAAAATAAATGCCGGGAGATAATAGTTGAGTTACCCTTGGAGCGCCTGATGGATGGGTGGCTCGTTCATCATACCAAACACTGATAGCTTGATCATTTCGAATAATTTCTTCAATTTCTCCCTCTTTTACTATTAAATCTTTGCCCAGGAACACAATAGCTCCGTGTGATGAATCCATTAAGGATTCCGTTGCTTCAATGATCGACCATAGGTCAAATTGTGCCGATATGCTTTTACCAGCGTTCCACAACGGAGTGGAGGGTGTTCCCAGCGATATTAAATCAATCCGTTCCACCGCTCATGCTTTTTGAAAGACCGCTATTACTTCTGTAGCCATTTTTTTGAACAAGCGGAATCGGGTGGTCATAAGTGTAAACCGGTACAAAAAATTATTCGGTAACATACCCATTCCCCGAACGGTAAATCCATAATGTTTTTCAGCGAGTAGTATTAATCCAGCTTGTCCGCAAACTTCAACGAGTGATTTAAAGGCAATCTCATTTAGCGCATACTGTCGTTTTCCTCTAGGCTTTAATTGGCTCCTGACAAGGGGATTTGCAGAATCAGAAATTTGAATAACAACCTGACCGCCTCTTTTGATTGATTTTGACAGTATTTCAACACCGCTTTTCCAGGACTCCAGATGCGCCAAAATACCCATGGCAAAGCATATGTCATAATGCCCTTCCATTATTGGAGCACTTTCTAAAGGTGACAATATATAGTTTACTCTTTCCCGGATGCTACTCGGTGTGTTTTTCCGGGCAAGATCAAGCATACCCGCTGACGCATCAATCAGTGTTAAACGATTGGTAAGTGCAAACTGAAGGGATACTCCTCCATTCCCGCATCCGACATCCAATATTTTTTTATCAGAGACATCTCCAACCAATGCGCCAACAATTTTCCTCCTTACCTTAACATTATAATCTTTGTCAAGATAATTGTCTGGGTTATTAAAAAATTCAGCAGTTGCACTCACGACACTAAAGTGATGACAGCACTTTCAAATACCGGTTAATAATAGATGACCAAAAATGATCTTGTGACCATGCACGCGAATTAATACTGTATGCTTCGTAATTCGCTAATATTTCATCGATAGCGGCTGCGATCTTGGTTGGATCGTTGAAAGGAACCAACTTTCCGTTGTAACCATCTTTAATTGCCTGCTCTATTCCGCATCCCAAAGATCCTATGGTAGGAACCCCAAAGTAGTTGGCTTCGATGAGTGCAATACCAAAGCCTTCAACGTCACCATCTGATCTGTTTTCACTTAACATGAAGAAAATATCTGTCCGATTAAGAAGTGATGAAAGGTTTTGGTCACTCAACACACCATGAAACCGAACATGATTTTGAAGATCTGATGCCAATATTTGAGCCATTAGTTTATTTTTCTCCGGACTAATACCCACCATGTGGTAACATACTCCGGGATGTTTCTCAATAATTAATGGCAGCGCATTTATCACATTGTGTTGGCCCTTTCTTTCAGAAATCCGCCCCACGGTCAGCAGGTTAAGATTTTGAGAAACAATTTTTTGTTTCTTTACAGGGTTAAACTTCGCCTGATTAAATCCATTTGGTATAACCTCTATTCTCCCTTCATCGAAATAAGGCCTTGAATTTTCCTTGCTGAATGCGGAAACAGCCACTGCCTTGGTAAAATATTTCAAGCATCTTTTGCTCAATCTACTCTTCAATCCATGATTTTCCAGCATTTCGTGACCGTGTAAAATAGCCAGCGACTTCCGCCTTGAAAAATATAAACCTACTCCCAGTAGCGTCAAGGATTTTGAGCCGGAAGCAATCCAGATTGCTTTTCTATTGGTTATAAAAAAGCGGAAGAACATCCATACGAAACCTATGTTGGGGAAAAACGGGTATCTGCTTGAGTACCTAACTTTAGCCCTCGACTTCACTTTTTTCCACTGACCCTCAAACTCTTTTCGGTATTCGGAAATTACATAAACATCACATTTCCTTTCTACCAATTGTTCGGTAAGGTTATAAGCATGATCGCCTATTCCACCCGGGCCAGGAGGAAACTCAGAACTTAGAATGAAAATTTTACGATCTACCAGTTTAAATCCTTTTCGTAACTCCAGTGAATGATTTCCTCACCGCCAATTTGTTTGATAATTTCTTTTTCCCTATCGCCAAAATGGTTCATCCAATCACCCACCATTCCCTTTCTGAAATAACTATTTTGATCTTCTTCGCCAGATTTCCTTCCTCCACTCACGTTCTCAAAGGAAGTTTCCCTCACTACTTTGTTTACTAGTTTATCATCGGTACCCACATTCATGAATTGATAGATTTCAGCAATTATTGAATCAGGGTTTACCAGCATATCTTCATACTTAACTATCTTAAGGAGGTTGTCACTACTATTATTTCGGATATGTTGTGAATAAGCACACCAAGCCTCCATGACCTGCTTTAAATAAGTTTCTTGAAATGTTCCATCATCATTGAACTTGTTGGAATTACCTCTCTTAAAGTGAAAAGCAAATGAAACAGCTACATCACGGGCGTCACGTACCATGCAAATGATTTTTGCATTGGGGTAGAGCTTGCGGATAAGGCCAATATCTTGGACCGTGCTTTTATCTCCAACATACTTGCTCCCTTTGACGTTAAACCGCTCAAACGAAGCAGCAACAAAATCTCTGAAGTTAGCCTCTACTGCCTTCTCGTCAAACCAAACTTTCCCACCCATACCAAACCATCGTGCTTCTATCGTATTTTTAACAAAGACCCCATGCCCCCCGCGCTCTGCCAGAAAATGAGTGTCTTTATAGAAGTTAAAAATTTGTCCACTTCCGCGACAAGTTATGTCAGGGTGCCAATTCAGAATATCCATTAACCATGTAGTTCCTGATTTATCGAACCCCGTAGCAAAGACCAAATTATCACCACTGGTATTTGCAGCCTGGATTGTGGTTGATTCCGCTTTTACCTGCTGGTAAAGTCTCATGAGTGACTTGACATAACTTTTAATGCTGTTTTTTAGTTTACCCATGATTATTTAACAACAAATGATTCCCTTTTTTTCTTGATTTTAATACCCAGCATCCGCTTGATTTTTCGCTTTATATAATAGGGGCTAAAATTATATGGTATGACGCCAAGGTAAGGAACAACAAGCCGTTTCATTTCAGTTTTGTTAATTCGTTTTGCCAACCGATCCATAAAGTCAAAATCAGCCATGTGGGGTCGCAGGTCATTGAATTTTTCCCCAAGTCTGTCATGAATTACACGGACCTTACCATGTGCGATTGCCAGGCTTTTGAGTCCTGTGAAATTATACTCATGTGGAAGAATACCAATCTTAACATGCGACTGCAGGTAGGCTTCCCTAAAAGTGGGCATATCAGCATACATGTTCAATTCGTGGTGTATCCGGAGCCAGGTAGAAAAAAAATCAATAACTGCCTGAGATTTATTAAATCCTACCACTCCAGTATTAAATTCGTGGAGCACGCCTTTTAACGCGATGGGATAATCAGGTTGATAATTTTTCCAAAAATTAACGCTGTGGCCCTTTGGCTCTAAGGTGGTTGCCAGGTCAAAATAATCCAGAAACTCAAAAACCTCATCAATCGGGTTGCAAACAAAAGTGTCGGTATCCAAATAAACGGTTTTATCGAATGGCGAAAGTTGCATACCGGTGATTTTTACCTCAAAACTCCGTCCGATATTGGTAACATGAATGATCTGATCAAACTCTTTGGAATGGAAATTGGGATCGTCAGTCACAAGGCATGTCGGAAATTTTGTAAAACGCCTGAGCGACCTACTGGAGCGCTCTGCTTCAAATCGAAACATCTCTCCGATCGCAACATAGAGGTATCCGCAAGTCATATCAGAAACTATTTGGAAGCAAGCACCAGGAGATTCTTCTGAACATCATTTCCAATGATTTCCAATTTAAATCCAATAGACTTAAGGTAATTTAATACCTCTTCTTTAGATGATTGGAAATATTTAAGATCTGTTTCATGAATTTCAATAAGCAACTTTACTTTACTTGATAAAATTTCAGTCATACCTTTCAATACCTTCATCTCCGCTCCTTCCACATCAATTTTAATGAAGTCAGGGAAAATGTTCCTGGTTGTGCAGTATTCGTCAAGCGTAATGCACCTCACCGAAACCAGATCATCCTGCGATTTCCCCTCGATAATCTTTAGTACTGCATTTCCAACAGCAGAATCCTGAATCAGAACTTCACTCGATAAGTCAGCAACCGCATAACATTCTGTAGTCACATTATTTAGTCTATTCAATAAAACATTCTCATTAAGAATATCGAAATTTGATTTACCCATCTCAAAGGCATATACATGGCCGCTACTACAATACTTACCTGCAAAACAAGTGAAGTACCCAATGTTCGCACCTACGTCAATTACAACACCATTTTCTGTAAGTGAATTGAGCATTACCTCCAACCCTTTTTCCTCGTAAATGCCTTTCTTAAATTGAGACGAAAAAAATATTGCTGAAAAAGGATCAGCTAGTGAAAATGTAAGAGCAATATTCCTATACTCTAGACTATACTTAGTCTGTCCTTTAAACTGTTTGATATAATTCCCGTGCTGTCTCTTATACCTAATTTTTCGTAACCAGTTGAGTAGCCCGATTTTTCTAAGCAAGAATCTGATAATTATTTTAATATAATTATTCATAATCATTGCTTTACAAGAACATTCAATAGCCTCATGTTTGATAAAATTGATTCCATGATTTCAAATGAGTGTCTATTGTGAATGATTTTGCCACTCTGGTCCTGGCGTTGTTGCTTACCTTTCTTTTGTCTATGGGCGACAATCTTACAGTATTTAATATGGAGTTTGCCAGCGCATTCGCATCCATTGACTGAACCAGCCATCCCGTCTCACCATTCACAATATTTTCAGGTAATGCCCCAACATCACTGGCAATGCATAAAGACCCTACTGCCTGAGCTTCCAATACGGCATTGCAGAAACCTTCATTAATACTGGGCTGAACATAAATATCGCAATCCCGCATCAGCATAAGAATTTCGCTATGAGAAAGTATCCCTGCAAAAATCACATCCTCTTTTATACCTAAAGCTTCGGTCTGCCGAACTAATTTTTCGTATTCTATTCCATCGCCTACGATTGTGTATTGAGCATGTATCCCTCCTTCTTTTAGCTTTGCAATTGATTCAATGCAATATGACAACCCTTTTATTGAGGTAAGTCGGCCAACAGTTAAAATCCGGATTGGGTCATGCAATGAAAAGTCAGATTTATGGATTGGTGGCAAGGAGATTGCGGGGAAAATGATACAAGATGGTTTATCCGGTGATAATCCCAATTCATATGCCTTTTGCAACAAGTAATTGGAAATTGAATGTACCTGGTCCACGTGCTTCCATAGCATTTGATAGCACTTGGCGTATTTAACTGGGTACTCATTAATATCATAACCCCGCAAGCTTACAGCCATTTTAGTTTGGATTGCCTTTGCTACTTTCTCTCGGCCGATGGCAGTGGTGGCAAAACCAAAATGAAGCCAGTCCATTTTTTTCCTCAGTATGTGCGCATTTATATACATCCTTCTTAAAATCTCCTTTGTTTCATGCCCATCCTTCCTTTCCAATTTCCAATAGCGAACTAAATTCCGAGGTGAAATCAAAAAAACAATTGGCAGTATGGCTATAACACATATTATACGCCATACCTGATGCTTGAAAACAGGGAACGGTCGGATGTGTTTACAATGCAAATTCGGATTTGATTTCCCCTGGGCAAACAAAATAATATCGATGCCTTGCTTCGTTAATCCATTAATTTTTGAAAAAAAAAAGGTTTCAGAATACCCGGGAACTGAATTCAGTACTAATCCAACGCAAAGTTTTCGGTTTCTCAGGATTCGGATTTTAAAAAATTTCGGTTAAACAAGGATAACGTCAGGAGCATTGTAGTAGAGTGAGAATATTGTACAGGGTTTTTTTTAAATTTCTCGTAAAATCTCTTTACCAGTGAAAGAGGTAAGAAATTTTCAAATGATTTATCGAGCAAATAGAATCTCAGCATTTCATCATTGAATTTTCCCAAAAACTGAAGTTCCCAATTCCGTGTATCTGATCGCTTACCCAAAACATATTTTTTTAACTCCCTTTGTCCTTTGATCATGGCCCGCTTCGCCACATTCGAGAGAGAATTGAATTTTTCGTAATTATATAGGTTACAAGGATAATAATTCTGCCATGGAATTTTAGCCAATGAAGGTGACTTAAGCTTCAGGTATTCTATTTCAAGTTTTCTTCCAACCAGGTGCTCTTCCGGCACGGTACAAATGAAGCGGCACATTTCATCATCGAAAAATGGTATGCTTATCGGCAACTGCCGTTTAAATATTTCAAGATTTACAGCTGTCCAACGGGCCACATAATACTCTGTTTTAAAGGCCCGTAAACGAGCATTGGCATTATCAATTTGAATATTTCTCAGCATAAATAATATCCTATCCTCAAGGTATTCTCTGAAATCTCCTGAAATTCCCCAAGCCTCCCACAACAGCTGGCCCAACTGCCAGCCAGCCGACTTTATCAGCTTCTGCACCAGATATTGGTGCTGCTCACCTTCTGTAAAACTATCCGGCACTCCCATGCTGTCGAAAAACAAATCACCCCCATGCCCTAATAAGAAAACATCCCCTTTGTTGGCCAGTTGCCCATATATTGCCATTTGTCGCGGATTCAAAAACTCCGCATAACATCCGTTCAATTGCGCCAACTGGTCTATTACTTTCCATAAATAACCCTTTGAAAGTGTATAACCATAATAAGGAAACGATAAGGCCCTGGCCACAGCAGCCCCATAAAAATTCTCGTTTACCCCATTTTCAAATTGGTAACTATAGCCAAAAACATCGCTGCGATGGGCCACCGCACCTGCCAGCGTGCGGCTGTCCAACCCTCCGGAAATAGGCAGTACAATTTTTTTATTTGCAGTTTCCCGTTCAATGATTTGTTCAAGCAAATTTGAAAATTCATTCAATGCCTGCTTAAAAGAAACCGATCGAGGGGTATAATGCCAGTCAAAATATCGTTTGCGGGACAGTACCTCACCCGTGGCACTAAAATGGTAGTCGGTTGCCGGCCTAAAGGCTTTAAGGTTTGTGTAATAGGTGTCGTCATCCAAAAAAAAACCCAATGCGACAAAACAGCAGATGGCCGGGTAATCCAGTTTAGATTCGGTTGGCAATTTGTAGTACGATACCACCGATGGAGCAATAGGCAAACGAATGGTTTGGTTACTAAAATCCTGCATCAACCAAGCGAAACAATTTGTATGGATTATGTCGGATACGCCTGAGTAACTTGCCTGCTAATTCGAATAACATTAAAATCTTTTCTTTACGGGTGAATGAAAACTGCCAGGCATGTCCGAGGTAAATTCCAAAACCCTTCCAATCGAAAAAACTTACACAGGCTACTGCAGTCCCTACAAACAGAGAGCGCTTTTCGCTTGCTTTAGGAGGTGTAAGTAGGCCCACCTTCACCCATGTCTCCAAGTCAATCTTTTCGCCACGTTCAATGGCATCATTACCAAATTGTTGGCGTTGTCGTGCCAAAACGCGCGGAACCTGGTTAATAAGTGCCGTTTCGGGTTTAAAGATTAAGGAACCTGGTTCTAACCTTTTGCCAAACAGTGGCGTGGTAATGGTGACGCAGGGGCCAAATCGTTCCATTAACCGCAACCACAAGTCCACATCCATACCCGATCTTTGAAAGGTGCGATAACCACCCACATTAAGTATTTTTTCCTTTTCAACCATCACCGATGGATCGGTAAAGATGCGATGATTGTCCATCAAATCATTCCAGGTTTCGAGTATATATCGATCTGTGGGAATATTTCGATCGCAATACAATCTATTACCCGGGGTAATTCGGTACCGATTGATTCCGCAAAAAGAGGTTTGTGGATGGAGCTCCAACGCCTTGAGTTGCTCTTCAAGGCGGTTGGGTAAACACACATCATCGGCATCCATGCGGGCGATGTATTTTCCTTTGGCTACGGCAATACCAGCATTCATGGCGGTAGGATAGCCCCCGTTCGTTTGAAGCGTTAGTAGCTTTATTCGGCTATCATGAAATGCCTTGATAACACTAACTGAATCATCGGTTGAGGCATCATCAACAACTATCAATTCCCAGGACGAGATCGTTTGATTAAGAATTGACTTGACGGCATAACCAAGTAAATTATTACTGTTGAATGTGGGCAAAACAATCGAAACGTCCAATTTGCTATCCAGCATAATTACTTTACAGCAAGTACACGATATCCTGTAGTTAGGTTGCGGCTTCTAATTCCAGCCCACAGTATAGAATTAAAGAAACAAAATCCAGAATAGTAACAAACAAGAGCCAGAATTCTTGCGCGCTCACTACTGTCTGCTATTGATCTCACAAAAAGCACATTTATTGATTCAATATAGTTGTTACGTTCAGCAACTGTCACCTCCTTAAATTCTTTTAATAAGAAACGTAAACCATGCTTAGTATACCGATAATAATCATGCTCCACGTCATGAATTGGATAGATAAAAGGGGTTGTTAGCACGAGCCTTCCATTTTTTTTTAAAACCCGGTATATCTCCTCGACAGCTTTCCATGGCTCCTGTACATGTTCCAAGACTTCGATTAAAATCACAACATCCCAACTCTCGCTTTGAAAGGGCATCGCACAAACATCGGCTACTACATCAGGCCCTCGATTGACATCAATATCCATACTAACGATCCTTAGTATCTTGCCTTTACTTGCATTAACAATCACATTCGCCACTTCACCACCTGAACCAATATTTAGCACAGACGAACCGTCTGGTAAGGAAGAAATAACTTCAATCAAATCTGAATACAAATTTTTACGACTAAAAACCTTAGACCTTTTTGCAAAATTTGAATAAAGTTTTTTTCTTAAATTATACAACATCTTTAAAATGCATACTTAGTTCTTACTACCCATCTATTTAAATTAATATCCCATTCAATGACTTTTCCTTTGCCATTACACCAAAATTTACGAAGTAGAAATCTTGTGAATTTAACTCTCATAAGTAGATATAATAATCGTCTTAAAGACTTATTATAAAGACCGTATTCCAGGGACCTTGATTCTATCTCAATCAGATCACTGCATATTGTTTTGCTTTTTTGATCAGCATGGACCCGCATAAGACCTAAAATAGTGTTCACAAAATATAGGTCATTCTTTTTCGAAGACCGAATCCATAAATCTAAATCCATGCAGCAATCTAATTTCTCGTTCCAGATAAAACCCTCTGATAATTCCTTGGTCCAAAAAGTCGAGACCTGTTGATTAAATCCAAAGTATCCCGAGAGATTAAAACCCTTTGAATATAGAAATCTGTTATAGACACGAGGGGATCTTTTCACAGTTGAGATTGCACCAAAATCATTGATGTGACTCCGAATTCCTGTAATCCACTTTACCTCCGGATATTTAGTTACAATTTCCGCAATAAGAGAAAATGTATAAGGGAGATATACATCATCACTATTGAGGTATGCCAATATGGATCCGGTTGCCTTTTCAAAGCCCTTATTAATCGCATGGGTTTGGCCCTTATCCTTTTCACTCACCCAGTAGGTAATGTTTGCCTCATACTTTTTAATTATTTCGACCGTATTATCCGTACTACCTCCATCAATCACTATGTATTCCAAATTCCGATAGCCCTGCATAATAACCGAGCGGATGGTTTCTTCTATGTACTTTCCTTGATTAAACGAAGGAGTTACAATAGAAATTTTAGGCCAGGGTTTGCCGCTGGGCATCCTTTCTGAAATTTCTATTGGCATTTCCCTCCACACCCAAAGAGAGTTAGTTGTATTCATTCCTGCTTGTCAATATTTAGTCTCCTCTGAAAGTCGCTTTGTATCTCTTTATACCACGACTTATACGCTGTTATCTGCATTTTCAAATTGAATCGCAACTCAGCATGTTCCCTTGCCTGCCGACCTAATTGTTCGGCAGTGGAAGGCCTTTCCAGAAGCCACTTTAGGGCATGAGCCAACGCTGCCGGATTTTCTGGGGGTACTAAAATGCCGTTTGCTCGATTAGCCAAATTTATGTTCAGTTCAGGAAATCCAGCGTCAATAAAACCCGCCACTTGCTCCGGGATTCCACCAACTGCAGATGCCACTACAGGAATTCCGCTGGCAAACGCTTCCATGATAGAATTTGGAAATGTTTCGGCCAATGCGGGATGAACATACACGTTAGCTGCCGCATAATAGCTTGCAACCAATACGCGGTCGGCAACATAAGGGACAAACCTTATCTGTGCGGAACCAAAATCTTCATGCTGGCCATCCTGCCCTAACGCCACAAAAAGAACATTTTGATTATGAGCGGTAGCAGAAAGCTGACGTACTGCAGCAACAAGTGTGGAAAAGTCTTTCCAACGATTCTTTCTGATTCCATTGGCAGCGAAAAGAAAAATAAAGGCATTTTCGGGCAATCCAAGTTGAGCTCTACTAAAGGCCCTATCGCCTGGACGAAACAAGGATGTATCAACACCATGTTCAATATGCCTGAATATTCGGGTGCCCTTAGCTAAAATGGACCTTTTGGCTTTGTTTAACAGCCATTGACTAGGAGCGGACACATACAATTGACTCTTTTCAAATATCTTTCTTTTTCGTTTCCAATTGAGGGCCGAGTTGTCATGCTCGAGTGCTGCGGGAATGGAAATGTCAGGGCACGCACCGCATCCAGTCAACCATTTTTCGCAAGCAAACGAATGTGCACAATGGCCAGCCAGCAGCCATGCATCATGGAGAGTAATAACAATTGGCCGCTTACGTGACCACTCCATGAGTACCCTAAGATCAAAGTATCCTCCATGCAAAACATGGCAATGGATAAGATCATAATTTGCAATATCGACATCACGTGAAGTTGGAAAATTAAATTCCTCAATGCCTAATACCCTGCGCGCATGATACATGGGTTCCGCCACCCAATTACATAATATTGGAAAGAAAGGTATCGACCTAAAATTCCTTGAAACCGCAATGCGTTTCCAAAAAGTCGGCCAACTGCTCTGTTTGCTATCCATTTGGGAAACCTTTGGATCGCTGCTGTATTTTCTATTTACAGCCAAGTTCGAATTGAAGTCTTCCATCTGAAAAGCCTGATGAAGATTCCATGCCACAAGGGCAGCACCCCCGCGAATATCAGATGTATTTATTTGTAAAATTTTCAAGTTATCCTGATGGCTGCCTCCTTATCAAACAACCGCCAATAGATGCGTTCCTTTACCACTCGCCAGCCTAACCTCTTTCGTAGGAGTTGTCTTAATCTACACTTGAATTCAGCAGTAACTGAACCACTTTGCAGTTTAAGAAAGGCGTAAATTAACTCAACAAAAACAGAAAAGTCATAACCAGGGAGGTGACCTCCTGTTCGAACCCACCTGCGCACTCGTTCAATTGTTTCAGGTGATGCATTCACTAACCGAGATATTTCCCGTGTAGACACTAACATCTCACTATGATTTTGCTCGCTGGCCTTCACATATGTCCAGCTCTTCGGGTTGACACGATATTGAATCAATGGTTCGGGTATCAACGCCAGTTTAGTTACATAGGATAATCTAGCCCATAGATCATAGTCCTCGGCATGGGGTAGGTTATATCCTAAACCAAAGTCGGTAATCAACTTTGCACGAAACATTATCGTGGAATGTATAAACGGATTTTTGAACAACAAATCCCAACGTAGATCAATATCACTCTTTTCAACTCTTTTGCCGTCAGTAAGTAAACTACCATCCATTGATATCGTATCAGCAAAACTGCCCAGCAACCCTACATGCGGATGTTGCTGCATAAATGAAACTTGCTTTTCCAATCTTAAAGGATATGCGATATCGTCCGCATCCAACCGTGCAACATACTCGCCCTTAACTCGGTTCATTCCTACTTGCAATGCGCCAGTTACACCAACATTTTTCTCTAGATTAACTAAGATGATTCTTTCGTCATTGAGTCCATATAAATACTCTAACGTGCCATCAGTTGAGCAATCATTCACTATAATCAACTCAAAGTGAGTATACGTTTGACTTAGGATACTTTCAATTGCTTTCTGAAGGAATGAAATACCATTGTATACAGGCATTACAATGGAAACTAAAGGGATAAATGGTCGAACTTCATATTCTTGCAAGGAACTCAATTAGATGATGAAATAAAATGCCTTAAGTTAGTGTCATTTAAAGAGTCTAAAATTGACAAACACTTGTCTCGTATTTTGTCAGTTAACCCAAGACTTCCTTTATGCTTAGTAAAGGAGGTTATTGATCTTTTCGAAAATTTTTCTAAAATTTCATTTTCCGCAAAATCACTTTCTATAAAACTAAATATTCGTCTAAGCTCAATAATTGGATTAGCAATAATATCATTATAATTGACCAGTAATAATGAAACCTTACCTCTTTTGGCCTGCTTAAGTGGCACATGGTTGAGTATGCTCCACTCCAATACAGCTGATTCAAATGCACCTTCCGGCTGAAAGTACCTTGCTAGATCTTTGATTTCCGGAAAATCAGAAAGCAACGACTCTTGGCTCAGAATAGTCTCAAGGTCACTCATCTCACTCTTCGGTATATTGCCCCAGCCAAGCTTTACCCATGATTGAGCTACCTGAAAGGGATCTCGAACCAATAATATTATTTTCATTAATGGAAAATGGTGATTAATCCACTCCAACATGAGATTAGACCTAATCGATTTGACTAAAATATTTTTAGAATGATGATTATCATGATTGAGTGTGTTTACCCATTCATTGTCTATCTCACCTCCGAAAATAGTTGCTGCAACTGGCAGTAACTCCTTCGAATACTGCTCAATGTTCAAATATCTATAATAGCCGAATGAAGAAGCAGCCTCCACCCGTGCGGGAAAGAATGGCTCAAAAACAATTTTGTATTTTCTTTCAGCATTTAATAGATCGGCTAGCCAAGTAGAACCACTCCTTCCCATGGAGGAAATCAATACCCTTGGTCTTCCATCGGCCGGTTTTACCATAATAAATATTTAACCTTTTGTACCAAAACCAAGACTGCTTACCTTTCCAACATCTTTAAGCCAGCCGCTTTTCTGAACTTCACCCCAATATTTGATCACACCATTCCATTTCCCCCTGATATCATGAAATGCGATGATGCCCTTCTTACGGACAAATGGATAAAAAGCCTCAAAGTCTGCTTTCACATCTTCATATTCATGAGACCCGTCTATAAAAAGTATATCAATGGGCTTATTCCAGTCTTTGGCTACTTCCAAAGAATGTTTTTTAATGGGAGTTACATATTCCGTGAGTCCGCACCGCTCAACATTTGCCTGAAAAACTTTCTGAAATTCGCCCTGCCCATAGTCTTTTCCGTCCCCCTCAAATAAATCTATGGCGTAGATGTGTTTCTGCGTACCCTTGCACCCAAATCCAAAACTCACGGTAGAACGACCTTTAAAACTGCCAATCTCTACGATCACCGCGTTTGCAGGTGCCTTCTTGGCCGCCCTGAAAAACCATCTTTCCTGCTGAGGACTTTTTAAAAAGCCAGGTACTTTATCAATCATCGGGTATACGCTTTCAAACTCTTTTTCCAAGGGGTCAAGTTGACGTGATAGCTTTTTTCCTGCTCTAATTAACTTCTTTAGCATTTTCATTACATCCAATTTCCGTTTACCAAAAAGAGCGGTTGGTCGCGAGTCAATTTGTTACTCTTTTGTCCGGTGCTGTAAAAATCACCTTCAACTACATCCATGAATCCAACACCTGCTTTTGGGAAATCCAAAATCTGGCCCTGGGACATGGCCTGAGCCTTCACTAAAAACCTTCCTTCTGGTAAAGGCAAAGAATTAATCTTACACTTGACTGTGCTCGTTCCCTTAGCCAATTGAAAAGTCTTACCCGTATACGAACTGTACAAAATAAAAAGCATTTGATCGTCTTCTTCACGGTGAATGGAAAAACCCAGATCAACCTCCTGGCTATCAATTTCTGATTGGATTCCAAAATTCAGATAAACGGCTTCACCTGACTTCACCATATCCACTTTCACATTGGTATTATCCTCCAGCCAAAATTCCTTAATAGTCACGTTGCCATTTCCTACCCTTTCTACTCCATCTCCCAAAAAACCATCCTGCGTTTGAGGTCTGAATAAGGAGATGTATTTCTGTACCGTTTCATGAACAGAGCCTAAATAAAATGTCTTTCCATGATCCAACAGCAAAGCAGAGGTACATAAGTTCTCCACTGCGGCCATGTTGTGACTTACAAATAAAACAGTTCTTCCACTGCCCGCTACTTCATTCATTTTTCCAATACACTTGCGCTGGAAACCAATATCCCCGACAGAAAGTACTTCATCCACAATCAATATCTCCGGTTCCAGGTGTGCAGCCACGGCAAATCCCAATCGCACTTTCATTCCACTGGAATAAAATTTGACAGGTGTGTCAATGTATTGTTCAACACCACTGAATGCTACGATCTCATCAAACTTTCGATCGATCTCCTGTTTAGTCATGCCCAGGATCGTTCCGTTCATAAACACATTTTCCCGTCCCGTCAAATCGGGATGAAAACCCGTGCCCACTTCAAGTAATGAAGAAACCCTGCCCTTCAGCCGCACTTCACCCAACGTTGGTTCTGTAATTCGACTCAGGATTTTTAGCAGGGTACTTTTTCCGGCACCATTGTGACCTATAATGCCCAGGACCTGCCCCACTTCCACTTCAAAATCAATATCTTTCAATGCCCAGAATACAGAAGAGTCATCCCCGGTAAATCGGGTAAGGCTTTTTAACTTCCTGAAATTTTTGAAAGGTGAAGTAAGAAGTTGGATTCCTGAATGGAACAAGGAATCAGAAAATACTTCCTGAGTACCTACCCGATACCGTTTCCCAAGGCCTTTAACTGAAATAACCTTTTCGGCCATCAGGCTACATCCGCAAAATTGCGTTCCATTTTTCTGAAGTAAAACAAACCACCAATAAAGAGAAAAATGGCCACCATCGTGCCCAATCCGATGTAATTCCATGGCATTGGTTGGGTGTGAAGAAATACAGCTCTAAATCCCTCGATCACCCCAACCATTGGATTGAGCGCATACCATATCCGGTATGCTTCTGGTACATTGGATGTGGGGTAAACTACAGGAGCAGCGTACATGAGCAATTGCACCATGAACGAAAGGGCATGCTTCACATCTCTGTATTGTACCGCCAAGGCAGCCAGTAACATGCCGGCACCAAGAGAGGTAAGTAGCAATATGATGATTAATAATGGTAACCAAATCAAGGTCCAGTTCATGCTAAATCCGTAAACCAGTAGCATGACAATCAGTACGGTAAAGGCGATAAGAAAATCCAGTAATTTGGACAAGGCTGCAGTCAATGGAAGGACCAAACGCGGAAAATAAACCTTTGTAATCAGGTTGGCATTGGTAATCAGGCTGTTGGCTGCATCTGTCAATGTATTGCTGAAGTAGGTCCATGGAACCATGGCAGTGAGACTAAAAATAAAGTAAGGAACACCCTCTGAACTCACTTTTGCCAGGTTCCCGAATATAATGGTAAATACAACGGTAGTTACCAGCGGCTGAATGATTGCCCAACCTATACCCAAAATGCTTTGGGCATATTTGGCTTTTATTCCACGGATAGTTAGAAATCTGAGGAGGTCCTTATAATGTAATAACTCCTTTACATTTACTCCTCTCCAACCTTTGGAGGGCCGAATAATCGTGACTATTAGCCCCACCAATTATTCCTCATAATATCCCTGTCCATTTTTCCGTTTACTGGCATAACCATACCCATAGCCATAGCCGTAGTGATAGGCGTACCCCTGACCGTAGCCATAACCTAGACCTGATTTGTAAATGTCGTTAAGCAGGATGCTAATGTTTTTCAATTTACCTGAACGATAATATTCATCAATGCTCTTAATGAATTCCTTGGGCGTATAGTTTTGACGAAGCACAAAAACTGAATGATTCACAAATTGGGAAATGACAAAAGCATCTGCTACCAGTGCCAATGGAGGCGTGTCAACAATTACATAATCGAATCGATCGCGTGATTTCTGAATAAATTGCTCAAATTTATCAGTCAATAACAGCTCAGAGGGATTTGGCGGAACCGGTCCACCACTCACAAAGAAGAGATTTTCGATGTCAGTGTCTTGTACCACTTCATCAAATGATGAAATTCCAGAAAGAAAAGTGCTAAGTCCGGTAGCATTGTCCCTCTTAAAATCTTCGAAAATTTTAGGCCTCCTCATGTCGGCCCCTACTATCAGGGTTTTCTTACCAGACAACGCGAAAACAGTGGCCAGGTTTATGGTTGTAAAAGTCTTGCCTTCCCCGCTAATAGAGCTACTCACCATAAAAATTTGTTTGGCCTCATTACCGGTGAAATAATTTAAATTAGACCGAAGGGCCCTAAACGATTCAGAGACCCCTGACTTCGGGCGTTCACTGACAATCAGGTTACTTGCTCCTGACTTGTGCCCAATTCCTCCTACAAATGGAATGGAACTTACTTTATCAATATCTTCTTTGGATTGCACTTTAGTGTCCACAATTTCGATCAATACAAAAATGGCAAACGGGAATATCAATCCAAGCAATGCAGCAATTGAATAATTCCGAATGGGTTTGGGAGACAACTGCCCGCCTTTCATAGGGGGATTTATTGCTATTACGTCACTCGTGTTTGCAGCCATCGAAATACCCGCTTCTGATAATTTTTGCATCAAAAAGACATACAGATTCTCAAGCAGCGAATAATTCCGTTGTACAGCAATCAACTGCCGTTCGGATGCTGGCAAAAGCGATAACTGCTTTTCAATATCCTTGACTTGCTTATTGAGAAAATCCATTTTGATTTTATCCGTAGACTTGAGGGTATTCACTGATTCAAGCACATTTTTTTTAATCTCATTAATTCGATTAACCTTACCAGCCACAAGCGGATTCCTGCCATTTTCAGAGCCCAGGTATAACTTTATCTCCAATTGCAAGTCAACCAATGTGGTTAACAATGAATTGATCACAGGATCTGTAAGACCAACGGAAGAGGGCAAGATCACCAAATCCAGGTTATTGTCATTCATATTGAGGTATTCCTCCAGGTATTTAAAATAATTTTGCCGGATCAGCAAATCAGATTTTTGCAATTCAAATTCACCCACCCTTTCTAGTAATCGTTGCGCATCCGCGCTCATGTCCTTTATTCGGCTGCTATTACCGAATCGCTCCAGTTGAAATTCCACGGTACGCAGTGAATCCTTTATATTCACCAATTGGCCCCGAATGAATTCAATTGTCCGCTCTGCTGCCTCATTTTTCTTTTTTAAATCCAGTGCTCTATAGGCATCTACAAGACCACTTAGAAAATCCATATCTTTTTCAGGATTCGTACCCGTAAGACTCAAATTGACTACACCAGAACCCAATTCAGCCCAATCAACCCTAAGACGCCCTACATAGCTGCCAGCAACTGCCAATGGATTCTGGATAACAAGTAAAAAAGGTACGCCTATATATGCCCTAATATTCCTTTCTGGAATTCTTTTAATGCATATTTCGTATTCATCAAATTGAATAGAATCATTGAGTTGATATACCGTAGGTGGATTTGAATCGTTATCAGAAAATGCAGATAATGAATAATGTGTCTCATCCTTCAGCGTAAAGATGAATTGCCCTGTTTTTATTTGATTCGGATTGCACCATTCTGCCAACACAGGCATATAGCTGTACGCCTCCGTAGTCATGAAATAACCCTCTCTGTAGAATGCAACGTTAAAGTTAAGATTGCGTACTACCTGCTCAATTAAAGGGTAGGATCGGATAATATAAGGTTCATTCAAATAATTTCGATACGGATCTATTAGCGCATTCTTGTATAAAAGTTCCGCACCTCCAGTTTCCTGTGTCTCTCTGATCATTAGTGAAGAGGTAACCGGATACACGCGTTCACTATACCTGGTTTGGTAAAAAGCCGTAACTAAAGCAACCACAAATGAAAAAAGAACCACGTACCAAAAGCGAATGGCCCGAGCCAATACCCGCTTGAAATCAAGTGTAAATCCAGTTTGTTGGCGTTGTACTTCAGGTTCAAATAGGGATGAATCGCTCACGTCAATTACCTGGTTAAATTGATTACTAAAATCAGCAGTGACAAGGTGGAAACCACTAAGGCCAGGTTCTGCCCCAAATATTTACGATATGGCCTCTGTTTTAAAGCTGGCACAATGAGGATATCATTCTGATTTATGTAATAATAAGGAGAATTCATAAAGTTCTCTTGGAGAAGGTTGATATACTGGACGGTACTTTGTCCATTCTGTTGCCGAATCAACTTTATATTTGATTTATCCGCCAAATCGGTAAGTCCTCCCGCCCATCCAATGGCTTCCAGTAAGGTCACTCTGTTGTTATTCAAAATGACGGCCCCCTCCTTATTTGCTTCACCCAATACAGTAAAACGAAAGTTTAATAGACGGACTTTAACCACCGGAGATTCCAGATATTGAGAAACAATGGTTTGCAGTTTATCCTGAATTTCAAAAACGGTCATTCCTGCAACTTTAATCTTGCCGATGAATGGAAAAGGGATTTCACCATTGCGATCCACCAATTCACCAATCAACTGAGCATTTCCGTTTATGGCATTGTTTCCACCTCCCAAGCTGCTTTGATTTTTACTTAAAAAATCAAAATCTTCAGGCGTCAGGCTCTCAAAGCGAACGGAGATAATATCCTCAGGCTGAACTTTGTATTCGTATTGCATTAAATCATAAGATCTAACCACGGAGTCCCTTGGCAAATTCTTTACATTCACATCATCTTGCTGTAGGTAAACATACTTTTTATTGGAAACACAGGACCCAAAAAAGATTAGGCCACCTAATAGTATAAAATACTTCATCGAGGAAAAATTCAAAGCGTTAAATATACGAAATCCCATCGATCATATCGGTTACTCATGGTAGTTGTAGGTTTTGAAACCACCCTTCTTTAAATGCTTTTCACCCTTCATTAATGTCAGGTCTGCATCCACCATCTCTGCAATGAGTTCATTTACATTGGTTCGAGGTTGCCAACCTAGTATCTCCTTTGATTTGGTTGGATCGCCCAATAATAAATCTACCTCAGTGGGTCTAAAATACCGAGGGTCGATCGCTACGATTTCATCCCCAGGCTTTAAACCCGTTTTCTCTTTATTCCGATCTACAGATTCCACCAGTCCAACTTCATTTAAACCCTGCCCTCTAAAAGTTATTGTAATGCCCGCATGCGTAAAGGCGCGTACCAAAAAATCTCTCACAGAAGTGGTTGCTCCTGTTGCAATCACGTAATCATCTGGTTTAGGTTGTTGCAGTATCAAGTACATGGCTTCTACGTAATCTCTTGCATGTCCCCAATCGCGATTGGCATCCAGGTTACCCATATACAATTTTTGTTGCACGCCCATCACAATGCGCGCTACACCTCTTGTAATTTTGCGAGACACAAACGTCTCCCCGCGCAAAGGAGATTCGTGATTAAAGAGAATGCCGTTGCAGGCAAACATATCATAGGCTTCGTGGTAGTTAACCGTAATCCAATAGGCGTACAACTTGGCCACTCCATAAGGTGAACGGGGGTAAAATGGAGTAGTCTCATTTTGTGGCGTTTCTCTAACTTTTCCATATAACTCAGACGTGGAAGCCTGATAAATTCGGCAATGTTTTGCCATACCCAAAATGCGGACAGCCTCTAATATCCGGAGGGTGCCCATTCCGTCTGTGTTGGCTACATATTCTGGAATTTCAAAACTTACCCGCACATGACTCATTGCTCCCAGGTTATAAATTTCATCTGGTTGGATTTCCTGAATAAGTCGAATCAAATTGGTGCTATCCGTCAGGTCACCGTAATGTAATTTCAATCGAGCACCCTTCTCATGTGGATCCTGGTAAATATGATCAATTCGATCTGTGTTAAAGGAAGATGCTCTTCTCTTAAGCCCATGAACCTCATACCCAAGATTCAAAAGATATTCAGCCAGATATGCACCATCCTGACCAGTAATACCTGTGATAAAAGCCTTTTTCATCTTGTTATGAATAAATTGTTAATACCATTATCAATGTCAAGCAACCTTGGTATATACATTATTTAGAAAATCCTGATAAGTAAGGGTAATGCCTTCCTTGAGTTTAACTTTATGCGCATACCCAAGCTGACGGAGTTTAGTGCTGTCCATAAGTTTGCGAGGTGTACCATCGGGTTTACTTTTATCAAAATGGATGGCCCCTTTGAATCCAACAATTGTTTTCACCATTTGAGCCAGATCCAAAATTGAAATTTCCTCTCCAGTTCCAATATTAATTAGTGAATAATCTTCATAATGCTCCATCAAATAATAACAGGCCTCAGCTAGGTCATCTGAAAACATGAATTCACGGAGTGGAGATCCTGTTCCCCAAATAACTACTTCATTTTTAGCTTCCACCTTTGCTTCGTGAAACCTACGAATCAATGCAGGTAAAACATGAGCATTCTGAGGATGATAGTTGTCCCCATAGCCATACATGTTGGTCGGCATCGCTGAAATAAATCTGCAGCCATACTGTTTGTGATAGGCCTGGCAAAGTTTCAGACCTGCTATCTTGGCAATGGCATAGGCTTCATTGGTTTTTTCCAGATATCCGGATAGCAAACTCTCCTCGGTAATAGGTTGCGCTGCAAATTTTGGATAAATGCAAGATGATCCAAGGAACAAAAGCTTTTTTACTTGATGGCTGTACGCATTATGAATTACGTTACATTCAATCATGAGATTATCATAGAGAAAGTCTGCCGGGTATGTATCGTTAGCCAAAATGCCGCCTACTTTGGCTGCGGCCATGAAAACATATTCTGGCTTATATTCTTTGAAGAATTTTTGCACCGTCAGCTGATCTCTTAAATCCAGTTCCTTAGATGACCTTCCAATCAACTGAGTAAATCCCTCAGCTTTCAATTTTCTCAAAATGGCCGAACCGACCATACCGTTATGCCCAGCTACGTAAATTCTGGCGTTACGCTCCATGAATAGTCAAATATGATCTCATATCTAGATTTTCTACCCCTGTTTACTCACAGCTTCGCCTCCTCAGTCCCAGTGAGTCTTTAAAATTTAGTTGCCGGTTGCCGGGCTCTGGTTGCCCGTAGGCGGTTTATTCCTCCCGCCAGAGCAAGAGGGCGCGGTCGGCCTGGAGGCTTTCCTTATTGGCTTCAAACTCCTCTTCAGAAAGCACCAGGGTGCGCACTTTCCTGTGGATCAGTTTCTCTACCTTTTCTACACAGCTCATCAGGTACTCCTTGTCAATCGAGCCCACCATCACCAGGTCGATAATACCTGTGTCGCGGCCTGCCGCGTAATCGCCTATAATTAGTGCCAGCTTCAATTTCCCCAGCCGTGAAAGCACCTTGTTCACCACATTGTCCATGATCTTGTCAAAACCCAAGTACTTGTGTACCAGTGTTTTCAACTCAGGATAAAGGGGGTGTTGGGTGTTGACGCTATAATAAATGTTGCGGCCCTCCTCTCGGCTCAACAGGTAGCCCGCTTCGCTTAAGTTATTGAGTTCATGGCGGATGGAGTTGGTGGACTCACCAAATTCCTTGGCCATTTCCCTCAAATAGGCCGTTGCCTGGCTGTTCGAGAAGAACTTGAGCAGCATCTTGAGGCGGGTTTTTGAGGTAATGATGGTATCCAGCACAGGGTAAATCTAGAGAAAAGTATTTAATGAGTAAAGATTTTACTCGTGTTCTTTTGGTCGGTTGCCAGTTTCAGGTTACCAGTTGCCAGTGGTGAGTTTGGTTATATTTTCTTTAGTAGGGCGGGGTCGAGTTCTACGCGCATGACGTTGCCCAGCAAGTCGAGGGAGACCATGAATTTGTTGGGGGCGGATTTGGTCACCTGGCCGAAGGCACCTTTCAGAGGGCCGTCCATTACTTTTACCTTGTCGCCCGTCTCAATATGATCAGCAGCTATTACCTCTATGGTGAGGCCTGTGGCTAAAAAGCGATTGATCAGTTCGTACTCCTTAGGATGAAGCATGGCGGGCTTGTCGTTATGACGGATGGACCAGGAGATGCCGGGCACCTGCAGGACTTCTGTTATAAGGTGTTCGTAGGTGTTGACGAATATATACGAGTTAAACAGGGGAACCTCTACTTTCTTTTTGCGATCGCTCCACTGGCGCATGACCTTTTGCATGGGAAGAAATACTTCATAACCTCTTCGCAATAGCAGATCGCTCACTTTTTTTTCGTGGCGACTCTTTGTATAAAACGCAAACCAGTTTTTTTCCATCTTAAATTTAAGATTTACGATTTTTGATTGGTTGGCTTAAAGTTATGAGTTTTGAATTATGAGTTTTAAGTCAGAATCCAATTTTAAATTTTGGTTGCCAGTTACCAGTTGCCGGTCTCTAGTTGCCAGTTACATGGTTTAAGGTTGCCGGTTTCATGTTTCATGTTTCTAGTTTCTAGTTTCAGGTTGAACCAGCGATGAAAAAGGGATTCAATAAATTCTCCTTATTGTAGGCCAGTTCGGTATTTGTGTCTGTAGTTACCAAATGCAATCCCAGCTCAAGTAAAATCCCGTGCGCTGCTGCGGTGTCCCATTCCATGGTCGGGCCGAAGCGGGGGTAGATGTCGGCCTTGCCCTCGGCTATTAACATGAATTTCAAACTGCTGCCGGCTGAGACTACTTCGGTGTTGCCCAGTTTTGCAATGTAGTCTTTGGTTTCGTCATTCATGTGAGAGCGGGAGGCGACTATGCGGGTTGCCGGTTGCGGGTTACCAGTTACCAGTTGCTGGTTGCCAGTTGTTAGTGAGTTACCTGTTGCTGGTTGCCGGTTGCCAGTTACCAGTTGCTGGTTGCCAGTTGCAGGTTGCCGGTTACTGGTAGTTAGTTGCGAGTTGCTGGTTGAACTTTTCAACTTAAATGCTCCTAACCCTTGAGCGGCATAGTAGACTACTCCGGTTACAGGAACGGCAAGTACACCCAGAATGGGTTGGTGGTTTTCGATCAGGGCGATGTTGACAGTAAACTCATCGTTGCGCTTGATGAACTCTTTCGTGCCATCCAACGGATCGACCATCCAGAATCTTTTCCAGTACTTTCTCACTTCATAGGGAATGTCTTTTCCCTCTTCACTGAGAATGGGCAATCCCGTCTTTTCCAAATGCCGGACAATGCATACATGTGCGCGCTTGTCTGCAATTGTCAATGGAGATTTGTCGCCCTTCAGTTCCGTTTCGAAATTTTCGGAATGGTAGACTCCGAGGATTTGTTTGCTCGCGGCTTCAGCCGCTTTGATGGCGATATTTAGTAATTCTTCCAGATGCATCTTAAACACCAAATAAACATTAATAGGGGTATCCATTTTGTTTAAGCCAAGGTGGAATCATTTGCAATCCTAGTTGTTGCGAATGATCGTTGTCAATAGAATGATCATTATTTGGGTAATCTTCTCTCTCGATTTGCTTATTTCTTCTTAGATTCCAAATCTTTGTCATTTCAACGTTATATTGTTTAATTTCTAACTTTATAACATCAACAATCTCCTCCTTTCTCTCCTTCAAATAGATAAAAGAGTTAATATTTAAAGTTAATTGTTCAAGGTTTGCACTAGAATAGATATCCCTAGTTTTTCTTAAATGAGCAGTAAAATCATATAATAAATCATTATAAATTTTAAGTGCATAGTCTTCTTTCAGCAACATACCTGGCTTCATGTCAACATTTCTACAATTATTCAACTCAAAACTAATTTGGTCGAGGACATGCTCTTTTGCTATATTATTAATCCGTTCTATACTTTGACTTTTGGGGGAGATACGGAAAAGTGAGTCCACACCAACCAGGATATCTCGGAACTCTTTCAAAGTCTCGATATCAATAAAATTTCCCTCAGTAAATATTTTCAATAAATTTTGTTCCAACTTTAACTTATACTTTTTGTCCCCAAACTCACTACTTTGTGTTCTAGTTTTTTTTTCGCGAAACCCTCTCCTGTGCAAAATCTTTTCCAATCCTTTATTAATTAAATCCTTTTTCATACTCAACCGTTCCTTATCTATCATTGCGGAAATTAGAGTTCTATCTGTAGTTATTTTTTGCAGTTTAATAAATCTTTTATTTTCGTTAGCTCTTTCAATAAGTGCGCTCAACTCCATTTTCCTTTTCTCTTCAAGTTCATTGAGCCGGCGTTGGATCGTTAGTAGATTATTTAATTCCGCCAGCAAGGCTGCCTCCTTTATCTTCTTAAGATACTCTTCATAAAGTATAATTCTTCTTAGATTCTCCCTCTCGATTGCTTCAGTATTTTTGTGAATGGACATATTAACTTCATCTATAGATTTTGACAACTCCAACCGCAATTTATACTTTTGATCACTTTCAAAATGATCATTCTTTCTCACCAAAGCCAATCCTTCATTCGCGCTTTTTGTCAATGCTTTCACCTTTAGAACCAAACCGTTTTCATTAAGATTACTTTCCTCAATTAGTCTTTCGTAAATACTAAATTCCAGTTTTAGCTTAGTTTCGTTTACTCCTTGGTCTCTCCAATCGTAATTATTAAAATTAATTATTTCATTCTCGAATTCCAGAGCATTACACCCTCTAGAATTCTTTACTTTCAATTTCAAAAGATCGGCATCTTGCCGACTATGTAGATCTACTTCACTTTTTCGCGAAGGCTCTTCCTTTATTAGTCCCTTATTTAATATTAGGTTCTCAGATATTTCATAATTAGTATTTAAAATATTAGACTTTTGTAATTCTATAAATTGGCTTTTTTGACAACTATTATATACCCCATTACTTTTGTCAATTTCCAGTTTTGTAGAATTTTTGATTATTCTTTCTATAATTCTTTCTTTTGTATAATCAGGTCCTAGTAAAGCACCCCTACACTTAAAGTCACCAATTTTAAATACGTTCTCATAATTGCACCATTGTTTTGCCTCAAAAGTCATCTCTGTCGCATCAAAGATCCGCTTTAAGTAGCTATACTTTTTGTTTTCAATTAATGTGATCTTGAATTTAGAAATGCCAATACTTGAAATCTCTTGTAGCCTCTTTTCATATTCATTTAATGTTTTAGCAGAATCAATTGACTCATCAATTATACTCCTCATTAAATCCTTAAATCGAAATTTAGCAGGGATATAATACTCTCTGGTATAGTGGATTGAAATTGATAGAGGTGGTAATTGGTGCTTCTCTTCCAACTTTCTAGCGAGTTCAAAAAGTTTAGCTGAAAGTTTACTTTTATTTTCTTTATAAATGGTCTCATTGGCTTTGTTTGGGACTTTAGATTTAAAATCTTCATCAAACAAATATTGATTGGGCCTAAATTGCGCAAGCAATCCATGGCAATGATCTTGTGACCCATCAGTATGCCTTCCTACAACATATTTGGGACCAGTAACCTTCAATTCCAGAAACAAATCATTCCATATTTCTACCCATTTTTCATCCGAAACCTTATGCCCACAATGTTGCGCTACAATGAAGCTGGATATTGAATTTTTACCATGCTTTTTTTGCTGAGTTTTAAAGTACGAGATAATTAATTCTTTAGTACCTCCAACATTCGACATCAGGAGATGACCACCCTGATTTTCTTTTAGCGCATACTCAACGATTTGAGAAATTGTTGAGTTAACTTTGCTCATTATCACCCTCATAATATTGTGTGTTTTTCATGAAAAATAGACAGGAGCTATAAATTCACCAAAAACCCAAAAATTAGCCTCCAAACGCATATTATTTTTATCGGAAAAATCCCTGAATATCTTAATAGGTGGATCATTTCCTGTTTTTTCGCACTTAGTAAGGAATGTCTTTTCTCTCTTCACTGAGGATGGGCAAGTCCGTTTGTTCCAAGTGCCTCACAATACACTCATGTGCTTTTGTCTGCAATTGTTAATGGAGAATTTTATGTTATGAGTTAGAGTTGATAGTATTCAAGTTGCCCGCATGTAGGGTACTGGAAACCGGTGACCGGAAACCAGCAACTAATTTAAACAATCATTCCCGCCCCTACAGTCTCATTCGTGCCCTCTTCTACTAAAATCACAGAGCCGGTAATGCGGTTGCGTCTATAAATATCTGGGAACAAAGGTTGGGATACCCGCAGCTGGACCTTGCCGATTTCGTTCATCTGAAGCTCTGAAGCATCGGGCACCCGTTGCAAAGTACTGATGTCCAACTTGTATTGAATGGCCTTACAAATTCCCTTTACTTCCTTGGTGGTATGCTTTACCACGTATTTGGAACTTACGTTCAAAGGCTTCTGGCTCATCCAGCAGACCATCATCTCCAAATCCTGTTTGGGCTCTGGCTGATTACCCGGCTTAGCAATGATATCCCCCCTGCTGATGTCGAACTCGTCTTCCAGCGTCATCGTCACCGACATGGGCGCAAAGGCTTCCTTCACCACTTCCTCTCCCAGCCTGATTTCCTTGATCCTTGAACTAAATCCAGAAGGCAAAATCACCACTTCATCGCCAGCGCGAAAGATACCGCCTCCCACCCTGCCTGCGTAACCCCTGAAGTCGGGATTTTCTTTTGTTTGGGGACGGATAACGTACTGCACCGGAAAGCGCGCATCGATGTGGTTGTGGTCGCTTTCGATGTGCACGTTTTCTAAAATATGCAACAGCGTAGCCCCACCGTACCAGGTCATCTTTTTGGAACGGTTCACCACATTGTCGCCATTCAATGCGCTGATGGGCACAAACTGGATGTCATGTACCTCCAGCTTGGAGGAAAAGGCTTTGTACTGTTCTTCTATTTTTTCAAACACCTTTTGATCATAGTCCACCAGGTCCATCTTGTTGATGCAGACGATGATGTGCGGAATCTTCAACAGCGAAGCAATAAACGAATGCCTGTAGGTCTGCTCCACCAAACCCTTGCGCGCATCGATTAATATTATAGCCAGGTTGGCCGTAGACGCACCCGTGACCATGTTGCGGGTGTACTGGATGTGGCCGGGTGTATCGGCTATGATGAATTTTCTTTTGGGGGTATTGAAATACCGGTAAGCCACATCGATGGTAATTCCCTGCTCGCGCTCCGACTTCAAACCGTCTGTGAGCATGGACAAGTCGATGTAATCGAATCCTTTCTTTGTGCTTGACGCCTGCACCGCTTCCAGCTGATCTTCGAAAATGGATTTGCTGTCGTACAACAACCTTCCGATCAAAGTACTTTTGCCGTCATCGACACTTCCTGCGGTTGTGAATCGTAATAGTTGGTTCATAATTTAGTTGCGGGTTGCCGGTTACTGGTTGCCAGTTGCCGGTTTCAAGTTTAAGGTTTCAAGTTCAATGTTTCAGGTTTCAGGTTTCAGGTATGCCAGTTGCCAGTTACTGGTCTCCAGTTGCCAGTGCATTGTTTTATTTTAGGTTCTCTTCTACCCATTGGGTAAATTTATTAATTCGTTTGCTCAATGTATCGTAATCACCAATGAGACTTTTGTATTGTTCTTCGTCCTTGTATGACTCCGTTTCAAATAAAAAGTCAAGATGCAATATTGTTTCATCACATTCAGCCTGCGCATAGATCAGATGTTTGATGTAATCCGCTTTGTACCTTCGTCTACCAAATCCTTCAATAATGGCAGAGGTTACTGATTTGGAGGATCTTCGCAATTGACTACCCTCTTCATAAAGCTCAAACTTTGGCAAGGTCAACGAAAGTTTGTGACATTCAATAGCCAATCGTTTAGATTCCTGATAAATCTCTAAATCACGATAACTTTTCATTGTAACGATCTTTCAATTTTTCACAACTCTTGCAACCGGTAACTTGTCACCTGCAACCAGCAACTAGAAGTATCCTGATTTTTTTCTATCCTCCATCGCAGTTTCACCTCGTTTATCATCTGCGCGGGTGCCGCGTTCGGTTTTGCGGGAGGCGGCTACTTCGGAAATTACTTTGTCGATGGTGTCGGCATGAGATTCTACAGCTCCGGTGATGGGCATGTCGCCACAGGTTCGGAAGCGTACGCGTTTTACAGCAGGTTTTTCCTCGGGTTTCAGTTTTAAATATGGCGAAGTGGACAACAGCGTGCCATTGCGCTCAATCACTTCGCGGTCGTGGGCATAGTATAGTTTAGGGATGGCAATGTTTTCCATCTGGATATATTGCCACACGTCCATCTCTGTCCAGTTGGAGATGGGAAAAACACGGAAGTGTTCGCCCATGTTTTTCTTTCCATTGAACAAGTTCCACAGTTCCGGTCTTTGGTTTTTGGGGTCCCATTGCCCAAATTCATCACGGTGTGAAAAAAACCTTTCCTTGGCGCGCGCTTTCTCCTCATCCCTGCGGGCACCACCCATGGCCGCATCGAATTTATTTTTTTCTATGGTGTCGAGCAGCGTTACTGTTTGCAAGGCATTTCTACTGGCATTGATACCCGTTTCCTCAACTGCCATTCCTTTGTCTATCGATTCTTGAACCGATCCCACGATCAGTCGGACACCCAATTCCTGAATCAGCCAATCTCTGTACTCCATGGTCTCGGGGAAATTATGTCCTGTGTCGATGTGCACCAGTGGAAATGGAATGCGAGCCGGATAAAATGCTTTACGGGAGAGATAGGCCAATACGATAGAATCCTTGCCCCCCGAAAATAGTAAGGCAGGGTTTTCAAATTGTGCTACCACTTCGCGAATGACGTAGATGGCTTCTGCTTCCAGTTCCTTCAGATGGGACAAATAGTATGAACTCATTTTTTCGAGATCCTTGGTAATATTTTATTGAGTAACAAATCTAAGGAATCCTCTAAACTCAGCTCATGGGTTTTGATGATTAAATCGGGATTGACCGGTATTTCGTATGGAGAGTCGATGCCCGTGAAATTTTTGATCGCACCACTGCGCGCTTTTTGGTACAGTCCTTTTACATCACGTTGCTCACATACTTCGATGGGGCAATCTGCAAATATCTCAATAAAGTTGTCGCTGCCCACTAACTCTCTAATCAAGTCCCGGTCAGCTTTGAATGGAGAAATGAATGCCGACAGTACAATGGTACCCGCATCCAACATTAAGTTGGCCACCTCTCCTATTCGTCTAATATTTTCTTTACGACCCTCATCATCAAACGTGAGGTCTTTGTTCAATCCCTGGCGCACATTGTCGCCATCCAATAGATACGTTTTGAAACTTTTGTCGAAGAGTTTTTTCTCCAGGGCCACCGCCAAAGTGGATTTGCCCGACCCGGAGAGTCCAGTAAACCAGATGAGTTGTGATTTTTGGTTCAATAACTGCTCTCGGTCGGCTTTACTTACTTTGGTAGATTGGGTATGTAGGTTTGAGGGTTTCAAGTTTCAGGTTTCAGGTTTCAAGTTTCAGGTTACCAGTTGCCAGTTGCCAGTTGCCAGTTGCCGGTTTTATATTTGGTAGTACCAAGCAATAAAGGCAATGCAAGTTACCATATATACCAACGTAAGGGGGAAACCTACCTTGAAAAAGTCTTTAAAAGAATAGCCACCCGGGCCATAGACCATTAGATTAGTTTGGTAGCCGATGGGTGTGATGAAGTCGCCAGAGGCAGCGAAGGCTATTGCAATAAAAAAAGGTGTTGCCTGCACACCCGTCATTTGAGACAAGGACATCGCAATGGGAAACATGATGGAGACGGCTGCGGCATTGGTGATCAGGGCCGTTAACAAGGTGGTGGCGATAAATAAAGTAGCGATGACCGGAATGACGCCCCATGATTGAACATAGGTAAGTATGAGATTGGCAATGCTGTCGGCCGCTCCGGACTTGACCAATGCTACGCCTATGGCCAGCGAACACACCAGCACCAACAACAAGTTGAGGTCCAATTGTCTTCTGATCTCCGTCAGGTTCAACACCTTACCAAATACCAAAGTCAGCAAAATCAGCAGACAGGCAGTGAACAATTGCACTAAGCCTGTGATTCCCAAAATCAACACCACAAAACTCAGTAGCCCGATGGTATTGAGCCACCAGGGTTTGCTCTTGGCCACTTTTAAAGATTTGGATATCAAAAACAAATTGCGCTCCTGGATGGTACTTCGTGGATTTTCCCCTGTTAAAAGCAGCAGGAAGTCGCCACCCGACAACGTCATTTCCCCTACCTTGCCGGAGACCCTGCGTCCATTGCGGTGCAACGCGATGATGCTCGCATTGTAGCGCTTTCTAAAGTCGGAATCCTTAATGCGCATACCAATCAAATCAGAATTGGCCGGAATAACAGCCTCTGTAAAATTGAACTGCCCGCGTGATTCCATGCGATCCTCTTTGGGTATCTTCAACCCGTTGTCATCGTTGATCAGTTTAAAAATAGATTGGGTGTTGCCCGAGAAAAACAAGTAGTCATTCTCTTTTAATATTTCGTTGGGTGCCACCGGAGAGATGAGGCGGTCACCCCGAATGATTTCCACCAAAAAAAGATCTTTGAGGTTGCGCAGACCGGCATCGGTTACTGACTTACCTATCAAGGGAGACCCACTGAAAACAATGGTTTCTACTATGTATTCTTTGATGTGCGATTTAACACTTTCTATTCCAGAGGTATTGGAGGGCAGTAGTTTGTATCCGAAGAAATAAAAGTAAGTCCATGTGAAGATGGTAACGATGATGCCTAGATAAACGAAGTCGCTGTACAACAAACCCGGTTGATTGTACTCGTTGATCAAGCCCAATAGAATTAAGTTGGTGGAGGTACCGATTACTGTGACCATGCCACCTGTGATCGTAGCGAATGAGAGAGGAATTAAAAATTTGGAACTCGGATGGTTGTTTCTATCGGCCCAATCCTTCACATAAGGAATCATAAAGGCTACGATGGGTGTATTGTTCAGAAAGGCGCTGAGCGTGGATACCGAAACCATCATGCGTAACATGAATTTTTTAGGAGAAAGCGTGTCGCTGAATAATTTCAGAAAGAATTCACCACCAAAAATAGATCGCACCCCTGCCGTGATCAGCATCAGAAGAAAAATAATGGCTACCTGCTGATTGGCCAAGCCCTTTAATGCTTCATCCGGAGAAAGCACTCCACTCAACAACAAAACAATTACGGCACCAAAAAAGGATAAGGCAGGATTGATCCACTCTTTGTATAGGGAAATTACCAGGAGGATGATAACGACAAATACGATGAGCTGGTGGAAATCCAATTGGATCTAAAATTTATGATTGTAATTTAGAATTTATGATTTTAATTAGTTGCCAGTTACCGGTTGCTAGTTGCCGGTTTCTGGTTCTTGGTTTCTGGTTTCAAGTTGCTGGTTTCTAGTTGCTGGTTGCCAGTTCCCAGTACTTCTTGATCATCTTCAAAAACGCTTCCATCTCACTAAGCGGTACCATGTTGGGGCCATCGCTCAGCGCTTTGGACGGATTGGGGTGTGTCTCTATAAAGAAACCATCTACGCCTACAGCGGCTGCGGCCCGTGTAAGGTAAGGTGCGAACTCACGCTGTCCTCCTGACTTACCACCCAATCCACCCGGTTGCTGGATGCTGTGGGTGACATCAAAGACCACGGGTGAATACTGACGCATGACAGGCAATGAACGAAAATCCACCACCAGGTTGTGATAACCGAAGCTGGCGCCACGCTCTGTTAAAAACACGTTGGCGTTGCCTGCTTCGCGCACCTTGTCTACCGCGTACTTCATGTCTTCGGGTGCCATGAACTGGCCTTTTTTTACTTTCACTGCCTTGCCTGTTTTGGCTGCTGCTATCAGCAAGTCGGTTTGGCGGCAAAGGAAGGCGGGTATCTGCAGCACGTCCACCACCTTGGCGACCTCCTCACATTGGAAGGACTCGTGTACGTCTGTGACCAGGGGCACCTGCAGGTCTTTTTTTACGCGGGACAATATTTCCAGTCCCCCTTCCATGGAAGGACCACGGTAAGAGGAGGCTGAGGTTCTGTTGGCTTTGTCGAAGGAGGCTTTGAACACGTAGTCGATGTCCAGCTGCTTACAAATCTTTTTTACCTCCGTGCCTGTTTCCATACAGATGTCGTAGCTCTCGGCCGCGCAAGGGCCCGCGAACAATACCAGGCGGTCGCCTCCCAGGGTGATTTTGTCGGTGATGCTTACTTTATCTTTGAATACGTCCATTACTTGTTTTTCAAAATTTTTGATAGGATTCCTTTTGCTGCCAGCACCAGGTCGGCTACTTCTCGCAGTACGCCATCGCCCCCTTTGGCTTTGGTATTGAGGTCTACCAGACTTTTTAAATAAACGGGGGCATCGGCAGGACAAACAGAGAGGCCCGCCAGCTGAAGTGGTCCCAGGTCGTTGATGTCATCGCCAATGTAGATCACCTCTTTCTTTTTCAGTTTGTGGAAGTCTGTCAGCTTTTTGAACACCGCGGTTTTGTCCAGGATACCCTGGTGGCAGAAGTCCATTTTCAGTTCGTTGCAGCGTTTGGCCACGGCAGCGGAGTCGCGGCCCGAGATGGCACCCACCACGATGCCAGCTTTTTTCAGGTAGCTGATGATCTGGCCGTCTTTCACGTTGAAATGTTTCAATTCCCTGCCTTCGCTGTCGTAGATGATTTTGCCATCGGTGAGCACGCCATCCACATCAAAAAAGATGGCTTTGATGTCTGCCGCCCTGCGAATGACTGTTTTTGTGTATTTATTCAGTACTTCTTCGGCTGGCATCTAATTATTTGGTTGAATAAGGTCGAAAATTAGGAAAAGCTTTTTACTTTAAGTCACAAAAATAAGGCTAAGTGAAAGGAATCAAATTTGTTGTTGCATTAACTATTACCATAGCGCTCACCTGGGCGCTCAACAGAGGTTGGGATTTTGGTGATCCCATTCCCCCACTGGGAAAATTTCTGGATCCCTTTCACGGGTTCTGGGCCAATGCAGAGCCCCCTGTTACCTACGACTATGCATTGCGTATCCCCGGATTGAAAGACAAGGTGTCCGTGGTTTACGACAGTCTGCTTATCCCGCATTTGTTTGCCAACAACGATGACGACCTGTATCGGGTGATGGGCTATGTCACCGCCCAGCATCGCCTGTGGCAGATGGAGTTTCAGACCCATGCCGCGGCAGGGCGGATATCGGAGATTATCGGAAACAAGGCGTTGGATTTTGACCGCAACCAACGGAGGCTGGGCATGGTGTACGGTGCCCAAAATTCCACTTTGGCACACAGCAAAGATTCTGTTATCAACAGGATGAACCAACAGTACACCGAAGGCGTGAATGCCTACATTCAGTCGCTGAAGTATCAGGACTATCCCCTGGAGTACAAGCTGCTCGATTATGAACCGGAGCTGTGGAACGACCTGAAGATGGGGTTGCTGCTCAAGAACATGTCGAAGACCCTCAACTTTGGCGAAAATGATTTTGAGATGACCAATGCACTCAACCTTTTTGGCAAAGCAACGCTGGACATTTTGTTTCCCGATTGGGAGGCCGTGGGTGACCCTATTGTAGACAATCCCGGAGGCTGGAAATTTCCACCCATTCAACTGGACTCGGTGCCACTGGCTTTACCCGATCAGTTGGTCAACATCACTCCCACGCAAAAGGCAGTAAAAGGTGTGGGCAGCAACAATTGGGCAGTGAGTGGCATCAAGACGGCCACCGGTTCACCCATTCTCTCCAACGATCCCCATTTGTCGTTGAGCATGCCTTCCATCTGGTTTGCCGCTCATATGCAGAGCCCCCATGTGAATGTGATGGGCGTTACCTTCACGGGAGCACCTGTGATTATCCTTGGCTTCAACGACAGCATCAGCTGGGGTGCCACCAATGCGCAACGCGACCTGGTGGACTGGTATAAAATTGAATTCAAAGACGCCACCAGGAATGAGTACCTGAGCGATGGCAACTGGCTGCCTACTAAAAAGGTGGTGGAGCAATTTATCGTCAAAGGCAAGGATCCATTTTATGATACCGTTGTGTACACCCATCATGGACCTATTGTGTACGATGCTTCCTTTCATGGCGATTCAGAAAAAAACGCTTATGCCTTCCGCTGGATTGCCCACGATGAATCGCTGGAGTTGAAAACTTTTTATTTACTGAACCGTGCCAAAAGTCACCGCGACTACATGGCCGCGCTGGACTACTTCTCCGGACCTGCTCAGAATTTTGCATTCGCCTCCACAGCCGGAGACATTGCCATTCGCATACAAGGGAAATATCCTGTACGCAGAAAAGGCGAGGGCAAATTTGTACTTGATGGCACCAAGACCTCCAATGAGTGGCAGGCCTACATCCCCCCTGCGCACAACATCATGATAAAAAATCCAGCGCGCGGGTTTGTCAGCTCCGCCAACCAATACCCAGTGGATCCCACTTATCCCTATTACGTTCATAGCAACAACTATGAAGCTTACCGCAACAGAAGGATCAATCGGCAGCTGAGCGCCATGGATGAGATCACCCCTGTGGATATGATGAAGTTTCAGAACGACAATTATAATATCCAGGCAGAAGAGAGTTTGCCTTATTTATTGAAGCTGCTGGATTCGGCAGCCCTCACCGCTGAGGGCCGCAAAGTTTTTGAGCTGCTGAAAAGTTGGGATTTTGTGAATTCAGCCAGTTCTGTGGCTGCCACCTATTATGAAGTGTGGTACAATACCTTGTATCGCAACATCTGGGATGAGATGACCAACAGCACCGCCTCGCTGAGTTTACCCAGCGACTACACCACCATTCACCTGATGAAGACCGACACCCTTCTTTCTTTTTATGACGTACAAAGCACCCCTGAGAAAGAAGACCTGAAAACATTGGTACGACAAGCGTATGCCGCCAGTATGGACAGGATCAACACCTGGAAAATTGAAAACGAAAAAGAACCCCAATGGGCCTGGTTCAAGAACACCAGCGTAGGCCATCTTTTGCGCATCCCGCCTTTTGGCTATCACGTAGAAAACGGAGGAAACGGAAGTGCCATCAATGCTACTACAGGCAGTCATGGTCCCAGTTGGCGGCTGGTGGCCAGCATGGAGAAAACGGGGGTGAAAGCCTGGGGGGTTTACCCTGGCGGGCAGAGCGGCAATCAGGGCAGCCGCTTTTATAATAACCTGCTGACCCCGTGGGCTGAAGGAAGGTATTTCCGACTGAAGTTTCCCCACACTGAAAAAGAAACAGCGCCTTATCGTTATTATACCACCACCTTTAATTCCATCCAACAGTGAGATTCATCATTCAAGTTGTTATTACTGCCATTGTGTGCTTCATGTTCCAAAAACTATTTCCATGGTGGACGATGGCCATCGGTGCGTTTTTGGTTGGATTTGTATTCAGCAATACCGGGTTCAAGTCTTTTCTTGCCGGCTTCCTTGCCATTGGCTTGTTGTGGCTGGGTATGGCCCTGTTCATTGACAACGTCACCCAATCCATTCTTACCGAAAAGATCGGGCAGTTGTTTCCCCTCAATTTGTTTGTGCTTACCAGTCTTGTGGGAGGACTGGTGGGAGGATTTGCTTCCATGACCGGCTCTTTATTAAAGCCATGATGTGATGATGCGTTTTGTCACGATACTGTTCTTTCTGTTCCATGCCGTTTGCGCGCTGGCACAAACTGAAGAGGGACTAAGGACGCTTAACGGCACAGAACTTTATGTAAAGACTGTTGGTACCGGATCCACCATTGTGATTGTTCATGGTGGTCCGGGTATGAACCACACCTATTTTATTCCTCACCTCAACGCACTCTCCCAACATCACCAGGTTGTATACTACGATCAGCGTGCCAGTGGAAAGTCAAGCATTTCAGAAGCCATTTCATTGGAGGCCTTTGTTGCCGACCTTGAGGCGCTGAGGGTAAGTTTGGGCAAGGAAAAGATTTATTTGCTGGCCCATTCGTGGGGAGCCATACCGGCTGTCAGCTATGCCATCGCGCATCCGGACAGGATAGAGGGGATTATCTTTTGCAATGCGGTGCCCTTGAGCAAGGAGTACGATGGTGCGATGAGGCAAACGCAAACAGACCGCACCACAGGTGCAGACAGCACCGACAGGTCCATACTTATTGGTTCGCCTAACTTTAAGGCGGGGAAGTCATCGGCTTACAAAAAATTGTTGTTGCTGAGCTTTCGGCATTCCTTTTACAAGGAAGCCAATTTTAATAAACTGGATTTTGATCTGCCGGACAATTATCCTGATGCCAGCAAGGCATTGTATACGGGGTTGGGCAAGGAACTCAGCGCGTATGATTATTATGAATCCCTGCGTTCATTTTCTTTTCCCGTGCTTGTTCTTCATGGTCAGGTGGATGCCATTCCTTTGTCGGCCAGCCAGCGGTTGGCGGATCAGGTTCCGAATGCTACGTTGGAAGTTTTTAAGAAGAGCGGTCATTTTATTTTTATAGAGGAGAATACTAAGTTTACCTCTATAGTGAAAAGGTTTATCAATAAATAAATTCAAAATGAACCGTATAAGGCTAAAGCAAGGAATTGCTATACTATTTTCCTTAATGGTGCTATTTAGTCCAGGTGCCAATGGTCAGAAATTGAGTGGCGGATCCAAATTGGGTATAAACATTTCAAATGCAAAGATTAAGCAAGCCGGTGTATCCCAATCCAGTGAGGCTACTCCGGGTGTCCATATAGGTATTTACCTGAAAATAGTTTTATCCGATAAGCTTAACATCCAGCCAGAAGTATTATACTCCCAGCAGGGACATGGTAGGGATATTAATAAAGAGTTTATTAATTATTGCAATATCCCGATAATGATGGGCTATCAATTCACAAAGGCCCTTAGTCTTCAGGCGGGGCCACAAATTGGATTATTATTACTTGCCATGGACAACCATAACCAATATATTAAAAACGCATTGAACGACTTAAATCTCAGCATAGGAATTGGACTTGGTTTAGACTTGCCTGCGGGCTTTAATTTGTCCACGAGATATGTATCAGGACTTACCAATGATGCCAATCTAAAGGCCATTGGGATGAGCCCTGGAGAACTTAAGTTTACTCAATCAAACATTATGTTCTCAATTGGATATCGACTTTTCAGTGATTGACCTTTAAAAAGACCCACTCGTTTCACTCACTTACTTGTATATTCTTTTTATTGAGCAGTTAGAGTTCAGGATTACTTGCAGTGATCCTGTAGTGGGGGGATGCAATCAAAAGACCTCACTCGCTACGCTCACTTTGTTTTGTTTTTTCTATCCTCGCCCAAGCCGGGCTTGGC
>ERZ761607.785-NODE-785-length-46930-cov-33.388181_pt1 | contig 46930 bp, 32 predicted proteins | sample MGYA00511164_ERZ761607 | MGnify/ENA primary metagenome ERZ761607 (study PRJEB28899, sample SAMN02445080) | bioreactor sludge metagenome | biome: EBPR sludge | place: Australia: Brisbane, Thorneside Wastewater Treatment Plant | collected 2011-06-22 ...
TAAACTCGAAGTTAGTGCTTTCTCCGCCTCTTTTTGAAAATGTCCAGTAGTATGGGAGTGGCTACAAAAAGACAAAAGTTTACGTGCAAGACTTTTAGACATTCCTGTCTTAAATGAGGCAGGGCTTCGCCTTGCTCAAATCAAGGCGATTAAAAATTTGGAGCAATCATACAAAAAGAACAAACCCAAATCGTTCAAGAAATCGAAAGCCGTTTATCCGTATGCGATAAAATAGAGCAAAGCCTAAACGAAAGCATTGAAAAAGCAGAGGCACTACGGCAAAGCATACTCAAAAAAGCCTTTGAGGGCAAGCTACTCAGCGAGGCAGAAATAGCCCAATGTAAGCAAGCCGCAGACTACGAACCTGCCAGCGAACTTTTAAATAAAATTAAAAATGAAAAATTACGAATTGCGAATGATAAATAAAATATAAAAAATGGAAAGTAAAATAGAAATATATAAGAGCAAAGATAATCAGGTTGAATTAATGGTTCAAGTGGATACCGATACTGTTTGGTTAACACAGGACCAGTTGGAAACATTATTTCAAACAACAAAGCAGAATGTGAGCCTGCACATTAATAATATTTTTGCCGAAGAAGAATTGGATAGGAAGTCAACTGTCAAGGAATCCTTGACAGTTCGAACAGAAGGCAAAAGGCAAGTAAAAAGAATCATTCAGCATTTCAACCTCGATGTCATTATTTCGGTGGGCTACCGTGTAAAATCACAGCGTGGTACTCAATTCCGTCAATGGGCAACAGCCCGTTTAAAAGATTATCTCGTACAAGGTTATGCCATTAACGAAAAACGCCTGCAACAAAAACAGCAGGAAGTAGAATTTCTAAAAACAGGTTTACGCATTGTAAGCCGAGCCTTAGAAAATACCGCAAATGAACAAGAGCAAGAGGTTTTTCGTCAATTTGCCAAAGGATTGACGTTGTTAGATGATTACGACCACGAAGCCTTAGACCAAAAAGGATTAACCCAAAAAGAAACGGTTTATCCTGATATTGACAGTTATATGGAACTTATTAGACAAATGTATTCCGAGTTTGAGTCTTCGGTTTTTGCCAAACCCAAAGATGATGGTTTCCACAGTTCCATTAATCAGATAGAACAAAGTTTTGGTGATGCGGAGCTATACCCAAGTATAGAAGAAAAAGCAGCGAATTTGTTGTATTTTATTACCAAAAACCATTCGTTTGTAGATGGAAATAAACGCATAGCAGCAGCTTGTTTTCTTTATTTTATGCAACAAAACAACGTTTTATTTAATAGTAAAAGCGAACTGATTATCAGTAACGAAACCTTAGCGACCCTTACGCTTTATATTGCCAATAGCCGCACAGATGAAAGTGAAGTGGTAAAGCGATTAATCATAAGTGTCTTAAATCGAAATAAATAAGTAATTAAGAATGAGGAATTACGAAAAGCAAAAAAATAAAGAAATGAAAGATAATTTAGTAAAGGATAAAAGTTATGCTTTCGCAATTTCGTATTGTGAAGTTATATAAATATCTGTATCAAGAAAAAAAGGAGTTCATTCTAAGCAAACAACTTTTGAGAAGCGGTACTTCAATTGGGGCAAACATTGAAAAAGCCATTGGAGGACAAAGTGATAAAGATTTCTTTGCAAAATTGACAATAGCTTACAAAAAAAAGCAAGAGAAACTCATTGTTGAATAAAATTGCTCACAGATATAGACTATCTCGTAAAAGAACAAAGTGAAAGGATCTTAACTGATACCGAAGAACATTTAAAAATTATTGGCAGCATTCAAAAAACAATGAAATCTAAATTGAATTACAAATGAAGAATTATGAATTACGATTTGTCTAAAAAACGTTCGTAATCCGTAATTTGTAATTCCTAAATCGTAATTAAAAATGGAAAGTGCAATCGTATCAAAAGTGTAGAATTTCGCCAATGTACTTCGTGATGATGGCGTGGGATATGGGGATTATCTGGAGCAAATCACCTATTTGCTTTTCCTGAAAATGGCAGATAAACTCAACAAGAGCCCTACAGCTGGACTATACTGTTTTAAAGAAATAATGGAAACCATAAACGGAAACGAATAGCCAACGCAGTAGTTAAGCACACCTGCCCGACCGGCAGGCGGGTTGCCAAGTTGCACCAGTCGACACGCAAGCCAAAACTTGGCAAAGAGTGTGCCTGTCCAACCGCACGACCGACCGACAAAAGGACGAATAAAAAAAAGGCATTTGGCTCAATGGTGGGTAACGTGGTTAATTGAACATTCTATCTCGCACCAACTTTTTTGGTTTATTGATAGTTTTGTACTCCGAAATCCGCCGCTGCCTCAAGCGCCAAAACATTAGCTATAATCCTAAAAATGTGGTGCTTCATTGAAAGGTTGGGAATAAGAATAGCACAAATACGATGCATTTATTCATCTGGCTGGCTGGCAAGTTGGGAGCGTTTGCAATGGGTGAGAAGCTACCCTGTTGAACGGTTAAATGACACAGAGAGGCAAAGAATAGGTTGGTGAGGCTGCAAAATATTGCCTTTCTTGAAAAAGAATAGACGCTCGATTTGTACTTCTAACCTTTTGTACGTCAATTTAGAAATTATCCCGTAAGATTTGCCATTGTCATAAACTGGGCTGCTTGCTTGCTTCACAGCATCTTGCAGGATTCTTCTTGGTTGCCAAACGGGACTTTAGGCAGAAATTGGCCATTGGGTAGCGGTTTCTTGGTTATAGACAACTTAACTTGTAGGGTTTACTGAATTTTGCCCTTGTCACCAAGTAGAAGCACTGTGTTTAAGCCCAAACTCTTTACCATTTTCCATACGTTTAATCGGGAACAACTCACAAAAGACCTCATTGCTGGTATTGTAGTGGGTATTTTGGCCCTGCCCCTTTCCATTGCCTTTGCCATTGCATCTGGTGTTTCGCCGGATAAAGGCTTGTTTACGGCCATTATTGCCGGATTTCTGATATCCTTTTTGGGTGGAAGTCGTGTTCAAATTGGCGGACCTACCGGGGCTTTTATTGTAATTGTCTATGGTATTGTGCAACAATATGGCATAGATGGACTCACGGTCGCCACCATCATGGCTGGGTTGATGCTCATTGCGATGGGGTTTGCTCGCTTGGGGCAGGTGATTAAATTTATTCCTTATCCGCTCATCGTAGGCTTCACTACGGGAATTGCGCTGATCATCTTTTCCTCTCAGATGAAAGACTTTTTCGGATTACGAATGGGTGTTGTCCCCGCCGATTTTATCGAAAAATGGATGGCCTATGTGGCACATTTTAGCACCGCAAACCCTCATGCCATTGGATTGGGTCTTGGGACCATTTTTATTTCGCTGTTGTTTGGGAAGGTTTCTCAGCGTATTCCGGGATCATTGGTGGCTATTTTACTGTCCACCATTGCCGTCCAGTACTTTCAATGGCCCGTAGAGACCATTGGAAGCCGGTTTGGTGCCATTCCGTCCGGATTTCCTTCGTTCTCCATCCCGTCGGTAGATTGGGCCATGATCAAAGGATTGTTCCAGCCCGCTTTTACCATTGCACTTTTGGGTGGGATTGAGTCGCTGTTGTCGGCTGTGGTGGCAGATGGTATGATTGGTAAAACCCACCGATCGAACATGGAATTGGTGGCCCAAGGTGTGGCGAATGTAGTAACGCCCTTTTTTGGCGGGATTCCTGCAACAGGTGCGATTGCACGGACGGCAACAAATGTCAAAAATGGGGGACGAACACCAGTTGCAGGCATCGTACATGCCATCACGTTATTGTGCATTGTCTTGTTTGTTGGTCATTTGGCAGTCATGATCCCGTTGGCCTGTTTGGCAGGTATTTTGGTGGTGATTGCCTATAACATGAGTGAATGGCGCTCTTTTCGACGGATTGCCCAAGGGCGTGGGAGTGATGCTGTGGTGTTGGTGGTTACATTTTTATTGACCGTTTTGCTGGATCTTACCGTTGCGATAGAAGTAGGAATGGTATTAGCCGCTTTTCTGTTCATGACCCGTATGTCACAGCTTTCGCACGTAGATTTGGTTAAAGACCTCAAACTTCGTGAGCAGGAATCGGAATCAGTTGTACATCCAATGGACTTGAGCAATTTTATCGTACCGAAAGGAATACGGGTATTTGAAGTTTCTGGCCCGATGTTTTTTGGTGCAGCATATAAATTCCAGGAGGAAATTAAACACTTAGAAACGCCTCCGCCCATTCTCATCTTGCGGATGCGTTATGTCCCCATGATTGATGCGACGGGCCTTCGTGCCGTTGAAGACGTATATCGGGAAGTGACGTCACAAGGCACAAAATTGGTGCTGTCTGGGGTGCAGCCTCCTGTATTGGAGGAACTGCGAAAATCTCGGTTGCTATTTAAAATTGGAAAAGGCAATGTATTGCCAGATTTTGCCCATGCATTAGAACGTGCTACCCGATTACTCGAAAATGCTCATTTGGAGGATCCGAAAGAGACTGATAACGATGCCGGTGAGGCTATTCTTAAAGACCTAACGCCTGTACAAGGCCAACATCCATGACACTCAAACATCTGAAAGCAGCTTTGGCCACGGCCACCCAGCCATTATTGGTTCCCTTGGCCAAAACAGACCAAACCAAGGTAATCGCCATTGGTTTTAAAAAAGGCATGGTGCTCCGCAAGCATAAAACAGCAATACCGGCTAAGCTGTATGTGCTGGAAGGACAAGTTCAATATGAGGCAGAAAGCGGTCATATGGTGCTGTCAGAATATGAGGAAACGCCTATTCGGGCTGATGAATACCATCAAGTGACCGCACAAGAAGAAGCACTGTGCTTGCTGATAATTGGTGCATGATCCTTTTTTTGTCTATTTAAACACATAAAGAATAAATGCAAACTGATATCGAAACGAGCGATGACATCCGGCATCTGGTAGATACATTTTATGCCCAAGTACGTAAAGATTCCGTCATCCGGCCCCACTTTGAGGAAGTTGCAAACATCAACTGGTCTTTACATCTCCCCAAGATGTATGCGTTTTGGGAGACGGTTCTATTGGGAAAAGCGGGTTATAAAGGCAATCCAATGGCCGTTCATATTCAGTTAGACCAAAAGGAAGCCCTCACCGCCGTTCATTTTGAGCGTTGGATGGCGATCTGGCATGAGACACTCCATACCAATTTTAAAGGGCCAAACACCGACAAGGCCCTGAAGCAGGCCCAAGCAATTCAGGCATTGATGCAGCATAAAATCCACAGTTTTCGTGAACCGACCGAAGGCCTCGGTGTGATTTAAGTGGCTTAATTGGGTGCATCAAGGTTTTGATGTTTAGTACAGAAACATCCATCCAACCGATAGTCGAATAGTAACATGCACAAGATTCGCCTTATCTTCGTTTTTTTCCTTATTCTCTTGAATACGGGTTGTGATTCGGGAGCGGAAATAGTTGCCGGGCTTGGTGAATGGGGGAGTTCTCAACTTGCCCTAATAGTCACCCAAACGGGTGCTATTATGGAGTTTGGATGTGCGACTGGAACACTCGATAAGCCTATTAAAGCGGATAAAAACGGACAGTTTTCTGTTCCGGGAACCTATACGCCGGGGAGTGGTGTTCCACCTCCGGAAGGCTATGTACCTCCCGTTTACCCCATCTTGGTCACCGGACAAATTAGTGGACAAACCATGACCGTAACGATTACGCGAGCCGATCAACAGTCTGAAATCGGGCGTTTCATCGTGTCTAAAGGGACACCCGCCAAACTCCAGAAATGCCCTGTTCGCCATGTATAAACGGGTTATGTTGGCGTTTCTTCTTTTACTCTTCATCGGTTGCGATGTACAGCAACCCGCATTGGAAGTGTTAGGTCGTTTTTCAGGCGAGTTCCGCTTGGTAGCAGATGGTGAACGGGTGCGTTTTGCGGTAGGGTGCTATGAAGGTGAAGCCGCAGGGATTATTCTTTTGAATAAAAAAAGGGGGTTTGATCTTCCTACTACCTTGTATTATTCGGCAGGTCCCGCAAAGCGTGAAATACCCGGTCCTGTTAGGTTGGTTGGCTCCTTTCTTTCTCCGGTCCTTCAAGTACGCCTCGTAATGCCAGCGCAAACATTAGGACCATATTCATCGAGACAGACATCGGAAGCGGTTTCGGTGACCTCACTTTGCCTATGATCTTCTTTAGTATCGTTCCAAAACGGCTTTTTGGTCGAAATAACATGAAGGAAACTCCGTATATACAGATCGGAATTTATTTTCAGGCGTTTCCTTTTGTTTTATCCGACTGCCCACTATGCCAAATCGAGACCTACTCTTTACCATACCGGACGATGAGACCTCGCCCCTTTCTATCGCATTCCGGAACCAAGTCAATTTATTGGGTTCGTTGCTCAAGACCGCCATTCGGGAACATGCGGGAGCGGCTACATTAGATCAATTGGCACTGATCTGGCAGAAATGCGAACGTGCCTCGTCGGAAGACAAATCCGTTTTACTTGCAGAAGCCCACGACGCCATTGCCTCGCTGCGGGTCGAAGAAATCCAGTGGCTCTTGCGTTCATTTACCGCCTTTTTCCATCTTATCAACCAAGCCGAGCGTCAGGAAATCTTACGTGTAAACCGGAGCCGTTCTAAAGTCGCAACCGATGAAAAACCGCGTAGTGAATCTATCGCTGACGCTATTTTCCAATTAAAACAAAATGGTTTCGAGCGTGAAGAGGTACTTCAACTGTTGCGTCATGTTCGGATTGAACCCACCCTGACGGCACATCCAACCGAGGCCCGCCGCCGGAGTATCCTTTATAAACAACAGGCGATTGCCGAACTACTGGAGGCTCAAAACAGACAAGATCAGACTGCAACCGAACAACAATTGTTGAATGATCAGATGTTGTATCATATTCTGATGCTTCTGGCTACGGATGAAGTGCGGGTAGAAACCCTGAATGTACTCGATGAGGTTAAATATGCCTTGTATTTTGGGCAAAATGTGATTCGTGAGGCGGTCCCAGACATTTTGAACGATGTGCAAAAAGCGGTTATGGCCTATTACGGAAGGGCTGTATCACGCAATACGGCCACCGGAAATTTATTACGCTACCGAACCTGGATTGGGGGAGATCGTGACGGAAATCCATTGGTTACGGCTGATGTGACCCGACAAGTGTATGCTTTGCAAAGACGTACCATGATAGCATTCTGGCAGGGCACGCTGAAGGGACTTTGGCGAGAACTAAGCATCTCTTCACATAAAGTAGGTGTACTGGGAAGCCTTACGGATTCTATAACAGCAGACTTGCGTGAAGGACTGGTTCCTGAATCGGCTCTGTGGCCTCATCGCCGCGAGCCATTTCGGCAGAAACTTACATTGATGATGCACCGTCTTGCACTGATGGAAGAAAATCCGCAAGTTTATAATAGCAAGCGTTTGGTGAATGACCTACAAATCATCCGAGATGCTATCGAAGCCAGTGGATGGCTGGGTGGAACGGTTTCTCCCTTGCTCCAAAAAGCCTTGGTTCAGGCACAGGCATTCGGGTTTTATCTGAATGCGATAGATTTTCGGCAGCATAGCATGGTTCACGAACAGGCCGTCTCGGAGTTGCTGAAATTAGGTGGGGTGACGCCCGACTACATGGCGATGTCTGAAAAGACACGTCAAAGTGTTTTATTGAAAGAACTGGAAAACCCAAGACCACTTATTCCCGATTATGTCTGGCCAGAACTGGGCCAACAAACCCGCGAAGCCCTCGATACCATGCGAGTAATTGCAGATATGGCAACCACCGATCCAGATGCAATCGGGAGCTATATCATTTCCATGACAAGCCACCTGTCTGATATGTTCGAGGTGATGTTGTTGGCCAAAGAAGTGGGACTGTGGAAGGCCCGTGGTCGCCGGATCGAAGCCCCGATAGACATTGTGCCACTTTTTGAGACCATCGGAGACTTAGAGCAGGCCTTGCCTTTTATGGAGGAACTGTTCACGCACCACCTGTATAAGCGTCACCTCAAAGCGCGAGGCCAATACCAAGAAATCATGTTGGGATACTCGGACAGCAACAAAGATGGGGGGTATCTAATGGCAAATTGGGCCTTGCACAAAGCACAAGGCGCATTGGCTGCTATTTGTCGTAAACACGAGGTGCAATTCCAACTGTTCCACGGGCGCGGTGGTTCTGTTGGACGTGGCGGAGGTCGGGCCAATCAAGGAATTCTGGCCATGCCATTGGCCTGTCAAAATGGACGGATTCGGTTTACCGAACAAGGGGAAGTGATTTCTTTTCGATATTCGCACAAGGGAATTGCTCATCGGCACTTAGAGCAGGTGGTTCATGCCATGATTGCCGCTTTGGCACAGGCCAGTGAACCCGAAGCTGACCTTAGCGGAGGCATTCCATCTGAACGCTTCGAAATGATGGAAGCCATTGCACGAGCCGGACAAGCGGCCTATCATCGGTTAATTCATGACCCGAACTTTTGGTCATGGTACATCCGAATTACACCAATCGAACACATTAGCCGATTGAAAATTGCCTCCCGTCCGGTATCCCGTAAATCTGCTTCCGAAGTGGATTTCGAAGGTTTGCGGGCCATTCCGTGGGGATTCGCTTGGACCCAGACCCGCTATAATGTTCCTGGCTGGTTTGGTTTGGGCGAGGCGCTTTCAGGATATATCGCTGCCGATGAAACCCATTTGGAAATACTACAAGAGGCTTGGCAAAACTGGCCTGTTTTTAGGTCTATGCTCCAGAATGCCGCACGCGAAATGGGGCGTGCGCGGCTTAAAATAGCGGCCCAGTACGCCGAAAAACAACATGGACATTTTCATGAGATGATTCTGGCGGATTTTCAAAAGGCGGAGGCCGCGATGAAAGCCATTGCGGGTTGGCACAACCTGATGGACGATGTGCCTGTAATTCAGTCCTTGATTCGCCTCCGAAACCCCTACACAGACGCCATTAATTTATTGCAAATCAATCTGATGGAACGCTGGCGCTCCAATTCTGAAGACCATGCCGATCAAGAAAAGCTGCATGAAAGCCTTCTCCTGAGCATTAACGGGCTTGCTGCAGCCATGCAGAGTACCGGATGATATTTGAGAGGGGCCTCTCCGTTTAATGACCAGATTACATTTCGGGAGGATATTTGGTTTGTGGCTACATGGTTACGCATAAAACCATTGCATGGTACTGGCTGTGTCGGTACCATGATATCCCCAAAAGGGAAGCGGTATGGGCAGGAGAGGCCCTCACCTCCTTGGTACTTCTTTGAAAAAAACACATATTCAGGCTTGACTTTGGGAAGCGCTTTCCTTAATTTTTTGTGGAAACGTTCCCAGTTTCATGAAATAGTTCTATAAGTTGTTGTAATTATTAGGCCTGTGTTGCTTATTAATTAATTGGATTATTTTTTTTCGTCTATTGGAATCGCTTTCTTCGGTTTTCTTTTTGAGAAAAAGTGGTAACGTTCCCAGTTAATAAAGAAACTATGGCAGCCACCATAAAAGATGTAGCAAAAGAGTCAGGCGTATCCGTGTCGACGGTTTCTCGTTGGCTGACTGGCGGGCCTGTGAGTACCCATAAGCGAGAAAAAATTCAGCTTGCCGTGCAGAAGTTAAACTTTGTGTCGAACGGGGCAGCGCGGAGTTTGGTGACCAAAAAAACCTATACTTTGGGCGTTTTATTGCCAGATATGTATGGTGGTTTCTATTCCGAAATCTTGCGTGGATTAGACCAAACGGCGCAAGAGCGGGGATATCACTTGCTGGTTTCGAGTTCTCACAACGAGCAAAGGGAGATTGTGCGGGCCATTCAGGCCATGCAAGGTCGTGTAGATGGATTGGTGGTGATGTCACCAGATATAGACGCGGCCTCGTTGCAGTCCAATTTACCCGCCCGCCTCCCGATTGTACTGCTGAACTGCTATGTAGAAGGAGATGCCTATGATTCCATCAATGTGGATAATTATGGCGGGGCCTACTCCATTGTTCGCCACCTGACTCGGCTGGGCCATCGTCGGATTGCCCTGATCACGGGTTCTTTGGTGAACCACGAGGTGCGTGAACGTTTGCGCGGGTATGAAGATGCCTTGCGGGATGCGGGGATAGAGGTGGCCTCTTCTATGCGCTATGTAGGTGATTTTAACGAACCAAGTGGTCATCGTGGGGCACTGGAATTGCTACATACCCCGGAACGTCCGACGGCGATTTTTGCCATGAACGATGGAATGGCCATTGGTGCAATGGCCGCATTGCGCACCCTGGGTCTTCGGGTTCCAGAGGAAATTGCCATTGTTGGTTTCGACGACATCCCGACAAGTCAATACTTAGAACCACCGCTCACATCGGTACATGTGCCCATTTTTGAAATGGGGCAAAGGGCTATGGAGCGGTTGCTGATGGCCATTCAAGAGGCAAATGCGCACATCCGTCGTCAGGAAAAATTCCCGACCTCGCTTGTCATTCGGCGCTCCTGTGGCGTAGGTCAGAGATCTTAGGAAACAACCATCGAAGTTTAAAATCCGAATTCACCTTTTTACAACACCAAACCTCTTTTGGAGACTCTTTATGAAAACGTTTACGATCCGAATTTTATTGACCATGCTACTCATTGGCGGGTGGAGCACGAGTCAGGCGCAACGGGCCGATGCCTGGTGGGTACGGGCTACGGCTGGTGCTACCATCACCTTGGATGGCAATCTGAACGAAGCGGCATGGGCAAAAGCCGAGGCCAAAACCATGGAATTTGGAAAAAGCGCTGGTTTACCCGGCTCCGGATGGCGAGATGAAGGGGGGCGTGGTGGCAACCCTACAGACCCCATGAAAGCAAGTGTCAAATTTTTATTAAATGGCAATAAACTGTATATGGGTGTTGCCGTTGCCGATAGTTCGGTGGGTGGTTCTGGTGACTGGGCCACATGGGATGCTTTCCTAATGGGCTTTAAGGACAAAACGTCTGCCAATAGTCCGTTGCCAGCCGCCGAATATTTCTACACCTTCTGGTCTCCAGACAATCCCGATGCGACCAAGCCGGGTGCGCAGCCGCACTTTATTGGCAAATGGGGTGGCGATGGTTGGCCGCCGTACACTGCACCGCCACGGGATGCCGCACGTAAAGGCGCTTGGGATGGTGTGATCAAGGTAGATGGCGTGGTCAATGACGATAGCACGCCAGACAAAGGGTATGTGGTAGAAATGATGTTCGATCTGGGCGTTATGGGATATGACTTTACAAAGCCTGCGGGCGATGTTGGTCTTTTTAGTATGTCTATCTGGGATGCAGACTGGAACTGGCCGCGTAATGCTGCAAAATTTGCCTCTAACCGCACTTGGTGGCAAGATCCGTGGGGCAATGCCGATAGTTTTTCGCAGATTCAATTGTGGGGACGCCCAGATTGGACGATCAACTCAACAGGAAGTGTGCCAGCAGTAAATGTGGACGGTAAAGTTCCAAATGCAGCAGGAGAAACCATGCCGACAATTGACGGCGGATTGACCGAAGCCGTTTGGACCAAAGCCAAAGGCATGGACATTCGCTATGGCGATGCAGCGCTTCGCAATGGTTACCGTGGCGTTGGGCCTTACGTGAGTGGGCAATTTCAGCCTGAATTTAGCGGCGTTCGTGCCGACGTTCTCGATCCGGGAGATGCAACCGTCAAATGGTTCTATTCCGGAACAAAATTGTATGTCTCGGCGGATGTCCGAGATCAAGTAGTTACTGGCGATGACAACTACGACATGTGGGATGGTTTTCGCCTGATGTTGTTAGATCGTGATCCGGCAGCACTTACATCCGAGAACTTGGGAGAAGCCCGTCAATTTGTTGTGCGTGTCGGTTCTGATGGCAAAATGGTAACCGATGGCTATCTGACCGATCTGATCAAAAATGGCAAAGCACAAGCCGCGCTTAAGCTAAAAGGCTCTACTTCTGTGAACGATGTCAATGACATAGACCTGGGCTATGCGCTTGAAATTATGATTGATCTGACCGCGTTGGGTTACCCTGTAGCAGACAATACCTTGTTTGCTGGTATGTGTCTTTTTGATGGTGACCGCTTGGCGGATCCGGCCAAAAACTATAGCACCCGTACATGGTGGTTCAAAGAACATTCCGGCGCTGCTTCATGGGCTTGGTTGGTGATGGATGATACCTTCAAAATTGGGGTCGCAAACGAGGATATATCCGAAGTACCAACCGGATTTAAACTCGAAGGCAATTACCCAAACCCCTTTAATCCGTCCACAACCATTCGTTATACGTTACCACAAGCCGGAGAAGTGAATTTGGACGTATTCGATGTAACAGGTCGTCTTATTCGCACGGTTTATGTGGGTGCTCAAAGCACCGGATTGCAGGGAGCTACCTTCCAAGCGAATGGACTGGCATCAGGTGTTTACTTGTATCAATTACGGGTGAAAACCCAGAGGGGTGCTTACACCAGCCCTGCCGGTAAAATGATTCTGATGAAATAACCGTCTTTTAGGTGAAAGTGTTTTGCAGGGGAAGACGTAGTTACTGTAAAAGGGAAGCAACGGATTCCCCTTGTGAAACAAATAATCTCTTTTCCACTTTTTTCTTCGATCTCATGAAAGGTCTGCGTCTGATCCTGTTGCTGTGCAGTACCCTGTATGGCCAGATGGCTTACGCCCAAACCGGTAAACTTTCCGGGAAAGTAACCGATGTCAATGGCATAACCCTTATTGGTGTCACCGTGGCATTACCCGGAACCCAATTGGGAGCGGTTACGGATACAGAGGGCTATTTTGCAATTTTACGTATTCCGCCGGGGACGTATTCGGTACGGTATAGTTATATTGGCTACCAAACATTGACCATTTCTGGGGTAAGGGTTAATTCAAATCAAACTACGACCCAAAATACCACCTTATCCGAGGAAACTTTACAAGGCGGTGAAGTGACGGTTGTGGCTGAACGACCGATTGTGGATGTTTCACAAACCAGTTCTATGACCAGCTTATCTAAGGAAGACATTGCTGTACTACCCGTGCAAAACATTGGCGAAATTGTAAATCTTCAAGCAGGCGTGGTGGACGGACATTTTCGAGGTGGACGACAAGGCGAGGTGCAGTATCAAGTGGACGGGGTTTCTGTCAATAATCCTTACAACAACAGTTCCTCTTTGGAATTAGACCGCTCGTTGCTACAAGAAGTTCAGGTAATTTCCGGAACGTTTGATGCCGAGTATGGGCAGGCCATGTCGGGCGTGGTGAATGCGGTATTGCGTAGTGGAGATTTAGACCGCTTTGAAGTGAACCTCGAAGCCTTTGGAGGAAGTTATTATTCCACCACCAACAACAGCTATACCAATGCCAACCGTTTTCCGCATTTAGACAAATTAAGCCCAGTCAACCAACGCAATATTCAAGCGAGTGTAAGTGGCCCTTTTATCAAACATACGACCTTTTTGGTCAGTGGTCAGCATTTAGCGAATGACGGGTATTTGTTCGGCGAAAGGCGTTTTCTGCCTTCCGATCGCTCGGATTTGGAACAACGCATATTTAATCCTACCGGAGATGGGGCTGTTGTTCCGATGAATTTTTCCTACGAGTCCAATCTTTTGGCAAAGGTCTCGAACCGCTCCATTAAAAACCTAAAATTGGAATACCAAGCCATTACAAATTGGATTAAGCGCAAATATTATAACGATGCTTGGCGGCTAAATCCCGATGGCGTTAAATCACCACGCCAGTTCTCGATTGTGCATGGACTGAACATTACCCATACATTGTCGGATAAACGGTTTTACGAGCTAACCTTCCGTCAAAACAAGTTTGATTATAAAGATATGTTATTCGAGGACTTAATGAATCCATTGTATTTAGAGTGGGGGCGTCCTCAGGGGGATAGTAATTATGAAGATGGAGCGATTGTGCAAGGTGCGGACTTGGGCCGATTTGTTCAGGCTACGGATGCTTTGGTGGCAAAAGGCGCCTATACAGATCAGATTACCAAGGCGCATCTGCTCAAGATTGGCTTTGAAGTAATGCGTTCAGATATTTCGTTTGGAGCGCCGGGGATCATTACCGAAACCAATGTGGATGGGGTGCAGATATTACAGCCTCGAACCGATCTCCCGGAAGCCAAAACGACGGATTTTAGCCCGGTGCAGGCCTCTCTCTTTGCGCAAGATCGCTTAGAATGGGGGGATTTACGTATTCGGGGTGGTTTACGATTGGAGTATTTTGATGCGCGCACGAAAGTGCCAAGTGAATTACGAAATCCGGCCAATGCCATCAGTGGAGCACCCGCTTCGGTGCCAAAAGCCACAACGGCAAAATTGGCGCTTGCACCTCGACTGGGTATCTCGTTCCCCATTATAGACAGGGCTTCGGTCTTTTTCTCGTATGGCCACTTTTATCAAATGCCCGGTTTGGGACAATTATTCCAAAATGCCGACTATTCGGTGTTGAAAGACCTTCAGGCGGGAGGGATTTCCTATGGGGTGATGGGGAATCCGGACTTAAAACCTGAGTTTACAACGCAGTACGAATTTGGGTTTAAATCTGCATTAAACCGCGATTTGGGGTTGGACTTGAGTTTGTTTTATAAGGACATCCGTGATCTCTTGGGCGTGGAATTTGTACAAACGTTTACCGCCGCAGAATACGCCCGTTTAACAAATGTGGATTTTGGTGGTGTGAGAGGATTTACACTTTCTTTAGACCAACGGACGGCTTCGGGTTTGAATGCCTCGGTGGACTATACGCTGCAAGTAGCGGTCGGAAACAGCAGCGATCCCCGCGAGACGGCCAATCGTGCTGCCGCTGGTGAAGACCCGCGCCCACGTCAGGTCGCTTTTAACTGGGATCAACGCCACACCCTCAATGGATCCTTTACATGGTATCGGGCCAATAATTTTAATCTGACAGCCATCTTGCGCTTTGGAAGTGGACAGCCTTATACGCCGGAATTGGGTTCCACTTTTGGATCGGATTTGGAGCCGAATTCAGGTCGTAAGGCCAATTTCTTCTTGTTAGACCTGCGGGCAGAAAAATATTTCAAACTGGGCAATTGGAATGCAACCGGATTTATCCGAGCATTTAATATGACCGATGAACACGCGGTGAATGGTTTTGTGTTTGCCAATACTGGCAGCCCCTACTATTCTTTAACACCCGAAGCCAGCCGAAGCCAACTCCGAAATCCAGGCCGTTTTTCTCAGCCACGACGCATCGAGGCTGGAGTAACCCTGCGTGGTGTTTTTAAAAAGCGTTGATTCTGGAGTAATGAATTTCAATTTTTCGATTTAATCCGTATATGATTATGTTCCGCAAACTTTTCTTACTGGGTCTTCTTTTTGGATATTGGAATGTGGGCTTTGCGCAAGTAGTTCCGCCCGAACTCAGGAGCCGGATAGATGCCGAACGGTCGGGAACCCATGATGCCAACCGTATTCGGACACTCTTCTATAATTTTGGAATGGTGGGCGACTTTCAGGGGAACCCCGATCTCTCGGTTTTTCACTCCTCTGAAGTCCCCAAAGGCACGGGGGTCAACTACTCGGATGGCGTAACTCCTTTTGTATTGGCAAAAGTCAAACAACGAACAGGGTCGAATGCATACATCATGGAAACGGGTTATCGGGAACGGCAGGGCATTAGTCCTGTAACGGGCAAGGTGATGCGCTTCGAGCCACGGCCGGGTTATTTTCAGGAAGATCCCAATATCAATAAAGGGCGCTCTATTGCGATGAGCAACGATCCGCGTACCTGGCCGGATAAATGGGTGGACAAATTGAACGACGTGGATGATGCGGGCTGGGCAGGTGACTGGAATGGCTACTTTGGCAAACGACCTAATGCAGACCAAGAAAGTTATTCTGTAATGGATGATAACTACTATGATGGCTGGGATTATTTTCCGGATTCAAGAGACAATACCCGACGTGGGTTGGGGCTAAAGATTGCGGTAAGGGGTTTCCAGTGGGCCAATCCACAAGCCCAGAATGTCATTTTCTGGCAATATGACATTACCAATGAATCCACGACCGATTACGATGACAATATCATTTTTGGCTTGTACATGGATTCGGGCGTGGGTGGCTCCCAACTTTCGTGCGACGGCATCTATGAATCTGACGATGACAATGCCTTTTATTCCACCGATTTGGGCGAAGACTTGGTTTATACATGGGATAAGAACGGGACTGGCGTCAGTCTGAGTAGTAGTTGTGCGAAAACGGGATACTTGGGCTATGCGTACTTAGAAACACCGGGCAATAAATTTGACGGCATTGATAACGATGACGATGGCATTATAGATGAGCAGCGGGATGGTGGGCCTGGACAGAAAATTGAAGGACAAACCGCAATTTTGGCCTACCTACAATCAAAATATGACCTCACGAAATTTGAAAAGGAAATTGCACCCCTTACGCAACGCGCCGCCTATCGTCTGGGAGTTTGGTGGACTGGCGATGAGGATTTAGACTGGGTTCCTGAGTTTCATGATACGGGCGCGGATGGTGTATTTGGTACAAATGATCGCGGGGAGGGTGATGGAATACCCACAGATGGCGAGCCAAACTTTGATAAAACAGATGTGAATGAATCTGATCAGATCGGTCTAACAGGCTTTAAGTTTAACCGAATCAAAGCGGGGGCCGGAAATGGGAGTACCGAGACCGATAATATTGTTTTTTTTGATGATGGAAAAGAATGGCCACGCCGTCTTTGGGAGCAGTTCACCCATTCAGATCCCAAAAAACGTTTCGATCCGCCACTTGCTGCCAATTACAATATTGGATTTGTGTTTGCATCCGGCACGTTCAAACTGAAGGCTGGTTCTACAGAGCGGTTTAGTCTGGCTTTGGCCTATGGCGCCGATCTGGAAGAGCTAAAAGACAATGTGAAGGTGGTATCGCGCATTTATGATGCGAATTATCAGTTTGCCACGCCACCGCCCAAACCTGTTGTTCAGGCTTTTGCCGAAGACAAAAAAGTCACGCTTGTCTGGGACAATGTTTCGGAGAAAACGCCGGATCCCGTTACCAACTTATACGATTTTGAAGGTTATCGTGTGTATCGTTCTACCGATCCCAACTTTTTGGATGCACAGGTAATTTCAACCGGGCGTGGTACTGGCCCTTTTGGGAATGGAAAGCCGATTGCACAGTTCGATCTAAAGAATGGCGTTCGGGGCTTCTCTAACATCGCAGTTCAAGGGGTACAATATTGGTTGGGCGAAGATTCTGGTTTAATGCACAGTTTTGTGGATACCACGGTGGTGAATGGGCAAACCTATTATTATGCTGTCACTGCCTACGACAATGGATCGGAAGAATTCCAGTTTTTCCCGTCCGAGAATGCAATTTCTGTTTCCCGAACGCCACGCGGAGGAACCATTTTGCCGTCTAACGTCGTGGAAGTCCGGCCTAATAAACCCGTGCCGGGGTATGTACGTGCCGGAATACAGGCTGGTTCTTTGTTACATACGGCTGGAGATGGAACTGGAGAAGTGGATATCCGAATTTTGAATCCTAAAGCCGTCAAAGATGGGCATAAATATCGGATCGCATTTACCGCGTCGCCAGATAGTATCCGTGCAAAAAGTTATAGCATGACGGATTTAGATACCGGCGAATTGGTGTTTTCGGGTAGTGAAGACTTGGACGGGGGCATTTCGGGTGTAACCGGGCATGGTCTATTGCCGGTTGTCCGTACACCCAAGATTTTATCTCCCAATCCGGCGGCTTCTGGGTTTAAGGCTGGCAGTACCACAACTGCCCAGATTGCGGCGCGTTATGCAAGTTCGTTTAATATCAACCGTCGTCGTCTCGGCTTCCCCGATAATCTTATTATCACCTTCTCGGATACGCCACAGGATACATCGTTGGCAGCCATTGGGGCACCTGCACGACCAGCCAAATTCACCGTAAAAACTGATAAAGGTCAAAAACTGAAGTTCCGGTTTCGGGATGTCAACAATTCCGGCACCTTAGACGAAGCCACCGAGTTTATAGAGGTACTTACCTACCTGCCCGAAGCTCCTCGCACACCTTTGGCTACATGGGACCTCCGGCTTGCAGCCGGTTCGTCCACTTCCAAGCCACCATCGAGCGGCGATGTCTATCATTTGGTATTGGCAAAGCCTTTTCAAAAAGGGGATATGTTTGAGTTCAAAGTGGATGGCGAACGTATTAATGCCACGGATGCAAAATCTCAGTTTGATGAACAAAAGCCCTATGTTGTACCAAATCCTTATGTGGCATCTGCAAGTTTCGAGCCAGAACGGTTCGCGGTTTCTGGTCGTGGGGTTCGCCGGATGGAGTTCCGGAATATTCCCCAAAATGCGACGATACGGATTTATACCGTAAAAGGGGAATTGGTTAAGTTGTTGGTACAAGATGGCTTAACGACTGGAATGGTTCCGTGGGACTTACGTTCTAAAGATAATTTGGAAGTAGCTCCCGGACTTTATTTGTTCCATGTGGATGCTGGAGAATTGGGTGCATTTGTAGATAAATTTGCAATTATTAAGTAAGAAAATAATTCATTCAAGAGGCCGATTGGTGCAGTGACCGACCGCCATGACCCATGCTTATATGAAGGTATTTGTTTTTCTGGTTTCCCTTTTCCTGAACCTGACCTTGGTCTATTCGCAAAGCAAAACAGGAACCACCATCGGGCAGTTCTTGCTCATTGAACCGAGTGCCCGTGCCTTGGGTATGGGTAACGCTTCTGTGACATTGCACGGGGATCCTTCTGCGGGCTACTTTAACCCTGCAGCCCCTGCTTGGGCGCCTCGGACTGCCGTGCAGTTCTCTCATGGTGCTTGGTTGGTAGGAATATCCCATCAATATGCTACGGCTGATATCCGAATGGGTAAAGTTGACGCACTCTCCATTCATGTTACTTCCCTAAACTCTGGCGATATTGCCGTTCGTACCGTAGAACAACCCTTGGGGACCGGAGAGCAATACCAAGTGCGGGATTTGGCGATGAGTGTGGGTTACAGTCGTAAACTCAGCGATCGGTTTTCGGCAGGAGTCAATCTTAAATACGTAACAGAACGCATTTGGAATTCTTCGCTTCAAGCTGGAGCATTGGATTTTGGGGTGATGTACCAATTGCCTTTCGGGGCACAATTGGGTGCAAGCCTGTCTAATTTTGGTACAAAAGGGAAGTTTGATGGTAAAGACCTTCGGGTTCGTTTTGATGCCAATCCGGATAAATATGGGGATAATTCCAGTTTACCCGCAGCCTTGGTCACCGATGCGCACCAATTGCCCGTGCTTTTTCGGGTTGGGATGGATTACCCCGTCCAATTAGGCCGTAAAGCCAAAGCCGTATTGGCCATTAATGCCTTCCATCCAAGCGACAATACGGAAAGTGTGAGTTTGGGAACGGAAATTACTCTTTTCGATACATTTTCCCTCCGTGGCGGCTACCAGCACCTGTTTCAACAAGACCACGAAACGGGTCTTACACTTGGCGCCGGGATAAATTATGAAATAGAGCAATATCGCTTTCGGTTTGATTATGGCTGGGCGGACTTTGGCCGTTTGGGAAGCAGTCAGCGTTTTGGGTTTGCCTTCGACTTTTAAACATCATACTGAAAACAGAAGGGAAGAACCCATGGAGAAAAGCATGAATACATTTGGGTTTACGATACTGGTCGGCATGGTTGTCGCGGGAATGTCCTCCGGTGTATTAGGACAGGCCGTGCCCGCACCTCCTGTAAACTTTTCCGTAAGAACAGGGGATAAAACCGCCATTATTCGATGGGAATCGGGAGATCGGACAACACTTGGCTATTATGTCTATTGGTCAACAAATCCCACGGGGCCGTTTACCTCCAGAACATCGGTGATGCAAACCCAGCCCTATTGGGTGGACACCAGTTTGCCGAATGATAGAACGTATTATTTTGCTATTTCTGCGGTGAACACCAGTTTTACAGAAGGGGAAAAATCGCAACCGATTGCAGTAACGCCAAAAGAATTGTCGGATGAAGCCTTTCTGGATTTAATGCAACAAACGGCGTTTGATTTTTTCTGGTATGAGGCCAACCCGGAAAAAGGGTTGATCCGAGACCGGAGCCAGCGCGGGTCTCATGCCAGTACGGCCAGTGTGGGTTTTGGTCTTCCGGCCATTGCCGTTGGCATTGAGCGAGGGTGGATCACCCGTGAGGCAGGCCGAAAACGTGTTTTAAATACCCTGCGGTTTTTTGCGGATGTCCCGACGGATCAGCCGTCTAATGGAACTGGATACAAAGGGTTTTATTATCATTTTCTGAATTTTACAGGTGGATATCGGGAATGGAGTAGCGAACTTTCTACCATTGATACAGCCTTGTTGCTGGCGGGTATTTTGTTTTCCAAGGAATATTTTTCCGGAAACGACGCCGAAGAGGCCGAAATCCGGTCATTGGCAACAGAAATAAACAACCGTGCAGATTGGAACTGGGCCTCTCCTCGTTCTCCGCGTGTGTCTCATGGTTGGAAACCAGAAACGGGCCTGCTGCCTTATGACTGGGCTGGATATAGTGAAGCATCCATCTTATACATCATCGGCCTAGGTTCACCCACGCATCCCTTGCCAGCATCATCATGGAGTGCATGGACATCTTCCTATGGTTGGCAAACGCATTACGGTCATTCATTCGTCATCTTTCCACCATTGTTTGGGCACCAATACTCTCATGTTTTTATTGATTTTAGGGGGATAAAAGACAGTTACATGGCTGCACGAGGGTCCGATTATTTCGAGAATTCACGCCGTGCGACCCTTGCTCAACGGGCTTATTGCATAGCCAATCCCAAAAAATTTACGGATTATGGGGAGAACCTATGGGGGATCACCGCTTCGGATATTCAGGGAGGATATAAAGCGCGTGGTGCTCCTCCAGACTGGAGTGACGACGGTACGTTAAATCCTACTGCGCCAGGTGGATCGTTTCCCTTTACACCCACCGAGTCGTTGGCTGCTTTACGAGAGATGTATAACCGCTATCGTCCAAATTTGTGGGGCGCTTATGGGCTGAAAGACGCCTTTAATCCTTCCAAAAACTGGTTTGCAAGTGATTTTATAGGGATTGACCAAGGCCCAATCGTTTTGATGATCGAAAATCACCGGACAGGGTTGATTTGGAAGCACATGATGAAGAGCGAGGTTATTCAGCGTGGGCTTCGGCGTGCGGGTTTTAAAGGCCCTGGTGTAGGCAATGATTCCGAACTTCCCCCAATAGAGACGGTCCAGGCCAATGGGTATCCCAATCCATTTGTAACCGATGTGCGACTCCAGATCGTTTTGGATCAAGATGGAAAAGCGACTTTGGAAGTTTTTGATGTGCAAGGGCGACAGGTACACCGGGAAGAAAAATATGTAGAACGCGGAGAACAGCATTGGTTGTTAAATGGTGCCGACTGGCCAAGTGGGGTGTACTTAGTGAGGATTCGGCATAATGGAAAAGAAACGTTTTCGCGGGTGATCCGCCAAAGTGATTGATTTAAATATCTAAAAAAATGATGCTACGCAGTGGTTTGTTGTTGCTTTTTGTGCTGCTTGCAGGTTGTTCGCCGAAACCGCGTCCCAACCTCATAATGCCTTCCTCCGGCGATGAAGCGTTTTTAGACGAGGTACAACAGCGCACTTTTAACTGGTTCTGGGAAACCACCAATCCGCAAAATGGTTTGGTTCCGGATCGTTGGCCCACCGAGTCTTTTTCGAGTGTTGCTGCGGTTGGCTTTGGTCTGACGGCCTATCCTATTGGTGTAGAACGTGGTTGGATCTCCCGTAAACAAGCCATAGACCGGACGCTGGCAACACTAAGGTTTTTCTGGAAAGCGCCACAAAGTCCGGCAGGCTTAAAACAAACGGGATATAAGGGCTTTTATTATCATTTTTTAGACATGAAAACCGGAGAACGTTTCCGGAATGTAGAACTATCTAGCATAGATACGGCCTGGCTAATGTCTGGCGTATTGTTTGCGCAGAGCTATTTTGATCAAAACAACCCACAGGAAATACAAATTCGGGCATATGCCGATTCGCTCTACCGCCGTGTCGAGTGGGACTGGATGCATGTTCGCGGGGGCTTAATGGCGATGGGTTGGTATCCAGAGTCTGGTTTACATACGCACGATTATCGGGGCTATGATGAGGCCATGATGCCTTACATTCTGGGTTTGGGTTCTCCGACCTTTCCTTTTCGGGATGATGCCTGGGATGCTTACACGTCTTCTTATCAGTGGCAATCGTTCTATGGACAGGAACACGTTAATTTTTCTCCGCTATTTGGCCACCAATACACACAAATGTACTTGCCGTTGAAAGGTATTCAGGATGCGTTTATGCGTGCTAAAGGCATAGATTATTTTGAAAACTCGCGCAGGGCCACCTTAAGCCAATATGCTTATGCGGTTGCCAATCCAAACGGCTGGAAAGATTATAGTGCAGAAATTTGGGGGCTTACTGCCTGTGATGGCCCCTTAGATATTGAGCGGGAATTTAATGGTAAAATGAGGCGTTTTCAAACCTATACGGCACGGGGAGCAAGCGCAGGGTATGTGCTGGACGACGGAACATTGTCTCCTACTGCGGTTGGTGGTTCGTTACCTTTCGCGCCAGAAATTACAATTCCTACATTAAAAGCCATGACCTCCCGATATGGCGAGTCCCTTTATAGTAAATATGGTTTTTTGGATGCCTTTAATCCTTCTTTTACATTTACCGATATAAAGCCACAGCATGGGCGTGTTGTTCCGGAGAAAGGATGGTTTGATACGGATTATCTGGGCATAGACCAAGGTCCAATTTTGGTGATGATTGAAAATTACCGAACGGGTTTGGTATGGAAAACCATGCAGAAAAACCCCTACATCCGGAAAGGATTGGAGCGGGCTGGCTTTAGGGGCGGTTGGTTGAGAAACGTACCCGCCGTACAATCCACACCAAGCCAATGGACTCCCGAACGCATGCCAGATGTACAGACCTCGCCCAAGTTCAAACGTCTGGTGGTAATGGGGTCTTCTACCGCCGAAGGGGTAGGACCAAAAGTTTGGGAAAATACTTGGGTTAACCGATTACGCAGCATGGTTGAGCCAACAGGCAAAATCCATGTTTTCAATATCGCCCGGAGTGCATATACAACGTTTCACCTGCTTCCAACTGGGCATCCAAAGGTTCATAATAGGCCGGAACCGGATGTGGAGCGCAATATCAGCAAAGCCCTCAGCCTAAATCCAGATGGCATCATCATAAACTTACCGTCTAACGACACTGCTGCTGGTTACGGCTTGGAGGCGCAAATGCTAAATTTTGAAGCCATTTTGGCACATACAAAGGAAAAAGGTATTGGGGTGTGGATTACCACCACGCAGCCACGTAACCTGACGGAAGAAAAACGTGCAGAATTGATGCAGGTTCGAGACCAGTTGAAACTTCGCTATGGTGATGGGGTGATTGATTTTTGGCACGAAGTGGCTCTGGAAGACGGAAAAATTAGCCCTAGATATGACGCTGGTGATCAGATTCATCTCAATGATGCTGCACATGATTTGTTTTTTAAACGTGTTGAAGCCGCATTGCGACGTTGGTTGGCACAAAAATAACCTTTTTAATTTCGTTATTACCTTTCCTGTATGTACCGTTTTATGTTCCTGTTTTTGGCCTTAATGACCGGATGTACCAACCAAATGGATTCTCGGAAGGAAATCCGCATTTGGGCAATGGGCAAAGAAGGCGAGGTTTTGGGAACGTTGGTACCAGCCTTTGAGCGGTTACACCCCGATATAAAGGTGCGTGTACAGGCCTTGCCTTGGACAGCAGCCCATGAAAAACTTTTGACCGCATTTGCGGGGGAATCGTTACCAGATTTGTGCCAGTTGGGGAATACCTGGATGCCTGAGTTTACGGCGCTGAATGCCTTAGAAGAATTGACTCCTTGGATCACCCAAAGCAAGGTCGTGCAGGCAAAAGATTATTTTAGGGGCATTTGGGCCTCCAATGTTTTTGATAACCAAGTATTCGGTATTCCTTGGTATGTGGATACGCGGCTGCTTTTTTACCGGAAAGACCTCCTCGAAAAAGCGGGATACACATCACCGCCCCAAACTTGGCATGAATGGAAAACAGCCATGCAGCAGATCAAAAAGCAAGTGGGGCCAGACAAATATGCGGTATTGCTGCCTTTAAACGAGTTTGAGCCCCCTATTATTTTTGCACTTCAACAGCCCGAAGAAATGCTTCGTGAAAATGGGACGCGGGGGAATTTTCAAAGTAGAAGTTTCAAAAAAGCATATGGGTACTATCTTGATTTGTTCCGTAGCCAGCTATCGCCCAGTGTAGGCAATCAGGAAATATCCAATGTTTGGCAGGAGTTTGGACGTGGGTATTTTTCTTTTTATATCACCGGTCCTTGGAACGTTAGTGAATTTAAAGCACGGCTTCCCCAATCCCTACAACCTGCTTGGGCAACTGCCCCGATGCCGGCCCCAGAGGTTGGACAAGCACCTAATTCGATGGCTGGAGGCGCCAGTTTGGTTATCTTTAAGGCTTCAAAACGGAAAGCCGAAGCTTGGGCCTTTTTGGAATACCTCTCGCGCCCAGAAGTGCAAATCCGTTTTAATGAATTGACGGGCGACCTGCCGCCGCGCCTATCCGCTTGGCAAAATCCCAAATTAGCCGACGATCCGTACATGCGGGCGTTCCGGCAACAATTGGAATTTACACGCCCAACCCCGAAAGTGCCGGAATGGGAGCGTATTGCGACCGAGTTGCGTCTGACCACCGAAGTGGTTTTGAGTGGTAGAAAAAGTATCGAGATTGCCTTAAAAGAGTTAGATACCACTACCGACCGCATCCTTGAAAAACGCCGCTGGATGATGGCCCAAAACCGAGCAATGCCATGAATACGCCTGCACTCCCCATTGGAACCGTGCGTGCTGCATGGTTTTTTGTAGCGCCTGCATTGCTCCTGATCGTGGTCTTTTTCTTTGTGCCCGTTTTGGCTGCTTTTTGTCTGAGCTTCACCGATTTCGATATCTATGCTCTGGCAAACCCCGATCATTTACGAGTAGTAGGTCTTAAAAACTATCAAGAACTGCTTGCCTCCGATGATTTTTGGAAAGCAATCGGGAATACATTCTATTTTGTCTTGGTCGGAGGCCCGCTCTCGGTGGGCATATCCTTGGGGACTGCTTTGTTGTTGCAATCTAAGGTGGTTCGGTTTAAATCATTTTTTAGGACTGTTTTTTTTGCTCCTGTGGTCACCACAATTGTGGCCGTAGCAGTCGTTTGGCGTTATCTCTATCATACCAAATACGGTTTTCTAAACTACATCCTTCATTTTTTAGGAATTAATCCGGTGGATTGGCTGGGAGATCCTGCCTGGGCTATGCCTGCGATTATCCTGATGGCGGTTTGGAAAGGCTTCGGCTACAATATGGTTATTTTTATTGCTGGGCTACAAAACATACCTGATGAATTGTACGAGTCGGCTCGGATTGATGGGGCTGGGGCTTGGCAGCAATTTTGGCATGTCACGTTACCCATGCTTGCTCCTACCTTTTTATTTGTGGGACTGATGACGATGATCGGTTATTTCCAGTTGTTTGCCGAACCTTACGTGATGACGCTGGGTGGGCCACTCCAAAGCACCGTAAGCATTGTGTATCTAATGTATGAACAAGGTTTTAAGTGGTGGAATCTGGGGTACGCCGCCGCTGTTGCATTTGTCTTGTTTGCTATTATGCTGGTTGCAACCCTCATCCAATTTCGGCTTCAGAAAACCGATGCCTCCTAAGTGATTAATGAATAAATACCCATGAAACATCGGCTCAATTCTTGGTTGGTAAATGGCAGTTTATGGCTTTTTGCCTTGTTAACAGCCTTTCCTTTGGTTTGGATGGTCTCTGTTTCATTTATGCAAACGGGCGAGGCTGGGGCATACCCGCCACCCCTCTTTCCCCAATCCCCAACCTTGACGCAATATGAATCCCTTTTCGAGCGGATGGAAATGGGACGATATTTTCTGAATAGTTTCCTGTTGGCGACCAGCATCACGCTGCTCTCGTTACTTTTAAACGCTATGGCGGGTTATGCCTTTGCCAAATTACCGTTTTCTGGAAAAGAGCGTCTGTTTAAAACCCTTTTGGCAGCACTCGTCATTCCAGCACAAGTGGCCATGTTACCGCTATTCCTTATGATGAAATACCTCGGCTTGGTAAATACCTATCTCGGTGTGATGATTCCGGGAATGGCCAGTATTTTTGGGATTTTCCTCGTCCGGCAATATGCACTTTCGGTTCCCAATGAGTTAATAGAAGCCGCTCGGATAGATGGCGCGGGTGAGTTCCGTACCTTCTGGTCGGTGATCATACCACTCCTCCGGCCCATATTGGTGACCTTGGCGCTATTTACGTTTATGGGGACGTGGAATGACTTTATGTGGCCATTGATTTTGATGACCGATGCGCAGAATTATACGCTACCGGTGGCATTGGCAGCCCTTTCTCGTGAACACGTTCAGGACAATGAGATGATGATGGCGGGTGCTGTGATGACGGTTCTGCCTGTATTAATCGTTTTTCTGGTGCTACAAAAACAATATATCAAAGGCATCATGATGGGAGGGGTAAAAGGATGAAATATAAAATCTTATGGTATTGGCTGTGCTTCTTTTCGGGGCCGTACAGCTTAGCCCAATCAGGGGTTTTGACCATAGAGAATGGATCCGATGCGGCTTTGTGGCAAACTGCTCCAACAGAAGGGGTGGACTTACACATAACCGAATCGGACGGAGAAAACGGCCATTCCATTCGCATAGATTACAATTTTAACGGGAAGGGTGGATGGGCTGCTGCGGTAAAACCTGTCCGTCTTGTCTTGCCGGAAAATTTTGTTCTGAGCTATCGCGTAAGGGGCGAAACACCATTGAATAAACTTGAAATTAAACTCCAACAAGATGCTAACGTTTGGTGGTATGTACAACCTTCCTTCAATATGCCTGAAAAATGGACAGAACAGCGTATTAAGCGCCGGAAAATCAGTTTTGCATGGGGGCCGGAGTCTAAACGGCCATTGGAGATGTTGAGTGCGTTTGAGTTTACTATTGTTGCGGAGAAAGGTGGAAAAGGAACTATTTGGTTGGACGATATTCGGATTGAGCCGCGTGCGCCCGATGCGCCCTACACCCTAACGCCAATCATTACCACTTCTTCCGGATCAGGTCAGGGTGTTCTGTCAAAAAGTAGGGTTTGGTCTCCCAAAATGGGTTCATCGCAATGGTTGACGATAGATTTTGGTACCTACCGTGAGTTGGGCGGGGTGACATTGGATTGGGCATCGGGTGGAACACGTTATCAGGTGGCTGCATCCGATGATGGTAAGCAATGGCGTAATCTGATGACGGTTCAAAACGGAGATGGTGGCTACGATGCCCTATATCTGCCCGAAACTGAGGTGAGATTTATTCGCCTGACTTGCTTTTCGGTATGTGTATTAAGGCAGTTTCAAATAGAAGAAGTTTCTTTTTCTACCACGCCATCTGCCTATATCGCACAGGTGGCTTCAAGAGCGCCAGAAGGCCACTTTCCACTCTATTTTTTGCAGAAACTAACGTATTGGACGGTTTGGGGTGCTCCTCATCACATGAACGAGGGGTTAATGAGTGAACATGGCATCGTGGAATTAGAGAAAGGTGGCCCTTCGTTTGAACCATTTGTGATGATGGACGGCAAACTGTGGTCATGGGCCAATGCCACACATGAGGTCGCGCTCGAAAATGGGTATCTTCCTATCCCAAATGTTACCCGGATGATGGGGCAACTTGAACTTAAGGTAACAGCTTGGGCCAATCAAGAAGGGTTTGTTGTGCAGTATAAATTACATAATCATAGCAAAAAAAAGAAAACTGGATATTTATACCTCGCGGTTCGTCCCTTCCAAGTAAATCCTACGTCTCAATTTCTGAATACACCCGGTGGCTTTGCACCAATCACATCTCTTTCGTTGGGGCAACGCCTACAACTGAACCAAACGACGTTTACGACAACGCCGGTGCCCGAAATGGCATGGGTAACCCGTATGAGTGAGGGCGATCTGATCGCACAAATGACACAAGGTAGATCTACCAGAAAACAGGCGATAAAAGACTCACTGGGTTTTGCCTCCGGAGCCATGCAGTACGCAATGAAGCTGATGCCCGGTGCTTCCCAAACGGTGGTATTATATTATGGTACTTCGGGTGGGGTTTTAGAACAAGCGAAAACAGAATGGCGTCACTTGATTGAGCGCTTCGATTTGGTCGTTCCCGGAGAAGAAGCACTAACCCAGTCTATCAAAGCCAATCTTGGGTATGTATTGGTCAACCAAGACGAAAATGCCATCCAGCCGGGATCTCGAAGTTACGAACGCAGTTGGATTCGGGATGGTTCGCTAACTTCTGCGGCGTTGTTGCGCTTAGGGCACGCCGATACGGTTCGGGAATACCTTCTATGGTATGCCCGTTTCTTGTTTGATAATGGCAAAGTCCCTTGCTGTGTGGACTATCGAGGGCCAGATCCGGTACCAGAAAACGATAGTCATGGGCAATTTATCTATTTGGTGGCAGAATATTTCCGTTTTACCAACGATCAGGTAACCTTGCGTCAAGTTTGGCCACAGGTTCAAAATGCGGTGCGTTATATGGAAGAGTTGCGCCACCTGAGGCGCACGCCGGAATATCAAACCCCCGAAAAAAAGCCCTATTTCGGCCTCCTCCCCGAATCTATCAGTCATGAAGGCTATTCCGACCACCCGCGTCACTCGTTCTGGGATTATTTTTTTGCCATTCGAGGGTATAAAGATGCAACCTATCTTGCCGAAGCGCTGGGCGAAAAAGAGACCGCTGAAAGATTTAAGGCATTTCAGGATGAATTCACGCAGGATGTCCACGCCGCAATTCGGGCCACAATGGCGCTACACCAGATAGATTACCTGCCGGGTTGTGTGGAATTGGGGGATTTTGATGCCACTTCTACCACTGTGGGCATAACACCCGCCGAAGAGATGGCACGTTTTCCGGAAGGCGCTTTAGAGAAAACATTTGAACGATATTGGGAATTTGCCGAGAACCGACGTTCCGGAAAAAAAGCGTGGGAAAATTATACACCATATGAGTGGCGGACGGTTGGGGCGCTCCTAAGGTTAGGCTGGAAAGAACGCGCCCATACCATGAGCCGTTATTTCTTCTCCCATCAGCGTCCCGCAGCTTGGCGCCATTGGGCCGAAGTGATCTGGCGGGAGGAACGTACCCCGAAATTCATTGGCGACATGCCGCATACATGGGTCGGGTCGGATTTTATCCGCGCCATCCTTTCCTTTTTTGCATATGAGCGCGAGGATGATCAGACATTGGTAATTGGGGCCGGACTTCTGCCGGAGTGGTTGGAAAAGGGCCAAGGCGTTAGGGTGAAAAATATCGGCACGTGGTGGGGTAGCCTTTCCTATAACGCTTCTCGCAAAGGCGGAACCACCACCATTCAGTTATTGGGTAGCCTAAAAGTCCCTCAAGGAGGTATTGAAGTTCATATACCGGACCCTAACCCCATTCGTGAAATATGGATCAATAACCATCGTTTGGAGAAGCCTTCGCACCGCATTAACGTGCATGACCTTCCCGCAACCACCAATAGTTAACCACCGTAATCCTGCAACATTTTGGAAACGAACACTCTTTTTCCGTTCGACACGTTTTTCTGCTCTAACGGATCACTTTCTGTCTTTTTGTCTTCATCCGGTAGTGGATTCACTTCACACGCTTCACTGGCGCTTACCCGCTGGTATCCCGACCCCACATGCGATGCCGATGGTTACTATTTTTATCTACAAGACCTACAAACCGAAGCGTTTTGGTCTTTGGGTTTCCAGCCCGTGAGGAGTGTCCCGGATCAGTATGAAGTGGCGCAGGAAGGTGGTAAAGTACGCTTTGTACGCATGGAGAAAGGAATCCGATCGGTAATGGAGGTATGGGTTTCGGAAAAAGCAGATGTGGAAATTCGGCAGATTACGTTGGAAAACTGTACGACGGAATCCCGAAAACTACGTCTGACTTCTTATGCCGAAATCGTGTTAAATAGCCGTATGGGCGATGTGGGCCATCCGGCATTTTCTAAATTATTCGTACAAACGGCTTGGGATGCCGAACGCGGGGCACTGATAGCAAACCGACGACTGCGCAGCCCGGCAGATCCGCCCGGTTTTATGGCACATTGGTTGGTGGATGGGCGCCCAGATGCTTGGGAGACTGATCGGATGCGCTTTGTTGGACGGGGACGTACCTTACAACATCCTCAGGCATTGGACCAAACCCTGTCGGGTACGACCGGAAATGTATTAGATGCCGTTTTTAGCCTTCAAAAGGAAGTTCGGCTTGAGGCCGGAGAATCCGTGACGCTCCACTTTGCCCTTGCATTTGCAAAAACGGAAGAGCAGTTACACCAATGGATGGCCCAGCCCCTTTCCCTACAGGCTGGAATACAACCGGCTCGTTTTGCGGCGGATGAACAGGAAATGTTGGCAGTTTTTTTGGCCAAAACCCCAGCAAACAATAATATCAATACCCGTTTCGTACCCAGGCCGTCTCCTCCAGAACTAGCAATAAAAGAAACTTCTCTTTTAGATTTTAATGGGGTGGGGGGCTTTTCGGAGAATGGCAAGGAGTATGTCCTTTATACCCATGCCCACCAAAAAACACCTCTGCCATGGACCAATGTGGTTTCTAATGATCAACATGGGTTTATCATCAGCGAAAGCGGTTCTGCTTATACATGGAGTGCAAATAGCCGCGAAAATCGCCTAACTCCCTGGGCCAATGATCCGGTAATGGATCCCTTCGGCGAGGCATTTTACCTTAAAAATCGAAAAACGAACGAAGTCATTTGCCCATTACCCGGCCCATGCCCCTCAAACGTACCCTTTCGGGTGGTGCATGGGTTTGGCTATTCCACTTTCTCGGCAGTGCAACTGGGTCTCTCCCACGAAGTGACTTTTTTTGTTCCACGAACCGATCCGCTCAAAATTGCAAAAATTTGTCTGCGAAACCAAACCAAGGCCGCGCAGTCGTTTTCATTTTATGCCTATCATGAATTGGTGATGGGGCCTTATCGCCATACCGCTTTGCCATACCTCCAAACAGGTCAGGCGGAAAATGGCGCCCTGTGGGCTGAAAATCCTCGTAATGGCGAGTTTTCTGCACGGCGGTCGGTTTTACAGATCGTTGGGGCCTCTGTTTCTTCTGTCACTACCGACCGAACAGCATTTTTGGGCAGGTACGGGGCTACTGATGCTCCGGAAGGCATCTGGGCAGATCACTTGGATCAGAGGGTAGGACTTGAGAACCATACCGACCCCTGCTTGGCTATGGAAACCCAAATTGAATTGCCCCCAGAGACCGAAGTGACATTTTATGTATTGCTGGGACAAGGCGAAAATGCGTCTCATGCCCAAGAATTGATGATGCGTTATGCCGATCCTGCTGTGTGTGAAGCCGCACGAAATGAAGGGATCGCTTTCTGGCAAAATATAACGGATAAAATTCAGGTAAAGACACCCGATGCAGCCTTAGATCGAATGGCAAATGGTTGGTTGGTATATCAAAACCTTAGCTGTCGTATTATGGGTCGCTCGGCATTCTATCAGTCCGGTGGGGCCTATGGATACCGTGACCAACTTCAGGATACCGGGGGCATGTTTTATCATTTGCCGGAATTAACCCGTAGCCAGATTTTGCTACATGCTGCACATCAGTTTGAAGAAGGAGATGTCTTGCATTGGTGGCATCCACCGCTCTCTAAGGGCATTCGGACACGTTTCTCGGATGATTTGCTTTGGTTGCCGTATATCACTTCTTTTTATATAAATAGTACCGGAGATTGGGCCTTGTTGGATGAGTATGTTGGATTCAAGTCCGCAGTGTCGCTAAAAGAAGGGGAGGACGAAGCCTTTGTTTTTCCAAAAGATACAGATAAAAATGCTAGCCTTTACGAACATGCTTGCATGGCAATTGATCGTTCATTAACGAAAGGCGATCATAAATTACCCCTGATGGGAACGGGCGACTGGAATGACGGGATGAATCGGGTGGGCCGAGAGGGCAAGGGTGAAAGCGTATGGTTGGGCTTTTTCTTGTATCAGATCCTTTCTGATTGGATTTCTATCTGCGAAAAACGTCAGGACGTAGTGCGTCTTACACGGTATGTGTCGTACCATAAAGAATTGTACGAAGCCCTGAATTCCACAGGATGGGATGGGGCTTGGTATCGTCGGGCTTATTATGATAATGGTGCTCCTTTGGGGGCTTCCGACAATGATGAGTGCAGAATAGACACCATTGCACAGTCTTGGGCCGTTATTTCGAAGGCAGCTCCTCCCGATCGTGCGCGTGTTTCACTCGAAGCCATGTTGACGCATTTGGTTTCTGAAAATGAAGGCATTATCCGCTTGTTAACCCCAGCCTTCGACCGCACGCCCCATGACCCCGGTTACATTAAAGGGTATTTGCCCGGTGTGCGGGAGAATGGCGGGCAATATACCCATGCAGCCCTTTGGGCGGTAAAAGCACTCGCAGAAGTCGGTAAAGGAACCTTGGCCGCACGATTGTTGGGCATGATCAGCCCTGTGTCACATTCTCGAACGCCCGAAGAGGTTGCCCGATACCAAACGGAGCCATATGTGATTGCTGCGGATGTGTATGGCGTGTCACCACATGTTGGACGGGGAGGTTGGACGTGGTACACCGGATCTGCCGGATGGATGTTTCGGGTCTTGCTCGAATCCGTTCTGGGGTTTGGGGTGCAGGAAAATCAGTGGTTTACGATTAAGCCCTGTATTCCATTGCATTGGCCCGGCTTTATCCTACAATACCGTTGCCATGATAACCAGACCCACTACTCAATTGAAGTGGTAAATCCAGAAGGCGTCGAAGTCGGTATTTCTACGGCTTCTATAGACGGTATGCCCTGTGTCATAGAGGAGGATGCTCTGGCTAAAATTCCAATTGTGACAGATGGTAAAGCGCACCATGTAGTCATCCGGATGGGGAAACCCATTCCCCCAACCTCTAATCTGCGCAATGGCAGGGATCATTCAACAGAGCAGACAAAGGATAACACGGAACAGGTTCAGATCTCTTCATTGCTTAAATAACTTTATTAGCCATTATGTATCCAAAAGGATTTGTCTGGGGTTGTGCTACGTCTGCTTATCAAATAGAAGGCGCAGCGGAAGAGGATGGAAAGGGCCTGAGTATTTGGGATACGTTTTCGAGGATGTCGGGTAATGTCTGGCAGAATCAAAACGGGAATAGCGCTTGTGATCATTACCATCGCTGGCAAGAGGACCTCGACCTGATCCGTTCGCTGGGCTTTCAGTCTTATCGCTTTAGCTTGGCATGGAGCCGGATTTTGCCCGATGGGACTGGTTCCGTGAACGAAAAAGGGTTGGATTTTTACCGTCGCCTTATCGATGGCTTGCTCGAGCGTGGCCTGATTCCCAATATCACCTTATATCATTGGGACTTGCCACAAGCATTGGATGAACGTGGTGGATGGGTACATTCAGATAGTGCAGATTGGTTTGCTGATTATGCAGGCGTTGTCTTTAAGGCACTCGGAGACCGTGTTCCACTTTGGACCACCCTCAATGAGCCTTGGGTGACGGCACATGAGGGATACTTGCTGGGAAATCATGCACCCGGTCATCGCAATAAATACGAAACGGCGAAGGTGGTCCAAAACCTCTTGCGGGCAAGTGGAAAAGCCATTCAGTTGTATAAAACCATAGGACGCCAGCAAATTGGTTTGGTGGTGAATCTGGAACCGAAAACGTCGGCCAGTTCAAGTAAAGCAGATGTGGAAATAACTGCCCAAATGGATGCCTATATGAACAGGCAGTACTTAGATCCTGTGTATCTCGGTACGTTTCCTGAAGCGGTAAAAGCGTTTTATGGTGTTGCTTGGAAGGAGCCAACAACTGAGGATTGGGCATGGATACATACACAACCGGATTTTCTAGGGATCAATTTTTATGCACGTGGTCTTACCGCTGCCAATCCTTCCGAGCCTTTGTTTGGCGCTCAAAAAGTATTGCATCCACGTCATGCTTATACCGAAATGGGTTGGGAAGTATATGCTCCCGCACTTCGAGAGCTTTTGGTATGGGTTAGCGAGCGATACAGCCAACCGCCTATCTGGATCACTGAAAACGGTGCGGCCTATTACGACCCGCCAGTAGCCTATGCGGATGTCATGGAGGATCCGCTTCGGGTGGCCTATTTCGCCCAACATTTGAAAGCATTGCAAGAGGCTATTCGGGCAGGTGTAGATGTGCGCGGGTATTATGCATGGTCTTTATTGGATAATTTTGAGTGGGGATACGGCTACAGCAAACGGTTTGGTATTGTCCATGTAGATTTTGAAACCCAGACGCGTACTCCAAAGTCGAGCGCCCGTTTTTTACAGGATTACATCATCCGACACACCATTGGATAAGTTATTATGGGAGTGGTACTCCTTGCGAAACGATAAACAGCCGATACCAAACTTCTCGAGACAATTCAACGATATCAGCTGCTGCAACTGCACGAATGCGGCGAGGGTTTAGGGTCCCGATTATCGGTAAAACCTTTGCAGGGTGACGCAGCAACCAAGCGAGGGCAATAGCTTCGGGCGTAGTTTGGTGGTGTTCGGCCATTTCCCAAATGAGAGCAGCCGTCAGTTTAGCGGCTGGATCTGCCTGCCCTGTTGTATCGAAAAGCCGCCCGCCTGCCAAGGGCGCCCACGCCTGAATCTGGAGCTTGTTTAGGCGGCAATAGTCTAAGGTGTTATCGGTATGGCCAGACACGCCGTCGTTTCTGTTAAACCAAACCCCTTCGGCAATCAGGTGGGGGTGCGCAAGGCTGAGTTGTACCTGATTTACCACCAATGGTTGGGTGATGTGGCTTTTGAGCAAGGCGATTTGTCCTGAAGTGTGGTTACTGACACCAAAATATCGTACTTTTCCGTCTGTATGGAGTTTTTCAAAGGCGCGAGCCACCTCTTCTGGTTCCATCAACGGGTCTGGACGATGGAGTAACAAGAGGTCTAAATAATCTGTTTTTAGCCTACTCAGGCTTCCTTCTACCGATCTGATGATGTGGCCATAGCTGAAATCGTAGCGTTGCGGAGCCGATGCGTGGGGTTGTCCTGCAAACCGTATCCCGCACTTGGATTGTAGAACGACCCGCTCACGTAACCCCGGATGTTGTTGAAGAAAGGTCCCAAAAACCAATTCGGACTTACCAAAGGTGTAAATATCAGCATGGTCAAAGAAATTAAACCCATGCTCTATAGCAGTGTGTATCGCACTAAAAGCGCGTTCCTGAATTTCAGCCGAGACAAGGGATTCATCCCAAAGCCCGCCTAGGTTCATACATCCAAAGCCAATTCGGGAAACTTGTAAGTCCGTTTGGGGAATAAGGTACGTGTTCATAGATTTATGGTTTAAGAGGATATAACATTGATTTCGACCAATACCTCATAATCATGCCCAGCATTTGCAGCGAGAGTAATGCGTTATTGCGTTACAAAGAATAGTTGTTGTATTTCGTTATCGGAAGGCAATGCCGGATCAAATATTATCGGTAAGGAGAGCTAAGAAAACGATATAAAATACAGACTCTGAGAAGAGGAAAACAATTGAGTCGGTTATCGAACTTGCGCTTCACCCCTGTCGCCATTTTGGGGATACCTGCAAGGTTTTGGGAGGTAATGGACGATCAATACAATGGTGCGAGCCAAAGGCTTAATGCTCTTCGAGGCATGGCTAAAGGAGAAAAACGTTGGGTTGTAAAAACATCACCCAATATGGTTGAACGTGCTCCAGAAAGATGTATTTTAGGCTTGCAAAAAACAATACTCACCCCAGAATATACAAATAGATTATCCTTTTTTAACCGCAAATCCCGCCAACCTGAATGAAAAAAGACAGGGCAAAGAAAACCGCTTTAAGGGTTTGTCTTCTATACAAGTCCTTCACGGCCATTGCGTTGTTAGTGGTATTGTTCTTAACAAGCTCGGCGTCGCTGGAGGTTCGTCCACCGCTCCCGATGAAAAATGGGAAACCGGATCTTAGCAAAATATATGGGAAAATTAAATTGGTGGACCACTTTCCAGACTATCAGGTGCAGGTAGTGAATCATTTTGCCGACTTGCATGTGCAAGTGGTAGAACATTTTCCAGATCGTCCGGGTAAGTGGAAAATAGTAGAGCACTTTCCGGATTTCAAAATCAAGTTGGTAGAGCACTTTCCGGATTTCAAAATTAAATATGTCCAACATTTTCCCGGCGTACAGTAAATGGGTCTGGGGTACTGGTGATGTTGTCTGGATTACCAACCAGCAATAGCAAGGCCGCTTTTTCCCGCAGCACCCATGCCTATTGGGACTTGTTGTGTGAGGCAGTGAAAGGAACCACCCCCAATAATCAGATCTTGATATGGTACCACCACCACAGGTCGGTCGGGGAAGCAAGTTTGAAGGGTGTGCTTGGCAATATCATCTTTAGGAGTGCCATAGCCCGGCATTACAATGGCCGCATTGCCTATGTAAAAATTAGCGTAGGAAGCAGCCATTCGTTCAGAGTCCTCAAAAACCGGATCGGGCATCACGAGTTCAATAATCCGCAAAGGATTTCCGGTTAGATCGGTCATGTGTTTCAGGCGTTTTAAATTGTCTTGCAAGACGTCGTGGTTTACGTCTTGAGGGTCTGGCTCAACGGCTGTTAAGACCGTATTTTCGTTTACAAAGCGAGCGAGGTTGTCTATGTGTCCATCGGTTTCGTCATTATGGAGGCCCTTGCCCAGCCAAAGTACTTTTCGTATGCCTAAATAGTCACAGAGTAATTGGGTAATTTCCGGTCGTGTATATTTGGGATTTCGATTGGGATTAAGCAGACAGTCCTCTGAGGTGAGTAAAAGCCCTTTACCATTCACTTCCAATGATCCCCCTTCTAAGATAAAATCCAAAGGGATTCGTTCTGCATGATAGGTATCTGCCATGCAGCGTGGAATGTCGTTCTGCCATTCAAGGTGTGGGTAAGCATCTTGCTCCATAAATTTTCCGCCCCAATTATTGAAGGCCCAGTCTATCACCACCACTTCGTCTGTCTCTGGGTGCCGCAGAAAAATTCCGCCAAAGTCACGGATCCACTCACAATCCGTTGGAGCGATATGAAAGACCACATTTCCGAGAAGTCCCAACAGTGCTAATTGGGCTTTAACGCTATGTTGCGCCTCCACGTCTGATACGACCAAGTGGATTCTTTCGCCAAGATGTAGTGCCTGAATAAAATGAATGATGGCCGTTTGCGCTGCTTCAATGCGGTTTTTCCAAGTTTCGGTGCTATGGGGCCAAACCAACCAAGTTCCTTCGTGTGGTTCCCATTCGGCAGGCATGGAAAATCCGGAGGCAGCGGGCGACCAACGAATCGGAGAAAGTAGTTCAGATTGCATGAGAGTAGGTTAATCGGTTAAGAATCGGCGGTCAAGACCCGCATAGGCATCAATTCGGCGGTCTCGGAAGAATGGCCACCACCGACGGGCTTCTTCGATCATTTCCAGTGCTAAATCAACCATAAGAATTTCTTCTTGATCAGATGAGGCCCGTGCTAATACTTCTCCATTAGGGGCAGCCACAAAACTTTGTCCCCAAAACCCGATTCCAGCATCTATTTCAGGTGTTTCGTCGGCAGGAACTGCTTCGTAGCCCACCCGATTGACAGCGACCACAAAGCAGCCATTGGCAATGGCATGACTACGCTGAATCGTCTCCCATGCATTATGCTGTGTTTGGGCTTGTTCTTTTTCGGAAGCCAGCCAGCCAATTGCCGTGGGGTAGAAGAGTATTTCAGCGCCTTTCAAGGCCGTTAGTCGGGCGGCTTCGGGGTACCATTGATCCCAACAAATAAGGGTGCCAATGGGTGCTTTTCGGGTATTCCAGGAGCAAAATCCGGTATCGCCGGGGGTGAAATAAAATTTCTCGTAGTACATAGGGTCATCGGGAATGTGCATTTTACGGTACTTCCCGATATAGCCATTTGTACCGTCTAATAAGGCTACGGTGTTGTGATACAGCCCTGGCGCACGCTTTTCAAAGAGACTCAGGATTAGGGTGGTGTCAAACTCGGCGGCCAGTGGCGCAAAGGCATCTGTTGTGGGACCGGGTATCGGTTCGGTTCGGTCAAAATGCTTGGGCGTTTCCGTTTTACAGAAATATGGCCCCAAAAAGAGTTCGGGCAGGCAAATGATATCGGCACCTTGTTCTGCGGCATCACGACAGAAACGCAGGGCTTTTTTAAGGTTCACCTCGGCGGCGTCGTGCATGGCCATCTGAACCAAGGCCACACGCACCGTCTTGTTTTTTTTTGCGTTGGGCATATAAGATTTTGATAGATTCAAAACAATAAATGTGGTTGCTCATTGGTATGTAGGTTGCCTGTGTGCCGATTGGCTTCCACAAATTCCCGCCAATAGCGTTTAGGGGAATACGTGCGGAATAACCTACGGGGAACGCTCAGGCCCACTTCTTTGGCAATAGTGTACATAAAGGTAACGCAATCATGAACAAATAGCCGGTAGCGTCCTTGTTGAACCCAGTTGTCTCGAATGTTGCGTGCAGCGTAGAACTGGGTTCGGGTAACGGGTACACGAATCACATACTGCCTTCGGGATGGTTTGGGTATCGAATTTTCTTCGGGGAGAATTAAGCCGTTTACACTTCGGATAGCCGAAAATATGGCAGAAAACCGACTCTTGGGATAGAGTCCAAAAGCCGCCACTTCGGACGCTTGATGGTGTTCTAATCCTTTCTGCCAAGAAACATACGCATGTCCGGGAATTCCACGTCGAACCGTAAACGACAGGGTATATAATGTATCCGTACTCCCCGCTACCAAAGACAGTGGGAATAGGGCCATGCAGCAGAAGCAGTATGCCCCCCAACGGCATATGTTTGATGAGTGCCTGATAAGAATAGGCTGTCTTAAACGTTGTGGGAAGAAAAATAGGAGTAGTCTTTAAAGAATCCGGCATACAAGTCCAATAATTCCTTCGCTTTTTTGGGGCGAAGCAGGCCCTGTGCCACTTTGTCTTGCAGCAATGTTTGCATCCTTTTGTGGAGTTGGTTGGGGAAATACTGCACCGTGGCCAACATTTCCTCGACGGTGGCACCTCGGATGACCTTCTCTACAAAATAGTCATTCGGCTCTTCTTCGTCTGCATAAACATGTACTTCGTTTACCCTGCCAAACAGGTTATGGGTGTCGCCCAGAATATCTTGGTATGCCCCCATTAAGAAAAATCCAAGGTAATAAGGCGTAGGTTCACGGAGCGGATGCACCTCCAAAAAATGTTTGTCGTAGTCCGGACAAATGAAGTTTCGGATCTTGCCGTCGGAGTCGCAGGTAAGATCCACCAATGTAGCCCTTCGGGTTGGTTCTTCATTCAGGCGGTGTATGGGCATGATCGGAAAACGCTGATCAATACTCCAATAATCCAACATAGATTGGAAGAGTGAAAAATCACACAAGTATTGATCTACGAGGTGATCATCTAAATCGTCCAATTCTTGTGGGAGCCATTCCGATTTTGCGGCATGAACGCGGTCATTGATCTCTTTGCAGATCGTCCAGTAGAGGCGTTCTGTTTGGGCTTTTTGTTCCAGATCCAGATAACCAAAGGTGAACAAGGTGTCGGATTGCTGGCGGAGTTCAAGGGTGTCGTGATAAACTTCCAGTAATTGGTTTAAACGTAGCGTTGGAGTGGCCCGCAAGGTCTGAAGGGTTTTCCAAAGCTCTTTCAAAACGTCATGGTCGGTGGGGTAGAGTTCAAATTCTGGATTCAACTCTGGGCGTTGGGTAGAACCAATAGCCTCTGTGACCAAAACAGAATGATGTGCAGTAATGGCCCGACCGCTCTCCGAGACGATAATCGGGTGGGGTACATTTTCATAATCACATACTTCCATGATGCCATACACCACACAGTTTACATATTCCTCGAAGCCATAATTAATGCCATTAAGCGGGTCTATCGTTCCTGCTTCATAGTTCACACCCAAGCCTCCGCCTACATCCATATATTCTACACCTTTCATCCCTTGTTGATGTAGTTTTGCATAAACTCGTGCCGTTTCTTTAATGGCATTTTTGAGAAACTTGATGTCAGAAATTTGGCTACCTAAATGAAAATGGACTAATTTTAGGGCTTCCTCCTGTTGGCGCTCCTTGAGTGCTTCTACGATGTCCAATAATTCGGAGATGGTAACACCAAATTTCGATTGGTCTCCACTGGAGGTGGCCCATTGTCCGATGCCTGTGCTGGAAAGTCGAACCCGAATACCAAACTGGGGTTGGATTTTTAAGGTGTCAGCAATCTGTAGGATGAGTTTAAATTCACTATACTTCTCTACTACTGGCAAAACCTTCTTCCCAATCTTCTGAAAAGTGAGCATCAAATGAAGCATGGTGGCATCTTTATACCCATTGCAAATAAGCAACATGCCATCTTTTTCCAGATAGGGCAAGGTCGCAATAAGCTCTGACTTAGACCCGCACTCCAATCCAAAATTATATGGATGGCCAGCTTCGAGGATCTCTTCTACGACCTCGTGCATTTGGTTTACTTTGATAGGATAAACTCCTTGATACACGTTTTTATAACCAGCCTCTTGAATGGCCGCACGAAACGCCTCGTTTAGTTCAATCACACGCGACCGTAACAAGTCCATAAACCGGATCACCACCGGAAAAGACAGGTTCTCCTTGTCCCGGAGTTCTTCTACAAGTTTGTGCAGGTCCATACAAACATTAGACTTATACACAGGCTTAATACCCATATTGCCAAGTTCGTTAACCGAAAAATATGGCTGGCCCCAAGCATCAACATAATAAAGGGCTTGTGCATCAGCCGATGTCCATGCTTGAACATCAGAGGAAGGAACGTCTGTGAGGATCTCGTTAGGTAAGTTGTTTTTCAATGCTGCGGCAGACAAAAAAAGAATGAATGGGAAATTGTGGCTGAAAATAAACAATCTTTCCCGTTGTTCAACGAACCACTCCGTCAATTTCCAAAAGAAAACTTGTTGTAGGACTTAAAAAAACGAATATACATATAGCATCCTTTTGTTCGCTTTCTTATCTTCCCGCCGTCTTTTCCAAAAACAACAATTAAATCATGCCATGTTAAAGGAACCAGCCATCAAGACAGAATCATTGGGTATTCTGAATGGACCAAGTTTTATGTCACCGCTCTTTGCAGCAGCGGATGAATTAGCCGAGGAGGAAGATTGGGAAGAGGAAGAGGAGTGGGAAGACGACGATGAAGACTGGGATGATGATGATGATTGGGATGACGATGATGATGATGATTGGGATGACGATGATGAAGACTGGGACGACGACGAAGAGGAAGAGGAGTGGGAAGACGACGACGAAGACTGGGACGACGACGAAGACTGGGAAGATGAAGCATAAGTCATAAACTGAAACTATTGAAGGATAAATATGGATCTCTGGAATTCTCCACCAAGTGTGGGATTAGACAAGCGTAAAGAATACGTAGTGTCAAAAATGAAAGATGGCTACGTGTTACAGGTTAGTCCGAAACGTGTTCGACTGTTTAAGTTGGGAATGGGATATATCCCTTGTGCGGTTCAGATTTTTCGCAAACTGATCGCTGAAAATCTGATTTATCTGGTCTCGGAAGACGAAGAGGAATCGGTTTATCAATTGCATGTTGCAGCGGCGAAAACAAAAGCGGAAAAATCTAAAAAAGCTGTAGCAAAAAAACCGATTATTGTTGAAGACGAAGATGATGCGGACACCAAGTTCCTGCTCGAAGTCCCTCTGGAGGAAGAGGAAGAGGATGATGTGCTGGATGAAGATGACGATGAGGTGGATGACCTCTTAGACATTGATCCTGACTTAGGTATAGACGACCCGACTTTGGGCTTAGAAGACATGGAAGACGAGTTGGATCGGGATGATGATGACGATGTGGACGATGAGGAAGAACGCGATTCCTACGAAATGGATGAAGATGCCTTGGATGATTAAGGTGTTGCCCTGCTAAAAGATGCGCTGTAAGTCAGGCGTGCCGGTCTTCGGCACGCCTGTTTGTATTGCCACTTGTCTCACGGGTGCTTGGTATCGGTGCGCATAAAGTCCATAATCATTCCTTCTGTAATCCCAAAGTGATCGGCTTGACCTCCTGCAATTTCTAAAACGTATTTTGCTGGAGCGGTCGAAGGAATACCAGTTGTGGACTGAGGCTGGGCTAATTTTGCAACGGTGACCACTTCCTTTTCAGAATTGATGAATATTAAGTCTAATGAGATAAGCGTATTGGCCATCCAAAATTGTTGCGGTTCGTCTTTAGGAAAAATGAAAAGCATACCACTGTTTTCAGGGAGAGATGTACGGTTCATGAGACCCATTTCCTGCTCCTCGGGCGAATCCGCAATTTCAATCTTCAGATCGGCCACTCGGCTCGAATCTGTGCCCATGATCCATAACCGCCCCTCTTCCCGAAAGGCAGGCTCGTCTGCTTTAGGCAGGGTTTCTGGTGCAGGTTTTTCCGGATTACAAGCCGTAATAAAAAGGCAGAAGCAGAATAGAAATAATTGTTTCATATGAGGTAGAATTAATTTTTAAGCAAGCGTTGTGTGAGGGCATCGCAGACCAATTTGCCCTTTAAACTAAGGCGAAGTCTGTGTTTTTTGATGGGGTAAATAAACGACTCTGCTTCTAACCACGCGATTTCGTCTAATTTCTCCATCAGCAAATCATAACCATAGTGATGTTCCAAATGCGAAAGGTCTAACCCATCATCGGTGCGCAACCGAAGCATCACATGCTCGTTGATCACTTCTTGTGCTGTTAAGCGATCGTGCTCTGCGATGGGCAGCGCATATTTTTGGATAAGCTGGTTTTGGTATTGTTGTAGGTTGCGCACATTGGCCCAACGGTGGACGTGTACACTGGGTGGTTGTTCCCACCAAAATGAATGAGCAGAAGGCCCAAATCCAATGTAATTTTCGTGCGTCCAGTAACGTTGGTTGTGCTGAGACCGAAAACCTAGTCGGGCATAGTTGGAAATCTCGTAATGTTCGTATTGCATCCGAGTAAGATAGCCTGCTGTAAAACCGAATAGGCTACCCATATCCGCCTCGTCGGTCGGGATTATCTGGCCTTTTTGTACTTTTTTATTGAGTACCGTTCCCGCCTCGACGGTAAGGCTATAAGCCGAAATATGAGGGACTTCTTGCTTTGTGGCTATTTCCAAGTTGTGTTCCCAGTCTGCCAGAGATTGGTGGGGAAGCCCATAAATAAGATCTATGGAAAAGTTGTCAAAACCAGACTTTCGTGCCATATATAGGCTCTCGTAGGCCTGTTTCTGGTTGTGTGCCCGTCCCAGAAACTGTAAATCGGCTTCATGGAAAGATTGGATGCCAATGCTCAGACGGTCAAACCCAATATCGCGCAATCCCTGCAAATAAGGCAAGTTTAGGTCATCCGGATTCACTTCGATCGTGGTTTCTGCCACCTCCGAAATGTCAAACCACCGACCAACCGCCTCCAATACACGGGATAACTGGGCTAAAGGCATGAGTGATGGGGTCCCACCCCCAAAATAAAGGGTATTGATTCGTTCTTTTTTTCCATATTTCCGCCCTTGGTGTTCGATTTCTAAAATCAAGGCATCGGTAAAAGGCTCGAAAAGGCGATTGGTCGTCACAAAGTAAAAATCGCAATAGATGCACCGCTGGGCACAAAACGGTACATGAAAGTAAAGCGTAGCCAACGTTATGGGATTGATGGAATGGGAAAAAAGATAAAATACAAACGACTGCCCCTGTTGCCATCAAACTTCTTATTTTAGTCCCAAAATCGCCTGCATCGTATGATAGACTTCAATCAAATTCAGTCCCAAATGGCCGCCTTTGGCTTGTATCAATCCGAGGTACAGGTGCGCAAGAACGAACAATGTCGTGCCGCAATTGGTATTCTCTCGGAACCCGCGTTTATGCACCCTCCCGAAGTTTTGCCAGAATCCAGAAAAAAGGAATTGATTGCACGTCCCCTAACGGTGCTTTCCGAGGCTGTTCCGCCGCCATTGCGCCCCGAAGTCGTAACTGTTGCCGCTACCGATGGTTCTCAGGTTTTTCCTGATCATCACATTGAACCCGCATGTTATCTATTGCAAGTGAGCCATATTGCATTCCAGTATGGTACCCACGAACGCGCTTTAATGCGTGCCCATGCAGAATTGCGGTATCGGGATCAGGACGCGGCTGAGTTTGGATATATGGAAGACAGCATCAAGGCGGATTGGGTTTCCGCTGTGCGTGACGTGCGCGAATTGACGGCTCTTTTTCAATTGGCATTGGGCGTACAAGTGGCCGATCGCCCCATCCTAGCCCTCTCGGATGGTACTCTGATCCGCTGGATGCTCTCGGAACTTAAAAACGAGGCATTGCAAAAAGCGGTATTGGATCGGTACCGTGCGGTTCTAACGCAATTTCGGGAGGCCGCTATTCCGGTGGCTTCGTATATCAGTCAGCCCAATACGACCGAAGTTCGAAACCTTTTGGCACGGTTAGGCAGGGTGTCTTTAGATGCGCTTACCGATCGGCATGTCTTTTCTCAGGTATTACAACCCGGAGAACGTAGTGCGTTGTATGCTTCTGCATCACACGTCCTAAAAACCTATGGCCCCGAACAACAAATTGTATTTTTTTATGTACATGTAAAAGGGCGAGGGGGTATTTCTGAAGTGGCACGGGTGGAGTTGCCTTTTTGGGTGATGCAACATCCACAATGGCTGGATCTCATCCATGCTGTGGTTTTGGACCAAGCTGAAAAAGGGAATGGCTACCCCATAGCCTTAGCCGAAGCGCACGAAAAAGCGGTAATCCGACAACATGAAAAAGACTTTTTTTTCCGAATGTTAGATAAACAATTATTGGAAGTGGGGCTTGGACATTTGGTAACCTCTCGCAAGCAAATCGCTAAAAATAGGCCAGTGGTATAAACGGATATACCAGGCAAAATCATCGGACGAATTACGGTTTGTCCCAGAGGGGATGCAAAAACGGGTACATTTCAAAATTTCCCAAAGTACCTCGTGAACGCCTCTTTCACATTTTATGCGGCCTGCTGGATTCTCGTAATGATGTCGTCCCTACGGGGGCTTTAACAAGGTGGTTTGGCTTCGTTTTCAAATAAGAAGGAAGATTGTTTATCCTTTGTTCCTTTCTTCGTCAGGATCAGGATCGCAATGACATCTCAAGAAAAGTCAAACTACTGAAGCTCACAAAACTGTACGGTGGTGAGAAGATAATCACGAAAGAAACAATATGAAATACTTGAAAATCTTACAAAATAAGAAATCTATTGACAATTTAGATACCCACTTTTAAAGTGCCGAAGTAGCGTTAGGGTTACTCTGTTTTTAGTCAATATGTTTTCAAGAGTTTAATTTACTTTGGTCAATGTTTTTACTTTTCTTTGACCTTCAGCAATTATATTGAAGAAATAAGTTCCAGAAGGGAATTGAGATGCATCAAATATAAATTTTTCTTCTCCTGCTTGTTTTATTTCATCACAAAGGGTTAGAATATTTTGACCAAGTACATTCGTGAGATATACATGTACATGTCCCGTTTTTGGTAAATTCACCGATATAGTTGTTTTATTCTGAAAAGGATTTGGATAGTTTGGTTTGAGAGAAAATTCTTTGGGAATATCATTTGACTCATTTGAGACATAAGTATAATCAATCTTAATTGGTTGTGATGGTATTTTGACATCAAAACGAGGATCTTTTGGTGATTTTATCACATGACCCATTTCTGCTGTTTTAAGACCTGAAGTTCTTTCAAAAGCTTTTGCTACTATATGTTTGTCAATTGTTGCTCGAAATTGTTGTGGCACATCCGTAATTTCTCTTTTTTCGCCATCTACTATTGTTTCTCCAAATTTAAAGACTTCTTGTGAATTATATGTGCCGTTACTATTTTTTTTCATGTTTGCATCACTCAGAGTTTTATAAATAGCATCTAAAGTATAATTTATATTAAAATTGTTTCTTGAATCTAGAGTTAAAGGACCTGTTTGTAGAATTTGCCAATTATAGGATATATGATCAACTTGTACAAAAAATGATTCTTGAGTATTTGCTTTTTTCAATTCAAGAAATGTTGTTGTAGAAACACTATTTGGAGCTCCAGTAACTTTGAGCTTATATCCTTCTGAAGTTTTTGTGACTACTACATTATCAGGTGCTATTATTTCAAAATCTTCTATTGGCAATTCACTTGATAATAATACAATTTCTTCAGATCCAATAAATGATCTTTCTATAATCTCATCAATATTTTCAGGAAAAACATTTAATATAAATTCTTTCTGTTCTAATTGAATTCCATCAGGAGATGAAATAGTATATTGTACTATTTGTTTTCCAGATTGTTTTGGGGTCCATTTGAGAGTATTTCCTTCAAAAACTGCTCCAGGTGTCTGACTTGTAAATACTGCATTTGGAATATTGGAACTAAATACTCCAGAATATGCTAAATTTGTTTGTGCTCCAAAATTACTAGGAGTATCAATATTGATTGGTGCGACTTCAGCACTATAATTCTTAGTCACCTCGGCTCCTCCTGCATCTTTCAATTTCAATGCTCCAGAATATGTCCCAGCAGGAGCAGTTCCAAGAGATTCAATTCTGATCTTCCATATACCTCCAACATTGATTACATTTACAATAAAATGAGGGTTGTCAAAGCTTGCAACAAAACCTTCAGCATTGTCTACATCAGTGAAGTCAAATTCGGCAATAACTCCTTTTGTTCCAGCAGGAACTGAAAATTTCGGTAGTGGAAAACAGTAGTTGATTTTTGTATTTTGCTTCAAAGACCTAATT
>ERZ761607.786-NODE-786-length-46911-cov-6.336200_pt1 | contig 46911 bp, 61 predicted proteins | sample MGYA00511164_ERZ761607 | MGnify/ENA primary metagenome ERZ761607 (study PRJEB28899, sample SAMN02445080) | bioreactor sludge metagenome | biome: EBPR sludge | place: Australia: Brisbane, Thorneside Wastewater Treatment Plant | collected 2011-06-22 ...
CTTGGTCTCGACGTCGATGACCAGCTTGTCGAAGTCGGTGCGCTGCTCGACGCGGGTGGCCTCGACCTTGTAGGTGACCTTGAGGACGGGGCTGTAGATCGAGTCGACCGGCATCCGGCCGATCTCGTTGTCGGCACCCTTGTTCTGGACGGCCGAGACGTAGCCGCGGCCACGCTCGACGACCAGCTCCATCTCCAACTTGCCCTTGTCGGACAGGGTGGCGATCTTGAGGTCGGGGTTGTGCACCTCGACACCGGCCGGCGGGGTGATGTCGGCCGCGGTCACGTCACCGGCACCCGACTTGCGGAGGTACATGGTGACCGGCTCGTCGTGCTCCGAGGAGACGACGAGGCCCTTGAGGTTGAGGATGATCTCGGTGACGTCCTCGGTGACGCCCTCGATGGTCGAGAACTCGTGGAGCACGGAGTCGATCCGGATGCTGGTGACCGAGGCACCGGGGATCGACGAGAGCAGCGTGCGACGCAGCGAGTTGCCGAGCGTGTAGCCGAAGCCGGGCTCCAGCGGCTCGATGACGAACCGCGAGCGGAACTCGTCGACGGACTCCTCCGACAGGGTGGGGCGCTGTGCGATGAGCACTTGATCTTTCCTTTCCGGGCCCGACCGCTATATGAGGGACCCGAATGTTGCGTGGCGGCGGTGTGGAGTTGTGGAGGTGCGGGTGAGGACTACTTCTTGGAGTAGTACTCGACGATGAGCTGCTCTTGGACCGGGATGTCGATCTGGGCCCGGACCGGGACCGAGTGCACGAGGATCCGCATCCGCGTGGGCAGCGCCTCGAGCCACGCCGGGACGTGGCGCTCGCCGTGGGTCTCGCGAGCCACGATGAACGGCGTCATCTCCAGCGACTTCTCGCGGACGTCGATGACGTCGTGGGCGGAGACCTGGAACGACGGGATGTCGACCTTCTTGCCGTTGACCTTGAAGTGGCCGTGGCTCACCAGCTGGCGGGCGTGGCGACGGGTCCGGGCGAAGCCGGCGCGGTAGACGACGTTGTCGAGGCGGCACTCCAGGAGCTGGAGCAGGTTGTCACCGGTCTTGCCGGGACGCCGCGAGGCCTCGGTGTAGTAGTTGTGGAACTGCTTCTCGAGGACGCCGTAGGTGTAGCGGGCCTTCTGCTTCTCGCGGAGCTGGAGAAGGTACTCGCTCTCCTTGATCCGGCCGCGGCCGTGCTGGCCGGGCGGGTAGGGGCGACGCTCGTAGGCGGCATCGCCGCCGACCAGGTCGACACCGAGACGGCGCGACTTCTTGGTCATGGGGCCGGTGTAGCGGGCCATGTCAGTCTCTCTTTCTTCGTCTCGGGGTCAGACGCGCCGGCGCTTGGGCGGGCGGCAGCCGTTGTGCGGGGTGGGCGTGACGTCCTGGATGGTGCCGACCTCGAGGCCGATCGCACCCAGGGAGCGGATCGCGGTCTCGCGACCCGAGCCGGGGCCCTTGACGAAGACGTCGATCTTCTTCATGCCGTGGTCCATCGCCCGGCGCCCGGCAGCCTCGGCGGCCATCTGCGCGGCGAACGGGGTGGACTTGCGCGAGCCCTTGAAGCCGACGGTGCCGGCCGAGGCCCAGGAGATCACCGCACCGGTCGGGTCGGTGATCGTCACGATCGTGTTGTTGAACGTGCTCTTGATGTGGGCCTCGCCCTGAGCGACGTTCTTCTTCTCCTTGCGACGGACCTTCTTGGCGGTCCCGCGAGTCTTGGGGGGCATTACTGGATCACTTCGCCTTCTTCTTGCCGGCCACGGTGCGCTTGGGACCCTTGCGGGTACGCGCGTTGGTCTTGGTGCGCTGACCGCGGACCGGAAGGCCCTGGCGGTGACGACGGCCCTGGTAGGAGCCGATCTCGATCTTGCGCCGGATGTCGGCCTGGACCTCGCGACGGAGGTCACCCTCGATCTTGTACGAGGCCTCGATCGCGTCGCGGAGCTTGACGAGCTCGGCGTCGCCGAGCTCGTGGACCCGCATGTCGGGGCTCACGCCGGTGTCGGCGAGAAGCTTCTGGGCGGTGGTACGGCCGATGCCGTAGATGTAGGTGAGTGCGACCTCGATGCGCTTGTCGCGCGGGAGGTCCACACCAACGAGGCGTGCCATGGTGGCGTCCTTCTCAGTTGTGCACAGCGGTGTCGGTCGTGTCGCGCCCCGCCGTACGGCAGGCTCCGGCCACTGCTCCGGAGGTGACTTCGCCGGGCTGGGCCCGGCTAGCGATCACGATGTGGTGTTCAGTTGTGGTGGTGCTGGGTTCTGCTCAGCCCTGGCGCTGCTTGTGGCGCGGGTTCTCGCAGATCACCATGACGCGGCCGTGGCGACGGATCACCTTGCACTTGTCACAGATCGGCTTGACGCTCGGGTTGACCTTCATCGGTCCTCTTCTGGGTCGGCTGGGCGTTACTTGTAGCGGTAGACGATGCGACCACGGGTCAGGTCGTACGGCGAAAGTTCGACCACCACACGGTCCTCGGGGAGGATCCGGATGTAGTGCTGGCGCATCTTGCCGCTGATGTGGGCGAGAACCTTGTGCCCGTTGCTCAGCTCGACGCGGAACATCGCGTTGGGGAGGGCCTCCACAACGGTGCCCTCGATCTCGATCACGCCTTCCTTCTTCGGCATGTCTCCCTGATCCGTAGTTGGTGTGTTCGTCTACCGTCGGCCCGCGAACCTCCCCGCCGGCGGCGAGGTGGACCTCATGGTGTCGTCCGTGGCTCCTCATTCCCGGCACAGGTCAGGGCCCGCGTGAGCGAGGCCGTGAGCCTGGAGTCCGGGCAGCCGCGAGGCGCCACGAGACGGACCCATGTTGGGCCGACTGTTCAGTCTAGTGCGAGCCGCGCTCAAACCCCAATTCGTCAACCAGCGACGTCGGCCAGCAGCCGCAGCGTCTCCTCACGCGTGGGGCTGCGGTCGGGATCGGTGCCCACATGGGCGGCGGCGACCGGGTGGACCATCACCTCGTCCACGCCGTACGTCGCCGCGAGTTGCTCGAGCTGGGCGCGGGCCGAGGCCGGGTCGCCGATCACCCAGCGCGAGCGCATCGCGTCCATCAGGGGACGGTGGGCGTCCGGCACGGTCCCGTCGGCGATCGCCTTCTCGGCCTCCTCGACCAGCAGTTGCGGGCCGAGCGTGCCGCCCGTGCGCAGCGCCACCATCATCAGCAGGTTGGGCAGCGCCCGGCGTTCGGCCTCGTCGGCGTCTTCGGCGACCACGGCGTTGACGGTCAGGAAGGTGAGGGGCGAGGCGAGCTCGGGCGAGGGCTTGAAGCCCCGGCGGTAGAGCTGGAGCGCCTCGGCCGTCCCCGAGCCCGAGAAGTGGTGGGCGAAGACGTAGGGCATCCCCTTCTCCGCGGCCAGTTGGGCGGAGTAGTCGGAGGAGCCGAGCAGCCAGATCGTCGGCACCGAGCGGGCCTGCGGGGTCGCCCGGAGCACGTGGGTCCGACCAGCGACACTGAGTCCGACCCCCTCGGGCTCCATCATCGCCAACACGTTGTCGACGTACTCCGGGAACCGCTGCACCGCTTCGTCCGTGACGCCGCCGGCGCCGTGGCGCAGGGCGTACGACGTCACCGGGTCGGTCCCCGGCGCCCGGCCGATCCCGAGGTCGATCCGGCCCGGGAACGCCGCCTCGAGCAGCCCGAACTGCTCGGCCACCACCAGCGGCGCGTGGTTGGGCAGCATCACGCCACCCGATCCGACCCGGATCCGCGAGGTCGCCGACGCGACCAGTCCGATCAGCACCGGCGGGTTGGTCGCCGCCACCGCCGGCATGTTGTGGTGCTCGGCCAGCCAGTAGCGGGTGTAGCCCAGGTCATCGGCGGTCCGGGCCAGCGCCAGTGAGGCGGCGACCGCGTCGGCGGTCACCTGGTCGGCGCGCACCGGCACGAGGTCGAGGACGGAGAGGTTGAGATCGCTCATCGCGAGTCTTAACGCCATCTGCGCACTGCGGATTCCTCAGCTCGCGGCGACCACGCGCGTCGCGATCAGGATTGTCGTTCCTCGACCGGCCAGATGTCGTCGTCGAACATAGCTGCCACCTCAGCGTCGGCCTCGTCCCCGAAGGCTCGTTCGTAGTCGATGTCCCACTCGCCGACGTGCGAGCCGATGACGATCGGCTTGGTCAACGGTCCCTGTTCCGGAGTCGGCTCTCCCGACTTGGCGATCACCACGCGTTCACTCCTAGTCAGAGCCGCCGACGGCTGCGCGCCGGTCCCGGGCGTCCTTCATCAGGCTCAGCACGGTGGTCACGCCCAGGATGCCGACGATGGCGAGCAGCGAGAGCCAGATCGGGATCTCGGGGGCCCAGTGGATCGGCTCGCCGCCGTTGATGAAGGGCAGTTCGTTCTCGTGCATCGCGTGGAAGATCAACTTCACGCCGATGAAGGCCAGGAGCACGGCCAGGCCGTAGGACAGGTAGACCAGCCGCTTGAGCAGGTCGCCGATCAGGAAATAGAGCTGTCGCAGCCCCATGAGGGCGAAGACGTTGGCCGTGAAGACGAGGTAGGGCTCCTTGGTCAGCCCGTAGATCGCGGGAATCGAGTCGAGGGCGAACAGCAGATCGGTCATGCCCAGCGAGAGCACGACGATGAACATCGGCGTGATCACCCGGGCACCGTCGACCCGGGCGAAGAGCTTGACGCCGTTCCACTCCGAGGTGGCCTTGAGGTGGTTGCGGGCGAACTTCACGATCCGCGGCTCGTCGTACTGCGTCTCGTCGAGATCGTCGTCCTTGGCCAGGTGATAGGCGGTGTAGATCAGGAACAGCCCGAAGATGTAGAAGACCCAGCTGAACTGGTTGATCGCGGCGGCGCCGACGAAGATGAAGATGCCGCGCATGATCAGGGCCAGCACGATGCCGATCAGCAGGGCGGTCTGCTGGTACTGCCGCGGCACCTGCAGCTTGGTCATGATGATGATGAAGATGAAGAGGTTGTCGATCGAGAGCGAGTACTCCGTCATCCAGCCGGCGAAGAACTCACCGCCGTACTGCGCTCCGGCGAAGATCCAGACGCCGATCCCGAACAGGATCGCCGCGCTGACGTAGCCGATCAGGTCGCGGGTGACCTCACGGGTTGTCGGCTCGTGCGGCCGGCGACCGATGACGAGGACGTCGACGAGCAGGAAGCCGACGGTGACCACGATGGTGGTCCACCAGAGCCAAGTGGGGATGTCCACGGACAGGAAACTCCTCGGGCGAGGGGACGGGTGACCGCCGAAGGTCTCTTCCACCGCCCGGCCGACTGCTCCGGTGCGGCCCACGGGCCCGGAGCGCGACCCGATCTGGCCTGGGAGGCGCACGTGCTGACGAACCCGCGACGAAGGAATACTCCCCTCCCGCAGCGGCAGTCTTTCACAGGGGTGGTACCCGCTGCGAACCGTCCCAGCCCTGCCTCAGCTCACGACAGGGGGCCGTACGGCGCGCCGAGCGCGGTCAGCGCCTCCTCGCCGCCGTCGAGGGCGGTCAGCACCCACAGCCCCCGCTCGGTGAGCGCGAAGGTGTGCTCGGAGTGGGCCGCCCACGACCCGTCGGCGGTGACCACCGTCCAGTCGTCGTCGAGCAGATCGGTCTCGTGAGTGCCGAGGGTCACCATCGGCTCCACGGCCAGCGCCATCCCCTCGACCAGCTTGGGGCCGCGTCCGGCCCGGCCGACGTTGGGCACGTCGGGCGGCTGGTGCATCGCCGTACCGATGCCGTGGCCGGTGTAGTCCTCGAGGATGCCGTAGCGTCCGGCAGCCCGCAGCCGCGCCTCGACGGCCGCCGAGATGTCGCCGACCCGCCCACCGGGTCGTGCCGCCGCGATCCCGGCCCACATCGCGGCCTCGGTGTCGGCGACCAGGGTGGTCAACTCCGGACGCACCTGGCCGACGGGCACCGTGATGGCGGCATCGCCATGCCAGCCCTCGAGGATCGCGCCGCAGTCGAGGGAGACCAGGTCACCCTCGACCAGATCGCGGTCGCCGGGGATCCCATGCACGACCTCGTCGTTGACGGAGGCGCAGATCGAGGCCGGGAAGCCCTGGTAACCGAGGAAGGACGGCGTCGCGCCGGCCGTGCGGATGGCGTCCTCCGCGATCGCGTCGAGCTCGGCGGTGGTCACACCCGGGCGTACGGCGGCGCGCAGCACCTCGAGCGTGCGGCCGACCACCAGCCCGGCCCGACGCATCGCCGCGACCTGGTCGGGGCTCTTGACCTCGACCCCGCGGTCCCGCCAGCCCACTGGACGGAGTGTCCTAGGACTCCGAGACGGCGTCGAGGGCGTCGAAGATGCGCTGGGTGACCTCGGAGACCTCGCCCATGCCGTCGACCTCGATGAGGAGGCCACGGTCGCGGTAGATGCCGATGAGCGGCTCGGTCTCCTCGGCGTAGACCTCCTGGCGGCGCCGGATGACGTCCTCGGTGTCGTCGGCGCGGCCCTCGATCTGGGCCCGCTGCAGCAGCCTGGTGACGATCTCGTCGCGGTCGACGGTCAGCACCGTCACCGCGTCGAGGCGGTGACCGGTGAACTCGATCATCCCGTCGAGCTCCTCGACCTGGGCGAGGGTGCGCGGGTAGCCGTCGAGCAGGAAGCCGCTCACGGCGTCGGGCTCGTCGATGCGGTTGCGGACCATGAGGTTGGTGACCTCGTCGGGGACGTACTCGCCCGCGTCCATGTAGCGCTTCGCCTCGACACCGAGCGGGGTCCCCTGGGACACGTTGGCCCGGAAGATGTCTCCGGTCGAGATGGCCGGGATCTTGAAGTGCTCGGCGATGAACTTGGCCTGGGTCCCCTTACCCGCGCCAGGCGGGCCCATGATGATCAGGCGCATCAGCAGGCGGTGGGTCCGGTGGAAGTACGGCAGGGCATCAACGGAGGAATCCTTCGTAGTTGCGCTGCTGGAGCTGGCTCTCGATCTGCTTCACCGTATCGAGCGCGACGCCGACCATGATCAGGATCGAGGTACCGCCGAACGGGAAGTTCTGGTTGGCGTTGACGAGCACGAGTGCGATCAACGGGATCAGGGCAATCAGACCGAGGTAGAGCGCGCCCGGCAGCGTAATGCGGGACAGGACGTAGGACAGGTAGTCCTCGGTCGGCTTGCCCGCCCGGATCCCGGGGATGAAGCCGCCGTACTTCTTCATGTTGTCGGCCACCTCTTGAGGATTGAAGGTGATCGAGACGTAGAAGTAGGTGAAGAAGACGATGAGCAGGAAGAAGGTGAGCATGTACAGCGGGTGATTGCCGCGTACGAGGTAGTTGTTGATGAACCGGACCCACGGGGAGTCGCTGTTCTGGTTGAACTGTGCCGCCATCGCCGGCAGATAGAGCAGCGAGGAGGCGAAGATGACGGGGATGACGCCGGCCTGGTTGACCTTCAACGGGATGTAGGTCGAACTCCCGCCGAACATCTTGCGGCCGACCATGCGTCGGGCGTATTGCACCGGGATCCGGCGTTGGGCCTGTTCGATGAAGATGACCGCGGCCACGATCACCAGGCCGATCGCGAGCACCAGGCTGAAGGTCCACCAGCCCTTGTCCTTGCCGACCGCCCACATCACGGCCGGGAAGGTGGCGATGACCTGGGTGAAGATCATGATCGACATGCCGTTGCCGACGCCGCGCTCGGTGATCAGCTCGCCGAGCCACATGATCACCGCGGTGCCGGCGGTCATCGTGATCACCATGACCAGGAAGGTCTGGGTGCTGTCGTCGACCAGCAGCGGCTGGGTGCAGCCCTGCAGCAGGTTGCCCGAGCGGGCCAGCGCCACGATGCCGGTGGCCTGGAGCAGGGCCAGCCCGAGGGTGAGGTAGCGGGTGTACTGCGTGATCTTGGTCTGGCCGGACTGGCCCTCCTTCTTGAGGGCTTCCAGCCGTGGGATCACCACCACCAGCAGCTGCAGGATGATGCTCGCGGTGATGTAGGGCATGATGCCCAGCGCGAAGATCGTCAGCTGGAGCAGCGCCCCACCGGAGAACAGGTTGATCAGGTTGTAGATCCCGGTGTTGTCGACGTCGTTGATGCACGACTGGACGTTGCCGACGTCCACACCCGGAGCGGGGATCTGCGAGCCGGCCCGGAAGACCACGATGATCCCCAGGACGAACAGCAGCTTGCGCCGCAGGTCCGGAGTCCGGAAGGCGTTCGCGAACGCGGTCAGCACGAGATCCTCTATTCCTGTTCAGCCAGTGCCCGGACCCGGTCCAGGGCACCAGGCAGCCTAACCCAGTGCGGTGTCTGGGCCTTCACCCAGCACCTTCACAGGAAACGGTCAGGCGACGGTGACGGTTCCTCCGGCGGCCTCGATCTTCTCCTTGGCCGAGGCGGAGAACGCCTGGGCCGTGATGTCGACCTTGACCGACAGGTCACCCTGTCCGAGGACCTTGACCGGGTGACCGTCGCGGACGGCACCCTTCGCCACCAGCCCGTCGACGGTGATCTCGCCACCCTCGGGGAAGAGCTGGTTGATGCGGTCGAGGTTGACGACCTGGAACTCGACCTTGAACGGGTTCTTGAAACCCTTGAGCTTGGGCAGCCGCATGTGGATCGGCATCTGGCCGCCCTCGAACGCGGCGGGCACCTGGTAGCGGGCCTTGGTGCCCTTGGTGCCGCGACCCGCGGTCTTGCCCTTCGAGGCCTCACCGCGACCCACGCGGGTCTTGGCGGTCTTGGCACCCGGCGCGGGGCGCAGGTGGTGGAGCTTCAATGTCATGTCAGTCGACCTCCTCGACCGTCACCAGGTGACGGACGGTGTGGACCATGCCCCGGATCTCGGGACGGTCCTCCTTGACGACCACGTCGCCGATCCGCTTGAGGCCGAGGGTGCGCAGGGTCTCGCGCTGGTTGGCCTTGCAGCCGATCGTCGAGCGCTTCTGCTGGACCTTGAGCTGTGCCATCAGGAGGACACCTCCCCAGCACCGGCAGCCACCGGCGCCGGCTGCTCGGCCCGGGCCTTGAGCAGCGCCGCCGGGGCGACGTCCTCGACCGGAAGGCCACGACGGGCGGCGACGGCCTCGGGCTGCTCCAGCATGCGGAGCGCCTCGACGGTCGCGTGGACGATGTTGATCTGGTTGGACGACCCGAGCGACTTGCTCAGGATGTCGTGGATGCCCGCGCACTCGAGGACCGCGCGCACCGGACCGCCGGCGATGACGCCGGTACCGGGAGCGGCGGGGCGCAGCATGACCACGCCGGCAGCCTTCTCGCCCTGGACGGGGTGCGGGATCGTGCCCTGGATGCGAGGGACCCGGAAGAAGTGCTTCTTGGCCTCCTCGACACCCTTGGCGATCGCGGCCGGCACCTCCTTGGCCTTGCCGTAGCCGACGCCGACCATGCCGTCGCCGTCACCGACCACCACGAGGGCGGTGAAGCTGAACCGGCGGCCGCCCTTGACGACCTTGGCGACGCGGTTGATCGCGACGACCCGCTCGACGTACGCGGTCTTGTCGGCGCCCTGGCCGCCGCGACGGTCGTCGCGTCCACCGCGCCGGTCTCCGCCGCGGTTTCCGCCGCGCTGAGGTCCGCTCATGACTTGGTCTCCATCTCGGTGTACGTCGATTCGTGGGTGCTCGTGGGGCTGGTCATCAGGCTGTGCATCAGAACCGCAGCCCACCCTCGCGGGCGCCGTCGGCCAGCGCCGCCACGCGACCGTGGTACTTGTTGCCGGCGCGGTCGAAGACCACGCCCTCGATGCCGGCCGCCTTGGCCCGCTCGGCCACCAGGCCGCCGACCAGCTTGGCCTTGTCGGACTTGTCGCCCGACTGCGACCGCAGGTCGGCCTCCATGGTCGAGGCGAAGGCCAGGGTCTTGCCCACCGAGTCGTCGACCACCTGAGCGGTGATGTGCTTGGACGACCGGGTGACGACCAGGCGCGGACGCTCGGCGGTGCCGGCGACCTTCTTGCGGCCCCGCGCCTGACGGCGCAGCCGCGAACGGACGCGGTCGGAGGTGTGCTTGTGCTGCTTGAGCGAGATCGCCATGGTCACTTACCAGCCTTTCCGACCTTGCGGCGGACGTGTTCGCCGGCGTACCGGACGCCCTTGCCCTTGTAGGGCTCGGGCTTGCGGAGCTTGCGGATGTTGGCGGCCACCTCGCCGACGAGCTGCTTGTCGATGCCCTGGACGCCGAAGCGGGTGGGGTTCTCGACCGCGAAGGTGATGCCGTCGGGAGCGTTGAAGACGATCGGGTGGCTGTAGCCGAGCTGGAACTCCAGCTGGGTCGGGCCCTTGGAGAGCACGCGGTAGCCGACGCCGACGATCTCGAGGCGCTTCTCGTAGCCGTCGGTGACACCGACGACCATGTTGTTGACCAGGGTGCGGGTCAGCCCGTGCAGGGACCTGCTGTTCCGCTCGTCGTCGGGACGCTTGACGTCGAGGACGCCCTCGTTCTTCTCGACGGTGATCGGGGCAGCCACGGTGTGGCTCAGGGTGCCCTTGGGGCCCTTGACCGTCACCACGGGGCCGTCGATCGTGACGTCCACGCCCGACGGGACCGGGACGGGGAGCTTGCCGATGCGCGACATGTTCTCTACTCCTCCTGGTCTCTCGTCACCAGACGTAGGCGAGGACTTCCCCACCCACGCCCTTCTGGTTGGCCTGACGGTCGGTGAGCAGCCCCTGGCTGGTCGAGATGATCGCGACGCCGAGGCCGCCGAGCACCTTGGGCAGGCCGGTGTGCTTGGCGTAGACCCGCAGGCCCGGCTTGCTGATCCGGCGGACACCAGCGAGCGAGCGCTCGCGGTTGCGGCCGTACTTGAGGGTGATGGTCAGCGACTTCTGGACCTCACCCTCCTCGGGCTCGGCGACCACGAAGGAGGCGATGTAGCCCTCCTGCTGCAGGATCTCCGCGACGCCCTCCTTGATCTTGCTGTGGGGCATCGACACGGTGTCGTGGAACGCCTGGTTGGCGTTGCGCAGACGGGTCAGCATGTCTGCGATCGGGTCGGTCATCGTCATGGTTCGGTGTTCCTTCTCGTCTGGTTTCCACGCCGATCGGCGGGACCTGTGACGCGTGGGTGGTGGTGGTTACCAGCTCGACTTGGTGACGCCGGGCAGCTCGCCGCGGTGCGCCATCTCGCGCAGGCAGATCCGGCAGAGGCCGAACTTGCGGTAGACGGCCTTGGGCCGGCCGCAGCGCTGGCACCGGGTGTAGCCCCGGACCGCGAACTTGGGCTTGCGGGCCGCCTTGACCTTGAGTGCTGTCTTGGCCATGTCAGTTCTCCTTGAACGGAAATCCGAGCTGCTTGAGCAGCGCCCGGCCCTGGTCGTCGTTGGTCGCCGTGGTCACGATCGTGATGTCCATGCCCCGGCTGCGGTCGATCCGGTCCTGGTCGATCTCGTGGAACATGACCTGCTCGGTCAGGCCGAAGGTGTAGTTGCCCCGGCCGTCGAACTGCTTGGGCGAGAGGCCGCGGAAGTCACGGATGCGCGGCAGCGCGAGGGACAGCAGCCGGTCGAGGAACTCCCACATCCGGTCGCCGCGCAGCGTGGTGTGCGCACCGATCGGCATGCCCTCGCGCAGCTTGAACTGCGCGATCGACTTGCGGGCCTTGGTGACCAGCGGCTTCTGGCCGGTGATCGCGGTGAGGTCCTTGACCGCACCCTCGATCAGCTTGGAGTCGCGAGCGGCCTCGCCCACGCCCATGTTGACCACGATCTTGACCAGGCCGGGGACCTGCATCACGTTGGGGATCTCGAACTCCGAGCGCAGCGCGGGGACGATCTCCTCGCGGTAGCGCGTCTTGAGCCGCGGCGTGACGGCGGCCGAAGCCGTCGTCGTCGCCGGGGCGTCGTTCTCGAGGGTCTCGCTCATCAGATGTCCTTGCCGGTCTTGCGGGAAACGCGCACGCTGCGCTCGGCGGCGTACGTCGAGCCGTCGGGACGGCGCTTGGTCACGGTGTCGCGACGGAAGCCCACCCGGGTGACGTCCTTGCCGTCGACCAGGATCACGTTGGAGACGTGGATCGGCGCCTCGGCGGTGATGATCCCGCCCGTGGTGCCGGCCCGACCGCCCTGGTTGACGACCTTGGTGTGCCGCTTGACGCGGTTGACGCCCTCGACGATCACCCGCTGCTCCTCGCGGAGCACCTGGATGACCTTGCCCTCGGCGCCCTTGTCGCGGCCGGCGATCACCTTGACGGTGTCGCCCTTCTTGATGTTGAGGCCCTTGCCCTTGGCCATCACAGCACCTCCGGTGCCAGCGAGATGATCTTCATGAACCGCTTGTCGCGCAGCTCGCGACCCACGGGGCCGAAGATGCGGGTGCCGCGCGGCTCGCCGTCCTGGCGCAGGATCACCGCGGCGTTCTCGTCGAACTTGATGTAGGACCCGTCGGGCCGGCGGCGCTCCTTGCGGGTGCGCACGACGACCGCCTTGACGACATCGCCCTTCTTGACGTTTCCGCCGGGGATGGCGTCCTTGACCGTGGCCACGATGGTGTCACCGATGCCGGCGTAGCGCCGGCCCGAGCCACCGAGGACGCGGATGCACAGAATCTCCTTGGCGCCGGTGTTGTCGGCGACCTTGAGACGGGACTCCTGCTGGATCACTTCGCCTTCTCCAACACTTGTACGACGCGCCAGCGCTTGGTGGCCGACAGCGGGCGGGTCTCCATGATCAGGACCCGGTCGCCGGTGCCGCACTCGTTCTGCTCGTCGTGGGCCTTGAGCTTCGAAGTGTGGCGCAGGACCTTTCCGTACAGGGCGTGCTTGACGCGGTCCTCGACGGCCACGACCACGGTCTTGTCCATCTTGTCGCTGACCACCAGTCCCTCACGGGTCTTGCGGCCGCCGCGCTCAGACTGAGCCTGCTCCGCGGCGGGAGCTGCCGACTGCTCGCTCACGCGGCACCGTCCTCGTCGTTGTCGTTGTCGTTGCTCGGCGCGGTGCGGATCCCGAGCTCGCGCTCGCGCACCACGGTGTAGATCCGGGCGATGTCCTTCTTGACCGTGCGGAGCCGGCCGTGGCTCTCCAGCTGGCCGGTGGCCGCCTGGAAGCGGAGGTTGAACAGCTCCTCCTTGGCCTCGCGAAGCCGGGCCTCGAGGTCGACGTCGTTCATCTCGTCGAGCTCGTGCGCCTTGGTACCGGTCGCCATCAGAACTCACCAGCCTCTCGGGTGATGAAGCGGCACTTCATCGGGAGCTTGTGCATCGCGCGGCGCATCGCCTCGCGGGCGACGGTCTCGTCGACGCCCGAGAGCTCGAACATCACGCGGCCGGGCTTGACGTTGGCGATCCACCACTCCGGCGAGCCCTTACCGGAGCCCATCCGGGTCTCGGCGGGCTTCTTGGTCAGCGGACGGTCTGGGTAGATGTTGATCCACACCTTGCCGCCACGCTTGATGTGGCGGGTCATGGCGATACGGGCCGACTCGATCTGACGGTTGGTGACGTAGTGCCCCTCGACCGCCTGGATGCCGAAGTCGCCGAACGCCAGGCGGGTCCCGCCCTTGGCCGCACCGGTCCGCTTGGGGTGGTGCTGCTTGCGGTGCTTGAGCCGTCGCGGCATCAGCATGGCTCAGCCCTCCGTTCCGGGAGCGGTCTCGGCAGCCGGAGCGGCCGAGGTCTCAGCGGCCGGGGCCGACGCGGCCTCGGTGCTCCCGCCGTCGCGGTCCGAGCGGGTCGGACGCGAGCCCCGGCTGGGACGGTCGCTGCCGCCGCGGCCCGGACGGTTGCCACCACGACCAGGTACGCCGGCGCGGGCCGCGGCCTGCGCCTGACGCTCGGCGCGGGTGCCGGCGACCTCACCCTTGTAGATCCAGACCTTCACGCCGATCCGGCCGAAGGTCGTGCGGGCCTCGTAGAAGCCGTAGTCGATGTCGGCACGCAGCGTGTGCAGCGGGACGCGACCCTCGCGGTAGAACTCGGTGCGCGACATCTCGGCGCCGTTGAGCCGACCCGAGCACTGGATCCGGATGCCCTTGGCACCCGAGCGCATCGTGGTCTGCATCGCCTTGCGCATCGCGCGCCGGAACTGCACGCGGCCCGAGAGCTGCTCGGCCACGCCCTGCGCGACCAACTGAGCGTCCACCTCGGGGTTCTTGACCTCGAGGATGTTGAGCTGGACCTGCTTGCCGGTGAGCTTCTCGAGCTCGCCGCGGATGCGGTCGGCCTCGGCGCCACGGCGACCGATCACGATGCCCGGACGCGCGGTGTGGATGTCCACGCGGACGCGGTCGCGGGTGCGCTCGATCTCGACCTTGGCGATGCCGGCCCGCTCCATGCCCTTGGAGAGCAGCTTGCGGATGGCGACGTCCTCGCCGACGTAGCTCTTGTAGAGCTTGTCGGCGTACCAGCGGGACTTGTGGTCGGTGGAGATGCCGAGCCGGAACCCGTTCGGGTTGATCTTCTGGCCCATCTCAGGCCTCCTCTCCAGTGGTCTCGGCAGTCGCGGCGCCCGACTCCTCGGGGGCTGCGGTCTTCTTGGCCGCGGTCTTCTTGGCGGCGGCCTTCTTGGTGGTCTTCTTGGCCGGGGTCTCCTCGGCCTGGGCGGCCGGTGCCTTCTTGGCCGTCTTCTTGGCCGGCTTCACCGGCTCGATCACCAGCGCGGACGCCGGCTCGACCACCAACGTGATGTGGCTGGTCCGCTTGTTGATGCGGGTCGCCCGGCCCTGGGCCCGCGGGCGCCAGCGCTTCATCGTCGGACCCTCGTCGACCTGCGCCACCGACACGACCAGGTCGTGGGTGTCGAGGCCCTCGGTGGTCTCGGCGTTGGCGACGGCGCTGCGCAGGACCTTGTGCACGGTCTCCGCGGCCGCCTGGGGGGCGAACTCGAGGGTGGCCAGGGCCTGGTCGACGGGTACCCCGCGGACCAGGTCGACGACCCGGCGGGCCTTCAGCGGCGTGATCCGCACATAGCGGGCGCTGGCGAAGGCACCGGGACGGTCGCCGAGCAGGGTGTCGCGGCGGGCGCTGGTGCGCTGACGCTCGGTGGCACTCATCGACGACGACCCTTCCGGTCTTCCTTGACGTGACCTCGGTAGGTGCGGGTGGGCGCGAACTCGCCGAGCTTGTGGCCGACCATCGAGTCGGTGATGAACACCGGCACGTGCTTGCGGCCGTCGTGGACCGCGATGGTGTGGCCGATCATCGAGGGGATGATCATCGAGCGGCGCGACCACGTCTTGATGACGTTGTGGCTGCCCTTCTCGTTCTCGGCGTCCACCTTCTTCTCGAGGTGGCCGTCGACGAAGGGGCCCTTCTTGAGGCTGCGAGGCATGTCGGTTACTTCCTACCCTTGCCGGACTTGCGGCGACGGATGATCTGGGCGTCGGAGGCCTTGCGCTTGCGGGTACGGCCCTCGGGCTTGCCCCACGGCGAGACCGGGTGGCGACCACCGGAGGTCTTGCCCTCACCACCACCGTGCGGGTGGTCGACGGGGTTCATGACGACACCGCGGACGGTCGGGCGCTTGCCCTTCCAACGCATCCGGCCGGCCTTGCCCCAGTTGATGTTCGACTGCTCGGCGTTGCCGACCTCGCCGACCGTCGCGCGGCAGCGTACGTCGACGAACCGCATCTCGCCCGAGGGCATGCGCAGCGTCGCGCGGGAGCCCTCGCGGGCCACCAGCTGGGCGCTCATGCCGGCCGAGCGGGCGATCTTGGCGCCGCCACCGGGCCGCAGCTCGATCGCGTGGATCGTCGTACCGACGGGGATGTGGCGCAGCGGCAGGTTGTTGCCGGTCTTGATGTCGGCACCCGGACCCGACTCGACGACCGTGCCCTGACGCAGGTCCTTCGGCGCGATGATGTAGCGCTTCTCGCCGTCGGCGTAGTGCAGCAGCGCGATCCGCGCGGTGCGGTTGGGGTCGTACTCGATGTGCGCGACCTTGGCCGGGATGCCGTCCTTGTCGTAGCGCCGGAAGTCGATGATCCGGTAGGCACGCTTGTGGCCACCGCCCTGGTGACGGGTGGTGATCCGGCCCTGGTTGTTGCGACCGCCCTTCTTGGGCAGCGGCTTGGTCAGGGACTTCTCCGGCGTGGTCCGGGTGATCTCGACGAAGTCGGCGACCGACGAGCCGCGGCGGCCCGGGGTGGTCGGCTTGTATTTGCGGATGGCCATCAGGAAACCGGTCCTCCGAAGATATCGATGCGGTGGCCCTCGGCGAGGCTGACGATCGCGCGCTTGGTGTCCTTGCGCTTGCCCAGCCCGTTGCGGGTCCGCCGCGTCTTGCCCGGGCGGTTGAGGGTGTTGACGGCGGTCACCTTGACGCCGAACACCTTCTCGACCGCGATCTTGATCTCGGTCTTGTTGGCGTCGGGACGCACCAGGAAGGTGTACTTGTTGGCGTCGAGGAGGCCGTAGCTCTTCTCGGAGACGACCGGCGCGATGAGTACGTCGCGGTGGTCCTTGTGCAGGGTGCTCACGCGGACTCCTCCTCGGCAGCGAACTTGTCGTCGTTCTTGTCGTCCGCGGCCTCGTCGGCCGCGGGCTCGTCGGCGGCAGCCTTCTTGGCGGTGGTCTTCTTGGCCGCGGCCTTCTTGGCGGGCTTCTCCTCGGCGGCCGGCTCGTTGCCGACGAAGGCGTCGAAGGCGCCCTGGGTGAAGACCACGTCGTCGGAGGCGACCACGTCGTAGGTGTTGAGCTGGTCGACGGCCACGATGTGCACCTCGGGCGCGTTGCGCAACGAGAGCCAGGTCACGGCGTCGGTGCGCTCGAGCACCACCAGGAACCGGCGCCGGTCGCTGATCGCGGTGAGCGAGGCGAGCGCGGTCTTGGTCGAGGGGGCATCGCCGAGGCCGAAGCCGTCGACGACGTGGATCCGGCCGTCGCGGGCCCGGTCGGAGAGTGCGCCACGGAGCGCGGCGGCCTTCATCTTCTTGGGCGTGCGCTGGTCGTAGCTGCGCGGCTGCGGGCCGTGCACCGTGCCACCACCGGCGAACTGCGGGGCGCGGGTCGAGCCCTGGCGGGCGCGGCCGGTGCCCTTCTGCTTGTAAGGCTTGCGACCACCGCCGCGGACCTCGCCGCGGGTCTTGGTGGCGTGCGTGCCCTGGCGGGCCGCGGCCTGCTGGGCGACAACGACCTGGTGGATCAGCGGGACGTTGACCGCCACGTCGAAGATCTCGGCGGGCAGGTCGACCTTCTTGGCGCTCGCCGTCTTGGAACTGTTCTGCGTAGCCATGCTCAGGCCTCCTCGACAGTCTTCTTGGCGGCCGAGCGGAGCACCACAAGGCCACCCTTGGGCCCGGGAACGGCGCCCTTGATGAGGATCAGGCCCTTGTCGGTGTCCACTGCGTGCACCGTGAGGTTTTGCGTGGTGACGGTGTCCGAGCCCATCCGGCCGGCCATCCGGACACCCTTGAACACGCGACCGGGGGTGGCGCAGGCGCCGATCGAGCCCGGCTTGCGGTGGTTGCGGTGGGCGCCGTGTGAGGAGGAGACACCCGCGAAGCCGTGTCGCTTCATGGTGCCCGCGAATCCCTTGCCCTTGCTGGTGCCGGTCACGTCGATCTCCTCGCCGGCGGCGAAGGTGTCGACGGCGAGCTCCTGGCCGACGGTGAACTCACCGGCGGAGGTGGTGCGGATCTCGACGAGGTGGCGGCGCGGGGTGGTGCCGGCGGACTGGAAGTGACCGGCGCGCGGCTTGGTCACCTTGCGGCCCTCGATCTCGCCGAACCCGACCTGGATGGCGTTGTAGCCGTCCTTCTCGGGGGTGCGGACCTGGGTCACGACGTTGGTGCCGGCCGCGATCACGGTCACGGGGACGATCCGGTTGTTCTCGTCCCAGAGCTGGGTCATGCCGAGCTTGGTGCCCAGCAGCCCCTTCACGTTGCGTTCGATAGTCATCGGTCGAACCTCAGAGCTTGATCTCGATGTCGACACCAGCCGGAAGGTCGAGCCGCATCAGCGAGTCGACGGTCTTCGGCGTGGGGTCGAGGATGTCGATGAGCCGCTTGTGGGTGCGCATCTCGAAGTGCTCGCGCGAGTCCTTGTACTTGTGCGGCGAGCGGATCACGCAGTAGACGTTCTTCTCGGTCGGCAGCGGCACGGGGCCGGCGACGCGAGCACCCGTACGGGTGACGGTGTCCACGATCTTGCGCGCCGAGGTGTCGATCACCTCGTGGTCATAGGCCTTGAGCCTGATGCGGATCTTCTGTCCCGCCATAGGTCTCTCTCGTCCTTCTCGTCTGTGCCGCGGTCTGGGGTGAAGCTGTCTTGGGCGCCGCCCCGGCCCACACCCAGCTCCGACCCCCGCGGTCGGGCGTGTCGTACCGGTTTCGTACGACACAGACCGGGATCCGTGTGCTTGTTGTGGGCGCCCGGCGCAACGACCGGGCGTGGATCGGGTCTCCTGGTTCGGTGCGGACGCACGCTGAAACCGTTCTACGCTGGAGACGCGATTCAGGAGTCAAGCAGTGCGATGCACCCCGGCAACCCGCCAGAGCAACCGGACTAGTTTGGCAGAGATCGCCCATGGCGCCAAATTCACCGGCCTACGGCGGGGTAGTCACGACCGAACGGCAGGTGCGAACGCCGTTCGGACCGTCCGTTCGGTCGTGACTATCACTCCTGGGGCGGATGAGCGGCATCCAGCCATAGACTCCACATCGTGCAGAACGAGAACACGTTCTACTCCGACCCGGCTGCGGAGCCGATCCCGGTCACGGTCTGGGGCACGGGGAACATGGGCCGCGCGGCGATCCGGGCCGTCGAGGCACACCCCGGCCTCAGACTCGCCGCCGTACTCACCGGAACGACGGCCAAGACCGGCCGGGACGCCGGTGAGCTGGCCGGCCTCGACCGAGACCTTGGCGTACCGCTCTCGACGGATATCGAGATGGGTCTCGCGGCGCTCGGCGGGAGCGGGGCGGTGGCCTACACGGCCTCGGGCGACGTCCGACCCGACGCCGCACTGACCGACGTACGACGCGCGCTGGCGACGGGCGCGGTGGTGGTCACCCCCGCGGTCTACGCGCTCTACGACCCGCGCAACGCGCCTGCCCAGCTCCGCGAGCCGCTGCTGGCCGCCGCCCGGAAGGGCGGTTCGGCGCTGTTCGTCTCCGGCGTCGACCCGGGATGGGGCAACGATCTGCTCCCGGTGCTGGTCAGCGGGTTGGCCGGGACGGTCGAGCAGGTGCGCTGTCAGGAGATCTTCGACTACTCGACCTACGACGCCGCGGACGCGGTGCGGCTGCTGGTCGGCATGGGCGAGCCGATGGACTACCAGCCCCCGATGGTCGCCCCCGGAGTGCCCACCATGGTCTGGGGCGGGCAGGTACGGATGATCGCCCGCGCCCTGGGCGTCGAGCTCGCCGAGGTGCGCGAGACCCTCGAACGGCGTCCACTGGAGGTCGATGTGACCACCGCGCTCGGGCGGTTCGAGTCCGGTACCCAGGGTGCGCTGCGGTTCGAGGTGCAGGGGATCGTCGACGGCGAACCACGGATCGTGGTCGAGCACGTCACCCGGATCGCTCCCGATGTGGCCCCCGACTGGCCGGTCCCACCCGACGGCGGCGACGGCGCGCACCGGGTCGTGATCGAGGGACGGCCCCGGATCGAGGTCAGCCTCGAGGCCACCGACGAGCCCGTCGACGGCGTCGGCAACCGGGCCGCCGGAGGCAACGCCACCGCGGCCAACCGGCTGGTCAACGCGATCCCGTGGCTGCGCACCGCACCGCCGGGGCTCTACGACGGCCTCGACGTACCCCTCTCCCCCGCCTTCGGGCGGCTCACGGGCGACACGAGCAGGAAGGCACCCGCATGATCGTCGACGTACCCGAGGGCCAGGACCCGATCGTCTATGTCTGGGGAATGATGGTCCCGGGCATCGGGCCAGCCGCGGCCTCGTTCGCTCAGGCGGTCTACGACCACAGCACCCTCGGGCTGCGCGAGTTCGAGGCGGCCCGGCTCCGGATCGCCCAGATCAACGGGTGCCTGTTCTGCCAGGACTGGCGGACCGAGCGCGACGGGGTCAAGGTCGAGGACGGCTTCGAGCAGGCAGTCACCGAATGGCGGACCAGTGCCGCCCTGGACGACCGCGCCCGGCTCGCGGCGGAGTACGCCGAGCGGTACGCACTCGACCACCACAGCCTCGACGAGGAGTTCTGGACCCGGATGAAGGCGCACTACTCCGACGCGGAGATCGTCGAGTTGTCGATGTGCCTGGGCTCGTGGCTCTCCTTCGGCCGGCTCAACCGGGTCCTCGGTCTCGACACCGCCTGCGTGCTGCCCTCGCACTACTCGCGACGCACCGGCGGCTAAGCCTGGATCCACCACATCCCGCGACAGCGGATGACAGGATTGGTGTCATGGCGGATCCGGGGACAGGTGGCACGCCGCTGCCACCGCCGCCGGGCTGGCAGCCACCGCCGCCTCCGCCGCCGTCGTACGCCGGAAACCCGCCACCCGGGGCACCGCCAGCCGGCTACCCGCCGCCACCGCCGGCCTACCCGCCGGGTTGGTCGCCAGCATCCCCACCGCCGCAGCAGCCACCATCCACGTGGGCTCCCGCTCCGGGGATGCTCGGGGCCGCGCACAAGCCGGGGGCGATGCCGCTGCGGCCGCTCTCGCTGGGCGACATCTACGACGCGGCGTTCCGGATCATCCGCTTCAACCCCAAGGCCACGGTCGGCTCGGCCGTCCTGGTCGCCGCGATCGCGATGGCGATCCCGGTGGCGGTGAGCGCGGCACTGTTCTTCGCCGTGGGCGCCACGCTCGACGAGAGCGGTGACGCCGAGAGCAATGCCACGGCGCTGGTCGGGTACGCCGGCTCACTGGGCCTGGGCCTGGTGCTCAGCACCTTCGGCACGATCCTGGTGACCGGGATGATCAGCCACGTCGCCGGCGCCGCCGCGATCGGCCGACGGCTCACGCTGGGCGAGGCGTGGGCGGCGACCCGGGGCAAGCGCTGGCGGCTGATCGGCCTCGCGCTGCTACTCGGCGTCTCCTTCGGGGTGCTGCTCAGCCTCTACGGGCTGCTGTGGGTGCTGGTGGTGGTCGCGGCCGGAGACAACGCCGCGCCGGTCGTCGCGTGGGGGCTGCTCAGCGTCCCGGCCTTCGTCGCCCTGGCCGTGTGGTTCTGGGTGCGGGTCTACTACCTGCCGGTGCCGGCGCTGATGCTCGAGCCGGTGGGCATCTTCGGCGCCATCCGCCGCGGCTACGTGCTGACCCGCAAGCAGTTCTGGCGCACCTTCGGGATCGCCCTGCTCACCATCGTGGTGGTCTCCATCGCCGCCCAGATCGTCGGGTTCCCGATCGGGATCCTGGCCCAGATCATGATCGCGGTGGTCGGCGCGAAGTACGCCCTGCTGATCCTCGCGATCACCCAGGCGCTGACCCAGGTGGTGGCGGCGGCGTTCGTCACTCCCTTCTCCGCCTCCGTCACCTCGCTGCAGTACCTCGACCAGCGGATGCGCAAGGAGGCCTACGACGTCGAGTTGATGCACCGGGCCGGAATCACCGCATCGTGAGCCCGCTGACGCTGCTCCTCCCCGACCCGCCCCTGGACCCGTCGGGCTCCGAGGCCCGGTCCGAGTTGCGCCGCGAGCTGCTCCGACCGGAGTACCACGACCGCAACCTCGTCCAGCAGATCCTCGACTGGGTCAACCGCAAGGTGAGCAGCGGGCTCGACCAGGCCTCGCATGCGCCGCAGCTCTCGACGCTGATGGCGATGGTCGTCTTCGTGGCGCTGGCCCTGGTGTTGGGCTGGCTGGTATCCCGCGCCCGCCGTACGACCCGCGACCGGAGCGAGAAACCCGCGGTGCTCACCGATGAGGTTGTCAGCGCCGACGAGCTGCGGGCCCGAGCCCGGGCGGCTCTGGAGGCCGGCCGGTTCGAGGAGGCGGTCGTCGACGGCTTCCGCGCGGTCGCGGTCCGTCAGGTCGAGCGCGGCCGGCTCGCCGACAACCCCGGTGCGACGGCGCACGAGGTGGCCGACACGCTTGCCGCGGAGTACCCCGATCGGGCGGACCGGGTCCGGGCCGGGGCGGCGCTCTTCGACGCCGTGCTGTACGGCGATCGGCCGGCCACCCGCGACCAGGCCGCGTCGGTGCTGGCCCTGGACGACGACCTGGTGGTCCGTCGGTGACCATGACCGCTCCCGCACCAGCGACGCCCTCCGGGGCGGCAGCTGGAGCCGTCCCCGGACCGCTCAAGCGACACCGCTCGACCCTCGCGATCCTGATCGGCCTGCTGGTCGCGGTCGCGGTGGCGGTATGGCTGGGCACCGGCACCCGGACCGTGACGCCGATGGATCCCGACAACCCCGGGCCCGACGGGGCCCGCGCGGTGGCGCAGGTCCTCGGCGACCAGGGTGTCGACGTACTCGCCGCCCGGGGTGCCGACGAGCTCGAGGCGCTCGACGTGGACGAGCAGACCACCGTGGTGGTCGTGCTCCCGGAGTACCTCGGCACCAGCACGCTCGAGCGGCTCCGGGCCCACACCGCCGACGCACATCGGCTGGTCGTCGTCGGCGCCGGGCCGGGCATCTCGGACACGTTCGGCGCTGCCGGCGGCGGCGCGGAGGCGACGCTGGGCGCCGGCCGCGATGCCGAGTGCGCCGACCCGCGCTTCGAAGGGCTGACGCTGGAGGTCGACCGATCCTTCGTCTACCCGCGCGGCACCTGCTTCCCGGGCAAGGCCGGCGCCGTAGTGGCCGAGCCCGACGAGCGGCTCACCCTGTTCGGAGCCGACCAGGCGCTGACCAACGACCAGGTGCTGCGCGCCGACAACGCCGCCGTCGCACTACGACTCCTGGGCCAGGACGACCGATTGGTCTGGTACGTCCCGTCGATCGACGACCTGGTCGGCGGCGACGGCGTCAGCCTCGCGTCGCTGCTGCCCCGCTGGGTCGAGCCCGGACTCGCGCTCGGGCTGGTCGCCCTCGTGGCTCTCGTCGTGTGGCGGGCGCGCCGGCTCGGCCCGTTGGCCACCGAGCCGCTCCCCGTCGTGGTCCGCGCGGTGGAGACGACGCGCAGCCTGGGCCGCCTCTACCGTCGTTCGGGTGACCGTGCCCACGCCGCGAGCTCTCTGCGCCGAGCCGCGCGGGCGCGGCTGGCCGAGCGACTGCGCCTCGGGGCCGGCGCACCGCCCGACGCGGTGGTCCGCGAGGTGGCCCGGCGCACCGGCCGGTCACAGGACGAGGTCGCCGCGCTGCTCGGCCTCACCGGCGGCGTACCGTCCTCGGACCGCGACTTGATCACGTTGGCCAACGAACTGGCCAAGCTCGACAGAGAGGTACGCCGTACATGAGTGACGCTGTGGACACCAGCGCGGACACCAGCGCGGCCCGCGACCGGCTGGCCGCGGTGCGCACCGAGGTCGGCAAGGCCGTGGTCGGCCAGGACGCCGCGGTGTCCGGCCTGCTGGTCGCACTGCTGTGCGGCGGGCACGTGCTGATGGAGGGCGTGCCCGGCACCGCGAAGACGCTGCTGGTGCGCACACTCGCCGGAGCACTCTCGGTGGACACCCGGCGGGTGCAGTTCACCCCCGACCTGATGCCCGCCGACATCACCGGCTCGATGGTGATCGACAGCCGGCAGGCGGGCGAGCTGACCTTCCGCGAGGGACCGGTCTTCACCAACCTGCTGCTCGCCGACGAGATCAACCGGACGCCACCCAAGACGCAGTCCGCGCTGCTGGAGGCGATGGAGGAGGGCCAGGTCTCCGTCGACGGTGTCTCCCGCAAGGTCCCCTCGCCGTTCCTGGTCGCGGCGACGCAGAACCCGATCGAGTACGAAGGCACCTATCCGCTCCCCGAGGCCCAGCTCGACCGGTTCCTGCTCAAGGTGGTGCTCCCGATCCCGGAGCGGACCGACGAGCTGGAGATCCTGCGCCGGCACGCGGCCGGCTTCGACCCCCGCGACGTACGCGCGGCCGGGGTCGCGGCGGTCGCCGGCCCGGCCGACATCGCCGCCGGCCAGGCGGCGGTGCGGACCGTGCAGGTGACCGACGAGGTGGTCGGCTACATCGTCGACATCGCTCGAGCCACGCGCGAGTCGCCCTCGCTGTCCCTCGGGGTCAGCCCCCGCGGCGCCACCGCGCTGCTGCGCTCGGCGCGCGCGTGGGCCTGGCTGATCGGTCGCGACTTCGTGACGCCCGACGACGTGAAGGCACTGGCGCACGCCACCCTCGTGCACCGGCTGGCGCTTCGGCCCGAGGCCGAGCTCGAGGGCGTCGACGTCGCCGAGGTGCTCGGCTCGGCCCTCGGCTCGGTGCCGGTCCCCCGGTAGGCCGCTGTGGTCATCACCGGTCGGGTCCCCCTGCTGCTCCTGCTGGGGCTGGTGCCGGTCGTGCTGCGGCCGCAGGGCAGCACGGTGCGACTCTGGCTGCTCGTGGTGGCCGTGCTGGTCGTGGCCGACCTGCTGCTCGCTCCGGCGGTGAAGGCGCTGGCGGTCAGTCGGCGCGCGATCGGCACGGTGCGGATGGGGTACGACACCGAATCGATGCTGTTTGTCGAGAACGCCGGTCGGCGGCGGTTGCGCGGGCTGGTCCGCGACGCGTGGCAGCCCACGGCCGGCGCAACGGCCAACCGGCACCGCATCGCGCTCTCCCCCGGCGACCGGGTGCTGCTCCGCACGCCGCTGCGGCCTCGGCGGCGCGGTGACCTCCGGGCCGTGGGGGTCACCGTCCGGCTCCGCGGACCACTCGGCCTGGCTGCCCGCCAGAAGACGCTCGACGTCCCGGGCGTCGTGCGCTCGCTGCCGCCGTTCGAGTCCCGCAAGCACCTGCCGAGCCGGCTGGCCCGGCTGCGCGAGCTCGACGGGCGAGCGGCGATCCGGGTGCGCGGCCAGGGCACGGAGTTCGACTCACTCCGCGAGTACGTCCGCGGCGACGACGTACGCTCGATCGACTGGCGCGCGAGCGCCCGCAACCGCACCGTCGTGGTCCGCACCTGGCAGCCCGAACGCGACCGGCGGGTGGTGCTGGTGCTCGACACGTCGCGCACCTCGGCGGGCCGGGTCGAGGACGTTCCGCGCCTCGACTCAGCGATGGACGCCGCACTGCTGCTTGCCGCACTGGCTGCCCGCGCCGGTGACCGGGTCGACTTCGTCGCCGGCGACCGCCGGGTCCGCGCGCGGCTGCGCTCGCGGGGTGCCCGTGATGTGGCGGCGCACCTGCAGGACACGATGGCCGACCTCGAGCCGGTGATCGCCGAGGCGGACTGGTCGGCACTGGCCGGCGCGGTGACCCAGTTCGGTCGGCAACGCGCGCTGGTCGTGCTGCTGACCCCTCTGGAGCCGGCCGCCGTCGAGGAGGGGCTGCTGCCGGTGCTGCCATCGCTGACCCGGCACCACCGCGTGGTCCTGGCCTCGGTCCGCGATCCGGAGCTGGAGCGGCTCGCGGACACCCGCGGCACCATCGACGAGGTCTACGACGCCGCCGCCGCCGAGCAGGCGATGATCCGCCGACGACACACCGCCGAGATGCTCCGTGCGCTCGGCCTGGACGTCGTCGACGCCGACGCCGAACGCCTTCCACCCGCCCTGGCCGACCACTACCTCTCCCTCAAGGCGCAGGGGCTGCTCTAGGCTGGTTGCCGGCGTCGTTCTGGATGAATCCCTACATATGTTGGGATTCCGACATATGTGCGCGACCCCCCAAGGCAATCCCTGACGTTCTCACGCAATGCAACGCCCCAGAACGTCAGGAATCCCAACATATGTTGGGATCCCTGCACCAGCAGAGCGGCTAGGCGACCGAGGAGACGCGAGCTCGACGCAGCCGTTGGACGAGGTCGACCACGGCATCGGGCAGTACGGCGAGCAAGAGCGCGACGAAGCCGCCGATGGCGAGCACGGCCGGGAGCGGATCGGGCATGCCGGACGGGGAGAGCGCGGTGAGCAGCACGCCCCACAGCAGCGCGAGGGTGCCCAGGGTGACGCCGACCAGTCCGACGATGTTGCGGACGCTGCGCACGGCCGGGGCGGCAGCGAGCCAGGGCCGCTCCACCCGGTCGCCGAGCCATTCGCGCACCTCGGCCTCCTCCTCGAGGCCGTCGCCCCGGCCGCGGAGCACGACTGTGCCGTCGGCGCAGCTGAGCGTGAGCCGCCACCACAGGCCGCCGGTGGCCGGGCCGATCCGAGCCCGGCGGACGTCCTCGGCGGCCACGGTCAGCACCTGGTCCCCGGTGTCGCCCTGCCAGACCTTGAGCATCCGCTTGCGCAGCTCGAAGGAGGCGTCGCGCTGGGTCACCGGCCCCAGGATTCGGTTCAGCCGCGCGCCCTGGGTGTCCTGGAAGACGTGGAGGGAGCGGTCGGTCACGATGGCCATCCGAGGGGCCAGACCTTGCCGGGCGGCGAACGACCCGATGGGCCGCTCCGGCCGCTCGACCAGATCGTGGTCGAGCCAGAGCGGCTCGTGTACGTCGATGTCGAGGCGCACCAAGGCCTCCCGGAGCTCGCCGTACGCCTTCGCGGGTCCGGCGCCCTCCCGGACGAGACCGAGCACCTCGGCCACGACCGACTCCAGCGGCAGCTCCCAGCCGTCCTCGGCCACCAGCCGGGTGCCCTCGGGCCAGCTCCACTCGGGCTTGAAGTGCAGGGAGTCCACGGCCGCCACGGCCACCGCCGCGGTGAGCAGCCGGCTGGTGAAGTTCTCGTGCCACTCGACGTACGCCGTCGTGTGGGCGGGCGTGAGACCGCGTTCGACCGCGGTGGCCTCGGCCAGCTCATGGCTGCGGCCGCTCTCCAGCAGGACCAGGACCGTGTCGAGGGTGACCGCGGGGTCGCCGGTGGTGCGGCGGGCGGCGTCGAGGACCTCGGTCACCAGCGCGCGCCAGCGCGGGAGCTCGACCTCGACCGGGTACTCCTCCCACGTGATCGCCTGCAACCGGGCGTGCCGCGGACCGAGGTCGCGGGCGACCGTGTCCTCGTGGCGCGCGACGAGGTCGGCCAAGACGTCGCAGGTCGGGCCGCCGGGGCGCGGACTGCCCAACCAGCCGGCCGCGTCGGCTCCTTCGACGAAGCGTCGCAGCCCGGTGAACGGCGCTACCTCACGCCGGCCGCGCGCGAACGCCGGCGCGAGCCACTCCTGCTGGAGCAGCTGCCAGGCGTCGGCGACCTGGTCCCGGGCCTCCTGCGCGGCGGCCCCCGAGCGCGAACTCGACCGTAGGGCCGCGACGGCGGCGCGCTCGCAGGCTCCGGCCCAGTTGCCGAGATCGGCTTCGAGAGCAGCGGCCCGGGAGCGGAGGGTCTCGGTGATCCTGAGCGTGGCCCACGACAGCCGAGGCCGGCGTCCGACCAGCTGGCGGCCGACGTCCCCGTGCGCGACCCGCAGCGCCCACCGGACCTCCCGTTCGTCCTCCACGGAGGCCTGGACGGCTGCGACGGTCAGCAGTTCGCGCAGCTCGTGCGCGTCGAGGCAGGCGAGCAGGGGCATCCCGAGCACGAGCTCGCCCTCACCCAGCTCCAGCTCGGGTCGCGGCACCAGGCGGACGACGTCGGGCCAGGCCATCCGCCCGTCCGGGTCGAGTACGCCGCGCAGGGCGGCACGCTCGGCCTTCGACAGATACCGGCCCGATCTCGGCGTACGCCGAGGCCAGAACCGGGTCGCGTTGTAGCCGGCGGCCGCCAGCAGGACCGACCAGATGACGACGTAGACCGGGCGGACGGTGACCGCGACGAGCAGCAGGGCGAGGCTCGCCACGACCAGACCCAGCATCGAGCACAGCGAGGCAGCCCACGCCCCATTGAGAGCGCGGGCGGTCTTGATCAGCCGGGTCCGTGCCTCGTCCAGCGAGTCGGACACGTCGACCGTGGCCGCCATGGTCACCACGCCATGATCCGGGGTTTCGGCCGCCCGTGTGGGCGGTTTGATCGAATCCGAGGAGGGTCGGTGCGGGCCGTCAGGAAGGTGTCAGGGGGTGGCTGTCGGTCCGCTCGCCGGTGCCGAGGGTGCCGAGACCGGGGGTACGGACGCCAGTGGCGGCTCGCGGAACGCCTGGACACCGGCCCGGTCCGGGCTGATCCGGCTCACGCAGGTGCCGTACGGCTGGGTGCGCTGCGGCAACGGGAAGACGTTGTAGAGCGGGGTGGTGCCGTTGAACCACGGGCAGGTGACCTCGCGTTCCCGGCCCCGACCCAAGCTCGACTGGGGCGCGACCGAGACCGGGCGGCCGGCCTGGTCGTAGAGCTGCACGCCCTGGAGCGGCTGGCCCGCGGCGTCGTAGGCGTAGATGTTGCGGACCACCTCGCGGCCGTGCTGGAGCCGGGCGGGCCGGTCGTCTCCGTGGACCGTCACCGCTCGGGGCGAGGAGCCGTAGACATCGTGCTGACTCCCGTCGCCGGTGAAGGTGAACGGCGCCAGCACGGCGAACACGTTGAGCGCGAGCAGGACCAGGCGGGCGGCGGTGGTCCGGTCGGGACCCGAGCCCGGCCAGAGCTTCCCCTGGCCGATCAGCACGCTGACCACGACCGCCCCCAGGAGGAGAGCCGGTCCGAGCAGCGGCACGCCCAGGGTGGGCCACAGCGTGACGTACTCCCAATCCCCGGCCAGCTGGTCGAGCAGGGTGACCGCGATCCAGGCCCGCAGCACCCACCACGCGGGGCGGACCGCCTCGACGAGCGACCAGGCCCGCTGGGTGGCGGCGTTGTGTACGGTCCACGAGAGCCACTCGGCGCGGCACCGGTCCAACACCTGGTCGGGCCGCAGGGTCCGCCCGCGACCCCGCCCTCGCCCTCGCCCGGGCGACGGGTCCGTGAGCCCGGCGGCTGCGCGCAGCTCGGCGGCGTAGGTGACCGGATCGGGCAGCCGATCGCCCGCGGCGACCTGCTCGGAGAGGTCGGCTTCCAGCCCCTCGAGCAGCTCCTCGCGCTGGTCCTCGGGGAGGTCGTCGAGCTGGCCGCGCACTTGCGCGACGAAGGCGGCGACCTCGGGGTGGACGGGGGTAGCGGTCTGCGGCGGGTTCACGAGCGGGCTCCCTCGGGCTGGGTGGCGGCACGGGTGTCGGACAGGAGCGCGGTCACGGTGTCCGCGAACCCCTCCCAGTCCTTGGTCTGGGTGGCGAGCTGGGCGCGGCCCGCCGGGGTGATGCCGTAGTACTTGCGGTGCGGTCCCTCGTCGGAGGGCACGACGTACGACGTGAGGGCGCCCCCGGCGTAGAGGCGGCGCAGGGGGCCGTACACGGAGGCATCACCCACCTCGGTCAGGCCGCCGGTCCGCAGCCGGCGGAGCACGTCGTACCCGTAGCCGTCCTCGTCCTCGACCACGGCCAGCACCGCGACGTCGAGGACCCCCTTGAGCAGCTGCGTGGTATCCATGCAGTGCACACTACTTCGGATTGCGCAGTAGTACGACGTGGAGAACACCGGCGTGTCGCGGTCCGGTCCAGGCCCGGTTCGGACGGCGATCAGGCGGAGGTGGCGACCCGGTCCTCGAGGTAGCGGCTGTCCAGGTCACCGGTCGCGCCGCGGTGGTAGGCCTGCCGACCGAGCACGAAGACGTAGGCGAAGAACGCCGCCTCCGCGGTGATCCCGATGCCCACCCGGGCCCAGGTAGGGAGGCCGGAGGGCGTCACGAACGCCTCGATCACCCCGCTGACCAGCAGGACGGCGACCAGCCCCAGCGCGATCGTGCCCGCCGTCCGGCCCTCACGCGCGATGGAGTGGGTGCGGGTGAGTTCGCCTGGTTCGATCCACGACCAGAACAGCCGCAACCCGACCCCGCCGGCGACGAACACCGCGGTCAGCTCGAGCAGGCCGTGCGGGAGGATCAGCCCCCAGAACTCCTGGCCGTGGCCGTGGCGATGCATGATCGAGCCGATCACCGCGAGGTTCGCGACGTTCTGGTAGAGCAGGTAGACGACCGGCAGCCCGAGGATCCCGAAGGCGATGCACAGCGCCGCGACCCAGGCATTGTTGATCCAGACCTGCAGCGCGAAATGACTCGCGGCGTACGTCGAGTAGTAGTCCTCGAAGTCGTGGTTGACCAGCTGGTCGACCTCGCTCGGGCTGAGCAGGCTCTGCTCGACGTTGGGGTGGTCGAGCAGCCACAGCATCATCACCGCGATCACCACGACGTTCGCGACCAGGCAGCCGAGCCACCAGAACCGCAGCCGGTAGAGCGCCGCCGGGAACCGTTCGGTGAAGAAGCGGGTGAAGCCGCGCCAGGTGCTGACCCGGGTGCCGACCGCCTTGTTGCGGGCCTTGGCGAGCAGGTTCGACAGATGGGCCACCAGCGACGGGTCCGGCGCGGAAGTGCGGACCACGGAGAGGTGCGTCGCGACCTGCTGGTAGAGGTCGACCAGCTCGTCGCTCTCGGCGCCGTCGAGCCGGCCACGGTGGATCAGCTGCTCGAGCCGCTGCCACTCGTGCGCATGCGCGAGGACGTACGCGTCGAGATCCACGACCCCACCCTATTGTCGCGGGGGTGGAGGAGACGGAGCTTCCCGACGGACGCCGCGTGCAGCTCTGGACCGGCGGTGCCTCCAGCGGACCCACCGTGCTGGTCTGCCACGGCACGCCGGACACCCGGTGGGTGGCCCGCACCGGCCGGGATGCCGCGGCGGAGCTCGGGGTGCGGCTGCTCTGCGCGAACCGGCCCGGCTACGGCACCTCCACCCCGGCCGCCTCCACGATGGCCTCGGTGGCCGACGACACCGCGGCGCTGCTGGACGCTGCGGACCTCGACCGGGTCGTCGTGCTCGGGATGTCGGTCGGCGGGGCGTACGCCGCCTTCGCCGCCCGGCACCCGGACCGGGTCGCGGCGCTGGCGGTGGTCGCGGCACCCCTCGAGGCACGCACCACGATGGGTGGCCCCGACGCCGAGGCCGAGCGAGATCGCGGCCTCGGTGCGCGAAGCGCTGGCCAGTCACGACGGCTACCTCCGCGACGCCGCCCTACTGCTAGGGGACTGGGGCTTCTCACTCACCGGCATCCGCGCGCCCACCCAGCTCTGGTACGGCGTCCACGACGACCGCAACCCGCCCAGCACGGGTCAATGGTGGGCCGAACGGATCACCAGTGCCCAACTCCACCTGACACCCACCACCCACCTCGCGACCCTGCTCGCCAACTGGCACGCCATCCTCCGGTGGTCGGGCGAGACAGCGCGCAGCGCTGACGAGCCCGTTCCCACCCACCCGTGATGACGGAGTGAGGGTGACGCGCGGGTGTGGCCCTGCGGGTCGGTGCCTCGAACGCAGGCCCAGCCCCACCCCACCTAGACTCGCCCCGATGGCCACTCACGAGTTCGCGACCCTCACGACCGATGACCTGGTCACCGGCGAGGCGGTCGCGCTCGACCTGCCGCCCGCCAGCCTCGGTTCGCGGATCGTGTCCGGGCTGATCGACGTGACCATCACCCTGATCCTGTTCGTCGCGGCGATCTTCGTCTTCGTGGTGGCCGCACTGCAGGCCGATGGCGCGCTGATCTGGGCGGCGTTCATCGCGACGATGATCACGGTCTTCGTGCTCTATCCGGCCACGGTCGAGACGCTGTCGCACGGCAAGTCGGTGGGCAAGCTGGTCTGCGGCCTGCGTTGCGTGCGTGACGACGCTGGGCCGACCACCTTCCAGCACGGCTTCGTGCGGGCGCTGGTCGGGTTCGTCGAGATCTACGTCTTCACCGGGGTGCCGGCGTTCTTCTCCGCGCTGATCAGCTCGCGCGGCAAGCGGCTCGGTGACTACGCCGCGGGCACTTACGTCGTCCGAGACCGGGTGAAGTTGCGGCTCTCGCCACCGACGCTGATGCCACCGACGCTGGCGACGTGGGCGCGTGGCGCCGACATGGCCTCGCTCCCGACCGGGCTGGCGTTGGCGGTGCGGCAGTTCCTGGGTCGGCTGCCGACCCTCGACCCGAACTCGCGGATCACCATCGGCACCCGGTTGGCCGACCAGGTCAGCCAGTACGTCGCTCCACCGCCACCCCCCGGCACACCGCCCGAGACCTACCTGGCGGCCGTCATCGCGTCGCGCCGCGAGCGCGACCAGGCCCGGCTACACCGCGAGGCGGCATTGCGCCGGCGGCTGGTCCGGAGCTAGCCCCGAGTTTCGTCGGTCGGCCGACAAAACTCGACCTTGGACGACGAGACTTCGTCGTCCAAGCAAGAGTTTCATCGGCCAGCCGACGAAACTGGCGCGACCAGCTCGGCCGTCGCTGTCACCGGACGAGGGTATGCGGCAGAGTTCCCGCCATGACCGATCTCGCCGCGCTCTGGGACTTCGACGACCCCGCCGGCTCGGAAGCCCGACTCCGGGCGGCCGCCGATCTCGCCGAGGGCGCCGACCGGCTGGTGCTGTTGACCCAGGTGGCGCGGGCGCTGGGGCTGCAGGAGCGGTACGACGAGGGGCACGCCGTCCTCGACGATCTGTCCGTCGACAACGTCGAGGTGGCGGTCCGGACCGAGCTGGAGCGTGGTCGGCTGCTGCGTTCTGCAGGTGAGCCGGAGCAGGCACGGCCCCACTTCGAGGCGGCGGCCGGCGGTGCGGGCGAGGCGGGGTTGGAGGCGTTGCACGTCGACGCCCTGCACATGGTGGCGCTGGTCGCGCCGACGGAGGACCAGCTGCGGCTCACCGAGGAGGCGCTCGCGGTGGCGCGGGCGGCGAGCGACCCAGTCGCTCGCGACTGGGACGCCAGCCTGCTCAACAACCTGGGCATGACCTACGCCGACGCCGGTGACTGGGAGTCGGCCCTGGCGCGCTTCGAGGAGGCGCTCGCCGCGCGCGAGCGGATCGGCGACGACGCGCGCACCCGGGTGGCGAAATGGATGGTCGGCTGGGCATTGCGAGGCCTCGGTCGCCGCGAAGACGCACTGGCGGTGCAGACCGCCCTCAAGGCCGAGCTCGAGGCGGCCGGCACCGAGGACCCGTACGTCGACGAGGAGCTCGCCCTGCTCGAGGGATGACGCACATCCACCCTCGGCGTACCGTCTGGGCATGCCCCAGGTGGCCGCGGTCTTCATACTCTGCGCGGCCTTGTGCGTGGTCCTGGGAGGTTTCGCGTACCTGCTCGGCGCCATGCTCGGCAAGCGCGGCGAGCCGTTCCGCGACTGGGTCGCCGGGCAGACCCGCTACCGCAAGTCAGGTCAGCAGCCCGCCGCCCGGCCGATCGAGCTGATCACCGCCGACCTCCGCCGGCTCGGGAGCCGCTTTCACGCCCTCGATCCGCACGTGTCGCACACGAAGGTCGAGGCGGTCCGCTCCGGCTACGACCGAGCCCTGGCCGAGTGCTGCGCGGCCCTCGGGATCACCCACCTGCTGGGCGTGCTTCCGGAAGGCCCCGAACTCGACGCCGAACGCACTCGCGTGGAGCGCCAACTCACCGCCTCCGGAGTCAGATTCCGCCCAGCCGCCTGAGGCAGCCATCCGTCACATCCGCCCCCAGGTGCGATAGTCACGCCGTACGCACGTAGGCGAAGTCGCTGATCTCACGGCCCGCCTCGATCCCCTTGCGTTCGAACCGGGTGACCGGGCGCTCCGACCAGCGCGGCACGGGACCGCCGTCGAGGGCCGGCTCAGCGTCGAGGACCGCGCGCATCTGGTCGGCGTAGTCGGCCCAGTCGGTGGCCAACCTCCAGGTGGCGCCGGGCGCGAGCCGGGAGGCCGCCAGGCTCGCGAAGGCGGGATCCACGAGGCGTCGCTTACGGTGCCGGGTCTTGGGCCACGGGTCGGGAAAGAAGGTCCACAGCTCGGCCAGTCCACCGGGCTCGACGAGGTGCTCCAGCGACCAGACGGCGTCGACGCTCATCAGCCGCACGTTGTCGGCGCCCGCCTCGGCCACCCGCCAGAGCGTGTCGGCGACCCCGGGCCGCCACACCTCGAGCGCGAGCACGTCGTACGACGGCCGCGCGGCGGCGAGCACCGCGGTCGCCTCGCCCACTCCGGACCCGATCTCGACGATCAGCGGTGCCGTCCGCCCGAACCACCGCGGGAGCGAGAACGCCGGATCGTCCACCGCCTCGTCGGGGATCACCCACCCGTCGTGGTGCGCCTCCCACGCCGCGGCTTGGCTCGGCGTGAACCGGTTGCCCCGCCGTGAGTAGCTGAGCACCTCGCGCATCCGTCGGCCGTCCGCCGTCAGCTTGTGGTGCGGGCGGGCGGGGGGAACGCGCTCGACCATGTCCGCCATTGTCGCCCCTCCCGCTCGTACAACATTCAATGAGAGGCCTCTCATCGCGCACTCACCGTGACCTCACAGTCAGGGAGCACCGTACGTGGCGTCGGGGAACTCACCGGCATCCACCGAAGGAGGAACACCATGGCTCGCTCTCACCTGCTCAAGGCTCTCCAGCCGGCCCGCGTCTCCGGTCGTCGTGGCCGCGGTCGCGGTCGCGGAGGCCGCTCGAACACCGGCACCCACACCGGCACCGGCACGGGCACCGGCACCCGCACCCACACCCGCGGCTGACGGAGCCGACACGAACCGGACGACGGCTGTGACCGATGCCGAGGGGGCGGGCCCACGGGCCCGCCCCCGCCGCGTGCTGACCCGGGCGGCCGCGCTGCTGAGACCCGAGCGGGACGTCGCGCCCCTGGTGGGCGAGGCGCCCCCGATGACGATCGCCCAGGTCGCACGGCGGTTCTGGCCCGACGTACGTCCCCTGCGCTGGTGGCTGCTGCTCCTGGTCGTGCTGCTGGCCGCCGCGCCGCTGATCGCGGTGCTCGAGGTGCTGCTCTTCCAGAAGCTCGTCGACGACGTCCTGGTGCCGGCGACGTTGGGCCCGCTGCTCTGGATCGCCGCCCTGTACGTCGGGCTCAACCTCCTCAGCGCGGTGCTGTCGGGCACTGACGACTACCTGTCCACCTGGATCTCGCAGCGGTTCCTGGTCGGCCTGCGCACCCAGGTGTTCGGCCACGTCCTAGCCCACCCCAGCCACGTCCATGACCGCAACCGGCTCGGCGACACCATGTCGCGGCTGACCTCCGACACGGCCGCGGTCGAGTCGTTCATGATCGGGCAGTTCGCGAACGGTACGGGCGCCGTACTGCGGCTGGTGATCTACGCCGGCGCGCTGTTCTGGCTGCAGTGGCAGCTGGCGCTGGTCGCGCTGATCGCCGCTCCCCTGCTCTGGTGGGTGGCGACTCACTTCTCGCGGCTGGTCAAGGCCGTCTCCCGCGAACGGCGCCGCCGGGCCGGCTCGCTCAGCGCCGTGACCGAGGAGCGGCTCGCGAACGCGGCGCTGGTGCAGACCTACAACCGCGAGGCCGAGGCGGTCGCCGACTACCACCGCCAGAACCTCGCCATCGCCTCCGCCGAGCTGGTCGGTGCCCGGATCCGGGCGGTGTTCCTGCCGCTGGCCGACCTGGCCGAGCTGGTCGGGACCCTCGCCGTGATCGCGCTGGGCACCTGGGCGCTGGCCACCGACCGGCTGACCCTGGGTGGGTTGATGGCGTTCCTGGCCCTGCTGGTGCAGTGCTACTCGCCGCTGCGCTCGCTGGGGAACCTGCTCCCGGCGCTCTACTCCGCCACTGCCGGCGTGGAACGGATGGTCGAACTCCTCGACGAGCCGTTGCCCGAGGACGCTCCCGGCGCGCGGGACATCGTCAACGTGCGCGGCGAGGTCGAACTCTCCCGGGTGCGGGTCCGCTATCCGGGAGCCGGCCGCGACGCGCTCCACGGCGCGTCGTTCCGGGTCGCACCGGGCGAGCTGGTGGCGCTGGTCGGGCCGAGCGGCGCCGGCAAGTCCACGGTCGCCCGGTTGCTCACCCGGCACGTCGAGGCACTCGACGGAGTGGTCCGGATCGACGGTCAGGACCTGAGAGATCTCACCGCACGCTCGGTCCGCGACGCCATCACCCTGGTGCCGCAGGAGACCGCGCTCATGGACGCCAGCATCGCCGACAACATCGGCTTCGGACGGCCCGGCGCGAGCCGCGAAGAGGTCGAGGAGGCGGGTCGCCGGGCGGACGCCGACAGCTTCGTCCGACTGCTCCCCCAGGGCTACGACACACGGGTCGGCCAGCGCGGCCGCTCGCTCTCCGGCGGCCAGCGTCAGCGGGTCGCGGTCGCGCGGGCGCTGCTCCGCGACGCCCCGGTGCTCTTCCTCGACGAGCCGACCACCGGCCTGGACGCCGCCACCTCGCGCCGGCTGCTGGAGGCCGTGGCGCGGCACCGCGCCGGCCGCACCGTCATCGTGGCGACCCACGACCCGGTCGCACTGGAGTACGTCGACCGGGTGATCTCCCTCGAAGGCGCTGACATCGACACCGCGCCGATGCAGGTCGGAGCGGCCCGATGATGCCCATGGTGACGCGCGTGGTCACGGAGCCGGCGGCCGTACCCATCGGCACCGAGGTCTTCCCGGGCTACCGGGTCGAGGCGCTGTTGGCCCGCGGTGGTCGCGTGGACACCTACGACGTGACCGATCTCGACCGCGACTGCCGGGCGGTGGTGAAGGTGCTGCGCGCCGACCGACTCGACGAGCCGCACGTGCGCGATGCGGTGCTGACCGAGGGGCGGCTGCTGACCACCCTGGCCCACCCCCACCTGGTGCGCGGCTACGCCGTGCTGACCGGACCGACTCCGGCCCTGGTCATGGAGACGCTCCCGGGCGCGACGCTCGCGGCGCTGCTCGACGACGGGCCGCTCGGCGTCGCCGACACCGCGCTCCTGGGTCGCCAACTGGTCTCCGTGCTCGGCTACCTGCATCGGCACGGGTGGGTCCACCTCGACGTGAAGCCCGAGAACGTGGTCGTCCAGGAAGGACGCGCGGTGCTCATCGACCTCGGCGTGGCCACCCGGCCGGGGCCGCTCGAGCGGAGCGTGGGGACCGACGGCTACGCCGCGCCCGAACAGCACGCCGGCGGCATCGTCTCCGCCGCCAGCGACGTGTGGGGCCTCGGCGCCACCCTGGCCGAGTGCGGCCGCGGCCGGGCACGCGCCACGCTCAGCCCGCTGCTGGCGGGCTGCCTCGACCCCGACCCTGCGCAACGGCCGACGCTGGACGCCTTGCGATGCGAGTTCGAGGCGATGCTGGAAGAGCCCGAGCCGACCTGGCAGGCCCGGCTCAGGAGGTGGAGGCAGCAGCCAGCGCGAAGATGATGCCGGCCAGGAGCGCGAGCAGCCCCAACCCGATGAGCACCGTGCCGACGATCCCGCAGATCCGTCCGGCGTTGGCCGTGCTGCGCCCGCCGAGCTGACCGCCGCTGGCGTCGATCTCGGCCACGACCCGGTTGCCCATCACCCAGGCGAACGGCGAGATCACCTGGCAGAGCACCAGCCCGAGGATCCCGAGGATGAGCACGGTGACCGCCTGCGGGTGGTCCTGCGGTGCGAAGCCGTAGGGCGCGCCGTACTGGTTCGGCGGGTAGTTGCCGTACGGCGGCTGCCCGGGTGGCTGCGGAGGTGGTGGCGGCGGCTGCTGCGTCACGGCGGACATCTTGCCATCGCCTCGCACCCGGGCAACGTTGAACGGCTTAGTCTGCGACCCATGATCGACCGCGAACGGCTGGCCACGCTCCGCGCCGAGGAGGAGACCCGCTTCGTCGAACTGCATCCGCGCTCGGCGGCGCTGGCGCAGGAGCAGCGGGCCACGCTGCTGGCGGGCGTACCGATGCCCTGGATGACGCGCTGGCCGGGCTCGTTCCCGGTGTCGGTCGCTTCGGCGCAGGGCGGGCGCCTGGTCGACGTCGACGGCCTGGAGTACGTCGACCTGTGTCTCGGCGACACCGGTGCGATGACCGGGCACGCGGTCCCTGCCGTGACCGAGGCGGTGGCGGCACGGTTCGCGGCGGGCGCCACCGCGATGCTGCCCTCGCCCGACGCCGCCTGGGTCGGCGCGGAGCTGGGGCGGCGGTTCGGACTGCCGTTCTGGCAGCTCGCGATCTCGGCGACCGACGCCAACCGGTTCGTGCTCCGGTTCGCGCGCCACCTCACCGGGCGGCCGCGGGTCGCGGTGATGGATTGGTGCTACCACGGCACTGTCGACGAGGCCCTGGCCGTGCTCTCGCCCACCGGCGAGGTCGAGCCCCGGCCCGGCGCGCTCGGACCGCAGGTCGACGTGGCGGAGACCACCGCGGTGGTGCCCTTCAACGACCTGGCGGCCCTGGACGCCCGGCTGGCCCGCGGCGACGTCGCCTGCCTGCTCATGGAGCCGGCCCTCACCAACATCGGGATCGTGCTGCCCGACGACGGTTACTCCGCCGCCGTCCGGGAGATCACGCGTCGCCACGACGTGCTCCTGGTGATCGACGAGACGCACACGATGTGCGCCGGCCCCGGTGGCGCTACGGCGGCGTGGGGGCTCGACCCGGACCTGGTGGTCGTCGGCAAGGCGATCGGCGGCGGCATCCCGTGTGCGGCGTACGGCATGTCGGCTGCGGTGGCCGAACGCCTCTCCGGACCGATGCTCGGCCACGACATCGACGTGGCGGGTGTGGGCGGCACACTGACTGGCAGCGCCCTCGCACTCGCGGCGATCCGCGCGACCCTGTCGACCGCTCTCCGTGAGGAGGACTTCGCGGTCGCGGTGCCGCTCGCGGAGCGGTTCACCGAGGGCGTCGCGTCGGCGATCGCGGCCCACGACCTGCCGTGGCACGTGCAGCGGCTCGGCTGCCGGGCGGAGTACTGGTTCTGCCCTCCCCCACGCGACGGGGCTGCTGCGGCAGCCGCGGTCGACGAGGAGCTCGAGGGCTTCCTGCACCTGTGGTGTTTCAACCGCCGCATCCTGCTGACGCCGTTCCACAACATGGCGCTGTTCTGCCCGGCCCACTCCGGAGCGGACGTCGATCGCCACACCGAGGTGTTCGCCGCCGCGCTCGACGCGCTGCTCGGTCCCCGGTCTTGAGCGCTCGCGGATCCGGGTAGTCCGACGCAAGCGACCAGGTATGGCGAGAGCCCCCGTCAGCCAGTGGCTGACGGGGGCTCTCGGTGACTCTCGCTGACCCCGTGGGTCGAGCTCAGATCACTTGGTGATCTTGGTGACGCGGCCCGCGCCGACGGTCCGACCGCCCTCGCGGATCGCGAAGCGCAGCCCCTCGTCCATGGCGATCGGCTGGATCAGCTCGACCGACATCTCGGTGTTGTCGCCGGGCATGACCATCTCGGTGCCCTCGGGCAGCGTGACGACGCCGGTGACGTCCGTGGTGCGGAAGTAGAACTGCGGACGGTAGTTGTTGAAGAACGGCGTGTGCCGGCCGCCCTCCTCCTTCGAGAGGATGTAGACGTTCGCCTCGAAGTTGGTGTGCGGGGTGGTGGTGCCCGGCTTGATCACGACCATGCCGCGCTCGACGTCCTCGCGCTTGGTGCCACGGAGGAGCAGACCGACGTTCTCGCCCGCCTGGCCCTCGTCGAGCAGCTTGCGGAACATCTCGACACCGGTGACGGTGGTCTTCTGCGAGCCCTCGCGGATGCCGACGATCTCGACCTCCTCGTTGACCTTCACGATGCCCCGCTCGATGCGGCCGGTGATGACCGTGCCACGACCGGTGATGGTGAAGACGTCCTCGACGGGCATGAGGAACGGCTTGTCCGTCTCACGCTCGGGGGTCGGGATGGCCTCGTCCACGGCGTCCATCAGCTCCAGGACGCTGGCGCCCCACTTCTCGTCGCCGTTGAGCGCCGGGAAGGCAGCCACGCGCACGACGGGGATGTCGTCGCCCGGGAACTCGTACTCGGAGAGGAGCTCGCGCACCTCCATCTCGACGAGCTCGATGAGCTCCTCGTCGTCGACCATGTCGCACTTGTTGAGCGCCACGACCAGGGCGGGCACGCCGACCTGGCGGGCGAGCAGCACGTGCTCACGGGTCTGCGGCATCGGGCCGTCGGTGGCGGCGACCACGAGGATCGCGCCGTCCATCTGGGCCGCGCCGGTGATCATGTTCTTGATGTAGTCCGCGTGACCCGGGCAGTCGACGTGCGCGTAGTGGCGCGCCTCGGTCTGGTACTCGACGTGCGCGATCGAGATGGTGATACCGCGCTGACGCTCCTCGGGAGCCTTGTCGATCTCGTCGAACGGGGTGAACGGGTTCAGGTCCGGGTACTTGTCGTGCAGGACCTTGGTGATGGCAGCGGTCAGCGTCGTCTTGCCGTGGTCGATGTGACCGATCGTGCCGATGTTGACGTGCGGCTTGGTCCGCTCGAACTTCGCCTTAGCCACTGTGGGCTCCTCCTGGGTGGTGTTTTCTACTGACTCGTACTTGCTGGGGTGATACCGAAGGCAGTACGTCGATTACTCGCCGCGAACCTTCTTGATGATCTCGTCGGCGATGTTCTTCGGAACCTCGGCGTACGAGTCGAACTCCATCGAGTACGACGCCTGACCAGAGGTCTTGGACCTCAGGTCGCCAACGTACCCGAACATCTCGGACAGCGGCACAAGGGCGTTGATGACCATGTCACCGTGACGCTCCTCCTGTGCCTGGATCTGGCCGCGCCGGCTGTTGAGGTCACCGATGACGGTGCCGAGGAACGACTCGGGGGTCGTCACCTCCACCGCGAACATCGGCTCGAGCAACACGGGCTGGGCCTGGCGGGCGGCCTCCTTGAAGGCCTGGTTGCCGGCGATCTTGAACGCGAGCTCGGAGGAGTCGACGTCGTGGTAGGCGCCGTCCTCGAGCGTGAACTTCACGTCGACCATGGGGTAGCCGGCGAGGACGCCGAACTCCATGGCCTCCTGGCCACCCTGGTCGACCGAGGGGATGTACTCCCGCGGCACCCGACCACCGGTGACGTTGTTGGCGAACTCGTAGCCCGCGCCGACTCCGGTCTCGGGGTCGATGTTGGGGCCGAGCGAGACGACGACCTTCGCGAACTGACCCGAACCACCGGTCTGCTTCTTGTGGGTGTAGCTGTGGTTGGTCACCTCGCGGCGCAGGGTCTCGCGGTAGGCCACCTGCGGCTTGCCGACGGTCGCCTCGACGCGGAACTCGCGCTTCATCCGGTCGACGAGGATCTCCAGGTGGAGCTCGCCCATGCCGGCGATGATCGTCTGGCCGGTCTCCTCGTCGGACTTGACCGTGAAGGTCGGGTCCTCGTCGGAGAGCCGCTGGATCGCGGTGCCGAGCTTCTCCTGGTCGCCCTTGGTCTTGGGCTCGATGGCCACCTCGATCACGGGCGCCGGGAAGGTCATCGATTCCAGCACGACCGGCTTCTGCAGGTCGCTCAGGGTGTGTCCGGTCTTGGTGTCCTTGAGGCCCATGACCGCCACGATCTGGCCGGCGCCGACCGACGCGATCTCCTCACGCTTGTTGGCGTGCATCTGGTAGACCTTGCCGATCCGCTCCTTGCGGCCGGTGACCGAGTTGAGCACGGTCGAGCCCGCCTCGAGCTTGCCCGAGTAGACCCGGACGTAGATCAGCTTGCCCAGGTGCGGGTCGGAGGCGATCTTGTAGGCCAGACCGGAGAACGGCTCGTCGTCGGCAGGCTTGCGGCTGACCGGCTCCTCCTCGTTGTTGACCGCGTGGCCGACGATCGCGTCGATGTCGAGCGGCGAGGGGAGGTACTTGACGACCGCGTCGAGCAGGGGCTGCACGCCCTTGTTCTTGAACGCCGTACCGCACAGCACCGGGTTGAGCTTGTCGGCCAGGGTGGCGCGGCGGATGCCGGCCTCAAGCTCCTCGACGGAAAGCTCCTCGCCCTCGAGGTACTTCTCCATGATCTCGTCGTCGGCCTCGGCCAGCGTCTCGAGCAGCTTCTCGCGGTACTCGTCCGCCTGAGCCTGGAGCTCGGCCGGGATCTCCTCGACGGTGTAGTCCTCACCGATGGTGGTCTCGCCGCGCCAGGTCAGGGCACGCATGCCGACCAGGTCGACGACCCCGAGGAAGTCGGATTCGGCACCGATCGGCAGCTGGAGCACCAGCGGGGTGGAGTTGAGCCGGTCGACCATCATCTGCACGCAGTGGAAGAAGTCCGCGCCGGTGCGGTCGAGCTTGTTGACGAAGCACATGCGGGGGACGGCGTACTTGTTGGCCTGCCGCCACACGGTCATCGTCTGGGGCTCGACGCCCGCGACCCCGTCGAAGACGGCAACGGCGCCGTCGAGGACGCGCAGCGAACGCTCCACCTCGGCGGTGAAGTCGACGTGCCCGGGGGTGTCGATGATGTTGATCTGGTGGTTCTTCCACCAGCAGGTGGTCGCGGCGGAGGTGATGGTGATGCCGCGCTCCTGCTCCTGCTCCATCCAGTCCATCGTGGCCGCGCCCTCGTGGACTTCACCGATCTTGTAGTTGATACCGGTGTAGAAGAGGATGCGCTCGGTGGTGGTGGTCTTGCCGGCATCGATGTGCGCCATGATGCCGATGTTGCGGACCTTGTTGAGGTCCGTGGTGATGTCGACAGCCACTGTCTTGTCTCAGTCCCTTTGGGTTACGTAGCTATAGCCCGGGTCCGTCCGGACCGGGCTCTGGGAGAACGTCGACGCGGTGGTCTTTGTTCCTCTCCGTCGCCCGGCCGGCGCGGTCACCAGCGGTAGTGGGCGAAGGCCTTGTTGGACTCGGCCATCTTGTGGGTGTCCTCGCGCTTCTTCACCGCGGCACCGAGGCCGTTGGAGGCGTCGAGGATCTCGTTCATCAGCCGCTCGGACATCGTCTTCTCGCGACGGTCCTGGGCGTAGCCGACTAGCCAGCGCAGCGCGAGCGTGGTGCCGCGGGTGCCCTTGACCTCGATCGGGACCTGGTAGGTCGCACCACCGACACGGCGGGACTTGACCTCGATGGCCGGCTTGACGTTGTCCATGGCCCGCTTCAGCGTGACCACGGGGTCGGTGCCGGTCTTGTCGCGGCAGCCCTCGAGGGCGGTGTAGACGATGCGCTGGGCGACCTGCTTCTTGCCGTCCTGCAGCACCTTCGAGACGAGCTGGGTGACCAGCTGCGACCCGTAGACGGGGTCGACGTCGAGCGGCCGCTTCGGGGCCGGGCCCTTGCGCGGCATCAGCTCTTCTCCTTCTTCGCGCCGTAGCGGCTGCGAGCCTGCTTGCGGTTCTTCACGCCCTGGGTGTCGAGCGTGCCGCGGATGATCTTGTAGCGGACACCGGGGAGGTCCTTCACCCGGCCGCCGCGGACGAGCACGATCGAGTGCTCCTGGAGGTTGTGGCCCACGCCCGGGATGTACGCCGTGACCTCGACGCCGCTGCTCAGGCGCACGCGGGCGACCTTGCGGAGGGCGGAGTTCGGCTTCTTGGGAGTGGTGGTGTAGACGCGCGTGCAGACGCCGCGTCGCTGGGGCGAACCCTTCAGGGCAGGCGTCTTGTTCTTCGACACCTTGTCCTGGCGGCCCTTGCGGACCAGCTGATTGATCGTGGGCACCTTGGGTGGTTCCCTTTCTGTGGTTTGCTCTCACGGCCCAGCGCCTTGCCGGGCACGGGTGAACTGCGATGTTGCGTGTGCCTGTCGATGCGTCCCACTGCGGACGAGAGAGTCGCCGCGGGGCACGGTCGAGGGGTCTGGATGGACCAGACACCGAGGATCGAGCCTACTAGCCGCCCTGGACAGGGTCAAAAAGGCGCTGAGGCCGGACCCGGACCCGGTTTCAGGCTGCCAGCGGCTCCGCCCGGCGGTGTGGCTCGGTGGCGGCCGCCCGGCGTTCCATCCGCTTGAAGACCAGCACCGCCAGCCCCGCGCCCACCAGCACCAGGACGCCACCGATGATGAGGGTCCAGCGGGCCCCCAGCTGCTCGCCGATCAGGCCGATCACCGGCGAGCCGAGCGGCGTACCGCCCATGACGACGGTCATGTAGAGCGCCATCACCCGACCCCGCAGCGCCGGGTCGGAGGAGATCTGCATGGTGGCGTTGGCCGAGTTGAGCAGGGTCATCGTGCAGAAGCCGATCACCGGAGCGAAGCAGGCGAAGGCGAGATAGGTCGGCAGCAGCCCGGCCACGATCTCGGCCACGCCGAATCCGACGGCGGCGAAGATCAGCAGCCGGAGCCGGATCGTGGGCCGCCGCGCCGCCATCAGTGCTCCGGAGAGCGAGCCGATCGCCAGGGCGGAGCCGAGGATGCCGAACTCCCCCGCGCCCTTGTCGAAGACCTGGGTGGCCATCAGCGCCGAAGTGATCTGGAAGTTCATGCCGAAGGTGCCGGCGAAGAACACCAGGACCAGGATCATCATCATCTTCGGCTGGGAGCGGACGTAGCGCAGCCCCTCGACCAGCATCCCGGGCTCGCGGCCCCGGGGCTCGGGCGTGTTCAACAGCCGCGGATCCATCCGACGCAGTTGCCAGATGATCGCGAAGTACGACAGGCCGTTGAGCAGGATCACCCAGCCCGCGGCCCGAGCGCCGTCGCCCATCAGCCCGATGAGCAGGCCGGCGAGCGCGGGACCCAGGAGCCGGGCGAGGTTGAACGCCGCGGCGTTGAGACCGACCGCGTTGGTCAGGTCGTCGGGGCCGACCATCTCCGACACGAACGACTGGCGGGTGGGCGCGTCGAAGGCGGAGGCGATGCCGAAGGTGAAGGCCAGCGTGTAGACCATCCACACCTCGGCGTGGCCGCTCACCGCGATCGCACCGAGCAGCAGCGCGGAGACCGCCATGCCGAGCTGGGTGAGCTGGAGCATCGTCCGCTTGGGGAAGCGGTCCGCCACCACGCCGGCGTACGGCGCGAGGAGCAGCACCGGCAGGAACTGCAGCCCGGTGGTGATGCCGAGCTCGGTGCCGCCGGTCCCGGGCAGGCTGAGCACGAGCCAGTCCTGGGCCACGCGCTGCATCCACGTGCCGGTGTTCGACACGACACTGCCGGCGAAGTACAGCCGGTAGTTGTGGTTGCGCAGGGCGCGGAAGGTGGGGCTCAAGAAGAAGTGCTCTCGTTTCAGTCTCGCTCGGACAGTCGGTGCAGGATCGGCGCGGCGGCGCGGAGCACCTCGCGCTCCTCCGCGGACAGCTCGCGCAGTTGGCGGGAGAGCCATTCGTCGCGCCGCTTGCGGTCGGCGGCCACTGTGGCCCGCCCCTGCTCGGTCAGGGCCACGACCACGACCCGACCGTCGGTCTCGTGAGGCCGACGCAGGACGTAGCCACCCTCCTCGAGGAAGTTGACCTTGCGGGTCATCGTCGGCGGCTGGACCCGCTCGATGCCGGCCAGCTCGCCCACCGTGAGTTCGCCGTACCGGAACAAGGCGCCCAGCACGGCCATCACCGGGATGCTCAGGTCGTTGGCGGGATCGCGCTCGTTGGCGAGCCTGCGACGCAACCGCATCACGGACACCCGCAGCTCCGACGCCAAGCCGGCGTCAGTGCGCGAGACCTTCTCCACGCTGGGCATACCGTTAGCTTAACTCATTACCCAGGCTAACTATTCCAATATCCCGACGACGATCTCGCCGAAACGGCTCGGGTTGATGTCCTCTTCGGTCATTCGTCGAGTGCCAGCACCGCGATCTGGTTGATGGCGTCGTGGAGTGCGCCGGGGTGGGCGAGTTCGAGTGCTTGGGCGTGGTCGAGTTCGTGGGTGCCGGTGTGGTCGACGAGTCGGTAGAGGCCGTGGGGTGTGCGCCACAGGTAGCGGCCAGGTCCGAGTTGGCGGCAGGTGTAGCCGAGGTGGGTCTTGGCTCGGTGATGTCGACGCCCGAGGGGGGCGGCGTTGTGATCTCCGGTCTGACCGGGTGGCCCGTTGGGTTTGTAGGGGTCGGGGTGGTCGAAGTCCACGCGCCGGCTGATCGTGGTGGCATGGGGGAAGACGTCGCCCACAGTTCGGAGGCGGGTGCGTTCGCGGACCTTCTGGGGGTGTTCGTAACCGTTGACCGCGCTCTGCTCGGCCAGATCGATCACCGGGGCCAGGCTGACCCGGGCGTGGCCCAGCAGACCGGTCAGCTCGTCGACCAACTGAGGCCCGAGACCCTCAACCCGCGCCACGGCGTCAGCACCCTCCAGTGCGGATTGGTGCAGGTGTACGTAGACGACGGCGTTGCGGGTGGTGGCGCCGTTGCCGCGAGGCTGTTCTTCGCCTGCGAGGAGAGCTTGGACGTCTTCGGGGTGAGCGAGCCAGCCGAGGGCGGCGGAGCGGAGTTCGTCGCGGGTGCAGTCGACCGGGAGGTCGGGGATCAGGTCGCGCCGTTGGTCGAGGGCGTCGGCGACGCGTTCGACCTGGGCGTCGAGCCAGACCGCATCGGCCGGCTCTACGGCGGCGATCAGGGTGCGAAGCCCGGTCTCCTCATCGGTCGGGGTGATCGCGACGTACCGCTGGCGGCGGCCCTCTTCCCGTTCCGCGCGGGCTTGGGCGGTGTCGGCCTCGATGACCTTCGCTTCGGTGATCGACAGGACCCGGCCGGGGCTTTCGTGGACCGCGGCCGTGGCGGCCCGGTCGACCAGCCCAGCCGCAGCGGGGGTGAGTTTGCGGGTCAGGGAGGCGACCTTCCGGGCCACCCACAGGTCGACCTGCCCGTCGCCGAGCGCGGCGTACAACGTGGGGAGGCGGTGGCGTAGGTCGAGGATGTCGGCGAGGAAGGCTCTGGTCGCGAGGGTGTGCTGGTTGCGGGCGATGGCGAGTTCACACAGCGCGAGGTCCTGGACCTTCGGGGTCCCGTCTCCGCCGAGCTGGATCAGCGTGACCCCACCCGGCACCGATCGTGTCGGCTGGTCGGGCTCGGTGGCGTGCAGGTCGGCCCAGTGCAACCCGACCTCGACCTCACGGGCCTCGAGGGCGCGGCGGTCGCGCACCACTTGTTCGGCGGCAGCCAGCGTCTGCGCGGCGTCGAACTCCTCGACGGGCGCGAACGGGCTGGACTGGGACATGACTCAATCCAAGCACCTGCCACCGACAGTCGATGGTGGCCGGAACCTGTTATGCACAAGGGTTTCCGGACCCACGTGCACGCGGGATCGACTGTCCGCGCAGCCCTCTCGGACTGGTCTCGGAGGTGGTCGCCCGGGTGCCTCCGCTGCGGTGGTTTCGACACCGTCGGCGCTGGGGCGCCTCCGGGCTCAACCACCGTCCGGCGGTTGAGCCGCGAGCGCAGCGAGCGTGTCGAAACCACCGGACGACCGCAGCCAGCCCGCCGGCGGCAACCCGATACCCAGCCTGCCTTTGACGCCGTCCGGGGCCGTCAACCCGCCTACGAGACCGCAGCGAAGGCACCCGAGCTTGACGGCTCCGGGCGGCGTCAGACACTCGGGAATCGGGTTGCCGCACCCAAC
>ERZ761607.787-NODE-787-length-46865-cov-52.194531_pt1 | contig 46865 bp, 40 predicted proteins | sample MGYA00511164_ERZ761607 | MGnify/ENA primary metagenome ERZ761607 (study PRJEB28899, sample SAMN02445080) | bioreactor sludge metagenome | biome: EBPR sludge | place: Australia: Brisbane, Thorneside Wastewater Treatment Plant | collected 2011-06-22 ...
AGCATGCCGGGGGTGATCTTGTCGCAGTTGGAGATGCACACCAGCGCGTCGGCGCAGTGCGCGTTGACCATGTACTCGACCGAATCGGCGATCAGGTCGCGGCTCGGCAGCGAATACAGCATGCCGCCGTGGCCCATGGCGATGCCGTCGTCGACCGCGATGGTGTTGAATTCCTTGGCCACGCCGCCGGCCGCCTCGATCTCGCGCGCCACCAGCTGGCCCATGTCCTTCAGGTGCACGTGGCCCGGCACGAACTGGGTGAACGAGTTGGCGATCGCGATGATCGGCTTGTTGAAGTCGCCGTCCTTCATGCCGGTGGCGCGCCACAGTGCGCGCGCCCCCGCCATGTTGCGGCCACGGGTGGTAGTCCAGGAACGATAGTCAGGCATGTTGGTCACTCAGGCAATCTATAATCAGCCAGCCATTTTACCCGCGCTTTGACCTCCCCGAATCCCACCTTCTGAATCCCGACCCCGACCCATGCTCGTCCATCCCCAATTCGACCCTGTCGCCCTGCAGCTTGGGCCGCTCGCCATCCACTGGTACGGCCTCATGTACCTCGTCGCCTTCGTCCAGGTGATCCTGCTCGGGCGCTGGTGCATCGCGCACCGGCCATGGACCGGCTGGGACGCCAAAATGCTCGACGACGTGCTGTTCTACGGCGTGCTCGGCGTCATCCTCGGCGGCCGGCTCGGCTACGTGCTCTTCTACAAGCCCGGCGACTATTTCGCCCACCCGCTCGACATCTTCAAGGTATGGGAAGGCGGCATGAGCTTTCATGGCGGCTTTCTCGGCGTCATCATCGCGATGGCGCTGTTCTCGCACCGCCACAAGCTGCGCTGGCTCGCCGTCACCGACTTCATCGCCCCGCTGGTCCCGCTCGGGCTCGCCGCCGGCCGGCTCGGCAACTTCATCAACGGCGAACTGTGGGGACGCGCCACCGACCTGCCCTGGGCCATGATCTTCCCGCAGGCGGGCGACGGCATCCCGCGCCACCCGTCCCAGCTCTACGAATTTGCCGGCGAAGGCCTGCTGCTGTTCGCCATCCTGTGGCTCTATTCGCGCAAGCCGCGTCCGGTCGGCGCCGTCTCCGGCGTGTTCCTGATCGGCTACGGCAGCCTGCGCTTCCTCGCCGAATTCGCCCGCGAGCCCGACAGCTTCCTCGGCCTGCTGGGGCTGGGGCTTTCCATGGGGCAATGGCTTTCCATGCCGATGATCGTCGCCGGCCTCATCATGCTGCGCTGGTCGCTGCGGCGCGCATGATCGTCCGCCTCTGGAAGGGATTCGGCTGGCTCGGCGTCGCCGCCGCCCTGGTGCTGTCGCTGACGCCGCCCGTGATCAACGAAGCCGGCCACACCGACAAGATCGTGCACCTGACCGGTTACGCCGTGCTGATGTTCTGGTGGGCGCAGATCGTCGTCCGCCGCCGCTGGCGGCTCGCCCTGGCCGTCGTGCTGTTCGGCGCCGCCATCGAGTTGCTGCAAGGCCTCACCCCGGATCGCGACCCCGATGTATTCGACGCGCTGGCCAACACCGGCGGCGTCCTGCTCGGCTGGTTCGCCGCCCGCCTGCTCCCCAACCTCCCGGACACCCTCGGAAAGCTCTTCCGGCCCCGCTAGAAACGAGGCTATAATCCGCCGCACTGGGGCGGTAGCTCAGCTGGGAGAGCGTCGCGTTCGCAATGCGAAGGTCGGGAGTTCGATCCTCCTCCGCTCCACCAACAGATAATCCAGAGAAGCCCATCAAAGGCCGCAAACCTCAAAATCAAAGGTTGCGGCCTTTTTTTACGTCCAATATCATCCCGCACTGCCCATTGCAATCCGGGGGTAACTGGGTGTAACGACGCAGCCAGCGAAGGGAGTTACGGTAATTCGGTTGCGGCACGAAATTACAGACCAAAGAACACCCTTCTGTCTTCAGACTTGTGTAAGTCGTGCTTGGCGATGTGCCTGTGCTTCGGTTCCACTACTTCAGATTTGAGCCTAAATGGAAGGTCATCTATGCAAATCTCTGCGACTACAGCGCTTAAATCTTTCTCATAACAGTCGCTTAGCACCTTGAGGTTTGTGGACGGGAAGCTGTCCTTGAATTCCTTGTTGTACTGCGGACAGAAGTACCTGATCAGTGATGCTTCATACAGAGTGGTTCGCTCTGCCTCACTAGTGTTGAAGAGCTTGTCCAAGCCGGACCTGATCCTGACGCCATCCTCGTCTTTACTCTTTGCGAAGGGATTAAAGATCGTAAAAAGCTGGTTTTTAGGCTGGATCGACAGAAGCAGCAGCGTGAGGCGATGGCCTTCCGGCACGCCGAGCAAGGAAATGCGCTGTAGCGTTTCGTGTTTAAGGAGGCGGTCCAGTGCATTCCTGGATCCGTCCTGGCCGTATGCTTGGCCGATGTATTTGACGCTAAAGTCGATCATCCCTGTTTTCGAACTTAGGTGCTGCGAAAGGTCATTTGCGTCTGGCCAGTACCTCCCGCCAGAAACATCTTCCAAGTAGTAATTACCTTCCTCGTTTTTTAACTCTAAGCCTTCAAGCAGCTTAGACGATATAGTGTGGCTAGCGCCTAGTACTTCAAATTCTATATGGAGTTCATCGTTATTCTGGTGCGCGCCCACCAGGGTTATGCGCGGCACGAATCCAATGAGGTAGATGTGGCATGACTCAATCACGGACATCAGAGGCGCGAGGGACTCCCTGTCGTATATCCCCTCCGCTGGAAGCGTGCAGAAGCTGGCTGCGTACATTCCTAGAGCATGCTCGACATCGAACATGGCATTCTCAAGGCGCTGTCTGGGCGAGGCAGGATTTTCAGGTTGATTGTTCATTGATTTCCAAAAGTTACGTTGATGGAGCTAGACACCCCGCCCTTAGGGCGCACCCCCAATGCGGATTTTGAAAATTCCGCGATGCCTAAGTCTTGCGCCCCTTGGACTTGTGTCAATAACTGTACCCAATTGACTACTGGTCAGATGCAAGCATATGAAACGAACCATACTCAAAGCTCTTCTGAGTCCAAGTCGAAGGGCAAATCCAATTTCCGAAACACTTCTCTACCATGTTGCCTTAGCAAGGTATTGATAAAGCTTTTCTCAATCGACCATGCAAAAGCGAGTTCTCCACGGAGTTTGGGAACATCGTCAATGTCAAGCCGAGCTTGCGAAAATCTATATAGTTCGGAGCGCAGCCGGCGTTTTTTGTCCCTTCCAAGTGAAACAGCGCCTTCTGGTGTCAATACCAGACCGACGAGAACACGTTTAAAAGCCTTTGAAGTCGAAACGGTTTTCGAAGAATTTATTACCAACTTTGGATATTCGAGACTTTCACACACAGCTTGAACTTGCTTAGAAATTTCAGACAACACTTCCTTCTTATTTGTCGAAAATGCTAAGTCATCCGCATATCTCGTATAGGCAACTCTATGGGTCCTGCATAGCTGAACAATTTTTTTATCGAACTTATATAGGAGTACATTTGATAAAAGTGGCGAGGTAGGAGCTCCAATTGAAAGGCACAAATCACCATTTACCTTGTTTCTCCAGCAAACCAATAGGCTAACCAAACGCGCATCATTGGCCGACATTTTTGCCACCTCGACGAGATACCTCCGGACATCAGAAACTGAGATCGAGGGAAAGAAATTCGAGAAATCCAATTTCAACAGAAATCTATTTTTCGCATGGACAGCAGCATGGTCCGCGATCGATCTGCCTTCACGATAAGCCATCGCGACCTTGTGCACAGGCAAGGTCGCGAGAACGTTAGCAATTAACCAACGTTGAATAACTTTTACTTCTGGCGAGGGTTGTGCAATTGTGCGGTATTGATTCGGCTGTCGCTTCGGGATTCGATAAACCTTGTATCTGTACTGCGCAGTTGAGATGACATCGCGCAATTCATCAGCAGAAAAAGGCAATTCCTTTAGCATTTTCTCGAGGAGGCTCATGCCACACCCCCATCCTTGATTACTAATTCATGTACATTTTTTCGAAATTGATCCTTTTGAATCTCCCCCCATATTAGAGCTTTGGCTTTTCCCCTGTTAAAAGCCCGGGCTCCTGTTTTTGATGTGTAGTCGACATACATCTTCCTAAATTTACCAGGCAAAAAATACTCGTTATTGCCATATGGCTTACGAATAATTAACCCGACTTTCTCAAGCACATACAGAATCTGATTCAATCGTGGAAAGCTCATCTGTTTTCCAAAATGAGCCATCAAAATTTGAAGTTCAGAGATCTGGATTACTGAGAAAAGATTGACCAGATCGAGAATTAGTAAGATTTGATGCTGAATATTTTCGCTCTTGAAGCCTTCACTGCTGTTTGGTCGCCCCCTTTTCAGATCCAGCGTATTAACGACGACAGGAATGTGTGGGCCAAATTGATCAGGCTTTACGTTAGGAATCACGCATACGCTATGCGGATACTTCTGCGTTTCTTTTATGCTGCGTATCGGCCCCAAACTTATAAATGATTTTTTTGGGTGATGGTTATCTGTAACGACGACAATTAGACGTTCTCCGAGTGAAGAAATTTGAGAAAACGCTCCAAGCTCCGCGATTGCACCTGGCGATTCAAGGAAGACCAGCACAGCGCTGGTTAAATACCCCAAGTCCATCTCGAATAAGAGAAGGTCAGAATACGTATCGAAATCGCTCCAATCGTCGTAGTTTTCAGGCAGCAGCAACAGCTCTTTGAGTTCCGGACGATGCTCTAATATCCACCGATGGAAAGCATCCCTTTGACTCTTTGGCTTTGATTGTCTTTTCTTTAGGGGAACAGGCCCACCGAATATTGCGATGAACTCTGGAAAAGAAACGACAGTCGCCTTATTGGGGTCGACTGTCTGGATGAAAGAATTTATCGTTTTTAGTGTCATAGGTAGGCTCAGCTACCTTAAATTACAGGCACGAAGACGGACACGCGCCCAAGGGAGCGACTCCGGAGCGGATTGGGCGCGTGGCCGTCTTCGTGCCGTCGATGTCGCTCAATCAATTGCTGTCTGGCGATACGCCCGACAATGGCATGTTAGAAAACTAACCACCACAATCGCGTAACTGAGTTAAAGGCATTATGTGATTGTTGGCCATGGATGGCAATGGATGCCGTTAGACAGACGCCGATCTGGCCAGCGCGGCTGTTCGTGTAACTCCAGCAGAATTATGGGGTACGCCTATCCACAGAAGGCTGGCAATTTCTGCATACGATAACCAGGATTGTGTGCAGCTATATAACTTGCAACGCCTCAGTCGGCGTAAGTGGCTGCCGATTCCGAAACGTTCACACCCGCCCGCAGCAACGCCTGGAATTCCTCTGCGGGCAACGGACGACTGAAAAGATAGCCTTGCCCCATGTGGCAGCCGGCTTTTTCCAGCGCCTGCTTCTGTTCTTCCGTCTCGATGCCTTCGGCGATCGTGTCTTTGTCGAGGGCGTGGGCCAGGGCGATGATGGAGCGGACGATCGCGCTGTCTTCCGATTCGTCGACCACACCGTCGACGAAGTTCTTGTCGATCTTGATCGTGTCGGCGGGAAGCCGTTTCAGATAGCTCAGCGACGAGTAGCCCGTTCCGAAGTCGTCGATGGCGATACGGACGCCGATGCGCTTGAGAGCACCGAGCACCTCGACGCTGGACTCGGCGTCGAGCATCGCGGCGCCTTCGGTGATTTCCAGCTCCAGGCGCGACGGCGGCAGGTGGCAGCCGCCGATGACGGAGGTGACCTTGCCCAGCAGGTCCGGATCCTGGAACTGGCGTGTGGAAAGATTAACCGCCATGCTCAGATCGAATCCCTGGTCGAGCCAGGCCTTGGCCTGCGCGCAGGCGGTTTTCAATACCCATTCGCCCAGCGGCAGGATGAGCCCGGACTCCTCGGCGACCGGGATGAACTGGGCGGGATGGTGTTCGACGCCGTCGGTGTCGCGCCAGCGCAGCAAGGCTTCGGCGCAGATGATGCGGCCCGATTCCAGGTCGACGATCGGCTGGTAGTGGAGCCTGAACTGCTGTTTGACCAGCGCGTCGCGCATTTTCGCTTCGAGCGTCAGCCGCTGCTGCAGCCGTTCGCCGAGGCCCGCCTCGAAGCAGGCAAAGCCGCTGCGGCCCAGGCGCTTCGCTTCGTACATGGCCGTGTCGGCGTGCTTGAGCAAAGTTTCGCGGTCGGTGCCATGGTCGGGGAAGAAGGCCAGGCCGATGCTGCAGGACATTTTCAATCGATGCTGGGCCACCTGGAACGGCGCTTCGAATACCACGATCAGGCGTTGCGCCGTCCGCGCGGCGGCGGCGGGTGGGCAGTCGGGCAGGATGATCAGGAACTCGTCGCCGCCCAGGCGCGCCAGCATGTCGTGATGGCGCAGCGTGGCGGCCGTCCGTTTGCCGACTTCGGCCAGGAGCTGGTCGCCGATGCCGTGTCCGAGCGTGTCGTTGATGTCCTTGAAGCGATCGAGATCGAAAAACATGATCGAGAAGGGGCGGCCGCTCGCCTTGGCGGCCCGGATCTGGTGTTCCAGAAGCTCTTCCGCGCCTGCGCGGTTGGTGAGCCCCGTCAGCGAATCGCGCCGGGCCTGGCTCAGGAGTTCGTCGCTGTGTTGCCGCTCGTGGATCCTGACCCAGTAGGAAATGGCGCCGAAGATGGCCACGAAGACCAGGAATATGCCGAGGACCGGGCTGTTGTGTTCCCACCATTTGTTCCAGATATGGCCGTAGGGAATCGACACATAGGCATACATGGGCAGGGTGGCGAGGTGGCTGTAGGCGCCCAGCCGTTGCTGCTCCGTGTACATCCAGGGCGAAAAGCCGGTGAAATAGCCGTTACGCAGGCCGGGCTGCGCGCGGATCGTCTGGATCAGCGGGCCGTTCAGGGGGCGGCCGTAGACTTTGTCGGGGCTGTCCACGGGCCAGCGCGCCTGCTGGAACCCGTCCTCGCGCAGGATGCCGACCAGGCTATTCGGCGGCAACGACATGTTGCGCAGGAAATGCATGCCCGTTCCCAGGGGGATGGCTGCCTGGATCATGAACAGGGCCTGCCCTTGTTCGTTCCGCATGGTGTAGCGGAACGGAAAGCGCCACTCACGGAGGACCTGGCCGTATTCGGGGCGACCGATCGTATACAGCCCGGGGTCGTCCAGCGCGGCCTGGAAGGGGGCCATGTAATCCGTCGTGTGCCGGTAGTCCGGCAGCGGGGCGCCAGGCGGCAAGGCCGTATTGATCAACATCCGCCCGCCCGTGTCGAGGACCGCCATGGCGGCGACCTGGGGATAGCGCTTCTGGAATTTTTCCAGGGCGGCGCGGGCCGCCTCGGGATGGTTGACGACATCGATCTGCTGCAGCAATTGGCCGAGCGGATCGAGGCCATGGCCCAGGTCGTCGAAAAAGGCCTGGGTCGCAGACGCCAGGAATCCGGAAAAAATGGACAGGTTCTCCCGTTCGTCCGCCTGCTCCCGGTCCCAGCTGATGATGCCGAGCGCCACGAAGCCTAGCAGCCCCGCAGCCACGAATGCGTAGAAAGCGCGCCGCAAGAGACGGGAAAAAGGGGAACGTGAAGGCATCCTCGATACGGAGTTCGTTGTTTTGCCGAGTAAGGCTATAGCGGCAGGCCTGGCCAAGTGTTTAGGCCGAAAACGCAATGGCCGCCCATCCGCCGTCATTTTTCGGGTACCGGCCAGCCGATAGCGGCGCCCATGCCGCCTCGGATAGGGCGATTCCGACCGGCTTTTCATGATCTAGAATCGATGGGTATCGCTTCCGCATAGGGTCTGCCGTTCCGGTCATCCGGGACGCCGTGGCCGGCTTCATCCATCTCCTGAGGAGTCCTACCCATGATCAAACTCGACGTGAATGGCAAACAGCATCAGCTCGATGTGGCGCCCGACACCCCGCTGCTGTGGGCGCTACGCGACACGCTGCACCTGACCGGCACCAAATACGGCTGCGGCCAGGCGCTCTGCGGCGCCTGCACGGTGCAGGTGGATGGCGCGCCGACGCGATCCTGCGTGACCCCGGTGTCGGCGGTGGCCGGCCGCAAGATCACCACCATCGAGGCGGTGAACACCGACCGCGTCGGTAAGGCGGTGCAGGACGCGTGGCGCAAGCTCGACGTGGTCCAGTGCGGCTACTGCCAGTCCGGCCAGATCATGAGCGCGGTGTCGCTGCTGCGCCAGAACCGCACGCCCAGCAATGACGACATCGACAACGCCATGTCCGGCAACCTGTGCCGCTGTGCGACCTATGTCCGCATCCGGGCGGCCATCCACGAAGCCGCCAAGACCCTCGCCTAGGAGACGCCGCGATGAACACGATCGAAAACCTCAGCCGCCGCCGTTTCCTGCAGGGCAGCGCCGGCCTCACGCTCGGCTTCTGCCTGCCCGCCCTCGCCGCCCCGGTCGCCGGTCCCGGCAAAGCCGGGGTAGGGGTGGTCGGGCCGATCCATTTCGAGCCCAATGCCTTCCTCCGCATCGGCACCGACAACACCGTGACGGTGTTGTCCAAGCATCTGGAAATGGGCCAGGGCACCTACACCGGGCTCGCCACCATCCTCGCGGACGAGCTGGACGCGGACTGGAACACGGTACGCGTCGAAGGGGCGCCGGCCGACGCCAAGCGCTACAACAACCTGTTCTGGGGCCCGGCGCAGGGCACCGGCGGCAGCACCGCGATGGCCAATTCCTGGGAGCAGATGCGCCGCGCAGGCGCGGCCGGGCGCGCCATGCTGGTCAGCGCGGCAGCCATCAAATGGAACGTGCCTGCCGCCGAGATCACGGTGCGCGACGGCGTGGTCAGCCATGCGCAGTCGAAGCGCCGCGCCCGCTTCGGCGAACTGGCCGTGGACGCGGCAACCCTGCCCGTACCCACCGAGCTGAAGCTGAAGGACCCGAAGGATTTCCGCCTGATCGGCAAGCAGGCAAAACGCAAGGACAGTGCCGACAAGACCAACGGCCAGGCCCGTTTCACCCAGGACGTGCAGTTGCCGGGCATGCTGGTCGCGGTGGTGGCCCACCCGCCCCGCTTCGGCGCCACGGTCAAATCCTTCGACGCCCGCCGCGCCAAGGCGGTAAAAGGCGTGGTGGACGTGGTGCAGATCCCGCAGGGGGTGGCCGTGCTGGCGAGCGATACCTGGAGCGCGAAGAAGGGACGCGACGCCCTTTCGGTGAGCTGGGACGAAAGCCAGGCCTTCACGCTCGGCAGCGAGGAGATTTTCGCCCGCTACCGGGAGCTGGCGAAGACGCCGGGGCTGGTCGCGCACCAGAGCGGCGACGCGGACCAGGCCTTCGGCAAGGCCGCCCGCGTGGTTCGCGCGAGCTACGATTTCCCCTATCTGGCGCACGCCGCCATGGAGCCGATGAACTGCGTGATCCGGCTCGGCAGCGACGGCTGCGAGGTCTGGAACGGCGAGCAGATGCAGACCGGCGACCAGTACGCCCTGGCCGGCCTGTTCGGCCTCAAGCCGGAACAGGTGACCATCCACATGCTGTATGCCGGCGGCAGCTTCGGCCGGCGCGCCAGCAGCCACTCGGATTACGTGCTGGAGGCCGCCCAGATCGTCAAGGCGATCAACGGCCGCGCACCGGTGAAACTGGTGTGGATGCGCGAGGACGACATGCGCGCGGGCTACTATCGGCCGCTGTTCCACCATGCGCTGGAGGCGGCGCTGGACGACAAGGGCCGGCTCACCGGCTGGCGCCATCGCCTGGTGGGCCAGTCCATCGTGGCCGGCACGGCGTTCGAGAAGAACCTGGTCAAGGACGGCATCGACCAGGTGTCGGTGGAGGGCGCCGCCAACCTGCCCTACGCCATTCCCAACATGAAGGTGGACCTCCACACCCCGAAGGACATCCCGGTGCCGGTGCTGTGGTGGCGTTCGGTCGGTTCCTCGCACACCGCCTACTCCACCGAGACTTTCCTCGACCAGGTGGCCGGGGCCATGGGCAAGGACCCGGTGGCGCTGCGGCTGGCGTTGCTGTCCGGCCATCCGCGCCATGCCGGCGTGCTGAAGCTCGCGGCCGAGAAGGCCGGCTGGGGCACGCTCAAGGCCGGCAAGCCGGGCGAGCGCCGCGGCCGCGGCGTGGCGGTGCATGAATCGTTCAATTCCTATGTTGCGCAGGTGGCCGAAGTGACGGTCGCCAAGGACGGCAGCATCAAGGTCGACCGCATCGTCTGCGCGGTCGATTGCGGCATCGCCATCAACCCGGACAACGTCCGCGCGCAGGTGCAGGGCGCCATCGGCTTTGCCCTGTCCGCCGCGCTGCACGGCGAGATCACGCTCAAGGAAGGCCGCGTGGAGCAGGGCAACTTCGACGGTTATCCGCCGTTGCGCATCCACGAAATGCCGGTGGTGGAGGTGCATATCGTGCCGTCGGCCGCCGCGCCGAGCGGCATCGGCGAGCCCGGCGTGCCGCCCGCGGCGCCGGCCGTGGCCAATGCCATCGCCGCCGCCACCGGCAAGCATCTCACGCGCATGCCGTTCAACCCCGCCGAACTGGCCGCCTGAGCATGGACAGCCAGGACAGCGAGGTGCTGGCGGCGGTCCGCAACTGGGCGGCCGGGGGACACCGTTTCGTTCTCGTCACCGTGGCCCGCACCTGGGGCTCGGCGCCGCGCCCCCCGGGCGCCTGGATGGCCTTGCGCGATGACGGCCGGGTGCAGGGCTCGGTATCCGGCGGCTGCATCGAGGACGACCTGATCGCCCGCATGGCAGCCGGCGAATTTCACGGCGTGCAGCCTTTCGTCCAGCGTTATGGCGTCACCCCGGACGAGGCGCGCCGCTTCGGCCTGCCCTGCGGCGGCGTCGTGGAGCTGGTGGTCGAACCGGCACCCGATGCGGCCGCGCTGGACGACCTCGCCCGGCGCATCGCCGCCGGCCAGCTGGCGTTGCGCAGCATCGACCTCGACAGCGGCGCGGCAACGGTCCGCGACGGCTGCCGCAGCGACCAGCTCAGTTGGGATGGGCGTTGCCTGACCACCCTGCACGGCCCCGCCTGGCGCCTGTTGATCATCGGCGCCGGCCAGATTTCGCGCTATCTCGCCTCGATGGCCCAGGCCCTGGACTACCAGGTGCTGATCTGCGATCCGCGGGTCGAGTACAGCGCCGGCTGGGATGTCCCGGGCGCCGCCCTGGTGCCGGGCATGCCGGACAACGCGGTAGTCGAACTGGCCCTCGATCCCCGCAGCGCCGTGGTCGCCCTGACCCACGACCCCAAGCTGGACGACATGGCGCTGCTGGAAGCGCTCAAGTCGCCGGCCTTCTACGTCGGCGCGCTCGGCTCGCGCGCCAACAACGCCCGGCGCCGCGAACGGCTGCTGCAGCATTTCGACCTGTCCGAGGCCGAGGTGGCGCGGCTTCACGGACCGGTCGGCCTGCCCATCGGCAGCCGCACGCCGCCGGAAATCGCCGTCTCCATCCTCGCCGAGATCACGGCGACCAAGAACGGCCTCCCGCCCTTCGCGGCAATGGAACGGCTGCCCGCAGCGGACCGTTCCGGCTGCCGCATCGATTAACCCGCATGACGCCAGGCCCCATCGTCGGCATTCTCCTGGCTGCCGGCAACGGCAGCCGCTTCGGCAGCGACAAACTGCTGCATCCCCTGGCCGACGGCATGCCCATGGGGCTGGCCGCCGCCCGCCGGCTGCGCCCGGCCTGCGATCGCGTCCTCGCCGTGGTGCGTCCGGACAGCGCGGTATTGGCGGCGCAGCTGGCCGCAGCAGGGTTCGAACTGGTCGTCAGCGCAGCGTCCCTCCAGGGTATGGGCCACAGCCTGGCAGCGGGCGTCCGCGCCGCGCCGGATGCCGGCGGCTGGCTCGTCGCCCTGGCGGACATGCCCTTCATCGCCCCCGCCAGCTACGGCCGCGTGGCGGCGGCCCTGCGCGAGGGCGGCAGCATCGTGGTCCCCGAGTACCGGGGGCGCCGGGGCCATCCGGTGGGCTTCGCCCGGCAATGGGGTGAACCGCTCTCGGCCCTGGCCGGCGACGAAGGGGCACGGCGGATCGTCGCGGCCTTTCCCGGCGCGATCGTGCGCTGCGACGTGGACGACCCCGGCATCGTGCGGGACGTGGATCGAGCGGCCGACCTGATGGATCGTCCCCCAGGCGCGACGCCGGCACCGTATCCGTGACGCATCGCGGGCTTCCCGTTTTGAAACGTTATGCCGCCGCCGAAGTCTGTGTTGTATCGGGCAACAGGCCCGATCACACGTGCATCCCGGCCAACCCATGGAGCTGGCTTGATGCTGGCCCCACATCGAAGGAGAAGAATTCATGAAACTGAAAAACTGGTTGATTTTGTCTGCGTTGGTAGCCGGGACGAATGTGTGGGCCGCCGACACGCCCGCCGCCAAGCCCGCCGAAGGCACGTCGACCTCCATGCACAAGGCGGAAGAAAGCGCGAAGAAGACGGCCGCGGACGCCAAGGAGGCTGCACAGAAGGCCGCGGACGCCGCGAAAGTGGCCATGGACAAGGCGGAACTGGCTGTCGGCAACACGTCGCAGAAAGCCGCCGAGGCGGCCAGACAGGCGGCGAAGGATGCCGAGAAGGCCGCCAAATTCGCTGCGCACAAGGCCGCCGAGGCCACCCGGAAAGCCACGGCGGCAACACGCGAAACCGCTCAGAAAGTGGAAGACGCCGCGAAAAAAGCCGCCCTTGCGAGCGAGGAAGCCTTGAAGAAAGCCGAAGTGTCCGCCAGGCAGGCGGCCCAATCCGGCGCGGCAGCCGCGCGGAAAGCAGCCGAAGACACCCGGGATGCGGCGCGCCATGCCATGGAAGCCACCAAGGCGGCAGCCGAGAAGGCGTTCGAAACCAATGAAGGTGCGGCCGACGCGAAGAAGTAATCCCTGCGCCGCAGTGGGCCGTCAGGCCAGCTCCACCCACACCGGCTGATGGTCCGATGCCTCGGTCGCGGCATCGATGCCGTGCGCCTTGAGCCGGCCCGCCAGTCCCTCGGTGAGGAAGACGAAATCGAAGCATTCGGGCTGTTTGACGAAATCCACCGGATGGATGCCGACCGTGGGTGCGTGTGCTTCGCCAGGATGCAGCACGGACCAGGCGTCGTGAAATGCCGGCGTCCCATCGGCAAACGGGGCGAGAATTTGTGCACGCTCGGGTGCGGTGGCGGGGAAATTCATGTCGCCGCACAGCAACGCCTGCGCAGGGCGGGGAAATACCTCGAAGGACCCGCCCGCCTCCTCCGGCATCGGCGCACGCCCGGATAGAGCGCAGGCTTCCGCATGCAGGTGGCGGATGACGTCGATCTGGGCCTGGCGCTGGCGTTGCGAGTAGTACTCGAGGTGGGTGGTCAGCACGCGCAGCGGCCCGACATCGGTCGTCACCACGGCTTCCACCAGCACGCGCTGCATGCTGGGCACTGCCGCCTCGGCCGGCCACGGCAACAGATGCCGCCATACCTGGCCGACCGGCAGGCGCGAAAAAATGGCGTTGCCGAACCGGCTGCGTCCGCCACAGCCGTCCGGCACATCGGTCGCTGCGCCGTAAACCGCCGTATAGCCGGGCAGGCCGGCAGACAATTCGGCGACCTGGTCCTCGCCACGGCTGCCGGGCAGGCCAGGAAAATCGATCGCGACTTCCTGCAGGCAGATGACGTCGAAATCACCCAGCTGGCGGAGCGTTCGCAGGATGCGCGCAAGATCGACGCGGCCGTCCATGCCGCGCCCCCATTGAATGTTCCAGCTCAGTAATTTCATGTCGCACCTCTTGCCGTCAGCATAGCGAATGGTCTCATTTGAATGAAACATCGGCAGGCGGGGTCCGCCCGTCGGTCCGGACCAGGAATTTTCCGGGGCGGCGGGACTCCCAATTGAGGTGGCGTCCGGCCGTAAACCCTTGCAGCGGCAAGGCCTTGGCGGAGGCAATCATTGCCGCACGCGGCTTGAGGGATTAAAATGCCGCACTTTTCGCTTTAATTTTTTGCGGCTTGCCCTGTGGGCAGGCCGCTGTTGCCTGAGCTCACGGAACCATGGAACGACAACGCTGGCTGGACGGGACGCTGTATTCGCCCGATTTCGAACAGGATAGCTGCGGCTTCGGCCTGATTGCGCAGATCGACAATCAGCCCAGCCACACGCTGGTGCAGAATGCGATCGGCTCGCTGGCCTGCATGACGCACCGCGGCGCGATCGCCGCCGACGGCTTGTCGGGCGACGGCTGCGGCCTGCTGTTCAAGAAACCGGATGCCTTCCTGCGCGCGGTGGCGGCTGACGCCGGCTTCAAGCTCGGCGATCTCTATGCCGCCGGTCTGGTGTTCCTGTCGCGCGACGCCGCGCCACAGGCGCATGCGCGTTCGACGCTGAAGTCCGCGCTGGAAGCGCAGGGCCTGACGGTCGCCGGCTTCCGCCTGGTGCCGACCGATTCGTCGGTATGCGGCGAATCGGCGCTGGAATCGCTGCCGCACATCGAGCAGGTGTTCGTCAACGCGCCGGCCGGCATGAGCGAGGACGATTTCGAGCGCAAGCTCTACATCGCCCGCCGCCAGGCCGAAAAGGCGCTGGAACCGACCGATCCGGTGTTCTACCTGCCGACGCTGTCGTGCCGCGTGATCAGCTACAAGGGCCTGGTGATGCCGGACAACCTGCCGGTGTTCTACCCCGACCTCAACGACGCGCGCTTCGCCACCAGCCTGGCCGTGTTCCACCAGCGCTTCTCGACCAACACCTGGCCGCAGTGGCGACTGGCCCAGCCGTTCCGCTATCTGGCGCACAACGGCGAGATCAACACGGTACAGGGCAACCGCAACTGGAGCCGCGCACGCGAACAGAAATTCGTGACGCCCCTGATCCCGAACATGGACGACGTCCGTCCCATCGTCGGCACCCGGGGCTCGGACTCGATGAGCCTCGACAACATGGTCGAAGGCCTGGTGATGGGCGGCGCGGGGCTGTTCCGCGCACTGCGCCTGGTGATTCCGCCGGCCTGGCAGAACGTCGAATCGATGGACGCCGACATCCGCGCCTTCTACGAATACAACTCGATGCACATGGAGCCGTGGGACGGCCCTGCCGGCGTGGTCCTGACCGACGGCCGCTACGCCGTCTGCACGCTCGACCGCAACGGCCTGCGCCCGGCACGCTGGGTGCTGACCAAGGACCGCATCCTCACCATCGCGTCGGAAGTCGGCGTGTGGCAGATCGATCCGGCCAACGTCGAACGCAAGGGCCGCGTCAAGCCGGGCCAGATGGTCGCCGCCGATCTCGAGACCGGCCGCCTGTTGATGCCGGAAGACATCGACAACGAACTGAAGGGCGCGCAGCCCTACCGCGAATGGCTCAAGGCCGGCGTGGTCAAGCTGGAGCTGTCGATCAACCAGGACGCCGACCTGGCGGTGATGGATGCGGCCAGCCTGCTGACGCACCAGAAACTGCATAACGTCAGCTTCGAGGAACGCGACCAGATCATCCGCGTGCTGGCCGAGGACGGCGCCGAGGCGATCGGCTCGATGGGCGACGACACGCCGATGGCGGTATTGAGCCAGAAAGTGCGCTCACCGTTCGACTACCTGCGCCAGCAGTTCGCACAGGTCACCAACCCGCCGATCGATCCGATCCGCGAAGCGATCGTGATGTCGCTCAACACCAGCTTCGGCCCCGAGCGCAACCTGTTCAAGGAAACCCCGGAGCACGCGCACCGGGTGGAAGTCCACACCCCGCTGCTGTCGAAGGAGGCCTTCGACAAGCTCTTGAATCTGCACGACCCGTCGTTCGCTTCAACCACGCTCGACCTGCACTACGATCCGACGGCGACCACCCTGGAAGCCGCGATCCATGCGCTGACCGCACGCGCGGTCGACGCGGTGAAGGCCGGCAAGGTCATTCTGGTGCTGTCCGACCGCAACCTCGCCAAGGATCGCCTGCCGATCCACGCGCTGTTCGCCACCGGCGCCGTGCACCACGCGCTGATCACGGCCGGCCTGCGCTGCAACGCCAACATCGTGGTGGAAACCGGCAGCGTGCGCGATCCGCACCACTATGCCTGCCTGATCGGCTATGGCGCGACCGCGGTGTATCCGTACCTCGCCTACCAGGTCATCGGCGAATTCGTGAAGACCGGCGAGATCAAGCCCAACCTCGACAAGGCGCTGTGCAACTTCCGCAAGGGCATGGACAAGGGCCTGTACAAGGTGCTCTCCAAGATGGGCATCTCGCTGGTGGCCAGCTACCGCGGCGCCCAGTTGTTCGAAGGCGTGGGGCTGCATGAAGACGTGGTCGAACTGTGCCTGAAGGGCACGGTGTCGCGCATTTCCGGCGCCAATTTCGAGGACTTCGAGTCCGACCAGAAGCTGCTGCACAAGGCGGCGTTCAACCCGCTGCGCCCGCTGACCGCCGGCGGCCTGCTGAAGTTCATGTTCGGCGAGGAATACCACGCCTACAACCCGGACGTGGTGCAGCAGCTGCAGAAGGCCGTGAAGACCGGCGACTACGCCGAGTTCAAGAAGTACTCCGAGATCGTCAACACCCGCCCGGTGGCGATGGTGCGCGACCTGATGACGCTGAAGGCCGGCGCCACCCCGATTCCGCTCGACGAGGTCGAACCGCTGGAGTCCATCCTCAAGCGCTTCGACTCCGCCGGCATGTCGCTCGGCGCGCTGTCGCCGGAAGCGCACGAGGCGCTCGCCGAGGGCATGAACCGCATCGGCGGCCGCTCCAACTCGGGCGAAGGCGGCGAGGACCCGAAGCGCTACGGCACGGTGAAGACCTCCAAGATCAAGCAGGTCGCTTCCGGCCGCTTCGGCGTGACCGCGACCTACCTGGTCAACGCCGAGGTGCTGCAGATCAAGATCGCACAGGGCGCCAAGCCCGGCGAGGGCGGCCAGTTGCCCGGCGACAAGGTGTCGCCGATGATCGCCTCGCTGCGCCACTGCAAACCCGGCACCACGCTGATCTCGCCGCCGCCGCACCACGACATCTACTCGATCGAGGATCTGGCGCAGCTGATCTTCGACCTCAAGCAGGTCAACCCCGACGCGCTGGTGTCGGTGAAGCTGGTCGCCGAGCCCGGCGTCGGCACGATCGCCGCGGGCGTCGCCAAGGCCTACGCCGACCTCATCACCATTTCCGGCTACGACGGCGGCACCGGCGCGAGCCCGCTGACCTCGGTGAAGTACGCCGGCACGCCGTGGGAACTCGGACTGTCCGAAGCGCAGCAGGTGCTGCGCGCCAACGGCCTGCGCGGCCGCGTTCGCGTGCAGACCGACGGCGGCCTGAAGACCGGCCTCGACGTCGTCAAGGCGGCGATCCTCGGCGCCGAGTCGTTCGGCTTCGGTACCGGCCCGATGGTCGCGCTGGGCTGCAAGTACCTGCGCATCTGCCATCTGAACAACTGCGCCACCGGCGTCGCCACGCAGAACGACAAGCTGCGCCGCGAACACTTCATCGGCCTGCCCGACATGGTGGTGAACTACTTCAAGTTCGTTGCCGAGGAAACGCGCGAGTTGATGGCCTCGCTGGGCATCCGCAAGCTGACCGACCTGATCGGGCGCACCGACCTGCTCGACCTCTCGGCCGGCGATACGCCGCGCCAGGGCCGGCTGAAGCTCGACGTGCTGCTCTCGCAGGGCGACATCCCGGCCGACGCGCCGCGCTTTTCGCAGCAGGAACGCAATCCGTCGTTCGACAAGGGCGAGCTGGCCGAGCAGATGGTGGCCGACGCGCTCGGCGCGATCAAGGCCGGCACGCCGATCGAGTTGCGCTATGAAGTGCGCAACGTCAACCGCTCGATCGGCGCACGCCTGTCGGGCGAGATCGCCAAGGCACACGGCTCCAAGGGCCTGCCGGACAACACCATCCGCGTCCAGCTCACCGGTTCGGCCGGCCAGAGCTTCGGCGTGTGGAACCACAAGGGCCTGACGATCACGCTCGAAGGCGACGCCAACGACTACGTCGGCAAGGGCATGGGCGGCGGCCGCCTGGTGATCTACCCGCCGCGCGTGGCCACGTTCGACGCGCACCGCAACACGCTGATCGGCAACACCTGCCTGTACGGCGCCACCGGCGGCGAACTCTATGCGGCCGGCATGGGCGGCGAGCGCTTCGGCGTGCGCAACTCCGGCGCATTGACCGTGGTGGAAGGCATCGGCGACCACGGCTGCGAGTACATGACGGGCGGCACGGTGATCGTGCTGGGCGACACCGGCCTGAACTTCGGTGCCGGCATGAGCGGCGGCATGGCCTTCGTGGTCGACGACACGAACGATTTCGTGTCGAAGACCAACAAGGAAATGGTCGAGCTGACCCGCATCACCAGCGACGAAACCGAGCCGTTCCGCGTCTTTCTCAAGACCCAGATGGAACGCCATCTGGCGCTCACCGGCAGCGCCCGCGCGAAGGCGCTGCTGGCCGAGTTCGACGCCACCTTGTCTCGCGTCTGGCTGGTCAAGCCGAAGCGCATTTCGATTGAAGACCTGGTCGAGGACATTCCCGGCCAGACACGTGAAGTATTGGAAGCTTAACGATGGGTGACGTATTCCAGTTTCTGAAGCAGGCGCGACGCGACGGCGAAAAGACCGCCGCCGATGTCCGCAAGCACGAGTTCCGCGAAATCTACGCGCTGATGGATACGGCGCACGCGCAGGAACAGGCCGACCGTTGTCTCAGCTGCGGCAATCCGTACTGCGAATGGAAGTGCCCGGTGCACAACTACATTCCCAACTGGCTCAAGCTGGTGACCGAAGGGCGCCTGTTCGAAGCCGCGGAACTGTCGCACCAGACCAACTCGCTGCCTGAAGTGTGCGGCCGCGTCTGCCCGCAGGATCGTCTGTGCGAAGGGGCCTGTACCCTCAATACCGACGGCTTCGGTGAAGCCGTGGGCGGCGGGCCGAACACGGGCGGCTTCGGCGCGGTGACCATCGGCCAGATCGAGAAATACATTTCCGAGGAAGCCTTCAAGGCCGGCTGGCGTCCCGACATGTCGAACGTGGTGCCGACCGGCAGGAAAGTCGCCATCATCGGCGCCGGGCCGGCCGGGCTCGGCTGTGCCGACGTGCTGGCGCGCAACGGCGTGAAGCCGGTGGTGTTCGACCGCTACGACGAAATCGGCGGCCTGCTGACTTTCGGCATCCCCGAATTCAAGATGGAAAAATGGGTGATGACGCGCCGCCGCGAAGTGCTGGAAGGCATGGGCGTCGAATTCCGCCTGGGGATTGAGGTCGGCAATACCCAAGAGGGCATAAAGTCCGTCTCCATGCAGTCCCTGCTCGACGAATACGACGCCGTGTTCATGGGCATGGGCACCTACACCTACATGAAGGGCGGCTTCCCCGGCGAGGATCTGCCCGGCGTGCTGGAAGCGCTGCCTTTCCTGATCTCCAACGTGCGCAAATGCCTCGACCTGGCCAAGCCGGACGAGGTCTACCACAACATGAAGGGCCTGCGCGTCGTGGTGCTCGGCGGCGGCGACACCGCCATGGACTGCAACCGCACCAGCATCCGCCAGGGCGCGGCCTCGGTCGTCTGCGCCTACCGCCGCGACGAGAAGAACATGCCCGGCTCCAAGCGCGAAGTCGGCAACGCCAAGGAAGAAGGCGTGCAATTCCTGTGGAACCGCCAGCCGGTCGAGATCGTCGGCGACGGCAAGGTCGAAGGCGTGAAACTCGTCACCACCGAACTCGGCCCGCCCGATGCGCGCGGTCGCCGCACCCCGGTGGTGGTCCCCGGTTCCGAGGAAGTCATCCCGGCCGACCGGGTGATCGTCGCCTTCGGCTTCCGCCCCAATCCGCAACCGTGGTTCGAACAGCACCAGATCGCGGTCGACCCGGGCGGCCGCGTCATCGCCAAGGGGCAGCCGCACGCCTTCCAGACCGCCAACCCCAAGGTCTTTGCCGGCGGCGACATGGTGCGCGGCTCCGATCTGGTGGTGACCGCGGTATGGGAAGGCCGCGAGGCCGCCAAGGGCATCCTCGCCTACCTCGACCTGCTGTAACGCCGCCTGCACGGGTGCGACCGCCGCACCCGTGCCCACCCATCGGGGTATGCTGCGGCATTGCCATCGACCGCTCTTACCGGATGCTTTCAGGCCCTTACTACCCACGTTCGTTCACCATCCTGGTCATCGTTGCCATGGGCGTGTTGATCGTGCCGCTGGCCAGCGGCCTGATCAATGCGGTGCACGTGCTGCAAGGCGTGGTCGAAACCCAGCGACAGTTCACCCACACCAGCCTTGCCGTCACGCGTGACGTGCGACAGATCGTCGAGTCGGTCAGCCAGCTGCAACGCGCCGCCGGACAGTACCACCTGTTGCAGGACGCCGAATTCGGTCCGGCCCTGCGACAAAGCTTCGACGAGCTGCGCACCCAGTTGTCGCAACTCGATACCCAGCTCACCGACGCCCGTTCGCGCGCGACGCTGGCCACGCTGCAGGCGCGCACCCAGACCCTGTATCGCCAGGTGCGGCCGGGGGAATTCCTGGACAGCGACCAGTTCCACGCACTCGACCCGACGTTCGATGATCTGCATGATGTCGCGCGCACCCTGCTCGTTCAGGCGGATGCCGCAGTACAGCGCGAATTGCAGGCACTGGAAGGCACGGTGCAGGCGACCCGCCGGCGGTTGATCGTGCTGGCATTGGCCCTGATTCCCTTGACGCTGCTGCTCGCGGCCGTGTTTTCCTGGATGATCAACCGCCCGATCAAGCAGCTCAAGACCTCGATCCAGCAGCTCGGCCAGGCCGACCTGCGCCCCTTGCCGGCCATCAGCGGGCCGCAGGACATCGTCGAACTGGGACGGGAAATCGACTGGCTGCGCCAGCGCCTGCAGGCGCTGGAAGAACAGAAGCTGCGCTTCCTGCGCCACGTGTCGCACGAACTGAAGACGCCGCTCGCATCGTTGCGTGAAGGCGTGGCGCTGCTGGGCGATGAACTGGCGGGCAGCCTCAACCCGCGCCAGCGCAGCATCGTCGGCATCATGGACAGCGGCAGCCGCGATCTGCAGAAGCGCATCGAAGATCTGATCCGTTACAGCAGCATGGTGCGCGACGCCACGCCCTCGCCCGCCACGCCGCAAGCGCTGGGCGACGCGCTCGATACCGTCCTGGCGCGGCAAAGGCTGGCGCTCGATACGCGCCACATCGAGGTCGAAACGCAGTTCGACGCGCCCGTGCTCCATGCCGAACGCGGCCAGCTGGAAACCGTACTCGACAATCTGTTGTCCAATGCGGTCAAATTCAGTCCCGAGGGCGGGCGCATCCTGGTGAAGAGTGCGCCTGTCGACGACACGATCGAGGTTTGGGTTTGCGATCAGGGCGGCGGCATCCCGGAAGCCGAGCGCTCCCGCATCTTCGAGCCGTTTTTCCAGGGCGCGCGCCAACCCGCCACCGCGGTTCGCGGCAGCGGGCTCGGCCTGTCGATCGTGCGCGAGTCGCTGCTGGCTGTCGGCGGCAACATCGAAGTGGTCGATTGCCCGCCCTGGTCGACTTGTTTCCGAGTATCGTGGCCCGCTTACCGCGGCCCGCTTAACCTGACGCGTACCGAATGAGTTTCAAATCCATCCTGCTTGCCTGTCTTTTGCTGACACTGAGCGCCTGTGTCGTCCCGCCCCTGCCCGGCCAGACGGCTCAACCCGGCGCCCGGCTATTCGGGTTGAGCGCATCGGCACTCCTGAACGAGTTGACGCGGGTGGCGGCGCTGTCTCCCGAGCAACGCCGGCGCGAACTGGCCGCCCTGGACAATGAGCGTCGCCTCGACGATGCCAAGCGTTTCCAGCAGGCCGCGCTGCTGGAACGCGAAGACAGCGTGGACGCATTCGAGCGCAGCCTCAAGAGCCTGGCCATGATCGACGACGTCGATCCCCGCGCACATACGCTGCTCGATCTGATGAAGAAATCACTCTCGGCCCGCATCGAGCTCCGACAACAGGCTGCGCGCGCGCAGGAGCTGCAGGACAAGCTCGACCAGATCAAGGCGCTGGAAAAAACCCTGCAGCAGCGCAATACGCTCCCCAAATCGCCATGAAGAAACCTGCCATCCTGGTCGTCGACGACGACGCGGCCCTGCGCGAACTGATCACCCTGCGACTGGAAGCCAACGGGTTCAAGGTCGAAGCGGTCGATAGCGGCGAGGCCGCCCTGGCACAGTTGGCATTGGCGCGGCCCGACGCCGTGCTGACCGACATGCAGATGGGCGGCATCGACGGCATGGCGCTGTTTCGGGCCATCCACGCACGCGACCCGTCACTGCCGGTGATCGTGCTGACCGCGCACGGCACCATCCCGGACGCGGTGGCCGCCACGCAGCAGGGGCTGTTCGGCTACCTGACCAAGCCCTACGACGCGCCCACGCTGGTCGACCTGCTGAAGCGCGCCACCCGGCTGACCGGCTGCAGTCCAGAAACGCACGACGACAGTTGGCGCAGCGACATTGTCACCGCCAGCCCGGCGATGGACACGTTGCTGGCCGAAGCCCGGCTGGCCGCCCAGATTGATGCCGCGCTGATGATCCAGGGCGAATCGGGCACCGGCAAGGAATTGCTGGCGCGTGCGATCCACCGTGCCAGCCCGCGTCACGCCAAGCCCTTCGTCGCGATCAACTGCGGCGCGATCCCCGCCGAACTGCTCGAGTCGGAATTGTTCGGTCATGTCAAAGGCGCCTTCACCGGCGCGGGACGCGACCATCCCGGCCTGTTCCTTAGCGCGCAGGGCGGCACCGTGTTCCTCGACGAGATCGGCGACATGCCGGCCCCGTTGCAGGTCAAGCTGCTGCGCGTGCTGCAGGAGGGCGAAGTACGCCCGGTCGGCGCGACCGAGACACGCGCCGTCGACGTACGCATCCTCTCGGCGACCCACTGCAACCTGGAGGAGGCGATCGTCAGCGGCGAGTTTCGCGAAGATCTGTATTACCGGCTGAACGTGGTCAACCTGACGCTGCCGCCGCTGCGCGAACGGCGTGAGGATATCCCGTTGCTGGCGCAGCATTTCCTGAGTCTGTTGACGGAAAAATACCGCCGCCGCATCCACAGCTTCGCACCCGATGCGCTCGACATGCTGGTGGCGGCCGACTGGCCGGGCAATATCCGGCAGCTGCACAACGTCCTGGAGCAGTGCGTCGCCCTGTGCACCACCACGACCATCCCGGCCACGCTGGTCGGGCGGGCATTGCGCGACAAACCCGCCGACATCCAACCCCTGGCCGAGGCACGCGCAGCCTTCGAGCGCGATTACCTCATCACCCTGCTGAAGCTGACGCGCGGACAGGTCAGCGAAGTGGCCCGGCTGGCCGGACGCAACCGCACCGAGGTATACCGGCTGTTGCAGCGCCACGACCTCACCCCCGCGTTGTTCAAGGATCGCGACGAAACCGACTAATGTCGGGCAGGGGCGACGCCTGCATCTTGCAGGCTGTCGCCGGCTTGCACGCCAACCCCGCAGTCCGTTGATTCAAATAAGGATTTTCGCTTGGCACACACTCTGCATTGAGGGGATACCGCCTTCGTGGCGCTTATCAATTATCAGAGGAGAACATCATGTTTGGATGGGCCATCACGTTCCTGATCCTTGCCATCATCGCTGGAATTTTCGGCTTTGCCGGCGTGGCCGGCACCGCCGCCTGGATCGCCAAGATCCTGTTTGTCGTGGGCCTGGTCGTGTTTCTTGTCATGCTGGCCACGGGCCGCCGCCCGCCGACCATGTAAATCCGCCGTGCCGCATGAAGAGGGGAGCCCAGGCTCCCCTTTTTATGGCCTGTCGCCATCGACATACAAAAATGACAAGAAAAAACATAGGGTTATAAAACAATATGCCCCCGTGTCGCCAGCCGGCGACATATCTACCCGGTCGAGGCCCCAGAATCCTGGAAAAATTACCGCTGACCCATCTCAAGGCTTTGATTCAACAGCGGAAAAAATAACTGGCACGGTCGTCGCTGTAGTCCGCTTGAGTGCATGTGCATTCGACTCAACCCATTACAGGAGATAGCCATGAAATACATCCACCATCGCTTGACGACCTTGACGCTGGCCAGCGTGCTGGGCGCCGCCGCTGCCACTTCCGCTCTGGCCGCATCGACGGCAGCCGACTTCAAAACCTATGACAGCAATGGCGACGGCAAGATCAGCCAGCAGGAATACCAGGCCCAGGGCGGCAACGAAGGCACGTTCCGCATGATCGACGCCAACGGCGACGGCAGTTTGAGCCACGATGAATTCGTCAAGAAAGGGAGCGCGTCCACGCCCCCCGCAGCACCTGCCACTCCTGCGGCCCCGGGCATGCCGAGTCCCAACGATCGCCTGTGAACATGTGAACGGCCGGCTGGCGTATGCGCCCCGGATCGAATCACCCTATGTCAATGGAGACCAACATGAAAAACCTTAATCGAACGCTCTTGAAGCTGGCGCTTGCCAGCATGTTCAGCGCGGGTGTTGCGGGGCAGGCCATGGCCGCGACAGCCAGCTTCAAAACCTACGACAGCAACGGCGACGGCAAAATCAGCCTGGCGGAATTCCAGGAACACGGCGGTCAGGCGCAGGCCTTCCGCGACGGCGACACCAACCATGACAACAGCCTGAGCCAGGATGAGCTCGTCAAGGCCGACGCCAGCGGCGACCGCATCAAGGCCGGCAAATATATCGATGACGCGTGGATTACCACCAAGGTCAAAACGATGTTGCTGAAAGACGAAGGCATGAAGGGACTCGGCGTGGACGTGGAGACCCACAAAGGCACGGTGCTGTTGGCCGGCTGGGTCAACAACGCCACTCAGGTCGCCGAGGCCGAGAAAATCGCGCGCAGTGTCAAAGGCGTCACCGGTGTCAAGAACACCCTGCAGATCAAGAATTGATTGCAGTAGGGATCAGGTCGGCAGCGGCAGGTGCCGCTGTCTCGGCCGCAACCAGGAGAATCACATGCATCAGACCATGCAACACCTCAACGATGAGCATATGCGGCTGTACGAATGGAGCGGCGCCGGGGCAGGAACCAGACTGCAAGCTGCCGCCCCGCAAAAATCGAAGCGGACGCATGCCTGGCATGCCTCATACGGCGTACTGGCGTTGCTGACATCCCTGCTGGCGTTGAACGGCTGTGACAGCAAAGGTCCGGTGGAACAGGCCGGCGAACAGGTCGATCAGGCCGTCAGGGACATGCAGGCGGAGGATGCGCGTTCGCAACAGATGAACACGCCATCCGCCAGCCCGGAGGCGGCGGCGCCCGCCCAGGAAGCCCACTCGGACGGTTCGCAGCCTGGCTCCGACATGCCGAAACAATAGCGCCATGCCGGTGCGACGCGGAGACCCAAAAAAAGCCGGTGGCACGCGCGTGCCACCGGCTGGGTGTGGATCGAACGACGATCAGAACGCGTAGCTGTACATCAGTTGCCAGTTCAACTGGCTATGGTCGATGACCATGCCGCCATTACCGGCGGGCGGATTGGGTCCCGTGCCGGTCACCGAGGCCTTGGGCGAATAGCTCAACGCGAAATTCACGGTGGACTGCTTGCTGAAAGCATAGCCAAAGCCTGCCGTGTAGTGGTTTTCGACGATCGCCGGCCATAGGTAGTTGACGAACTGGTCCGGAATCGGATTCTTGCCGTGGTTGTAGCCGATGCGACCCGTCAGGGCGTCGTTTAGTTTGTAGGCGAGACCCAGCGACAGCACGATCTGGTCGTTCCAGTCCTGCTGGAACGGCGCATAGACGGCGCCGTTTTTGTAGATGGTCACGGTGTTCATGCTGTCGCTCCACAGCACGTCCTTGACGTCGGCCGCGACCATAAGCTTGTCGTTCGCCTGCCAGGCCAGACCCAGGCCCAGGGTGGCCGGCATGTCGAAGCCCTTCACCTTGTAGATGCCGTCCTTGAGGTCAGGCAGGTTGCCGGCGGACTGATAGACGCCGCCGACGGTGAGCGCATCGGCCAGTTTGTAGGTGAAGCCGAGCTTGGCTGCCAGGCTGTAGCCCTTGGCGGCGCCGGTGAAGTCGCTGCCGTCCTTGAAATTGATGCCGTATCCGGTGACAACCATGTCCATCCCGGCTCAGACGATATCGACGCTGCCGCCGATATTGAAGCGGTCATTGACCGCATAGGCCAGCGGGAAAATCACTCGTCCGACACTCACCTGCGCCATATCGCCGCTGGCGTATTCGGTACCCATGCCGCCCTGGCCATAGATGCCGGCGCCGTAAGTCAGCTTGCCCATTTTTTTCGCGTAGCCGAATGCCGGCATGTAGAAGGCATCCGCTTTGGATTTGCCGATCCCCATGGACGTCTTGACGTCCGGTCCCACGAAACCCAGCATCACATCGATCCGGCTGCCTTCCGCCATCAGGCCCAGCGTGGCCGGATTGTTCGCCATGGCGGCCGTGCCGTTGTCATACGCCATGGCCGCACCGCCCATGCCGGTGGCAACGGGGCCATAGCCTTCCATGAGCATGCCATTGGTGGCCATGGCCAAACCGGGCACAGCAAGGCCCACCGCGGCAAGCGTGGCCGCGAATTTATTCAGTTGCATCGGGAGTTCTCCTAGAAGGACGCATTATAGATTTTTAGAAAAGTCGAAAATTCTAACCTATTTATGAATTTGCCCGTATGGGCGGGCCGGGGTCTTGCAAATCTGGTGCATTGGGATGGGCAATGCTGCGAGGGGAATCTCTGGTTCCTTGGTCATGAATCGGCACGACTCGGAAAAACATTAGCCCACCCGGACGTTACATTGCGTTACATGTGGTTACCTGCTCCAAACATGCCGCTTACACGGCGCGCCTAGAGTGCAATTGTCCGCCGAGATTCAAGATAGCGCCGGGGACATTGATCAACCGAACAGGAGCCACATCATGAAAACCACACTGATTACAACCCGCCTTGGCATGTTGATGCTGGGAGGTCTGAGCCTCATGACGACCGCCGCGCAAGCCGACTGGGATCGGAACGGTCACCCTCAGGTCAGGTACGCCTACCAGCAAAGCCAGGCATACAGTCAGCAGATCAATGCACGTCAGGCGCGGCAGATGGATCGTATCGAAGCCGGCAAACATGACGGCAGCCTGACCCGCCACGAAGTCCGCGACTTGATGCGCGAGCAGCACGAAATCCAGGCCATGGAGCATCATTTTCGCGCTGACGGCATCATCGACGCCCGTGAGTTCCGGCGCCTCGACCATGCGCTCGACCAAGCCAACCGCAACATCCGGGCGGAACGGCATGACCGCCAGGCACGCTATGCCTACAATATCCGGCCGCGTTGAACCCGGCCACCGCCGGCTGCGTGGATCATCAATTCCATTCCAAAGACAACTCAGGAGCACATCATGAACGTGCCTGTCACACTGGCCTTGGCAGCGCTCGCGGGCACCAGCCCGGCGTGGGCCGACCCGCCCGAGCATGCCCCGGCGCACGGCTACTACAAAAAGCACCACGACAATGACCGCGGCCATCGGCTGGACCGCCATGCCGGACATTATCGGGGCCCAAGCGGGGTCGTCTATGTGCACGACTACGGCATCCCGGCCGGCCGCTGCAATCGCGACGAAATCGGCGCGGTTATCGGCGGCGTGTCCGGCGCGGTCATTGGCGGACAGGTCGCGGGACGCGACGATCGCGTCGTCGGCATGGTGGTCGGGGGCGTACTCGGCGCGGTATTGGGCCACGCCATCGGCGACAACATGGACGCCCGCGATCGCGCCTGCATGGGGCATGCCCTGGAGCTCGGCCGTCCGGGCGTTCCGGTTGCGTGGCGCCATGACGGTCACGCCTATCGCTTCACGCCACGCGGCGATGCACGTGATGGCTGCCGTTACGCCAGCCTCGTGGTCGACGGCCAACGACCACACGACGTGCTGGCCTGCCCGGCCGGGCGCGGGGAATGGTCTTTCCGCCGCACCTGATCAGCCTTCGCTTCCGGGTCGGCGACGCCAAGCCTGCTAAAATGCCGACTTTGCGTCCTGGCCCGCTTCATGTCTGCCCTCAAGAACGATACTTTCCTGCGCGCGCTGCTGCGCCAGCCTACTGATTACACGCCGTTGTGGCTGATGCGCCAGGCCGGGCGCTATCTGCCGGAATACAACGCCACCCGCGCACGCGCAGGGGATTTCCTGACCCTGTGCAAGACCCCCGATCTGGCGACCGAAGTGACGCTGCAACCGCTGGCGCGCTACCCGCTCGACGCGGCGATCCTGTTTTCCGACATCCTCACCGTGCCCGATGCGATGGGACTGGGACTGTACTTCTCGACCGGCGAAGGCCCGCGCTTCGAGCGCCCGCTGCGCAACGAATGGGAAATCCGCGACCTTTCCGCACCCGATCCGACCGACAAGCTGGGCTACGTGATGGATGCGGTACGTTCGATCCGCCGTGCGCTCGACGGCTCGGTGCCGCTGATCGGTTTCTCTGGCAGCCCGTACACGCTGGCCTGCTACATGATCGAAGGCGGCGGCTCGGACGACTACCGCCACATCAAGACCATGCTGTACAGCCGCCCCGACCTGCTGCATCGCATCCTCGAAGTGAACACCCAGGCGGTGACCGACTACCTCAATGCGCAGATCGAGGCCGGCGCCCAGGCCGTGATGATTTTCGATTCCTGGGGCGGCAGCCTGACGCCCCACGCGTACAAGGAATTCTCGCTCGCCTACATGGAACGCATCGTCGACGGCCTGATCAAAGAACGCGACGGCCGACGCGTGCCGAGCATCGTCTTCACCAAAGGGGGCGGCAACTGGCTGGAAGCCATCGCCGCCTGCGGCGCCGATGCGGTCGGCCTCGACTGGGGCATCGACATCGGCGAAGCGCGCCGCCGCGTGGGCAGCCAAGTGGCGTTGCAAGGCAATCTCGATCCCAGCGCCCTGCACGGCACGCCGGACATCATCCGCAGCGAAGTCGCACGCATCATCGACGGCTACGGCAATCACCCCGGCCATGTGTTCAACCTCGGCCATGGCATTTCGCAATTCACCAACCCGGACAACGTCAGCATCCTGGTCGAGGCAGTACACGCGCAGAGCCGCGCCGTCCGGGCAATGCCGCCCACGGCCTGAATACGGCCACCGGCACCGAAGCTTCCCCTGCATCCATAACGCTCACCTTCAATCACCTGGATCCACGCGAAAACCATGAAACGATTCTTGATCAGCCTGTTCGCCCTATTCATCAGCTTCAGTTTCGTCATGGAGGACGCCGAAGCCCGGCGCCTGGGTGGCGGCAAGTCTTTCGGCATGCAGCGCAGCGCCCCTGCCAAACAGACGGCCACGCCCGCACCGCAGCGCTCGCAAGAAACCGCGACACCCGCGCCAGCGACACCGCAAAAACGCAGCTGGATGGGACCGATTGCCGGCCTGGCCGCGGGGCTGGGCCTCGCAGCCCTGGCCTCCCACCTCGGCCTCGGCGAGGAAATGGCCAACGTCCTGATGCTGGCCCTGTTGGTGATGGCTGCCTTCATGCTGGTCCGCTTCCTGATGCGTCGCACTGTGCCTGCTGCACCGGCTATGCAATATGCCGGCATGCCGTCTTCCGCACGGAATCCTGCATTCCCCGGGTTTGAGCAGGCGCCTGCCGCGGCATTCGGCGAGTCCACCCGCGCCTTTCCGCCCGGATTTGACGCCGAGGCTTTCGTGCGCGAGGCCAAACTCAATTTCATCCGTCTGCAGGCAGCCTTCGACGCCGGCAACCTGACCGACCTGCGTGCCTTTACCACCCCAGAAGTCTTCGCCGAAATCCGCATGCAACTGGCCGAACGCGGCGATGCTGCGCAAACCACGGACGTGATGACGCTTGACGCCGAGATACTCGAAGCCACCGACGAAGATGACCGCCACGTGGTCAGCGTCCGTTTCACCGGGATGGTTCGCGAAGCGGCCGACGACCACGGCGCCACCCCGCTCGATGAAGTCTGGCATCTCAGCAAACCCGCGCTTGGCCAGGGTGGTTGGGTGATCGCCGGGATTCAGCAAGCATAAATCCAGCCAAAACAAGGCCTTGTGCACGGAAAATGTGCACAAGGCCCGTATTTGCGGCAATAGAAGCATCAACTTATGCACAGTTTTGACGCACGGGAACTTTTTTTGTGTCAAGTCCTTGACAGCCGGGCTATGTTTATAAGTGTCTGAATAATATGGTTTTGTTGGCTTGCCTGCTTTTTAGCCTCTAAGGCTCCTCCGCCTGAATACGGGCTTTGGGGGGCAATCGACACAAATCACTCACACAATTATCCACAGCCTGCGTGGACAACGCCAAATAGCCCTTGTTTAACAACCAGTTAGTTAACCTTTCCCGATATCCGAGCAAGATTAGCCGCTAACATGCCGTCCATCCTCCAGGTCGCGCTCGACACTCCGCTCTACCGGCTGTTCGACTATCGCCTGCCGGCGCAGCTTGGTCCGGTGCAGCCGGGCAGCCTGGTCGAAGTCCCGTTCGGCCGAACGCTGCAAATCGGCGTCGCCCTGGAACGGCAGCACGATAGCGCCATCGTGGCAGGCAAGCTGCGCGACGTCATCCGCGTACTGGACGATCGTCCCGCGCTGTCGCCCGACATCCTCCGCCTGGCACAGTTTTGTGCCGACTATTACCACTATCCGCTGGGTGCAATCCTGCTGGCCACGCTGCCGCCGCGCCTGCGTAATGCGACGCCGTTTGCTGCGGACACGCCCTGGCTGGTGGTGACCGAGGCAGGCCAGGCTGCCGAACCGCCCACCCGTGCCCGCGCACAACGCGCTCTGCTCGATGCCCTGCGCGCTGCGCCGCTGGCACGTGCGACATTGCGTGAACAGAAACAAGGCCGCCACGCCGCAGCCCTGGTCGCGGCCGGCTGGGCGGAATGGTTGCGATTGCCGCCCGTTGTCGACCATGCGCCACCGACCCAAGCGGCCCCTGCGGCGACCGCCGAGCAACAGGCCGCACTCGACCGCCTGCTGCCCGCGCTGGGACAATTCGGCGTCCACCTCATACACGGCGTCACCGGCAGCGGCAAGACCGAGCTGTATTTGCGCCTGATCGACGCGGTGTTGGCAGCAGGTCGGCAGGCGCTGGTGCTGATCCCCGAAATCGCCCTCACCCCGCAACTGGAACAGCATTTCCGCCGTCGTTTTCCCGGACGCCGCATCGCCGCATTGCACAGCGGGTTGAGCGAAACGGCACGTGCGGAAAACTGGCTCGCCGCGCCCACGGGCGACATCCTGCTCGGCACCCGTCTGTCGGTGTTCACGCCACTTCCCCGGCTGGGATTGATCGTCGTCGACGAGGAGCACGACGCCTCGTTCAAACAGCAGGACGGCCTGCGCTACTCGGCGCGCGACGTCGCCATCGCGCGCGGCAAACAATCCAACGTTCCCGTGGTACTCGGCTCGGCCACGCCTTCTCTGGAAACCTACGCACAGGCCGTAAACGGCCGCTACCAGCTGGTCGAACTGAAACAGCGCGCGATCAGTCAGGCGCAACTGCCGGACATCGAGCTCGTCGACCTGAAGCACATTCCGGTCGACAACGGCCTGACACGGCCTGCGCTGCAGGCGCTCACCGACACCCTGGCGCGCGGCGAGCAGAGCCTGGTCTTTCTCAACCGGCGCGGCTATGCCCCGGCACTGTACTGCCCGAGCTGCGCGTGGGTGTCGCCCTGCCCGCGCTGCTCGGCGCGGCTGGTGCTGCACCGCACCTCACACCGGCTGAAGTGCCATCACTGCGGATTCGAGACGCGCATCCCGCCCGAGTGCCCGAGTTGCGGCAACCCCGACCTCAAAGCCCTCGGCCAGGGTACGCAGCGACTGGAGGAAACGCTGGCTGCCTTCCTGCCTGCCGCACGCATCCGCCGCATCGACCGCGACACCATGCGGCCGCGCGCCTGGGCTGAACTCGGCGAAGCGGTGCATAGCGGCGAAATCGACATTCTGGTCGGGACCCAGATGCTGGCCAAGGGCCACGATTTTCCCAACATGACGCTGGCGCTGATCCTCGACACCGACGGCGCCCTCTACAGCCCGGATTTCCGCGCCACCGAGCGCCTGTTCGCCCAACTGATGCAGGTAGCCGGGCGCGCCGGGCGCGCCGACAAACCCGGCCGCGTACTGATCCAGACCGCCTTCCCCGACCACCCCTTGTTCCGCTATCTGCAGCGCCACGACTACGCCGGCTATGCACACACGCTGCTGGCCGAGCGCAAGCAGCTCGATCTGCCACCGTTCACCCGCCAGGTGCTGCTGCGCGCCGAAGCGACGACGATGGATGCGGCGCTGGCCTTCCTGCAACACGCTGCGGCGCGGGCTCCTGACACGGCCGGCGTCAGCGTATTCGGCGCCACGCCGGCGCCGATGGCGCGCGTGGCCAATCTCGAACGTGCACAACTTCTGATCCAGTCGGCGCAGCGCCTGGCGCTGCAAGCTTTCGTGCGCGATTGGCGGCCGCAACTCGACAGCATCAAGCCGCGTATCGCGCGCTGGTCGCTCGACGTCGATCCGCTGGTGTTCTAGCGGCCCTTGTATGCCGAAAACCCTCAATTAGACCGGTTTTCGTTCGATAACGTATCTTGGGGCGCGGATTTGACACAGCATCGAAGCCCACACGATGACGGAACACCGATGAGCGAGCACTACGACGAGCACTACATCAATAGCGTGACCGCGCTGGGCGATACCCACGAGGTCGTCACGACCCAGGCGATATTCACCCGCAACGGCATCAAGCTGATCGACCGTGGGGCACGCATCAACACGGCCATGCGTGAAAAACTGGTGCAGCACAAGCTGATTCCGGCCATCGACGAATGCCTCTCCGTCGCCGACGGCGTCACCAACGCCAGCCTACGTGACCGCGCCCGCGAGATCCTGGATAACGAGCCCCGCTTCCAGTTTTTCCGCCCCGGCCTGCCCGGGACCGCACGGTTGCTCAACGCCTTCTATGCCATGCCGCTCAACGCGCCGCTCGCGTTCAAACTCACGGTGGCACGCGAGCGACGCCCGGAGATTTTCGAGCACAGCGTGCAGATGACGCTGATCGCACTCATCCTCGCCATCAAAAGCCGTCTGCCCGAGCGCGACTTGGCAAGCGTCGCCGCGGCAGGCATGCTTCACGATATCGGCGAACTGCATATCGATCCCGCCTTGCTGCGGCACGGCCATCCGCTCGATCCGGACGCGATGCGTCATGTCTATGCCCATCCGATGACGGCCTATCTCATCCTGCAAACCTATCCCATGTTCCATCCGGAAATCAGCACAGCCGTATTCGAGCACCACGAACGGCTGGATGGCAGCGGCTACCCGCGCGGGCTCAAGGGCGAGGAAATCGGCCGCATGGGCCAGATTCTGATGCTGGCCGAGGCCGTCAACGCCCTGTTCGAAAAGAGCTGGCACACCCACGGCGCCGCTCGCCTGGCGGTGATGCTGAAAATGAACCGACGCAAATTCGACCGCGAATTGATCAATCATCTCGTCAGGCTGCTCAACAGCGGCGAGCGGGCCGGACCAGGCGGAGCGGGCAACGTCTCGTCCGAGTCGGTGGCGGCCCAGCTCAACCAGTTGGCCGAGGTGTTCCGCTTGTGGCACCACGCACACCACACCTGTCCGCCCGGGGTGGCCGAGGAACCCCTGGTGGCATTCGTCAACCAACGCCTGACCGATCTGGAGCGTACCCTGCTGGAGACCGGTTTCCATCCGGACGAGCTGGCCGCCTTCACGACGGGAATCGAGAACGACACGGCCGTGCTGGCCGAAATCCAACTCATGGCCAGCGAATCACGGCGACAGGCTTGCGACATCCTGAAAGAGGTCCGTCGCCGCTGGGCAGCGCTTCGCGACGACAGCGCCGGTCGCGCCGCCGTGGAGTTCTGGGTCGCGCGCGCGCAGACGCTGCTGCAGGCAGACTGACCCGCCCTGCCAATCGCCGTCTGGCGTTTGGCCGCCTCGCGCGTGGCGCATATAATCGCGTGCTACCCATTTTGAACACTGAAGATGCCTGCCTGACCCCATCTTCAATGTAACCATGTCCAACACCCATCCGCTTAAAGACCAGATCGCCTTGCTGATCGGCGAAGCCCTCGAAACGGTGGCACCCGACACGCCGGTCAGCCTCGAGATCGAACGCCCGAAGAACCCCGCCCACGGCGATTTTTCCAGCAACGCCGCGATGCAGCTGGCGCGGCCGCTGAAGAAGAATCCGCGCGAACTGGCGCAGCGGATCCTCACCGAATTGCCGAAATCCCCGCTGATCGCCAAGGCCGAAATCGCCGGTGCCGGCTTCATCAACTTCCACCTCACGCCGGCCGCCTGGCATGGCATCGTGCCGCAGATCCGTGCCGCCGCCACGCAGTTCGGCCACGTCGATGCCGGCGCCGGCCACAAGATGCTGGTCGAGTTCGTCTCGGCCAACCCGACCGGTCCCCTGCACGTGGGCCATGGTCGCCAAGCGGCCCTGGGCGACGCGATCTGCAACCTGTACGCGACGCAGGGCTGGGAAGTCACCCGCGAGTTCTACTACAACGACGCCGGCGTGCAGATCGCCACGCTCGCCAACAGCGTGCAGGCGCGCGCCAGGGGCCTGAAGCCGGGCGACGCCGCGTGGCCGGAAGCCGCCTATAACGGCGACTACATCGCCGACATCGCGGCCGATTTCCTCGCCAGGAAGACCGTGAAGTCGGACGACCGCACATTCACCGCGTCGGGCGACGTCGACGACCTCGACTCGATCCGCCAGTTCGCCGTCGCCTACCTGCGCCACGAGCAGGATCTCGACCTGCAGGCGTTCGCGGTGCGTTTCGACAATTACTATCTGGAGTCGAGCCTCTACACCAGCGGCCGCGTCGAAGCGACGGTGCAGAAACTCGTCGACGCCGGCAAGACCTACGAGCAGGATGGCGCGCTGTGGCTCAGGACCACCGACTACGGCGACGACAAGGACCGCGTGATGAAGAAGTCCGACGGCACCTACACCTATTTCGTGCCGGACGTCGCCTACCACATCGCCAAATGGGAACGCGGCTACCAACGCGCGATCAACATCCAGGGCACCGACCACCACGGCACCATCGCGCGCGTGCGGGCCGGCCTCCAGGCCGCGGGGGTGGGCATCGCCGAAGGCTATCCGGATTACCTCTTGCACACGATGGTGCGCGTGATGCGCGGTGGCGAGGAGGTGAAGATCTCCAAGCGCGCAGGCAGCTATGTCACCCTGCGCGATCTCATCGAGTGGACCAGCAAGGACGCGGTGCGCTTCTTCCTGCTCTCGCGCAAGGCCGACACCGAATACATCTTCGACGTCGATCTCGCACTGGCTCGTAACAACGACAACCCGGTGTATTACGTACAATATGCGCACGCACGCATCTGCCGGGTGTTCGAGGAATGGGGCGGCATGTCCGACGCACTCGACGGCGCCGACCTCGCACCGTTGACCGCCCAGCATGAACTGGCCCTTTTGCAGCGTCTGGCCGAATATCCGGAAACCGTCGCCACTGCCGCACGCGAACTGGCGCCGCACCTGCTGGTGCATTACCTGCAGATGCTGGCGGGCGATTTCCATTCCTGGTACAACGCCGAAAAATTCCTGGTCGACGATACGTCGACGAAACTTGCCCGACTGACTCTGGCTGATGCCGCGCGCATTGCAATCGTCAACGGCCTGGCCTTGCTCGGCGTATCCGCCCCGGAGAAAATGTAGTCATGGCAAAACCCGCTTCCCGCAAGTCCGGCCGCTCAGGTGGCAACTCCATTTTCACCGGCGTGCTGATTGGCCTCATCATCGGCGCAATCCTCGCCGTGGGCGTGGCGCTGTGGGCGACCGGCGTCAACCCGTTCAAACTCGGCAAACACGCAAACGCGCCCACCAAGCCCGTTGCACCCGCATCCCCTGCACCGGACACCGCTCCCAGCTTCGATTTCTACAAGGTTCTGCCGGACAACACGTCGAGCGCATTGCCCGCCACCCCGGCCCCTGCCGACACCACGCCCCGGCTTTATCTGCAAGCAGGCGCGTTCCAGCGGGCCGACGAAGCCGACAACCTGAAAGCCCAACTGGCCTTGCTGGGTGTCGAGGCGGTCATACAGACCAGCGAGGTCGCCAACAAGGGCGTGCTGCACCGTGTACGCATCGGTCCGTTCCACACCGCTGACGAAGCAAACCGTACCCGCAGCCTGCTCGCGCAGAACAATATCCCGGTCACGCTGGTCAAAGAAGTTCCCACTCAACAGGAGACGCCTTGATGTTTGCCCGCACTTTGGCTTTTTTTGCCGCCGCCGTATTGTCCTTGTCCGCCATTGCCGCGCCCGAAGAGGCATTCGAAGGGCGCGACTACACGCGCGTCAGCGTGCCGCAGCCGGTTGCGACCGGGAAGAAGATCGAGGTGCTGGAGTTCTTCTGGTATCGCTGCCCGCATTGCAACGCGCTTGAACCCGGTCTCAATGCGTGGCTGAAGAAACTGCCCAAGGACGCCCAGGTTCGCCGCGTCCCGGCCGTGTTCCGCGACGACTGGATGCCCGGCGCCAAGATCTATTACACCCTGCAGCAGATGGATCTGTTGAGCCGCCTGCACGACAAGGTATTCGACGCCTACCACGTGGACAACCTCAACCTCAACGACCCGGCCGTGCTGGGCAGCTGGATCGCGAAGCAGGGCGTGGACCGCAAGAAATTCGAGAGCATCTACAACTCCTTCTCCATCCAGTCCAAGGCCATGCAAGGCGCACGGCTTGCCACCACCTACGGCGTCATGGGCGTGCCGGCCTTCATCATCGACGGCAAATACACCACTTCGGAATCGATGACCGGCAGCGAACCCCGCCTGTTCGAGGTTCTCGACCAGCTGATCGTCAAGGCACGCGATGAGCGCGGCGGCAAGAAACCCGCGAAGTAAGCCTGTTGCCTCCCCCCGCCCCACTCAAGGTAGCGAATAGGCCCTTGCAGGGTTTGAATGAACCCCTCAGGGTCTTCATCACCGGGGCCAGTTCCGGCCTCGGTGCTGCGTTGGCGCGACACTATGGCGCAGCAGGCGCGCAACTGGGGCTGGCCGGACGCCGCCAGGATGGCTTGCAGAACACCGCCACCGGGTGGAATGCGCACCTCTATCAGGCCGATGTGCGCGACGCGGCAGCCATGCAGCAGGCTGCCGCGGCATTTTTGAACGATGTCGGCGCACCCGACATCGTCATTGCTGCGGCCGGGATCAGCGTCGGCACGCTCACCGAATTCGCCGAAGACGCGCCGGTGTTCCGCGCGGTGATGGACGCCAACGTACTGGGGCTGGTCCACACTTTTCAGCCGTTCATCGGCGCCATGCAGCCGGGCGGCGTGCTGTGCGGCATTTCCAGCGTGGCCGGGATACGCGGGCTGCCGGGCGGCGGCGCCTACTCGGCTTCCAAGGCAGCCGCCACGATCTATCTGGAAGCCCTGCGGCTCGAATTGAAGGCACGGGACATTGCCGTGGTCACGGTGGCGCCAGGCTATATCGACACGCCCATGACGCGGGTCAATCCCTATGCCATGCCTTTCAGGATGACAGCGCAGACTGCCGCCGCCAAAGTAGCCCGCTGCATCGCCCACCGTCGCCGTTTCACGGTGATTCCCTGGCAGATGGCCTGGGTGGCGCGGATGCTGAAATGGCTTCCCATTCCGGTCTATGATGCAGTTTTCGAAAAAGCGCCACGCAAACCGCGCAATCTGCCAACATAATGCGCATCGCATAAAACGTATCGGAGAAGCAATGCCTGCCCCCCTGAACATCATCCTCATCGACGATCATCCGCTCCTGCGCATGGGTGTGGCGGGCTACATCGAGCAGGAACCGGATCTGCGCCTCACCGCGCAACTGGCCAACGCCGCCGAACTGCGTGCCTGGATCGAAGCGGGCAACCGGGCCGATGCGGCACTGCTCGACCGCTCCCTGCCCGACGCCGACGGCCTCGATCTGGTCTCCGATCTACGTGACCTGGGCATCAAGGTCATCATGCTGACCATTGCCGACTCCGACGAGGAAATCTCCGAAGCCATTTCTTCCGGCGTCGACGGCTACGTCGTCAAATCCAGCGATCCCGACCAGGTCCTGGCGGCCATCCGCAGCGTATGCGACGGCCAGAGCAGTTTTCCGCTCAATATCATGCAGAAGATGGCGCGCGGCGAACTCAACAACAATGCTCTGTCGGCGCTGACCGCGCGGGAAATGGAAATCGTCGACCACGTGAAGGAAGGGCTTTCCAACAAAGTCATCGCCTACAAGATGACCCTGGCGGAAAACACCGTACGCAACCACCTGCGCAACATCATGGAAAAGCTCGGCCTGCGCAATCGCGTCCAGGTCGCCACCCTGGCGTTGAAAGAGGACCGCAAGCGGCACTAGGCAGAACCCGCCCACAAAAAAAGCGCGGCTGCTTGCTGAGAATAAATTCGTAAATGTCGTAATAAAGACGTAAATATTTATTCCAGCATTACAAAAAACTCGTAAACGCTTAAGCGGTGCGTTGAAGCAGACAAATACAGTCCGTCGGAAAGATGCGTGCCCTTTCCAGCGATGCCGACGAGCTTAACTACACCATATGACCCGGCCGTTCCGGACCCAAAAATGGGAGCGGCACCCCCCCTGCAGCCAAACGGAGGGCGACAAGGTTGGGTAGCCTTGGCCATCCACCTTGATGTCCCGCCTCGGTTTCGCTTCCGGGACGACGAGCAGTTCGATGGTACGCCCGCAGCCGCATGGGCAGCGCATGCCGACACACCAGTTCTCTCCGTCGTCATGGGTAACGACGCCTCTGCGAGAAGCGCCTCACACTGGCCGGTCGAAGCCGTTCCTTGGGCGACAAGCTTGCGATAGACTTCTCAGATTGCCTCGTGCATAAGCATGAAGGCGCTCACCTTCGCTTGAACTGGCTAGCCGAGGCGCGGTTCTCGACCAAGTCTGCATCCTGCTCGGCCGCGTCAAGTAAAGGATCAAGGAAATCCGTCATCATCCCGTCACGTACGAAGTCGAGCATAACGCTGTTCCGCAGCCCGGCTTCCGCCATGTCACTGCCCGCCCACAACGATCTGCCGTATCTCCCAGACGGCCTCTGTGACACACTGCAGCCACAGACACCCTATCCGTTATGGCTGACACTGGCGATCTTTCTTGGCGTGTTCGCTGTGTTGCAAGGCTCATGGTATGAAGCCCGCGGCACCTGGATCGAACGGCTGGTGATTCATGAAGCCACCGTCAAGCCGGCGGCAGCCATCATTCAGCTCATCACGCCGGAGGCCAAGGCTCAACCGGTTGCCGCCAGCATCAAGGCGCCCGGCGGCGGCCTCAACATCCTCAATGGCTGCGAAGGCACCGAGATCATGTTCCTGCTGGTTGCCGCCTTCTCCGCCGTCCGGCTAGGGTGGCAACAAAGGCTGACCGGTCTTGCGCTGGGGCTGGTCCTGGTCTTCGCGCTCAATCAAGCGCGCATCCTTGCGCTGTTCTACACCTTCCGCAACGAACGTAGCCTGTTCGACCTTCTGCATACCACTGTCCTGCCTGCCGTCTTGATCGCGACGGTAGCCCTGTATTTCTATGCCGTCCTCCACCGCAGCCGTTTGGCCTAGTCCCGGCCGGTTTGCGCTGGCGCTGATCCCCGGCTTCGTGCTTACCCTCGCCGCGGCCTCGGTCTGGGGCACAGCGCTGGTCGAAGCCCTGTTGCCGCTCACCCGTGCCTTGCTCAACTGGATGGATGGCCGCTTCGGTGTCTTGTTCCTCGGCGTTGAGCACAACTGGCAGGACACCGTGATACGCCTGCAACTGGGCTTTTCCAAGGCGTTCTTCTTGGGCGGGCATGTGGTCTTGCCCGACCCCAGAGGTGCGCTTTGGGTCACCACGCCAGTCGGTAGCCTGCTCCAGCCATTGGTGATCGCGCCCGCCATGGCGGCGGCATTACCCGGGCGGGTTGCGGCCCGTTTGACACGGTTTGGCCTCGCTGCGTTATTCGCCCTGGGTTTCCTCGTCGTCGACCTGCCGGTCACGCTCCACGCCCTCTCATGGGATACGCTTGCCTACGACGTGAAGTTGAACGATTTCTCGCCGCTCTTGGCTTGGAACCAGTTCATGCAATCCGGAGGCAGGCTGGGGATCGGGGTGCTGATGGGGTTGATCACATGGTGGATGGGTCGCCGAAGTCCCTCCCCCTTACGCCAACACAATGAGCATTCAAAGTCCATACAACTTTAGTCTTAGTGGGATCGGCTCATAAGCACGATGAGCTGGCCCTTACCAAGTGTCACACCGTCTGCGTAGTCTCGCCAATATTCAGCCACCCGGCAGCTCTCTTGACCGTCAAGAAGGCTCTTCTGTTGTGGTGAAACTGGATTTATACGCCAGCGACATAAAACACCAATGAGAGGCTAGATCATGCAACGCAATATCCTTAGTGCTGCCGTGTCCATCGCATGCGCTGGTCTGGCTACCCAGGCATTTGCCTTGTCGCCGTCCGACCTGAACAGCGCGACCACTTCGATCGTGCGCATTTCCGGCTCTTCGGCTACCACCAACCAATTGATCGCCTTTGCCCAGAACAACTGCGTAAGCGGCTCGCTGGCGCAACTGACCACTTCGGATCCCAGCAACTTTGCCCTGCTGTGTACACCTGACACCAGCAAAATCTCTGGCTTGGCCCGCAGTAATCTGGTCATTGTCAAGGACGGCAGTGCCGGTAACGACCTCAGCCCGATGGCCAACCGAACCGGCTATCCGTTCCTGGACGTTTTCAATGCCGCATTCAAGAGCGGCTGTGGCAGCGCTACCCCCGTGGCAGCCACGACCGAATATGTGGATCCCACTAACCCCGGTGCGGGCACCCGCATCGCCTTGCCCGCCTACAATAAGTATTCTTGTCCTCTGACCCTGACCTCTGCAGCCCCCCCAGATATGGGCATCTCCGACGTAGAACCGACACTGCTGGTCCAGGCTGGCGCCGTTTACCCTGTATCCTACGCGCAGTTGGACGCCCTGCATTCCTCTCTTCTTAATGTAGTGGTTTTCGGCGTCCCGGTGACCCTGGAATTGCGTGATGCCATGCAGACCGCCCAGATCGCCAGTGGCACGCTTCCCAGTAGCTGTGCCGTGGGGGACGAAACCGAAGAGTGCATGCCGACTCTGAGCCACCAGCAACTCACTTCCATCTTTACGGGTAACGCTGTGGACTGGAGCGAGTTCGGCCTGACCAATCCATCGGGGGACAACAACATCTATATCGTTCGACGCATTAATGCGTCTGGCACGCAGACGGCAGCGCGGGTTTTCTTGGCGAGTGATCCTTGCATCGCCCAGGTGATCGGCTTCTTGGCTGGCAATGACGGCGAATCCAGCACGGCTGCCAATGCTTGCTCATCCGCCACTCCTCCCGGAACCGTGCATGAAGGCAGCGCGGCCAGCGATGTGCAGATCTGTCTGCAAAACCACAACGCAAATCACCGTTGGGCCGTTGGCGTGATGAGCGTACAAACCCCTGCGGTGGGTGACGCCAACACCAATATGCGCTTCGTCAAGATCGATGGCGTCTCTCCCACCAACCTCAACGTCGCGCTCGGCCGCTATGGTTTCTGGACTGAGGCCACGCTCAACTATACGGGCACGCCGTCAGGTGATGTAGGCACGATGATTACTGCCTTGACCACCGGCTTCAGCAACCCGGTCGTGCTGCGCTCGGTGAATACCAAGTTCCTGCTCACCAACCTGCTGAGCACTTCCGCCGAACCCTGGGCCGCTGGGGTCATGGCACCGTCCCCCCTGGTCAGTCCGAATTCCGTCCCCCTCATCAACACCGGGAACCTGCAGACCGACCTGGCGAACGTCTACACGACCCCTGTCAACTACTACACGCATGCCGCTGGTGGTGCCCCACATACTTGTCAGCCGCCTATTACCTACTTTGCGACGGGCACCCTTAGCAACAACCCCAAGTAAGCCGCAACGCCGGCAAATCAGCTTCGGCTGAGGGCAGTGGCCTCCGCTGAAAATTACTCCAACATCCTGATTACTCCTGACGCAGGGGACTGATCCGAGCTTCTTGGAGTGAACGAATCGGACTCGCCTTACGCAAAGCCAGCCTGCTCAGCATCGCGTGCAACTCCGCCGCCACAAACATTCCGGCAATGCACAGTGCAAAGCGCCCGCCGCCTTCCATGAGTTCGCCCCAGTCTATGGGCTTAGAGGCGAGATAGGTCAGAGGGTCATAAGCCTGGATGACCGCACTGTGGATCGTGCCGTACATGACCAGAGGAATATCGATCGCTTCCAGAACAAGGAGAACCGGCAGGCTCGCCAGTAGGCGCATACCCCGGCCACGCCAGCTCAGATCCGGCCAGGTCAGCGCTGCCGCGGCCAGCATGACCGGATGGGTGAGCACAAAATAGAGAGGGAGGCGGACATTTCCCTCCACATGGGGCAGGACTTTCCCGCCGATCACCATCATGTGCGGAAGCGCATAGTCCGCCTTGATGATGTATTCATGACTACGAATGATTGTGAATGGCTGGATTTCAAAGCCACTAAGCATTGCGCTGAGCACTGCGCGATAGAGCGGCAAGAAAAAGTGCGTGTAATGCCAGCCACCTTGCCAGGCTGCCCAGAGTAGGATCGGCAGCCAGATCAGCAAACGCAACGCGATGTCACCCGCTTTATTCGTCGGGCGTGCCATGGCGGGACAGAAAAGCCAGAAAGAAGATGAAGCAGCACGCAATCATGATCAGCGGCAGCACCGTGCCATGGAGCACGCTGAACCAGTCCCGATTACTCAGGTAGGCGTGCCAGAGAATGACGATGCGAGTCTGGTTCAGGGAGAACACCAGTAGGGTACCCAAGCCGATACCCAACCAGCGGCTGCGCCAGGCGAGCGGGTAGGCGATCAGCGCCGCTACCAGCAAGAACAGGATCTCCAGTCCCTCACAGCCATTCAGGACATTTAAGCGTCCCATGGGTGCGATCAGGCGATGACCCTCTGGGATGACATGGAAGGCAGGCCAGATCTGATCGATGATCCATGCGGCAGGAATGACGGTGGCTTGATCGATGACCACGTGTTCCAGCCAGGTGCCCCGGCTCAATCCCCACGCGTATTGCAAGGCAAAAAAGACAACGAGAAAAATGAGTACCAGACGCAGAGGATGGCGACGCCGGGCACGATCTGCTTCCTCGGCATTTAGTATGTCGGCGTAACTCGTGCTCTGCATCGGGACCGGATTGGATCGTGGGCCAAAGGGGCTTCGTGTAAACCGATAAACAATAAGCGGTTTGCGTAACGGTTGTATTACATCGAAAGCTCTCCTGAATACGCTAAGGAAATGGGTTACCTTTGGTAGCCAGCGAAGACGCTGGTGTAGCACTGCCATGCAGTAATGGGTTTCGATCCGGCCTAGCCGAGGGCCGTTACAACTCGCAACGCCAACCTCTAACGTGACTCTGAATTTTATTCGGCGCGTTCGCGCCAGAGGCCCGGTCGCAACTCGACTCGGTGCGTTCGGTATGGCCAGCAGCAACTTCAGAAGTAGTCTGGCTTTCCGGTGCAGGTGATCCTCCCTCCATACTTCTCGCACAGAACTTGCGTTCCGTCCATACAACTTTAGTCTTAGTGGAATCGGCTCATAAACACGTTGCATAGGCCGTGACCAGGCGTCACATCAGTTACGTAGCCTTCCTGACGTCAGCCCTTGGGAGAAGGCTCGTGAAACTACAAAAAATCACCTGTTCGTTATTGCTCGCCATGACCTTTGCCTCGACGGCACAGGCGACTGTCGACGACGCCCGTGCCAAGGGCGTCAAGTGGCTGATTGAAACTCAGAAGGGCGATGGGTCATTCGCGGGCCTGCAGGGCCTGGAGGTGCAGTCCACCTCGGCTGCGGTGGACGCGATGCTCGCGGCCGGCATGACGCGGTCGCCGCAATACGCGCGCGCCCTAGCCTGGCTTGCCAACGCCCCGGGCGGCAGCCTGGATTCGCGCGCGTGGCAGGCGTCCGCGCTGGCCTCGGCGGGTCGCGACGCCACAACCATTGCCGGCACGATCCGCGACGAGCGTAACACCGTGGCTGCACAAGCAGGTAGTACAGGCTCTGGCAGAGCGACCTGGGGCGCCTACCCGGGATATGGCGCAAGCACAACCGACACGGCACTGGGCTATGGCGCGCTCCGCAGCGCAGGCATGAGTTACACAGGGGATACCAATGAACTGAAGTTCACAGTGCTCTGCAATATTCTCCCGGCACAACTTGCCGTTTCTCCCTGGTTTGGTGCATGGCCGCAAGCTCTACCGCAAAGCAGTCAGCCTGCGCATGCCTCGTCGGGTTCTCTCTCAGCAACCGCATTTATGTTGTACGAGCTCAAAAAGCAAATGCAGGCTGGCCGGATATCGACAGGTGGAACCAGCTGTAACTCGAATACGGCACCTGCTTCAATCGATACCGCCATGACCAGCGCCAAGACCTGGCTCATCGCCCAGGCCAACGCGGACAGCGGCTTTGCCGAACGCAATCCGCAAACGGGCAATCTGGAAGCGTCCTCGCCGGTGGCTACCGCCCTGGCGATCCGCGCACTGGTCCTATTCTCCGCTGAGGGTGACAGCGCCTCTACTACCGCGATCACCAACGCTCGCACCTGGCTGGCCGCCCAGCAGAATGCCGACGGCAGCTGGAAAGGCGATCCCTTCGTCACCGCACGCGTCTTGGCCGCGCTGCCTGTCGCAGTGGGCACGCAGCTCACCGACAGCGATCAGGATGGCATCACGGATGTGGTCGAACAGCAACTCGGTACCCAGATTATGGTCGCCGACGCCCAGAACCAGCTCGACCCGAACGCCAATGCCGTGCCCGGGATTAACGCCACGTCGTTCAGCGCCAGCGGTGTACTCGGTGAACCCTTCAGCCACACCCTCTCCGGCTCGGGCGGCAACGGCCCGTTCACCTTCGTGCGCGTCAATGGTGCTTTGCCGCCCGGACTGACGATGGCGGCCAACGGCCAGATCACAGGCACGCCCTCGACGACGGGCAGCTACGCATTCGATTACGAAGTCACCGACACCACCAACGCCAAGACCCTGGTCATCGGACGCATCGACGTGGCGGACGCCTCGCCCTCCGATGGAGACGTACCGCTGCCGCCGTGGGCGGTGGTGGCATTGGGAGCGGGGCTTCTCGGCGCCATGCGTCGTTATCCCATGCGCGCCGCCTGACATACACACCTGTATCACACAAGAAAAGATCATCAAGGGAGCCACCCATGTCTTGCCAGACTCTGAGTCGCCTGATTCTGACTGCCGCCATGAGCCTTGCGGCCTTTACAGCGATCGCCGCGCCCCACAAGGATGTCGCGCCCTTGCCAGCGCAAGCCGTGCAGGCGGTGCGCGACGGACAGCGTGGGCATCCGGATCCGATAGTGGAAGCGCTGGATCGCCATCTGCAAGAGGAACTGGAACTGGCCGGCCAGGGCGAACGTTCCGCCGCGCAGATCGGCAAGAAAAGCGCCCAGGATGCCGACGTGCGGAACGAACTTTCCAGCCGCCGTGCCGAAGCCGCCGCCAAGCGGCAGGAGATGCTTACCCTGCGCTACGAATTGCTGTCTCGCCTCGATCGCGAAGCGGAAACCTTAAGGGTGCGTGGGCAGTTTGCAGAAGCGGATCAGGCATTGAATTTCAAGCAGAAGCTGCTTACTCGCTTCAATGCCATTACCCAGGACATGGATGACCTCTCCAAGGCCGATAGCACTAATCTCGATGTTCGCGCCAAACGTGTCGCCAGTCGCATCAAAGGTTGGCTCGCAGCCAGACCGGTCATTCCCCTGCCACAGCCTAACGTCCGTCAAGCCAAAGCGATTAAGCCGATGAATCTGCCGGCCGCCAAGTCCGTCCCGCATTTCGTCGCCGACGCCTACTGGCTGATGCAGGAGAGGATCGCCAGCCGTGATGGCTTCATTCAGGTCGCCCCGCGCGATGGTTTCATCAAGACGGCGCTGCGCGACACACCGGCCGAGGCGGCCGCTTGCGGCTACACTGCGGCCGATCTTGCCGACACCGCTGAAGCACCCCTTACCCATCCCGATATCGTTGCGCTGGCCAGGCAACTCGATTACAACCCGGTCCGTATGTTCGAGTGGGTTAACCAGAACATCAGGTTCGAGCCTTACTACGGCTCCATGAAAGGCGCGGTCGCCACCCTCTGGAGCAAGTCGGGTGGCGCCACCGACCAGGCCAGCCTGCTGGCCGCGCTGCTGCGCGTGTCCAACATTCCGGTGCGTTACGTGCGCGGCAACATCGCCGTGCTGGACAATGCCGCGTTGAGCGCAGACGGGCGAGGCGCGCGCTGGATCGGGGCCAAGAGTGCACAGGCAGCCGCCTCAGTCTTGGCCACCAACGGTAATCCCGCGGCGACTTACTATACCGATGGCACAGGTATCGTCTTTGCTCACGTCTGGGTCGAGGCTTGTTTGCCCTACACTGCTTATCGCGGCACCGGGCTCGACGACTCCGGCCACCGCTGGGTGCCGCTCGACCCCTCCTACAAGGACCGGCGCTATCAGGCTGGCATCAACGTCGACGGTAGCTTCGATTTCAACTACGGAAACTGGCTGGCTAGCCGGCTCGATGCCAACGGCAACTACCGCCTGCCGCAGGAAGCTTTCGAAAGCGAGGTCGAGGCGCATGCCAAGACTAAAGCGCCGAATTACGCCAACAACACGCTCGAAGACGTTCCCTACAAGGCCGAGACTAAGCGCCAGCACTTCGACATCCTGCCCATCGTGCCGCCCTATGAAGTGCTGCAATACACCAGCTGGGACGGCACAGTGGGTGGCTCGGCCGAAACCGCAGTACTGCCGGGGCGTCACCGTTATCGACTGGAAGTGGCTGTGCGCAACAAGAGCGCTACGTCCGATCCATTGGCTGGCAATCTGCTCAACCAGAAAACCTTCAACCTCGTTGATTTGGCCACCAAGCGCCTGACACTCTGAAACCTCTGCTTAACTACTGACGAATTTGCATAGTCCTGATATAACGGCCC
>ERZ761607.788-NODE-788-length-46855-cov-12.771261_pt1 | contig 46855 bp, 36 predicted proteins | sample MGYA00511164_ERZ761607 | MGnify/ENA primary metagenome ERZ761607 (study PRJEB28899, sample SAMN02445080) | bioreactor sludge metagenome | biome: EBPR sludge | place: Australia: Brisbane, Thorneside Wastewater Treatment Plant | collected 2011-06-22 ...
TGCTTGTGCAAAAATTACCCGTTCCTTAGCCTTCACCTGCCCCCGGATAAAGCCATTTGAATTCGAACCAAAATCAAAGCCATGACCATCCGATCCACACTGCTTGCCACGCTGGCGCTCAGCCTGCTCATCCCCGCCGTGATTTCCGCGCAGGAAAAATCCAAATCCGAACCCAAGGCCAAAGGGGCCACCTATCCTCTCTACGGCAAAGTGGTGTCCATCACCTCGCGCACACTCACCATCGTGCGCAGCAACAACGAGGACGCCCAGCAGTCGAAATACACCGTCAACTCCGCCACCGAATATGTGAACGGTGACAAACCCGCCACCGCCGCGGACGTGGTTCCCGGCAAATGGGTCGGCGGTGTGCTCAAAAAAGCGGAAGGCGACGGCAATGACGTCGTGGTCAAAATCAACGTCGGCGTCAAACAGCGCGAGGAGGACGGCAAAACCGGCGCTTCCAAGAAAACCGGGCCAAAGAAAGCCGAGCCGAAAAAATCGGCCCCCGGCAAGGAGGGCCAGACCCAAAAAGAGGCCGCCAAGAAAAAGGAATCCTGATCACACGGGACTGCCAAGCCAGGCGCGCCTGAAAATCGGCTGGAACGATGGCGCCTGATCCCGGCGAACCAGCATCCCCATCGTCCGCGCCATCCCCTCCAGAGGCAAAAACCGATCCATGGGAGGGGGTGGTCGCGTCCAGCCTGCCGATCTGGGTTTTTTGTCTGGAGCGTGGGCGCGCTGGTGTCCCAGGACATGGCGGGGAAAACCAGGCCCGATCAAAAGGCGGGAGCCGCCGGCAGCACACCGTCAAGGCAATCCACCGCGCCCGTGGACTTGAACTCCGCGACCCGGCCGAGTTTGAGCGGCTTCCCGGCATCGGTCCCGTCCTAGCGCGCCGGCTGGAGGGGCGCCGCCCGTATCGCTTCACTGAGGAACTGGCGCGCGTACCGGGCATCGGAGAAAAAATCTTCTCCCAACTCAAACCCCTGGTGAAAACCGGGGTTGCCACAACGGATTGAGCCAAGGCTCACAACCGCCTGCCCCGCCCGCGCTCCAGCCCCTCGAACACCCCCGCCAAAAACGGCCGCGCCTTCACCGCCGCCTCCCGCCATGCCAGCGTCACCCCGCGCTGATGGCCATTGAGGCTTCGCGGGTGGCGGTGGACCGGCTGCCGGTGACGCAGCAGAGATCGCTTCGCTGCGGGAGTCGGCACGGTTGCTGACGACGCACTACTCGACGCAAATCGAGGGGAACCGACTGACGCTGCCGCAGGTGGAGGAGGTGATCGCGGGCGGCGCTGAAGCGGAAGCTCACCGAGAAGGACATCCAGACGATTCATGGACTGGCCTTCGAGGGTAAAAAGCGGCCCACGCCTTATCGCGACGGTCAAAACGTGATCCGCAACAGCGCCAGCGGTGCCATCACCTACCTGCCGCCGGAGGCGAAGGAGGTCGCGGGGCTGATGGGCGAGCTGGTGACGTGGATCAATGACGAGATCGAGTCCCGCGACCTGCCCGTGCCGGTCATCGCCGCGCTGGCGCACTACCAGTTCGCCACGATTCACCCTTATTACGATGGGAATGGCCGCACCGCGCGGCTGCTCACCACACTGATCCTGCATCGCTGCGGCTACGGGCTGAAGGGCATCTACTCGCTGGAGGAATACTATGCCCGGCATCTGCGCGGCTATTACGACGCGCTCTCGGTCGGGCCCAGCCACAACTACCACCTCGGTCGTGCCGAGGCGGATGTGAGCGGCTTCGTGCAATACTTCTGCGAAGGCATGGCCGATGCTTTTGCCAAGGTCGCCGCCCGTGCCGAAGCCTCCAGCCTGTCCGCGCCGCAGGACAAAGCCGCGCTGCTCCACGAACTGCGTCCGCTGCAACGCCAGGCGCTCGGCCTCTTCGCGAAGCATCGCATCGTCACCTCCAACGAACTCGCCACCTACCTCGGCCTCTCGGCACGCCAAGGCCGCGAGCAGTGCGCCAAATGGGTGTCGGAAGGCATTTTGGCCGTCGCCAATGCGTCGAAGAAGGGACGCAGCTACCGGCTGGCGGAGAGGTTTGAGGGGGCGATTGTTGAGTAATCCAGCCGAAAGGCTAAACAGCCACATGAGCCAAACCTTCATCGTCGAACCTCTCAATCCGGCAAAACACTGCCGGGAGGAGTTTGGTTGTGGAGTTGAGGCATTGAATGACTTCCTCCGGCTTCGCGCCCGCAAGGAGATGGAGGCCGGGACTTCCGCCTGCTTCGTGATAGTGCCGGAGGACAAGCCAACAGTGATTGCCGGTTACTACACGCTGTCAGCAGCCACGGTGCTGCGAACTGCCCTGCCAGAATCGGTGACGAAGAAGCTTCCGCGATACCATGAACTGCCTGCGACCTTGCTGGGCCGTTTGGCGCGCGATTTGAGGTTCAAAGGACAGCAAATCGGCGAAAGGCTCATGGCAAGCATGCTGCATCGGTCGGTTAGAGCTTCTGAGGAAGTCGCCTCGTGGGCCATTGTGACTGATCCCAAGGATGAAAAGGCTCGAGCGTTTTATGCCAGCTTTGGCTTCCAGCCTCTGACGGAGTCCCGCCAATTCATCACGATGAAGTCGGCGGCGCAATGGATCAGCGCTCGGTGACCGTCTTGCGATGCAGGTCCAAAGCCGTGCGCATGCGCTTGGTGGGTGCTTTTACGGGTGCGAGGATGGCTTCCACAAAGCGACGCGACTCGGTTTGACTCAATCTCACCGTGTCATGTCGCCGGACGATTTCTTCCGCCGCAGCACGAACATGAGAAATCACGAACACAGCGACGGAACAACCTTCCAATCCAGCAGCACGCTCCAGCAAAGCCTTATCGTCCGATGTAACTCGGGCAACGAGGCGATTCGAGCGGCGGGCAGTGGCGACGGCAGGCATGGCGTTTGTGTGCCAAAGTGTGCCACACAGTCTGCTGGCCGCAAGAGTGGATTTTGGCCTCACCCCCCCACCAAGATCCCATTCAGCGTGGCGCTCGGGCGGAGTGCGGCATCGGCTTTGGCGTTGTCGGGCTTGTAGTAGCCGCCGACGTCGGCTTTCTGGCCTTGGACGGCGAGGAGTTCGGCGACGATCTTGCTCTCGTTGGTGGTGAGGGCTTCGGCGATGGGCTTGAAGGTCTTCGCGAGGTCGGCGTCGGCGGTTTGGGCGGCGAGTTCCTGGGCCCAGTAGAGGCAGAGGTAGAAGTGGCTGCCGCGGTTGTCGATGGTGCCGAGTTTGCGGCCGGGGCTGCGGTCGTTTTCGAGGAACTTGCCGTTCGCGGCGTCGAGGGTGTCGGCGAGGACTTTGGCCTTCGGATTCTTGAAGGTGTCGGCGAGATGCTCAAAGCTCGCGGCGAGGGCGAAGAACTCGCCGAGGCTGTCCCAGCGGAGGTAGTTCTCCTCGCAGAACTGCTGCACGTGCTTCGGCGCGGAGCCGCCGGCGCCGGTTTCAAAGAGGCCGCCGCCGTTCATGAGCGGGACGATGGAGAGCATCTTGGCGGACGTGCCGACTTCGAGAATGGGGAAAAGGTCGGTGTTGTAGTCGCGGAGGACGTTGCCGGTGACGGAGATGGTGTCGAGGCCCTTGACGATGCGTTCCAAGCTGAAGGTGCAGGCTTCGGCGGGCGGGAGGATGCGGATGTCGAGGCCGGTGAGGTCGTGGTCTTTGAGGTATTTTTCGACCTTGGCGATGATCTGGGCGTCGTGGGCGCGGGCTTTGTCGAGCCAGAAGACGGCGGGGGTCTGCGAGGCGCGGGCGCGGTTGACGGCAAGCTTCACCCAATCCTGCACGGGCGCGTCTTTCGTCTGGCAGGCACGCCAGATGTCGCCCTGCTCGACGCTGTGCTCAAAGAGCACGTTGCCCGCGGTGTCGGTGACGCGGATGACGCCGTCGGCGGGGGCTTCGAAGGTCTTGTTGTGGCTGCCGTATTCTTCGGCGGCCTGGGCCATGAGGCCGACATTCGGCACGCTGCCCATGGTCTTCGGATCGAGTGCGCCGTTCTTTTTGCAGAAATCAATCGTGGCCTGGTAGATGCCGGCGTAGCTGCTGTCGGGGATGACGGCGAGCGTGTCCTGCTCCTTGCCGGCGGCGTTCCACATCTTGCCACCGCCGCGAATCATGGCGGGCATGGAGGCATCGACGATGACGTCGCTCGGGACGTGGAGATTGGTGATGCCTTTGTCGCTGTTCACCATGGCCAAAGCGGGGCCGCTGGCGTAGGCGGCCTGGATGTCGGCCTCGATCTCGGCTTTCTTGTCTGCGGGCAGTTTGTCGAGCTTCGCAATGAGGTCGCCGAAGCCGTTGTTAAAGTTCACACCGATCTCGGCGAGCGTGGCGGCGTGTTTGGCGACGAGGTCTTTGAAGAAGACGCTGACGGCGTGGCCGAAGATGATGGGATCGCTGACCTTCATCATGGTGGCCTTCATGTGGAGCGAGAAGAGCACGCCATCGGCCTTCGCCTTGGCGATCTGCTGCTCGAAGAAGGCGACGAGGGCCTTCTTGCTCATCTTCGTGGCGTCCATGATCTCGCCGGCTTTGAGGGCGAGCTTGGGGAGGAGGACTTTTTGAGTGCCGTCTTTGGCGGTGAAGGTGATGCTGACCTCAGTGACATTATTGACGGTCACTGACTTCTCGTTGGAGAAGAAATCATCCTTGCCCATCGTGCCGACGGTGGTCTTCGAGTCAGCGGTCCAGGCGCCCATCTTGTGAGGGTGCTTCCTGGCGTAGTCTTTGACGGCCTTTGGCGCGCGGCGGTCGCTGTTTCCTTCACGCAGCACGGGATTCACGGCGCTGCCCATGACCTTGGCGTATTTCGCTTTGATCTCCTTTTCCTCGTCGGTCTGCGGGTTTTCGGGCAGATCGGGCAGTTTGTAGCCTTTGGCCTGAAGTTCGGCGATGGCCGCCTTCAACTGCGGCACGGACGCGGAGATGTTCGGCAGCTTGATGATGTTCGTGGTCGGTTCGAGGCAAAGTTTGCCGAGATAGGCCAAATCATCGTCCTGCTGCCCGAACTGGGCCAAAATGCGGCCGGCGAGCGAGATGTCGCGCGTCTCGACCTCGATGCCCGCCGCCTTGGTGAAGGCTTTGACGATGGGAAGCAGCGAATATGTGGCGAGGAGCGGGGCTTCGTCGGTGAGGGTGTAGATGATTTTGGCGGACATGTCTTGTGTGCGGGGGGATGAGCGCCTGAGTGCTAGCGCCAGCGCGCGGGAAGCGCAACGCGGAAGGCGTTTCCGGTCCAAAATGCATCCCGCCACTGGAGATGAAACCCTTCCGCCCCGCCGCTCGTTATTCAGTTCCCATGAAGACACTTCTCACCCTCTCCATCACCGCCGCCCTCGCCGCCACAGCCTGCGCGGACGGACTCTACGACATCCCCCTCAAGGACATTGACGGCAAGGACACCAGCCTCAAAGCCTACGAGGGCAAAGTCCTGCTTATCGTCAACGTGGCTTCGCGCTGCGGCAACACGCCGCAGTACACCCAGCTCCAGGCCCTGCACCAGGAGTTCGCCAAGCACGGCCTGTCCGTCCTTGGCTTCCCCTGCAACGACTTCGGCGCGCAGGAGCCGGGCAGCAACGATGAGATCAAGGAGTTCTGCTCCTCGAAATACAAGGTTACATTCCCCATGTTCGACAAGGTCGTGGTCAAAGGCGCGGACAAACACCCGCTCTACGAGGCGCTCAGCGGCAAGGACTCGCCCTTCCCCGGTGATGTGAAGTGGAACTTCGGCAAATTCCTCGTCGGCAAGGACGGCAAAATCCTGGCCCGTTTTGAGCCGCGCACCAAGCCCGACGCGCCGGAAGTCATCGAGGCCATCAAAGGCGCGCTCGGCAAATAAGAAGCGCAATCCATCCCTCCCCTGCGAAAACGGCGCGGCTTACCTGGCCGCGCCGTTTTTTCCGGCAACCGGGCCACCGCGCCGGCTTTCGCGCAATTTCCGCCCACTGAGGCGCAATCCTTGCAAGACCACCATCCCGCGCCACGGTTACAGAAAGACCTCCGAAGACCGATTCTCAAAATGCCCCGGCTTGAGAATCCCCCCTTGGAGCTTCGAATTTCATTTTCACTCCATGTCCACCGTCGCCGTCCGCTCCGCCGCCCTGCCGCCCGCCATTCCCGGACTGGTGCGCCGCTTTCGGCAACCGAAGAAAAACATCCCCCAGACCAAGCAGGACCGTGATTTTGTACTTCAGTCCGTGCGCGCTTACACGGAGGAAACAAAGCTTGTGCCACCTGTTCCCATCGAGGAACTCCAGGAACACACGGACAAAATCCTCGCCATCCACGGCATAGACCCCGCCTACCGGGACTACACCGGTGTGCTGCTCGCCAACGAAACCTGGCGCGAGTCCCTGGCCACCGTGCCTTTTGAAAAGCGACTGCTGCTCATGCCGAAGTGCCTGCGGGTGGAGAGCAAATGCCCCGCGCCTTTTGACGAATTCGGCCTGCTTTGCAAGCAGTGCGGCCTCTGCTCCATCCAGGACTTCCAAAACGAGGCCGAAAAGCTGGGCTACGCCGTCCTTGTCGCCGAGGGCAGCGCCATCGTCATGTCCCTCATCCAGACGGGCAAGATTGAGGCCATCGTCGGCATCTCCTGCCTTCCCGTGCTCGAACGCACCTTCCCTTATGTCGAGGCCGCCGCCATTCCTGCCGTGGCTGTTCCCCTGCTCCAGGATGACTGCATAGACACCACGGTGGATGTGGATTGGGTCTGGGATTACATCCACCTGACCAGCGAGGACAAAACCCGCCGCCTCAATCTCAACGCCCTCCACGACGAGGTCAAAACCTGGTTCACCCGCGACGCGCTCGATGCGCTTCTTGGCAAGCCCACCTGCCAGACGGAGGAAATTGCCCGCGACTGGCTGGCGCGCGCGGGCAAACGCTGGCGCCCCTTCCTCACGATCGCCGCCTATCAAGCCCTGCGCGAAGACCCCGAAGGCCCTGTTTCTGACGCTGTGAAACTCGCAGCCGTCTCCGTCGAGGCGTTTCACAAAGCCTCCCTCATTCACGACGACATCGAGGACAACGATGCAGAGCGCTACGGCGAGCCGACACTCCACTCCGAGCACGGCATCCCGGTCGCGCTGAATGTGGGGGATCTCCTCATCGGCGAAGGCTACCGCCTGCTCGCGATGATGGAGGCCCCCTCGCACTTGCGCTCCGCCTGCCTCAAAGTCGCCGCGGAAGGCCAGCGCGAGCTATGCCGCGGTCAAGGCGCCGAATTGCTTTGGAACAACCACCCGCTGGCCCTCAGCAACACCCAGGTTCTGGAAATCTTCCGCAGCAAGACCGCCCCCGCTTTTGAAGTCGCCCTCAAGATTGGCGCCGCTCTCGCCAGCCGGATCGAGGACACCGAGGACGCCCTGCACGCCTACAGCGAGAATCTCGGCATCGCCTACCAGATCCGCGACGACCTGGATGATCTTGGAGACGACTCCGCCGCCGCCACGAACGTCAGCATCCGGCCCAGCATCATCCTCGCCCTTTTGCGCGAGCGCGGTAAAGGCCAGATCAAAGACACGATGGAAGCCCTCTGGAACGGCCAGACCACCGAGCTGCCGGAGAAAACCGCCATCCGCCAGTGGGCCACCGAGACCGGCGCATACGACAAAGCCACCCTCATGCTCGAAACCTACAAGGAGGCCGCCATTCGCAGCCTTCAAGAGGTGGAACTGCCAAATCTGAAAGGCCTTCTGCGCCGTGTCATTGGCAAGATTTTCAACGAGCTGGAGATCAAAGGCTGGTGCCGTGAGTTCGAGCAGCAGCAGCAAAACACCGCCGAACGCGAAGCCCTGCGCGCTGAAGCCGCCAAAGCCGCCGAGCATCTGGTGCCCAAAGTGGCCGTCGCAGCAGAAGCCGCAGTGTGATCAGGCGGAATCGTGAGCCCCCCGCGGATCCCACTCCCGGACGTAAAGCCGATGTGACGGAAATTCATCTTGCCAGAAGGCATGACCGCCGCGCAAGATGAGTGGTCATGAAAATGCTTCCGATATTTCTCCTCATGCTCGCCGCCGGCACGTCCGCCGCCGAGACCACGACATTCAAACTCTGGCCCTCCGGCGCGCCCGACCCGGCGGGATACGAATCCAAGCCGGAGGAGGAGATCAAGCGCGAGAAAGACGACGGCATCCGCCGCGTGACGAACGTGTCGGAGCCGACCCTGACCTTCTACCCCTCGTCCGCGTCCGACGGCACCACAGTGCTGGTCTGCCCCGGCGGTGGTTACAGCATCCTGGCACTCGAGCATGAGGGCACGGCGGTGTGCGAATTTCTGAACCTGCAAGGCTACAACGCGGCGCTGCTCAAATACCGCGTGCCCCGGCGCGATCCGGCCAACCCCTCGCGCGAGCCGCTGCAGGACGCGCAGCGCGCCATGAGCCTTCTGCGCCTGCGCGCGGGCGAGTTGGGCATCAAGCCCGACCGCATCGGCATCCTCGGCTTCTCGGCGGGCGGGCACCTCGCCGTCATGACCGCGCTGCACGCCAACGAGCGGACTTACAAGCAGGACGCGGCGCTCGACGCGCCGGACGCCACGCCAAACTTCTGCATCCCGGTCTATCCCGCGTATCTCGTCGGCAAGGACGACACCTTCACCCTGCTGCCGGAAGTCAAAGTCACACCCAAGTCGCCGCCCATGTGCCTCATCCACGCGCATGACGACAAGGGCGTGACCAGCGCCAGCGCCAGCGCCCTGCTTTACCTGGAGTACAAAAAGCTGGGCCTGCCCTGCGAGCTGCACATCTACACCCAGGGCGGGCACGGCTTCGGCATGAAGCCCAAGGACATGCCCGTGGAGGACTGGCCTTTCCGCGTCGTCGAGTGGATGCAGGCGATGGGTTGGTGAGTCCGCGCAGGCCGCTTGCCGGATGCGACACATTTTTTGCCGGTGAGACGGGCAGCGGCGCGGGCGTTGTCTTGCGCGCACCGCATCCGTCCCATGACGCCCCGCCTTTTTCGTCTCCTCCTCCCCGCCCTCCTCTTTGCCGCGTGCTCCCACGCCGCGCCGAACATCGTCTATATCATCTCCGACGACCACGCGTGGACCGACTACGGCTTCATGGGGCACAAGCAGATCGAGACGCCGAACCTGGACAAGCTCGCCGCGCGCAGCGCCGTCTTCACCCGCGGATATGTGCCCACCGCGCTGTGCCGTCCGGCGCTCGCCACCTTTGCCAGCGGCATGTACGCCCACCAGCACAAGGTCAGCGGCAATGACCCGGCCCCGCTGGAGACGAACGCCCCGGCCAAGGGCAAGGCCAAAGGCAAGGGCAAAGGCCCCGGGGCGGAGACGGTGGAATACAAGGCGCTGCGGGAGAAGCTGATCGCCCGCATGGACTCGCAGCCCTCGCTGGCGAAGCTGCTCGGCGCGCAGGGATATCTCAGCCACCAGTCCGGGAAATGGTGGGAGGGCGGCCACCAGCGCGGCGGCTTCACCCACGGCATGACGCGCGGCTTTCCCCAGCCCGGCGGCAGGCATGGCGATGACGGCCTGAAGATCGGGCGCGAGGGGATGGAGCCGGTGTTTGAGTTCATTGACCACGCGCTCGCGGAGAAAAAGCCCTTCTTCATCTGGTACGCGCCCTTCATGCCGCACACGCCGCACACGCCGCCGGACCGGCTTTTCCAGAAATACAAGGCCAAGGGCATCGAGTCTGACTTTGTGGCGCGGTATTACGCCATGGTGGAGTGGTTTGACGAGACGTGCGGCCAGCTCATGGACCGCATCGAGCAGAAGGGGCTGCTGGAAAACACCCTCTTCGTCTATGTGGCCGACAACGGCTGGATTCAGAGCGCTGACAATCCCGGCTACGCACCGCGCTCGAAACAGTCCGCCAACGAGGGCGGCACGCGCCAGCCCATCATGTTCAGCTGGCCGGGCGTCATCCAGCCAGGCATGAGGGGGGAGCAGCTCTGCTCCAGCATTGACATGATGCCCACCGCCCTCGCCGCCGCCGGAGCACCCATCCCGGAGCAACTGCCCGGCATCAACCTGCTGCCCGTGCTCAAATCCGGAGCCGCAAGCCCGCGCACCGAGTGTTTCGGCGAAACCTTCGCCCATGACGTGGCGGACATTGACAAGCCCGAGGCAACCCTGCTCTACCGCTGGGTGGTTGAGGGGAAATGGAAGCTGCTGCTGACCTACGACGGCAGGCTCGACCGCTACGCCGGCAGCCATCCGCGCACGGAAAAGCGCCCGCAGCTCTTTGATCTGCTGGCTGATCCGCATGAGGATAAAAACCTCGCCAAAGACAACCCTGAGGTCGTCGCCCGCCTCGCCCGGCGCCTGCAGGACTGGTGGCCCGTCACCGGGCGCCAGGTGCTCACCCAATGGACAGACGCTCCCGGCGAGTGGAAGTAAGCCCCGCTTTTGATCCGCTCAAACCCACCCCGTTTCCACATCATGAAAAACCTCGACATCCTCGTCACCGCCCTCTGCCTTCTCACCGCCGCCCATGCGCAGGAGGAAGGCTTTAAATCCCTGTTTAACGGCAAAGACCTCGCCGGCTGGGACGGCAATCCGGAGCTGTGGAGCGTGCAGGACGGCTGCATCACCGGCAAGACAAACGGCCCCGATCATCTGAGCTACAACCAGTTCCTCATCTGGCGCGGCGGCGTGCTGAAAAACTTCGAGCTGCGCGCGAAGATCAAGGTCACCGGCAACAACACCGGCATTCAATACCGCAGCAAGGAGCTGCCTGAGAACGGCAGGTGGTCCATCGGCGGCTACCAGTGCGACGTGCATCCCGCCGCGCCGAACAACGCCATGATGTACGAGGAGCGCGGGCGCGGCATCATCGCTCAAAACGGCCAGGGCGTCGTCGTGGACCCTTCGGGCGTCAAATGGCTGGCCTCCGAGCAGGATCCCGTGCAGGCAGATGTGGCCGAGTGGCATGAGTACACCGTCATTGCGAAGGGAAACCACCTCGTTCACAAGCTCGACGGCAAGGTGACGGTGGACCTGCTCGACTTTGACGAGGGCAAGCGCTCGTTGGAGGGACTGCTCGCCTTTCAAATCCACCGCGGCCCGGCGATGACGGTCCAGATCAAGGACGTGCTGCTCAAGGAACTGCCCGAAGGCGGTGTGATTGACTTCGCCAACCACCCCGTTCCCAGTGACGCGCAGATCATCGAGGTGAAGACCCCCAAAGCGAAGGGCAAAAAGGCGAAGTGATCCGGCTGGCGTCGCGCGCTGCCGGCGACACACGCGGATAAGGCCTCGATCCGGCAAGGCCGGTCCGGGACGCGCCCCGCTTCCCTGAAGGAAGAGTCTTGACCGTTCTTGCCGGCTTCATCCAGCATCGCCTCCCGATGATTTCCATTTTAAAACCCTCCCCGCACGTCGAGCGCCTGCCGGCCGGCCGCATTGACTCGGAATACAGCCGGCTGCGGCGCCGGGTGTTCGCCGGCATCTTCATCGGCTACGCCGGTTACTATTTGGTGAGAAAAAACTTCTCCCTGGCCATCCCCGACATTCTCCAGCACTACCCCCAGTACACCAAGGCGGAGCTGGGCACCGCCATGACCGGGCTGAGCATCGCCTACGGCTTCTCGAAGTTCCTCATGGGCAGCGTGTCCGACAAAAGCAACCCGCGCTTCTTCATGCCTCTCGGCCTGCTGCTGGCCTGCGCCATCCTCGCGGTCTTCGGCCTGGTGCGCGAGGTCTATGCATCCTTGACGCTCATGATCACGCTCCAGACGCTCAACGGCTGGGTGAACGGCATGGGCTGGGCGCCCTGCGGCAAGACGATGGTCCACTGGTTCAGCACGCGCGAGCGCGGGCGCGCCGTCTCCGTCTGGAATGTGGCGCACAACGTCGGCGGGGCGCTCGTGGCCGTCATCGCGCTCTGGGGTGTCATGATTTTCGGTGACTGGGGCGCCAAATTTTACTTCAACGCCCTCGTGGCCGCTGCCATCGCCCTGCTCGCCCTCGTCCTCATGCGTGACACGCCCCAGAGCTGCGGACTGCCGCCCATCGAGGAGCATAAAAACGACTACCCGCCCGACTACAGCCACGAGCACGAGCGCACTTTCACTTTTCGCGAAATCTTCTTCGGCCACGTCTTCAACAACAAGCTGCTCTGGGCCATCGCCGTGGCGAACGCGTTTGTCTATTTCGTCCGCTACGGTGTCGTGGACTGGATCCCCACCTACATGCAGACAGCGAAGAATTTCAGCTTCAAGGAGTCCACCGCCGCATGGGTCTGCTTTGAGTGGGCCGCCGTTCCCGGCACCATTCTTTGCGGCTGGGTCTCGGACAAGGTCTTCCGCTCCCGGCGCGCTCCGGCCACCATCCTTTTCATGATCCCCACCCTGCTCGGCCTTGTCGTTTACGGGCTGAACCGCCAGGGGCCTTTGTGGGTGGACATCGCCGCGCTCATCACCATCGGCTTTTTCATCTACGGCCCGGTCATGCTCATCGGATTGCAGGCCCTTGACATGGTGCCGAAAAAGGCCGCCGGGACCGCCGCGGGCTTCACCGGATTTTTCGGTTACGTCTTCGGGAGCGCCATCGCCGGCACCGGCGTCGGCTGGCTCGCCGACCACTGGGGCTGGAGCGGTGTCATCGCCGCCATGTGCGCATGCTGCCTGCTGGCCATCGTCTTCAGCGCCCTGACCCTCCACCACCGCGCCGAAAGCTCCCGTGCATGAGCTCGGGAACGGCGCAGCGGCGCCAAGGGAGGAAACGGGCCGCGCAAAATACGCGCATGGATTGTTGCATCGCGAATGCAGATTTGGAACCCGGCCCGCGTTGATCTCCCCATGCGCCTGAGTCTGTTCAGTGATTATGCCCTGCGGGTGATGATGTTCGCCGCCTTGAAGGACGCCCCGTTCAATCTGAGCGAGGTGGCGGAGGCCTATGACATCTCGCGCAATCACCTTGTCAAAGTCGTCAACCACCTGGCCAAGCTCGGCTATCTGGAGACCCGGCGCGGACGCGGCGGCGGCATCACTCTGGCGATGCCGGCTGAGCAGATCCGCGTGGGCCTGCTGCTGCGCCGCACCGAGGGCAGCCCGCCCATCGTCGAGTGCTTCGACACCGCCCGCAACGCCTGCCGCATCAACGGCCACTGCCGATTGAAGGGCCTGCTGGCCGGCGCCATGGAGAGCTTTTATGCCTCTCTCGACGCCCATACGCTGCGCGACCTGGTCTGCGGCCCGCCTGGCGCGCGGATGAACTCCGTCCTGCTGTCATGAAACTCCACGCCCTTTTCCTCTGCCTCGCCCTGCCGCCGCTGCTGTGCCTGCGCGCGGAGGATCCTTATGAGCAGGCTCCCATCTTTTACTCGCAGACCCAGCCGCGCGACGCCGCCCAGAGGCTGGAAAAGCTCATGCGCGAAGGCAAGGCCGATGTGGACCGCACCGACGCCTGGACCGTGCTGCGGGACCTCCTGCGCCATCTGCAGATCCCGGAGGAGTCCCAGGTCATGGTCTTCTCCAAGACCAGCAAACAAAACGACCGCATCCATCCGCAGACTCCGCGTGTCGTGTATTTCGGCGACGAGGCCTACATCGGCTACTGCCTGGGCGGCTCCATCGAGGTGGCCGCCTTGGATCCGCGGCTCGGCCCCGTCTTTTACCTGCTCGACCCTTATGTGGATGAAAAGCAGCCGCTCCACTTTCAGCGCGACGCGAGCTGCCTGAGCTGCCACGGCGGCGTCTTCTCACCCGGTGTGCCCGGCGTGCTGGTGCGCTCCGTCTTCCCCGGCCCCGAAGGCCACCCCATCATGAGCCAGGGCAGCACCGTGGTGGACAGCACCACGCCCTTTGAGAGCCGCTGGGGCGGCTGGTATGTCACCGGACGCCATGGCGACTCCCACCACCGCGGCAATGTCACCGCCACCGAGCTGCCCGGCAATTCCTGCGACATGCCGGTGGAAAAAGGCGCTAATGTCACCAGCCTCACCGCATTCTTCGACACCTCCGCCTATCCCCGCGCGACGAGTGACATCATCGCCCTCATGGTGCTGGAGCACCAGACCGGTGTGCAAAACACCCTCACCAAGGCCAATCACGGCTCCCTGCGCGCCATGCACATGCAGACCAGCCTCCAGCGCGAGCTTGGGGAGCCCGTGCTCGAAGAACCCATCGGCACCGCCTTGCGAATCATCGAGCACTGCGCCGAGGACGTGCTCGACGCGCTGCTGTTCAAAGACGAGGCCCCGCTGCCCGAGGGCGGCATCGAGGGCGACGGCGCCTTCCAGGCCGCCTTCCTGAAAAAAGCGCGCCGCAACGCCGACGGCCGCTCCCTGCGCGACTTCCAGCTCCATACCCGCCTCTTCAAATACCGCTGCAGCTACATGATCCATTCCCTCACCTTCGAGCACCTCAGCCCTCCTTTGAAGCAGCGCGTGCTGGCCCGGCTCGCCGCCGTGCTTGACGGCGCCGACACCAGCGGGCGCCACGATCATCTCGGCGCCAGCGAGCGCCGCCACATCCGCGCCATCCTCGGAGACCTGCTGCCGCCTCCGGTGGAGGGCTGAGAGGGATGTTGGATTGCGGATTTCAGAATGTGGAATGGGCGGTTGGCGGGTGAATGAGCGGGCCATCGGCCATTGACGCTGGCATGGATGGGGAACGGGACTTCAAATCCACATTCCGCAATCCGCATTCCGCGCCCCCCAACTTTCCCGTTGTCCGGCCGGGTGGCTGCTGATATGCGGCGTTCATGCGTGTCCTCATCGCCTGCGACAAATTCAAGGGAACCCTCTCCGCCGGCCAGGTGGCGCGGATCATTCGCGAGGGCCTCGCCGCGTCCATGCCGGATGCGGAGTTTGACTTGTGCCCCATCGCGGACGGCGGAGAGGGCACGACCGAGGCGGTGATCACTGCCACCGGCGGTGAATGGGTGGAGCACCCCACCGAGGACGCGCGCGGGCGTCCGCGGACCGCGCGCTACGGCTGGCTGCCCGCAGGCGGCGGCGCGGTGATGGAGATGAGCGCCGCCAGCGGCCTCGCCCAGGTGCTGGACCTGCCGCTCCAGCCGGAGCTGGCGGGCACGCGCGGCACCGGCCTCATGATGCGGCACGCTCTGGAGCGCGGCGCGCGGCGGATTATGCTCGGCCTTGGCGGCAGCGCCACCAATGACGGCGGCGCCGGCATGGCGGAGGCGCTGGGCTTCCGGTTTCTTGACGCGGATGGACACGACGTCACGCCCCTGCCGTCGAATTTCCCGCGCATCCATGCCGTGCTGCCCTCCCGCCTGCGGCTCTGCCCGGTGCAGGCCGCCTGTGATGTGGAGAATCCCCTGCTCGGCCCGGCCGGGGCCACGGCGGTCTATGGCGCGCAGAAGGGCGTGCGTGACGCGGCTTTCTTCGAGGAAGGACTCGCGCGTCTGGCCGATGTGGCGCGGCGCGATCTCGGCGTGGATTTCCGCCACACTCCCGGAGCCGGCGCGGCGGGCGGGCTTGGCTGGGGGCTCATGGCCTTCTGCGGCGCCACGCTCACGGGCGGTTTTGAACTCGTGGCCGGACTCTGCGGGCTGGAGGCGCGCATGGCGGCGGCGGACCTTGTCATCACCGGCGAGGGCCGGCTCGACGTGCAGACGCTCTGCGGCAAAGGCCCCGCGGGCGTGGCGCGGATGGCGCGCCGCCTGGGCAAGCCAGTCGCGGCCTACGCGGGAGTCATCGAAGACTCCCCGGCACTGCGGGAGTGCTTCGATCTGGCCTTCGCCTCCAAGCCGCCGGAGATGGAGCTCGCCGCGGCGCTGGCCGGCGCGGAGGGGCTGCTGGCGCGCGCGGTGGCCGGCTCGGCGGCGCGAGTGGCCGCGCTGCCAGCGGGGCATGTTCGCCATTGATTCAGGGCGCTAAAGCGGCACGGTGGCGGCCTTTTTCATGCTGAAGGAACTGCACGACTACCTCTACCACCTCGAACCCACGGGCGGCATCCCGCTCAAAGGCACGGGCATCGCCCTCGGCCTGCTGCTGCTGGGCAAGCACGCCTGGGCCTGGCGCAACGCGGAGCGCGCGCAGGCTTTTCTGCGCGCCTTTCCGCGTGATTACAAGTGGGGCGTCGTCCTTCTCAGCGTCAGCTTTTTCTGGGGCATGATGTGCCTGGCCCACATGGACATGGGCGAATTTTTCTGGCTGCGTAAATGGTTCCTCATGGCCGTGCCCGCCGCCTTCGCTGGCGTGCTGGTGTATGTGAGGGAATTCCTCGCCGTGCGCGCGCTCGGCTGCCTGATGCTGCTGGCCGCCGGGCCGGTGCTGTGCGCCGCGTTTTTGCAGCCGCAGACCACGCGCCTGCTGCTCCCCGTCCTGGCCTACGCCTGGATCATCACCGGCATGTTTTTCGTCGGCATGCCCTTTCTCATGCGCGACTGGATCACCTGGCTGCTCGCGAAGCCCGCCCGCTGGAGCGCCGCCGTCTGGTCCGGCATGATCTACGGCGCCGTGCTCCTCGTGCTGGCGCTGACCACTTACTGAGGACGGATTCGATGGCGCGCGTGCTCGTCATCCGCGGCGGAGCGGTGGGGGATTTCATCCTCACCATGCCCGCCCTGAGACTGCTGGGGGAAAGTCTGCCGCAGTGCCAAATCGAGGTGCTTGGCTATCCGGGCATCGCCTCCCTGGCGGTCAAGGCGGGACTGGCCGCCTCCACGCGCGCCCTGGAGCATGGCGGCATGGCGCGGCTGTTTGCCAAAGGCGCGGAGGTGGAGGAGGCGCTCGCGGACTACCTGCGCGGGTTCAACATGGTCGTCAGCTACCTTTTCGACCCCGACGGCGTCTTCCGTGACAACCTGGCCCGCGCCGGAGTCAAAACGCTCATCGAGTGCCCCCACCAGGTCCGCCCCGGCCAGGGTCATGCCGCGCTGCAACTGGCCAGGCCGCTGGAGCGCCTCGCCATCTTCGCCGACGAGCCCGGCTGGCGGCGGCCTTTTTTTCCCGGGCCGGAGGTGTCTGAACACTCCCTGCCGCTCATCGCCATCCACCCCGGCAGCGGCTCGGAGAAAAAAAACTGGCCGCTGGAGCGCTGGCTTCATGTGGCCGCGGAGCTGCGCGCCGCGCGCCCGGAGCTGCGCGTCGTCTTCATCACCGGCGAGGCCGAGGAGGCGCGCGGCCTCATTCAGCAGATCCCCGCCGGCGAGGAGCGCTGGCACATGCTGCCGCTCACCGAGCTCGCCGGCAGGCTGGCCCGCTGCGCCGCCTTTCTGGGGCACGACAGCGGCATCTCCCACCTCGCCGCCGCCTGCGGCCTGCCCTGCCTGCTGCTGTTCGGCCCCACCGACCCCGCCCTGTGGGCGCCGCCGCAGGAAGGGGTGCGTGTTCTTCCCTCCGAATCCGGCCTTCTCACCGGCCTGGACGCCGGCCGCGTCAGCCGCACCGCCCGCGCATGGCTGGAGGAAATCACCGCCAAAGGCAAGAGCGTCTTGTGACAGGCGCGTGACGTGCTATGCCATGACCTCATGGCTGACTCAGCAAAAGCACGTTTCCGCACCCTCCTCATCCTCGGCGCCCCCGGCAGCGGCAAAGGCACGCAGGGCCTGGTCCTGGGCCAAATCCCGCGGTTTCACCACCTGGCCTGCGGGGACGTCTTCCGCTCCCTGGACACCCGCACCCCGCTCGGCCAGAAATTCGTCCAATACTCCAGCCGCGGCGAGCTGGTGCCGGATGATGTCACCGTCGCCCTCTGGCGCGCGAACATCACCCAGCGCGTGGACAGCCATGCCTTCAAGCCGGAGATTGACCTCCTCGTCCTCGACGGCATCCCGCGCAACGTCGAGCAGGCCCGCCTCATGGAGGCCGACATCGAGGTGCTCAAAGTCTTCCACCTTTCCTGCCCCGACCGCGCCGAGCTGGCGCGCCGCCTGCGCAAACGCGCGCTCAAGGACAACCGCTTCGACGACGCCAGCGAGGCCGTCATCCAGAACCGCTTCGCCACTTACGAGGCCGAGACCAAGCCCATCCTCGAACACTACGCCGGCGCGCGCGTCGTCAACATAGACGCCAGCCAGTCACCCGCCCGTGTCATGCACGACATCCTCGGCCACGTCCTCCAGCTCCCCGCCTGGCAGGAGATCGAGCGCATGAATGTGTGACCCCGCACCCGCCCCATGCGCCTCATTTTCATCGGCACCGGCGACATCGGCCTCCCCGCCCTCGACTGGCTCATCCGCGCTTCAGGACACGAGCTTGCCGCCGTCGTCACCCAGCCCGACAAGCCCGCCGGGCGGAAGCTTGTGCTCACGCCGCCGCAAGTCAAAGTGCGCGCCATCGAGGCCGGGCTGCCCGTGCTCCAGCCGGTGAAAATCCGCCACGCCATTGAGGAACTGCGCGCCTTCCAGGCCGATGCCGCCATCGTCGCCGCCTACGGCCAGCTTCTCTCCCCCGAAGTGCTGCGCGTCCCGCGCCACGGCTGCCTGAATCTGCACGCCTCCCTCCTGCCCCGCCACCGCGGTGCCAGCCCCATCCAGGCCGCCATCCGGGAGGGCGACAGCGAGACCGGCATCACCGTCATGCATATGGACGAGGGTCTCGACACCGGCGACATCCTGCTCATGGAGCGCACCCCCATCCTCGCCACCGACACCGGCGGCAGCCTGCACGACCGCCTCGCCGCCCTGGCGCCCGCGGCCCTGGAGCGCGCCCTTGATCTCATCGAGTCCGGCAAAGCGCCGCGCATCCCCCAGGACGCCGCCCTCGCCACCCACTGCGGCAAGCTGCGCCGCGAGGACGGCCGCCTCGACTGGACCCGCCCCGCGTCCGAGCTCGAGCGCCTCATCCGCGCCTACCAGCCCTGGCCGGGCACCTTCACCCAGACCGGCGGTGAAAAGCCCGCCACACTCAAAATCCACCGCGCCACCGCCATCCCCGAAGCCGGCGCCTGCCCCGCTCCCGGCACGCTCCTGAGCGCCGACCCCAAAAACGGCCTCGTCATTGCCTGCGGCCGGGGTTTCCTCCGGCTCGATGAAGTCCAGGCCGAGGGCGGAAAACGCCTGCCCGCCTCCGACTTCCTGCGCGGCCACCCCATGCAGCCGGGAACGCTGCTGCGCTGAGCCGCGCCGCGTGGCAGGCGCGGAGTTGGGCAGGCGCGAAAAAAAGAAAAGCGCCCCGGAAAACCGGGACGCTTTTGTGACCCGCCTGTGCCGTCCAAGACGAGGGCTCTCGTATCCCAAAGGCGACGAGGTGGGTGCCGGCGGACAAGGGCGCTGTCTTCCAGTGAAGGCATGACATGACATCCAGGCCGCCGTGCTCCCGGTGTCATTGAAACGGGCCGGGCCACTGCGTCTTGATGACGAACACCGCAGGAAAGTCTGCCGCCCGGACCGTGCCCGGCGCGGCGAAAGGAGGAGTCTGGCAAAGAGCGGATGGAAAGCGCGCGCGCCCTCCACGAATTCTGTTTTCAGCATAAAAGATGCCGGAACCGCCGGCAAGACTTTCCTGCCGCCGGATGCAGGCGCGGCAGGGCGTTTTCATGCGCAAGCGCAGCTCGTTGGAGTTCAAGCTTTAGCTTGTAAAGCGCGTGTTTTCACCAGCCCCCCGCACTCAGCAGCTTGTGACATCGTATGGAAACGCCCTGGCAGGCGCGGACAGAGGCGCGCGGCTCAGCGGAAGTAGCCGCTGACCTTCACCCTGCGCCCGTAAATGCTCTTTCCGGCGGCCACATAGAGGATGTCGTGGTCTTTGCCGCCGAAGCCGACGCTGACCACCTTGCCATCGGCCACCGGCTTGCGGATGATGCCCGCCAGGCGCCCGGCGGGGTCGAAGATCTGCACGCCCAGCTCGGTGGTGACAAAGTAGCGCCCCTTTGACTCGGTCGTGGAGCCGTCACCCGCCGCGGCCTCCTTGCCCACGGGCAGCCACATGGTCATGAAGGGAGCGCCCGCCGTGAGGCTGCCGTCTTCCTGGATCTGCCACGCCCACACATGCTTGCCGCCGTGCTCGGAGACGGCCAGCGTGGCCTCGTCGGCGGAGAGGGTGATGCCGTTGGGCTTCACCACGCGGCCCTCGTCGGCCACGGCGTGCTTTTTGTCCGGCGTGATCCAGTGGACGCGCTGCGTGGGCGTCTCGGTGAAATAAACGTGGCCCTTTTTGCTGACCACGAGGTCGTTGCACTTCACACCGGTGACGAGCACCTCCACCTCCCCCTTCATGCTGATGGCGATGACGCGCTGCTCGCGGTTGTGGCAGGCGTAAAAGCGCCCGTCCGGCCCGATGTGCAGGCCGCTGATGCCCGGCAGGTTGTCGAGGAAAAGGCTCGTCGCGCCCGTGGCGGCGTCCAGCTTGTAGATGCCCTTGCCGGCTTTGACATCGGTGAAGTAGAGGTTCCCCGCCGCGTCATTGCAGAGGCCGTCGGTGAATTCATAGCCCGAGGCGGCCTCCTTCCAGTCCTCGCCCTCGATGAGGTATTCGTGAAGGGAGGTGTCCTGGGCGGCGAGAGGCGCGGCGAGCAGCGCGAAAGTGAAAAAGGCGGCTTTCATAGTGGCAGGGGGAGGAATCAATGAGACTGGAAAATCAAAAGCAAGCCCTCACTTGGCCCACAGCCAGCGCATGGTGTCGGGGAAAATGGCGGCGCCGTGCCTGCCGTTGTGGGTGCCCTCGCCCATGACGAGCTTGTGGTCGTAGCCGGCGAACTTCAGCGCGGCGGCCATGTCCTGGTTGGCCAGCGGCCAGTTGCCGAACTGGTTGTCGAGGTCGTTGCTGCCCTCCTGGAGGAAGACCTTGAGCGGCTTCTTGTCCGCCTTGCGGATGAGCGCGGGATAGACATGGCCGCCGCGGATGTTGGTGAAGCTGCCGATGTGGCTGACCACATTGCGGAAGGCGTCCGGCCGCTCCCACGCCACGGTGAAGGCGCAAATGCCGCCGCTGCTGTTGCCGCAGATGGCGCGCATCTCGGGGTCGGTGCTGAGGTTGTGGTCTTTGGCCGCGGCGGGCAGGATTTCCTCCAGCAGGAAGCGCGCGTAGAGATCGCCCAGGGAATCATACTCGAAGCTGCGGTTGCTGCGCGGCTTGGCGCCCGGCTGGCTGGTGGGGAAAGTGCCGGGCTGGATGAAGATGCCGATCGTCACTGGCATCTCCCCTTTGGCGATGAGATTGTCAAAAACCACCGGCGCGCGGAACTGGCCGTCCGGTTTCACAAAGCCCGCGCCATCGCAAAACACCATCACGGCGGCGGGCTTGTCCTTCGCATACTGCGCCGGCACATACACCCACCAGTCGCGCGTTGTCCCGGGGAATATTTTTGAATCCGTCCACGCCGGCATCTGCGTCACCTTCCCCTGCGGCACGCCGGGCTGCACCTGCGAGTCGGGGCCAAGCACATACTGATCATCTAGAGGGGCGGCATGGAGGGTGAGGGCGAGGGAGGCGAACAGCAGGGCGTGTTTCATAAAGAGCGGGAAGGAACGGCAGGCCGCGCGCATTCTTGCCCGCACACCTTGGGACGGGCTCGAAACACGCGCGGATTTCCAGGAATCCATTTCCACGCGCGCGGCGAATTGACTCCCATCTGTCCGCGCCATCCCGGAGCGGCCCCACTCCGCTCCCATGCAACGTCCCCGTCTCGCCATCATAGGCACCGGCATTTCCGGCCTCGGCTGTGCTCATTTTCTCCATGAGCGCTTCGATCTCACCCTCTTCGAGCAGAACGACCACATCGGCGGCCACACCCACACCGTCACCGTGGACGAGGACGGGCGGGAGGTGCCCATTGACACCGGCTTCATGGTCTTCAACCACCAGACCTATCCCCTGCTCTGCCGCCTTTTCCGCGAGCTCCGCGTGGAGACCAAGCGCACGGACATGTCCTTCAGCCTCAAGCACCTGCCCACCGGCTATGAATGGAACGGCGGCAGCCTCGGCAAGGTCTTCGGCCAGCGCAAAAACCTCGCCAGCCCGCGATTCTGGAGCTTCGTCCTCAAAATCCACCGCTTCAACCAGGAGACCGCCGCCGCCCTCGACGACCCCGCCTTCGACCGCATGACGCTGCGCGAGTATGTGGCCGCGCGCGGTTACGGGCGGGATTTCCTGGACCTCTACATCATCCCCATGGGCTCCGCCGTCTGGTCCACGCCGCCCGATCTCATGCTCGAGTTCCCCGCCAAGACGCTCATGCGCTTCTGGTTCAACCACGGCTTCCTCGGCATGGAGACGCGCCACCCCTGGTGGACCGTGGTGGACGGCGCGCGCGCTTATGTGCGCAAAATCATCCCGCCTTTCGCCGACCGCATCCGCCTCCGCACCCCCGTGGCCCGCGTCGAGAGGCGGGAGGGCAAAGCCTGGGTCCATCCGCGCGAGGGTGCGCCCGAATGCTTCGACAAAGTCATTCTCGCCGGCCACGCCCCGCAGTCGCTCGCCCTGCTGGCGGACCCCACCCCGCTAGAGGCGGAGCTGCTCGGCTGCTTCAAATACCAGCCAAACACCGCCACCCTGCACACCGACGAGTCCTTCATGCCCAAAACCCGCCGCTGTTGGGCCTCCTGGAACTACCGCGTGGCGCTCGACGCCGAGGGCCGCCCGGACCCCAGCACGCATTACTGGATGAACTCCCTGCAGGGCGTCTCCGACAAGAAGAACTACTTCGTCAGCATCAACGCCGCCGATGAGATCAACCCCGCCAAAGTCCTCCGCCGCATCCACTACGAGCACCCGCTTTTCGACCTCCGCGCCGTGGACGCGCAAAAACGCCTGTCCGGGCTGAACCGCCTCGGCCCGGACCAGACCACCTACTACTGCGGCGCCTGGTTCCGCCACGGCTTCCACGAGGACGGCTTCATGTCCGCCGTCCACCTCTGCCGCGACCTGCTCGGGCGGGAGCCGTGGTGAAATCCGTCAGAGGCTGACTTCCTGGAGGTGGCGGGCGACTTCGACGGCCTCCTTCGGGTGGCGCTGGACGAGGGCCGCGCGCAGGGCCTCGGCGCGGTCGGAGGAGGGCGCTCACGCCGGTTCCATCCCAAATACAGTTTGAGATTTATCCGGGCATTCGCTGATTGGAAACCTGACATGAGACCTATATCGGAGACATCCGCCTTGCTTGCACGCTGCACACCACTTCTCGATTCTGTCCGCTTTGCCGTCTCATACATTACTTGGGCGACGGTGTTGGCCGTGCTAAGCTTCATCCTGCCACTGATTGTCACACGGGATGAGCTGGAAGGCGACAATCTGGCGTATGCCTTGGCCATCGGCATGCCGATAGCGATTCAATTGATGACGTTCGGGGCTTACCGCCTGCTGATGACGGAGAAAAAGCGCACAACTCCCGACTTGGCGATGTTCCTGCGCGCCTTCCGCTCCGATGCCTCCTCGGACAAGCTGCGCGGCTGGCTAAAGGCCGCCATGGGGCAGGATTGGCGGCTGGGCGGCATACGCCCTCCGGCGGAACGCGCCTCATTTTGGGTCACTCTAATAAGTCCCCTCATCACCGGGCTGAAATACCTCGGCTCCCGCCAGTTTGAGATGGTAGCGCCTGACCACAACTGGATGGCCCGCCTTCTCGCCACCTTTGCCCGGACGCGCATGGTCTTCATAGACATTCGTGATGTGACACCCCATGTGCTTGATGAGATCAGGCTGGCGTGGCAGGTCTTTGGCGCCAAGCGCACAGTCTTCATCATTGATGCCAGCAAGCCGGAGCACGCTTGGAAGGCGGGGTTACAGGAGCATCTGGGGTGCGATGCCGACGAGGTTCGCTTGCTCCGTTGGACAGAGCAGGCATCGTCCTTTGTTTCCGAGGTGCGGTCGTTGCTGGGCAGCGTGCCGCAAGGCACGGCCACAGTGCCCCCTGAGGCGCTCGCGTTCGTTCATGAGAAAGTGGGCGATGCCCAATGGGATGTTAGAGCGCTGGACAAGCCCTGGGTGCTGGTGCTGCTCCAGCAGTCACTCATGGTCGCGGCATTCGGTCTTTTGTCTCTTCTGCATCCTTGGGCGATGGGGGGTGCCGGGCTGCTGTTTGGTCTTGCTATTTTGCTTCTTTACAAGAATGCCTGGTGCCGTGCGCGCAAGCAGAGGCTGCAGGCCATCCAGATCAATCCGGCGGGCCCTCCCTCCGCCGGGCGCCTCTGGGGTTCACTGGTTTTGATGCTGGGAGCGACAGGCTTGCCGCTTGTCTTCGTGCTGACCGTCTCCATGCTTGCCGCGCATTCTTTGGCCGACAATATGAAACAGGCGAAGATTATGACCTGCGAGTTTGACGTCAGTAATCTTCAAACCTTACTCCAGTTGTACGAGGCCAGGTGCCTGCTCCCCCCCTCCACTGAGCAAGGGCTGCAAGCGCTGGTGGAGAAACCCGCGACTGAACCAGTCCCAGATCGGTGGACTCAGTTGCTCGAAGAAGTGCCGAAAGACTCATGGGGCCGTCCGTATCGCTATGCTTATCCAGCCAAACGGAGCGATGCGGGGTATGACGTCTGGAGCGCAGGCCCGGATGGCATTGACTACACGGCGGACGACATCGGAATTTTGACAACCCGTGAGTGCTCCAGTTTTCCGTCTTCTGCCCTCCTTGCCGCATCGCTCTCTGCGAGCCGGATAACGTGCGCCTGCGAAGGGGGCGCTCAGAGGCTGACTTCCTGGAGGTGGCGGGCGACTTCGACGGCCTCCTCCGGGTGGCGCTGGACGAGGGCCGCGCGCAGGGCCCCGGCGCGGTCGGGCTCGCCGTGGACGAGGAAGACGCGCTTTTTCGGGCCGGTGACGCGCTCGAACCAGGCGAGCATTTCATCGTGGTCGGCATGGCCGGAGAAGGAGTCGAGCGTCTCGATCTGCGCGTGGACGGCGTAATCGTCGCCGAGGATGCCGACGTTTTTGCGGCCGCTGCGCAACTTCCAGCCGAGGGTGTTCTCGGCGCAGTAGCCGACGAAGAGGATGATGTTGTCCGAGCTGCCGAGGTTGTTGCGCAGGTGGTGGAGGATGCGCCCGCTTTCGGCCATGCCGGAGGCGGAGATGATGATGGCGGGGCCTTTGATCTTGTTCAGGGCCTTGGACTCGTCCACACTGCGCACGAGGCGCAGGCCCTCGAAGCCGAAGGGGTCCTGGCGCATGAAGACGGCGTCGCGCACGGCGGGCTTGAGGTCCTCGAGGTGGAGGCGGAAGATCTCGGTGGCGCGCACGGCGAGGGGGCTGTCCACAAAGGTGGGCACGGGGGAGAAGCAGTTTTCGGAGCGCAGCTTGTCGAGCGTGAAGAGGAGCTGCTGGGTGCGCTCAAGGGCGAAGGCGGGGATGATGAGCCGGGAGCGGCGCTGCTGGATCTCGCGGATGAGGCGGCAGATGTGGTGGGTGGTCTCGGCTTTCTGCTCGTGCCAGCGTCCGCCGTAGGTGCTCTCCATGATGACGATGTCCACGCCGTCGCAGGGGGCGGGGTTTTCCAGGAGGTCGTTGTCGGGGCGGCCGATGTCGCCGCTGAAGAGCAGGCGGCTTTTCCTGCCGGTCTCGCGGTCGTCGAGGTCGAGCACGATCTGGGCGGAGCCGAGCACATGGCCGGCGTCAATGAAGGTGGCGCGCACGCCGTCGGCCACGGTCATGGGGCGCTGGTAGCTGACGGAGACGAACTGCCTCATGCACTCCTCGGCGTCGCGCACGGTGTAGCTGGGTTCGAGCAGGGGCAGATCGTCGCGTTTGCGGTGGCGGTTGAGCCAGGCGATGTCGTTTTCGTGAATCTTGGCGGCATCGGGGAGCATGATGCTGCACAGGTCGCGCGTGGCGGGGGTGCTGTGGATGTTGCCGGTGAAGCCGCGCCGGCAGAGGTGGGGCAGGTTTCCACAGTGGTCTATGTGGGCGTGGGAGAGGATGACGGCGTCTATTTTCTCGGGGTCGAACGGGAAATGCCGGTTGCGCTCGAGGGCCTCGGCGCGGCGTCCCTGATAAAGGCCGCAGTCCAGAAGGATTCGCGCGCCATTGATCTCGATGAGGTGCTTGGAGCCTGTGGTGGTGCCGGCCGCGCCGCAGAAGGTGATTTTCATGGTGGTTTCGCCTTCATCCCAGACGAGGCATGGCGGAAGGGCAAGCGGGAAAAACCGCCCGCGGACGGGTTTGTGCCGCCGCTTCTTGCGCTCCGGCTGAAAGCCGCGCCGCGCATGGCGCGAATACTCCGCCGCATCCCCATGTCCACCCGCCTCCTGTACTGCGTTCCCTTTTTATTCGCCACCACCGGCCTGCGCGCGGCGGTGGACTACATGACGCAGGTCAAGCCGCTGCTCCAGGCGCAATGCGTGAAGTGCCACGGCGCCAGCACGCAGAAGGGCGGGCTGAAACTCGACACCGCCGCCGGCGCGCTGCGCGGCGGCGGGCGCGGCCCGGCCTGGGTGCCGGGCAGGCCGGAGGAAAGCCAGCTCATCCAGGCGGTGACGGGCACGCACGCGGAGATCGCGCAGATGCCCTACAAACGCGGGCCGCTGGACTCGGCGCAGATCGCGCTTCTGCGCCAGTGGGTGGCGGAGGGGGCGGCGGCCCCGGCCGGCGAGACGCCGAGCGACGACCGCCACTGGGCCTTTGTGCCGCCGGTGAAAGCGGTGAAATCCGAAACTCGAAATTCGAAGCCGGGAACGCATCCGATAGACGTCTTCATCCGTGGGAAGCTGGCAAAAGCAGGGCTGGAACCCTCGCCGCGCGCGGCTCCGGAGACGCTGATCCGCCGGCTGCACCTCGACCTCACCGGACTGCCGCCGACGCCGGAGGAAGTGGAAAGTTTTGTCAAGGACGGGGACTATGAGGCGCGCGTGGAGCGGCTGCTGGCTTCGCCGGCTCATGGCGAGCGCTGGGGCCGCTGGTGGCTGGACCAGGCGCGCTACGCGGACAGCAACGGCTACAGCATTGACGCGCCGCGCAGCATCTGGCCCTACCGCGACTGGGTGGTGGCCGCCTTGAACGCGGACATGCCCTTTGACCGGTTCACCATCGAGCAACTGGCGGGCGATCTGCTGCCGGAGGCGACTCGGGAGCAGATCATCGCCACCGGTTTCCACCGCAACACGCAGATCAACCAGGAGGGCGGCATAGACAGGGAGCAGTTCCGCATTGAGAGCGTCTTCGACCGGGTGGGGACGACGGGCACCGTGTGGCTGGGCCTGACCCTCGCCTGCGCGCAGTGCCACGACCACAAGTTCGACGCCCTCAGCCAGCGCGAGTTCTATGAGATGTTCGCCTTCTTCAACAGCCAGGACGAGCCGGCGCTGCCGGTGCCGCAGCCGGGGCAGGACTTGGAAAAGCTCAAGTCCGAACTGACCGAGGTGGCCGGAAAACTGGACGCCCATGTCCAGGCGAACCTGGAGCGTCTGCGCGAGTGGGAAAAGGACCTCAATGCCGACGCGAAAAAGCTGCTTTCCGCCGCTGTGACGAAGACGCTGGCGAAACCCGCGCGCAAACGCACCGCGGATGACCTGCGGGTGCTCTTCAAGGCCATGACCGGCACGGGCGACCCGTTCTTCAATCCGCTCCACGACCGCCTTCGCGAGCTGGAGCAGACCCTCAAGAGCGGGGCCACCACGCTTGTGCTCAAAGAGCTGCCGAAGCCGCGCAAGACCACGCTTTTCATCAAGGGCGACTTCACCCGCCCCGCCGAAGAAGTCGCACCCGCCGTGCCCGCCGTGCTGCATCCGCTCAAAGCGAAAAATCCCACGCGCCTGGACCTCGCCCGCTGGCTGGTGAGCCGGGACAATCCGCTCACGGCGCGGGTCATTGTAAACCGGGTGTGGCAGCAATACTTCGGGCGCGGGCTGGTGGAGACGGAGAATGATTTCGGCACCATGGGCACGCCGCCCACGCACCCGGAGCTGCTCGACTGGCTGGCGGTGGAGTTCATGGACGGCGGCTGGAGCCTGAAGCATCTGCACCGCGTCATCGTCACCAGCGCCGCCTACCAGCAGAGCAGCGCGAGGCACCCGCAGGCCGGCGGCGGCAGGGCCGGATCAGCGGACCCCAACAATGACCTGCTCTGGCGGCAGAACCGCCTGCGGCTGGACGCCGAGATCGTGCGGGATGCGAGCCTGGCCGCCAGCGGCCTGCTCTCCCCGAAAATGGGCGGTCCGCCGGTGTATCCGCCCATCCCGGAAGGCGTGATGTCCCTCGGCCAGGTGAAGCGCGCCTGGCCGGAAAGCAAGGGGGACGACCGCTACCGGCGCGGGCTTTACACCTTCGTCTTCCGCGCCACACCGCCGCCGAGCATGAGCGTCTTCGACGCGCCGGACGGCTACAGCACCTGCACCCGCCGCCTGCGCAGCAACACGCCGCTGCAGGCGTTGACGCTGCTCAATGACGCGGGCTTTGTGGAGTTCGCCCGCGCGCTGGAAAAAATCATCGAGCGCGAGGGCGTCGGGCGCGCCTTCCAGCGCTGCACCTCGCGGCTGCCAGACGCGGAGGAAAAGCGGGCGCTGGCGGCGCTGCCACCCTTCGAAGCGGCGCGGGTGATGCTGAACCTGGACGAGACGATCACGCGCGAGTGACCGAAAAACGCGCCAAGGAATGCCGCCCCGGCGCGTTCCATCCGCGCCATGATCCACCGCCCCATCCTTGTCCTGTTCTCCGCCGCGCTTGCCGTGCAGGCGGCGGATTTCAAAAAAGACATCCAGCCCATCCTCGAAAAGCACTGCTACGAGTGCCACAGCGAGAAGACCGGCAAGCAAAAGGCGGGCTACGTCTTTGACGACCTGGAGACCCTGAAGCTCGACATCAATCCGAAAGGGGCCATCGTCCCCGGCAAGCCCGCGGAAAGCCATGTCTTCGTCGTCGTCTCCGATCCCAACCACGAGGCGCACATGCCGCCCAAGGGCAACCTTTCCGACCGTGAAATCTCCAAGCTGCGCGACTGGATCACCGCCGGCGCCCACCTGACACCCGAGGCTGCGGCCACCGCCGCCGCCCCCGCCAAGCCGGCGGTGCTGGACTGGACCAACTTTGAAGGCCGGACCATCAAAGCGGGCTTCGTGCGCCTCGACGGCGAAAACGTGGTGCTCAAGATGGCCAACGGCCAGGAGATCCCTTATCCGCTGGCGAAGCTCAACGAAGCCAGCCGCAAGCAGGCGCAGGACAGCGCGGCGCAATGAGGAGGCCCGGCCTCATGACCGAACCCGTCCATTTCCCGGCGCCGCCGTGCGGCTGGATTTTCCTTTGACCCTGAAAGCGCGCGCGGCTAAAACGGCTGCCCAATGTCCGCCTCAGACCGTCAGCACACCCTCGCCAAAGCCGCCTCCATCACCGGCACCTCCCTGCACACGGGCGAGCAGGTGGCGCTGACCCTGCAGCCCGCGCCGGAGAATTTCGGCTTCAAATTCAGGCGCATTGACCTGGAGGACAAGCCCTTCATCCCCGCCCTGGTGGAGAAAGTGCAGAAGGTCGAGCGCGCCACCACCATCGCCGAGGGCGGGGTCAATGTTCACACCGTCGAGCACGTCATCTCCGCGCTCACCGGCATGGGCGTGGACAACGCCATCATCGAGATGGACGCCAACGAGCCGCCCATCGTGGACGGCAGTTCGCAGCCCTTCGTCGAGCTGATCAAAAAAGCCGGCCTCCAGGAGCAGTCCGAGCCGCGCAAAATCTTCGAAATCCGCGAGCCCATCTACCAGGAGACGCGGGACGGCACCATCCTCACCATCGTGCCCGACAAAAAATTCCGCGTCTCCTGCACCAACGTCGGGCCTGGAGGCCGCTTCACCCAGTACCTGTCCCTGGAGATCACGCCGGAGACTTATGAGAAGGAGATCGCCCCGGCGCGCACCTTTGTTTATTACGAGGACATCGCCCCTCTCATGGAGAAGGGCCTCATCAAAGGCGGCACCCTCGAGGCCGCCGTGGTCGTGCGCGGGGAGACGCTGCTCTCCAAGCAGCCGCTGCGCTTTGAAAACGAGTTCGTCCGCCACAAGATCCTCGACATCGTGGGAGACCTCATGCTCTCCGGCAAGCGCATCCGCGGGCACGTCATCGCCGTGCGCCCCGGCCACGGACCGAACACCGAGATGGCGCGCGCCATCGTCGCCCAATACAACGCCATGCGCGCCATGGTGCCCCCGGCGGTGAACATCCCCGGCGGCGAGGCCGTGCTGGATGTCAACGAGGTGATGAACATCCTCCCGCACCGCTACCCCTTCCTGCTCGTGGACCGCATCGTCGGCTTCGAGGGGGAGAACAAATGCCGGGGCGTGAAAAACGTCACCATCAACGAGCCCTATTTTCAGGGCCACTTCCCCGGCCACCCCATCATGCCCGGCGTGCTCCAGCTCGAGGCCATGGCCCAGGTGGCCAGCATCGTCCTGCTGCGCCTGCCGGGGAACGAGGGCAAAATCGGCTACTTCATGAGCGCCAACAACGTCAAGTGGCGCAAGCCCGTGCTGCCCGGCGACACCCTTTTCATCGAGACCGAAGTGCTCAAGGTCAAGCGCAGCATCGCCCAGGCTGTGGGCCGGTGCGTTGTCAACGGCCAGGTCGTCTCCGAGGCCGACCTCATGTTCAGCGTCGTGGACCGCTGAACCGCCGTGCAATGGCCGCGCCAGCAACTCTTTTCATCCTGACACCCTCCCGCGTGATCCACCCCACCGCCATCATTGACCCCTCCGCGCAAATCGCCGCCGATGTCGAGATCGGCCCTTACTGCGTCATCGGAGCCGGGGTCGAGCTCGGCGCCGGATGCCGCCTCCAGCACAACGTCACCCTCATGGGGCCCGCCAAAATCGGCCCCGGCAACATCTTCTTCGCCTACGGCTCCATCGGCCAGCAGACGCAGGACTTGAAATACAAGGGCGAGCCAACCCTGCTCGAAATCGGCGAAGGCAACACCTTCCGCGAATTCTGCACCGTCCACCGCGCCACCAGTCCGGGGGACAAGACCGTCATCGGCAGCCGCAACCACTTCCTCTCCTACGTCCACATCGCCCATGACTGCGTCGTCGGCAGCCACTGCGTCTTCTCCAACAACGGCACCCTCGCCGGGCATGTCATCGTCGGGGACCATGTCATCCTCGGCGGGCTGAGCGCCGTGCACCAGTTCTGCCGCATCGGCGAGCGCAGCATCATCGGCGGCTGCTCAAAGATCGTCCAGGACGTGCCCCCCTACTCCACCGCTGACGGCAACCCCGCCCGCGCCAGGGGCCTGAACATCGTCGGCCTCCAGCGCGCCGGATTCAGCCGCGAGCAGATCCGCGCCCTGCGCCACGCCTTCCGCAAAGTCTATCGCAGCGGCTTGAACAACTCCCAGGCCGTGGAGGAGTTGCGCGCCGGCGAGCTCACCCCGGAGGCGGCGCGCTTCACCGACTTCGTCGCCACCACCAAGCGCGGCATCATCGCGGGAGGCAAAAGCGCGGACGACGCGGAGGATTGAGGCGGCCAACGTCCGCCGAAGGAGGAACATTCAACGCCCGGCTCGACAACCCTGTCCACCACGGCTATAAAATCCGCTTTCATGACTTTCCCCCCGCGCTTTCAACGCCTGCAGCTCGCCGCCCTGATCTGGCTGGGCGGCGCCGTTTCCGCCACCGCGGAGTGGCTCGTCTATGAGCTGAAATTCACCCCGGACAGCGAGACGGTGAACTTCAGCTTCTACAACAGCGCCTATGTCATCGCGCCCCTGAACGGCGGGCCGGTGTCCATCGTGCTGGCGACCGAGGAGGGCGGGCAGTATTACGCGCTGGCGGAGAGCAGCGGCAAGTTCTTCGTGGCCGCAAACGCGCAGGCGCGCAAGGCCGTCTTCAGCGCCCTGGCCTTGAAAGGCACCTCGCAGGCATTTTACACTGCCTCCGGCCACCTGAACCGCTCCCTGCTGCTGAAAAACGCCGCCGGCCAGACCCGCACCTGGCGGGTGGCCGAGACCCTCGCCGGCAGGCTCATGAGCGCCGATGACGAGTCCGAGCGCGGCCCCGCGGAGGACGGCTCCTACGGTGTCGTCGGCGGGGCCGTCATCACCGGCGCGCTGCGCGAGGACCTGACCGCCCTGGCCACCGCGCAGTTCGGCACGCAGGCAGCCGCCACGGCGTGGATCGTCGAGCTTCTGGAAAAATACGGCTACCTGCCCGACGAAGGCGCGCCCGCAGCGCCGCCGGAAGCCCCGACGCCGCGGAAGACCGGCGCGGAAGTCATTGACCCCAGCCTTTTCCCCTCCGCGAACTGAAGCATGAGCGGAAGCCCTCCCCCAGTCTTCGACGCGCCGCCAGCGCCTCCCGCCGCCAATGGCGCCGCGCCCAACGGCCACTCCCCGCAGCGCTCCAGCGGCGTACGCCAGGCGCTCGTGCAATGCCTTGAAGCGTCCGGCGGCGCGGGCATCGCCCTGCCCACGGCCACGCCCAGCGCCTCGGTGGTCAATCAACTGCTCGACACCGGCAAAATAGACGAGGAGGCCTTTCTCTCCCAGCTCGCCGCGCGCATCGGCCTGGGCTTCGTGCCGAACCCTCTGCCCGACAGCGCCGACGCGCCTGAAATGAAACGGCTGCTGCCGCCGCGCGTGGCTTTGAAGCACCGGCTGCTGCCGCTCAAAATCCAGGAACCCGCCGCCGAGGGCGGCGACCGCAAACTCGTCATCGCCGCCTACGACCCCTTCGACCTCATCGCCCGTCAGGCCGTCGCGCGCGAGGTGGACGCGCCCGTGCGCTGGGAGATCGCCCCGCGCAAGCGCCTGCTCAACGCCATGCGCGACTTCTATGGCGTGGGCGCGGACACCTTTGAGGAAATCCTCAAAGGCCGCAGCGTGGACGACGCCGACCTCGAGCAGCGGGACGAGGCCAACGTCATTGACGACGACGACGAGGAGGCCTCCGTGGTCAAGTTCGTCAACACCGTCATCCGCGAGGCGCTCGAGCAGCACGCCACCGACATCCACGTCGAGCCCATGGAGGACAAGCTGCGCATGCGCTACCGCATAGACGGCCGCCTGCGCGAGGTGCCCGTGCCGGAAAACATCAAGGCCCTGCAGCAGTCCGTCATCGCCCGCCTCAAAGTCATGGCCAAGCTCGACATCGCCGAGCGCCGCCTGCCGCAGGACGGGCGCATCAACCTCCAGGTCGGCGGCCAGTTCATAGACGTGCGCGTGGCCACCATCCCCAGCGTCGAGGGGGAGAGCGTCTCCCTGCGTCTTCTCGGCCAGGAGAAGTTCAACCTCGACCGCCTGCGCATCGAGTCCGACCTGCGCGCCGAGGTCGAGACCCTGCTGAAAAAGCCCAACGGCATCATCCTCGTCACCGGCCCCACCGGCTCGGGCAAGTCCACCACGCTCTACACCTTCCTCAGCCAGCTCAACACCGAGCACCGCCGCATCGTCACCATCGAGGATCCGGTGGAAAACAAGCTGCCCGGAGTCGTCCAGATCGCCGTGCGGCCGGAGATCAACCTCAGCTTCGCCACCGGCCTGCGCAGCATCCTGCGCGGCGACCCGAACGTGGTCATGGTCGGGGAAATGCGCGACCTGGAGACCGCCGAGATCGCCATCCGCGCCGCGCTCACCGGGCACCTGGTCTTTTCCACCCTCCACACGAATGACGCCATCGGCGGCATCACCCGCCTCGTGGACATGGGCGTGGAGCCCTTCCTGGTGGCCAGTTCCGTGCGCGCCTTCATCGCCCAGCGCCTCGTGCGCGTTCTCTGCTCGGACTGCAAGGAGATCGAGCCCGACGCCCAGGCCAAGCTGCACGAGCTCAAATACCACGGCCCTGTCGGCGCGCCGGTCTATCGCGCGCGCGAAGGCGGCTGCGAGGCCTGCCGCGCCACCGGCTACAAGGGCCGCATGTCCATTTACGAACTCGTGCGCCTCACCCCGGCTATGGGCGAGCTCATCACCCACAAGGCCAGCGGCCAGCAACTTCTCCAGCAGGCGCTAAAAGACGGCTACCGTCCCATGCGCGAATACGGCGTGCGCAAGATTCTCGCCGGCCTCACCACCATTGAGGAAGTCATCAGCGTCACCGTTGCCGAGTCGGAGCAGTGAGAGGAGGCTGGATCAGCGCCTGCCTTTTTCCTTCGGCTCCTTGCCGCGCACGCTCATGCGGAAGGGCACTCCGGGCGCGGGCCATTCCTTGCGGATGACGCTCTCCAGGAAACGCAGGTAGCTGTCTGTGAGCTTGGCGGCGCGGTTGGCGAAAAGCACGAAGTGCGGCACGGGCACCTGCTCCTCCTCCGGGCTGTTGACCTGCGTGGCGTAGAGGAGCTTGAAGGCATGGGCGCTGCGTCCCAGCGGTCCGGGTGTGTTGGCGATGGCTTCGTGCAGCAGACGGTTGAGCGCGCCTGTGCCGATGCGCGTTTGCGCCCCCCTGCGTACGGCCTCGATCTGCACAAAGAGCTTGCCGATGTGCTCTCTTTTCTTCGCGGAGATGGCGACGAGGGGCGCGTAATTCAAAAAGAAAAACTCCCGCCGCATGGTCTCCTCCAGCTCCTCGATGCGGTCCTTCTGCTTGGCGGAGGGATGGTAAAGGTCGTATTTGTTCATCACCAGGATGCAGGGCTTGCGCTCCTCGAGGATGAGCTGGGCCACTTTTCGGTCCTGCATCTTCGCGCCGCCGGCGCAGTCTATGACGAGCAGGCAGATGTCCGCCCTTTTGATGGCCTGGTAGGAGCGCTGGACGCTGAAAATCTCGACGGCCTCGTCCAGCCTGGCCTGCCTGCGGATGCCGGCGGTGTCTATGAGCTGGTAGCGGCGTCCGTTGAACTCGCAATGGATGTCGAGGCTGTCGCGCGTGGTGCCCGGCACCTCGCTGACGATGGCGCGCTCCTGGCCGAGGATGGCGTTGACGAGGGAGGACTTGCCCGCGTTCGGCCTGCCGACAATGGCGAGCTTCAACGGCCGTCCGGCGCGCTTTTGCTCGACGACTTCCTCGGTCTCCTCGTCTTCCAGTCCGAGTTTCTCAGAAACCAGTTCGACAAGCTCCTTGATGCCCAGCCCATGCACCGCGCTGACCTCCGCGGAGTCGGGGAAGCCTAGCCGCGAGAACTCGCCGGAGCCGAGCCGGCGCTTGTCGGAGTCGGCCTTGTTGATGACGAGCACGACCGGCTTGTTGACGCGGCGCAGCACTTGCGCCAGGGCCTGGTCTATCGGCGTCACGCCGTCATGCACGTCCACGACAAAGAGCAGCAGGTCCGCCACCTCCAGGGCGATGGAGGCCTCCGTCTGCACCTGCTCGGTGAGGATGTCGCTGGTGTTCGCGCCGATGCCGCCCGTGTCCATGATCTCGAAGACCTGCCTCCCCCGGCGGCACTCGGCGGTGATGCGGTCGCGCGTCACCCCGGCCATGTCATGGACGATGGAGATGTTCATGCCCGCGAGCCTGTTGAACAGGGCGGACTTGCCGACATTGGGCCGGCCGACGATGGCGACGGTTTTCATGGATGGGAAAAAGGGGGGGGGCGCGAGTGCGCGCGCGGTTTTCCCCTCCGTGCGCTCTTTCAAGCTCCTGTCAATGCCGCATCCGGGCGCGGTTCACCCCACATGGCGTACCTGGCGGATGCCGGAGGCCAGGTTGATGAAGCCGGAAAGCGCGGTGAACACTCCAGCCACCACGGTCGGCCAGAGCAGGAACGGAAAATCCAGCATCAGCCAGAGCACGGCGGCGATCTGGGCGAAGGTGGCCACTTTTCCCGTCCAGTGCGGCTGGATGTGGCAGCTCCCGGCCAGATGCTGGATGAGGAAAGCGCCGCCGATGCTGGCCAGATCGCGGAAGATGACCAGCGTGGGGAACCACAGGGGAAACTGCTGGCGCCAGCCGGTGAAGCTCAAGGTCGCAATGGCGGAGAGCAGCAGCAGTTTGTCAGCCAGGGGATCAAGAATGGCGCCAAGGCGGCTGCGCTGGTTGTAATGGCGGGCCACATAGCCGTCCACCGCGTCGCTCACGGCGGCGAGGGCGAAGACGGCGATGGTCCAGGCGCGCAGGGATTCGTTCGGAGCGCCCGCAGCCACGCTCTGCCCGTAATAGACCGCCGTGCCGACGAAGACTGGAATCAGCAAAATGCGGAAGATGGTGATCTGGGTGGCGAAGGTCACGCGGAGGCGGCCGCGTTGGTCAGGGGTGCGGCTGCGGATGCTAAGCCCGCCCCGGCTGGAATGCAAAGGCGGTGGCATCCGACTTTAGTCGGATGCCACCGCGCGCGGTTCCGTGCTAGGTTCGGGCTGGAAATTGATGAAAAAAATCCGCCAGCTCATTTGGGGACAGCAATGCCTGCGGGCACTGCTGCTGATTGTGACGGCCTCCGCAGCCTCCGCCCAGACCATGCCGGATGACATTTTTGCCGCGCCTCTGGTGACGATCAAGGACCTGAACGCGCGGAAGACGGGACTGGACCGCAGGGTTCGGTTGAGGGGGGCACTCATCACGATCATGGAATCCCGCACGCTGATTCTTCATGACGGCAGCGGCGCCGCGGCTGTCCTCGCCGGCGACCCGGCTTCAGCTTCACCCGAGGTTGCCGGAAGGGGCGTCCCGCTCCCCCCCATGCAGCCGGGGGATGTCATCGAAGCGGCGGGTGAAGTCGTGGATCAAACCGATTACAACGCGAAATTCCTCGGCATGGTCCGCTGTCATGCCCGCGTCGTTGGCAGGGGCGCGGTTCCGGAGCCGGAGGAAGTCTCACTCGAGACCTTCCTGGCTTACCGCGACGAGGCGCGCTGGGTGACTTTCGAAGCGGTGGTTCATGCCTGGATGCTGCAAGCCAGCGCGATGACTTATGCCGCGGGTGACGACCGTACCTGGACGACCGTGAGTGTGCGCAGCCCCGACCTGGCGGCATTCCCCAAAAATCTCTTCGGCGCGCGTCTGCGCTTCACCGGCCTGGCCACGGGGTTGGCGATCAATTTCCGCGGAGCGGACATGATCGTGCCCGGCCCCGCCTTTGTGGAATTGGTCAAACCGGGCAGGGACAGCCCCTTCGGCGCGCCCTTCCACCCGGCCTCCGAAATAGCCGCCGGACGCGCGCCCAAGGGGGAGCCTGTGAGCACGAAAGGCGTGCTCGTGGGGCAGGAGAGGACGGTGCTTTACATCCGGGGCGAAGACGCGTCCCTGTGCGTCAGCCTCCAGCAACCCTGGGCGCGGCCGGGCAATCCGCCGGGCATCGCGTATGCCGACTGCGGCCCCCTGCCTGCTTTGAAAATTGGCGACGAGCTGGAAGTCTCGGGACACCAGTTCACCACGGAAAGGTACGAGCCTTTCGACCTGGCCAGCGCCAGCGTGCGCGTGACGGGGCATCGTGAAAACATCGAGCCGGTGGAGACCACGCTGGCCCGGATCGCCGCAGGCGGGCACACATCGGATCTGGTGAAAGTGCGCGCACGGCTGCTGAGCCTGCAAGCCGCCCGCGAGAAGGAAGGCAAATGGCGAGCCACCCTGCTCCTGGCCTCCGAAGGCCGGCGCATGACGGCGGTGCATCAGAGCGCCGCGCCGCATTCTTTCGAAACCCTGAACGAGGGGGATGATGTCATCATTCAGGCGGTCGTGGACCGCGCCACCTCCACCAGCCCGCGGCTGTTGTGGATATTGAAGCCGTCGGATGTGGAGTCTCTCGGCGTGTCTTTCGAAGTCGTCACGCGCCGCCTCCGGCTCTGGGGCGGCATCGCCCTGGCAGTCTTCGGCATTCTCGGCGGCTGGGTGCTGCTGCTCCGGCGCACCCAGCTCAGGCAGGCGCGGATGACCGCCGAACTCAAGACCGCCAAAGATGCCGCGCAGGCCAGCGAGAGGCGCTGGAAGCTGCTTTTCGAGCAAAGCCCGCTGAGCGTGCAAATCTTCGCGCCCGACGGGCGGACGAAGCTCTTCAATGACGCCTGGCGGAGGCTCTTCCGCCTCAGCGACGAGCAGGGCCTCGCCTTCAACGTGCTCCAGGCGCCCGATCTCATCGAGTCCGGCGCGGTGAACCACATCCGCAGGGCTTTTGAGGGCAAGGTGGTGCAGGTGCCTCCGGTACCTTTTCCCGTTCCCGGCGACCCTCCGGAGACGCGCTGGATCGGCGGGCTGCTTTATCCGCTGAAAAACGAGGCCGGGGAAATCTCCGAGGTCGTCGTGATCCACCACGACATCACGGAGATGAAGCGCGCCGAGCAGGCGATGCTGGAGATCAACCAGACCCTCGAAAAACGCGTCAACGAGCGCACCGGGGAGCTCCAGCGCGCGCAGTCGGAGCTGCGGCGCGCGCTTGAGCAGGAGCGCGAGCTGGGCGAGTTGAAGTCGCGCTTCGTCACCATGGTCAGCCATGAGTTCCGCACGCCGCTGGGCATCATCATGAGCGCCGTCGAACTCCTGCAGCACTACTCCGACCGCCTCCCTGAGGATGAAAAAAAACGCCAGCTCCAGGAAATCCAGTCCAGCACCAAACACATGGGCGGCCTCATGGAGCAGGTGCTGCTGCTCGGGCGCGCCGAGGCCGGCAAACTCACCTGCAAGCCCGCTCCCCTGGATCTGGCGGCCTTTGCGGAGCGCGTCATTGACGAGACCCAGTCCATCACGAGCGGCAAATGCCGCGTCACGCTGGACACGGAGGCAGTGCCCGCTTCCTCAAATGTGGACGAGTCCCTGCTCCGCCACATCCTTTCCAACCTCGTCGCCAACGCCGTGAAATACTCGCCCGAAGGATCCGAAGTGACCCTGCGGGTGCGCTGCCGCGGGCCGCAGGCCGTCTTCGAAGTCAGCGACCGCGGCATCGGCATCCCGGAGAAGGACCGCGCGCGGCTCTTCGAGGCCTTCCACCGCTGCTCCAATGTCGGCGACACGCCCGGCACCGGCCTCGGCCTGGTCATCGTCAAACGCTGCGTCGAGCTGCATGGCGGCAGCATCGAGGTCGCCAGCGAACCCGGCCTCGGCAGCACTTTCACCGTCCGCATTCCCATCCTCAACTGATCCTCCCATGCCGCGAAAAATCCTCATCATCGAAGACCAGGCCACCATGCGCCGCAATGTGGCGCTCATGCTCCAGCTCGAAGGCCACACCGCCCTCACAGCCGCCAACGGCATCGAAGGCATCGAAACCGCCCGCCGGGAGCGGCCTGATCTCATCTTGTGCGATGTCATGATGCCCGAGATGGACGGTCATGCCGTGCTCCGAGCCCTGCATGAGGACGAGACGCTGCGCGGCACGCCCTTCGTCTTTCTCACCGCCAAAGGCGACAAGTCCGACGTGAGCGAGGGCCTCGGTCTCGGAGCCGATGCTTACCTCACCAAGCCAGTCTCGCGCGAAGACCTGCTCTCCACCGTGAACGAACACTTGAAATCCTAGCCCGCCATGAGCAGCACGAAAGCCAGACCTTCCCCGCTGACATTCCTGCGGCTCATCGCGGCCCTGCTGGTCGCAGCATCCGCGCATGGGCAGGAGCCGGCGCCGTTGACCACTGTCGCGCAGGTGCTCGACGGCGGCGTCAGCCAGACGGGGCAGACGGCGCGCGCCGTCCGTGTCAAAGGCGTCGTCGTGAGTGTCAGCGGCATGTTCAATTTCTTCTATCTGCATGAGGGCGGGAGATGCGTCGCCGTGCGCTATCCTCGAAGGCTCGCCCCGCCGGCGCTTGGAGACCGGGTCGAGGTCGAAGGCTCGACGATGGTCAACATGCTTGGAGGACTCCGGCAAATGCGCGTCTCGGCGGATGAGTTCATCATCACCGGCAGCGGAGACCTGCCCGTGCCGGAGCCTGCCACATTGGAGAAACTGCTCTCGGATTCCGCGATGGACCAGTGGCTCTCCTGCCAGGCGCGCATCGCCGGCTGGCGTCTGGATGGAACCGACCTGCGGCTGCGGCTTGTGCTGGATGGCGGCGTTTTTGACGGCTTTGTGTCGCTGCCGGGCGCGGGCGCGCCGCCTAATAAACTCCACGGTGCCCGTCTCCGTCTCACAGGCGTGGTCACCTTCGCCCCTGTCCTGGGCCGCCTCATCTTCGTGCCGGGCATCAGCCAGTTCGAGGTGCTGGAGACAGGCGTGGACGATCCTTTTGAAGCGGAGACCATCCCCGCGTCACAGGTTTCCTCCGAAGCGAATGCCGGCGTCCGGGCTGCGCGCGTGCGCGGCATCGTGCTCGGACGCACAAGCGACGGCGCGATCCACATCCGGGACGATGGCACCGCATTGCGCGCCGCCCTCAGGCAGCCGTGGAGCGGTGAGGAAAGGACGGGCGCCCGTGTCCAGGAGAGAGTTCCCGCCGCGGGCGACGAGGTGGAGATCACCGGTTTTTCGCATGATGCGAGATTCGGAGAAACAACGCCCCCAGGCTGCGATCTGGTGGAGTGCGTCCTGCGCCTCACGGGCCGCAAAGAACCTCCGCAACCCGTCACCGCCGCGCTGGCGGAAATCGCCGCCGGGGAGCGCACCTCCGACTGGGTGGAGACGCGCGGCCGGCTCGTCACCCTTCATCAAGTGCCGCTGGAGAATGGAGAATGGCGCAGCACCCTGATGATCGAGGCGGACGGCGCGCGCATGCCCGTCGCGTTTCGCGCCGGTGGCCGCCCCGCCTTCGACACGATCAAGCCGGATGACGACGTGCTCGTGCGCGGCCTCGTCGAACGCGCCACCGCCCTCAGCCCGCGCCAGATGCGCCTGCTTGATGACGCCGACGCGAGGTCCCTCGGTGTCTCCGCCGTGGTTCGCGCGCGCCAGCTTTGGTTGTGGGGCGGCGGCACGCTGGCCGTCATCGCCCTGTTCAGCGGGTGGATCGCGGCGCTGCGCAAATCCAACCGCGTGAAAACCAGGGTCGCCGCCCTCCTGGAGAAGCGCGTCGCCGAGCGCACCGCGGAGCTTGAAAAAGCCCAGGCCGAGATCACGCGCGCCCTGGCGCAGGAGCGCGAGCTGGGAGATTTGAAGTCGCGCTTCGTCACCATGGTCAGCCATGAGTTCCGCACGCCGCTGGGCATCATCATGAGCGCCATCGAACTCATGCGCCACTACAACGACAGGCTGCCGCCCGATCAGCGTCTGGAGCTGCAAAACGACATCTTCACCTCAACGCGCCACATGGCCGGCCTCATGGAGCAGGTGCTCGTGCTTGGCCGTGTCGAGGCGGGCAAGCTCGGCTGCAAAACCGCGCCGTGCGACCTGGACATCCTCGCCGGCAAAATCGTGGACGAGAACCTCTCCGCCACGAACCGAAAATGCCCCGTCATCTGGCGCTCGGAGGGCGGGCTTGATGGAGCGCGCGCCGACGAATCCCTGCTGCGCCACATCTTCAGCAACCTCATCACCAACGCCGTGAAATACAGCCCCGAGGGCGGCGAAGTCCTGCTCACCGCGCGCCGCGAGGGCGGCGACGCCGTCTTCCAGGTCGTGGACCACGGCATCGGAATCCCTGAAAACGAGCGCGGCCGGCTTTTCGAGGCGTTCCACCGCTGCAGCAACGTCGGCGAAACACCCGGCACCGGCCTCGGACTCGTCATCGTCAAACGCTGCGTCGAACTCCACGGAGGCTCGGTGCATGTCGAGTCCGCGACTGGCAAAGGCACCGCCTTCACCGTGCGGCTGCCATTGTTCGCCGGTCAGGACGACGGCAAATGACCTCAAACCGGCGGCAACCGACAAGGAAACGCCGGGATGCCGCGTTGGAAGGGCATGACGCGCTTTCTCTCTCTTGTCCTGCTGGGTTCGACATTGTCCGCCGCCGGGCATGTGGCGCGGGATGAGCGGGAATTGCGCGCGGTGCTGGCCGGCTTGAAATCCGGGGACGTGGTCAAAATCGCGCCGGGCATTTATCCCGGCGGGCATCATGTGAGCGGCGTGGAGAATCTGACCGTGGAGGCGCTGGACAAGGAGCGCCCGCCCGTGTTCGAGGGCGGCAGGGGCGGCTGGCATTTCTCCGCCTGCCCGGGGCTGGTGCTGCGCCTCATCCATGTGCGCGGCCAGAGCGTGAACGGCATCAACCTTGACGAGGGAGGCGCCGGCAGGCCGCTGGTCAAAGGCATCCGGATCGAGGGCGTGCAGGTGAGCGACATCGGCCCCAGCGGCAACCACGACGGCATCAAAGCCTCCGGCCTAGAGGGAGCCGTGATCCAGGACTGCGTGATCACCGGCTGGGGCGGGCAGGGAGTGGACCTCGTCGGCTGCCACGCTGTGGTCATCAGCGGGTGCCGTTTCACCGGCAAGGAGGGCTTCACCGCCACCGCCGGTGTGCAGATCAAGGGCGGCAGCTCGGGCGTGGTGGTGGAGAAGTGCCGCTTCGAAAACGCCGGCGAGCGCCCGGTGAACATCGGCGGCTCGACCGGCATGCCGTTCTTCCGCCCGCAGGGAGCGAAACATGAGGCCAAGGACATCACCGTGCGTGGAAACCACATCGAGGGCAGCCTGTGCGCCGCCGCATTTGTCGGCGTGGACGGCGCGCTCTTCGAGGACAACACCGTGCTTTATCCCGCCCGCTGGATCTTCCGCATCCTCCAGGAAACGCGCGCCGAGGGTTTCGTGCCCTGCCGCGGGGGCATCGTGCGCGGCAACCGCGTCGTCTTCCGCCGCGCGGACATCCGCGAGGATGTGAACATGAGCCCGGGCGTGGCGGCGGAGACCTTCCGCTTTGAAAACAACCGCTGGTTTGCAGAGGACAGGCCGCTGGCATCCAAGCCGCGCCTCCCTGTCGAGGAGACAGGCGGCGAGCACGGCACAGACCCGCGCTAAGCCACGGGGTCAGCGCGGGAACTGGATGGCGAGTTTCCCGGCGAACTCGCTGACGCGGGCGGCATGAGCGGGCTGGGAGGCGAGGTTCACGGTCTCCAGGGGGTCGCTGTCGTGGTCGTAGAGTTCGTGGGCGATGACTTCGCGGCTTTGAATGGAGCGCCATTCGGTGTAGCGCCAGCGCTGGGTGCGCATGGAGCATCCCCAAGCCTGCCACGCGCTGGCGGGCCCGTAGAATGGATGCTGGTGCCAGGTGTGGGCGGCGTCCTTCACGCTGGCCGCAGGGTCGGCGAGGACGGGGGCGAGGCTTGCACCCTCGAGGTTGCCGGGGAGACCCTGCGCAACGCCGGCGAGACCGGCCAGTGTTGGGTAAAGGTCCACCAGCTCGGCCAGTGCCCGCGTTTTTTTTCCATGCCCGGCAGGCTGGCGGGGATCGGCGATGATGAGCGGCACGCGGGCGTCGAGTTCGAAGTTGGAGGTCTTGCCCCAAAGCGCGTGCTCGCCGGTGTGAAAGCCGTGGTCGGAGGTGAAGACGACGATCGTTTTGTCCGCCTGGCCGCTCTGCTCAAGGGCGTCCAGGATGAGGCCGAGCTGGGCGTCGAGAAAGCTGATGGAGGCGTGATAACCATGCCGGTAGTGGCGGGATTCGGTCTCGGTGAACGGGCGGTCTTTCGGAACTCCGCCATAGCCGCGAATCTCGCGGGACTCGTGCAAGGCGATGGCGGGCGCGTCCCGCGGAGGCGCGGGAGGCTCTGCTGAAGGCAGGGCGGCGGGGTCGTGAAGATCCCAGTATTTCTTTGGCGCGACGAATGGCAGATGCGGACGCCAGAATCCGACGGCGAGGAAAAAGGGCTGCGCGCTGCCTGCGCGGTCGCGGATGACACTGGCGGCGAGGCGCGCGATCTGGCCGTCGCGGTAGGCGGTGTCAGGGGCGTCTGGCGCCTCGGTGACGGGGGCCTTGTATTCCGGCGCGGGATCGCCGGGCTTGAGAGGGGTGTTCGCGAAGACAGTGTCGGCGGCGTGGGTGCCGGTGTGCATCGTCTCATCCATGGACCAGGACTGGCGGTCCTGGGTGTCGCCCATGTTATGAAACATCTTGCCGATGTTCTGGCAGAACCAGCCGTGGTTTTTGAAGTGCTGGGGCAGGGTGACGAGTTTTTTGCCGCCGGGGGCGGTGTCGCGGAAGTTTTTCCTCAGGTCATCCACGCCGGTGGTGGCCGGCCTCAACCCGGTGAGAAAGGAGGCGCGGGAAGGGTTGCAGACGGCCTGCTGGCAGTAGGCGCGCTCAAAGACCAGCCCGCGCGCGGCGAGGCGGTCGAGGTTTGGGGTGACGGCGGACTTGTCACCATACGGGCCGATGGCGCAGTTGAGGTCGTCGGCGACGACAAACAAAATGTTGGGCGCGGCCTGGAGTCCGGAGAGGCAGGCCGCGCCTAGAATAGCGGCAGCAAGACGGGGTGCGGATTTCATGCGCCTGGATAAGGCGGCAGAGCGGCGCGGGCAACCCCGGTCGCATGACTCGTCATGAAGCGGGACGCGCATTTTTGACCTGCGCGCCCCGGCTGCCGTCTCCGGGAAAGGCCGGGAACAGCTAGTGGTCTGTCAGATCAGACCGAGTTCGCGCACGGCGTCGCGCTCCTCTTTGAGCTCGTTCTCGGTGGCCTTGATCTTCGCCTGGCTGAAGTCGTTGACGGGCACGCCCTGGACGACCTCCCAACGGGCGCCGTCGGTGCGGATGGGGAAGGAGAACATGAGGCCCTTTTCGATGCCGTAGCTGCCGTCACTGCACACGGCGACGCTCGTCCAGTCGCCCGCGGCTGTCGGGCGGGTGAGGCTGTGAACGGTGTCGCAGGCGGCGTTGGCGGCGGAGGCGGCGGAGGAAAGGCCGCGCGCCTTGATGATGGCGGCGCCGCGCTGCTGCACGGTGGCGATGAACTCCCCCTGGAGCCATTCATGGTCGCTGATGACTTCGGTGGCGGGCTTGCCGCCGATTTTGGCGTTGTAAAAGTCGGGATACTGGGTGGCGCTGTGGTTGCCCCAGATGGTCATGTTGGTGATGCTGCTGTGATGCGCGCCGGATTTGGCGGCGAGCTGGCTCTTGGCGCGGTTTTCATCGAGGCGCGTCATGGCGAACCAGCGCTCGGCGGGCACGCCTTTGGCGTTGTTCATGGCGATGAGGCAGTTGGTGTTGCAGGGGTTGCCGACGACGAGCACGCGCACATCTGCGGCGGCGTTTTTCTCAATGGCTTTGCCCTGGCCGGTGAATATCTTGCCGTTGATGTTGAGCAGGTCCTTGCGCTCCATGCCGGCTTTGCGCGGGACGGAGCCGACGAGGATGGCCCAGTTGGTGTTTTTGAAGCCCTCGTCGAGGTCGCAGGTGGGGGTGATGCTGTTGAGCAGGGGGAAGGCGCAGTCGTCCAGCTCCATGCACACGCCGCCGAGCGCGCCCATGGCGGGCTCGATCTCGATGAGGCGGAGGTTCACCGGCTGGTCCGGGCCGAAGAGGGCGCCGGAGGCGATGCGGAAGAGGAGGGAGTAACCGATCTGGCCGGCGGCGCCGGTGACTGCGACAGTGATGGGGGCTTTGCTCATGATGGGCGGCCATCATTGAGAATGCCGCGCGCCGGGCAAGGGGAAATGCTGGCGCGATTTTGGCTTCACCGCAGCGGGCGCGCTGGCGGATCAAAACTTGCGCTCGCTGGCTTTGAGCAGCTTCGGGCGGGGGCGCCTGGCCCAGGCCTCGACATCGCTCTTGAGCACCTCGACGGCTTTTTCCAACTGCCTGTCCACGCCGCGCGCGGCATCACCCGGCAGTGGCCAGAGGATGTGGTGCGGCTCCGCGCCGTTGAGCTCCATGTCGAGGCCGCTTTCGATGCCGTACCAGCCGCGGAAGGGCAGGCGCAGGGTGCCCACTTCCATGACGCGCGCGCTGCCGGTGCTGATGACACCGCCCGCGGTGGGCACGCCGACCACCTGGCCGCGTCCGAGCACGCGGATGGCGTGGCTGAAGATCTCGGCGTTGCTGTAGCTGTTCTGATTGCAGAGCACCGCGACGGGCTTGTCCCAGGTGGCGTAGATGGTGCGGTCCTGCGGGTAGCCGGGCGAGCTGCCGCCGCGCGGGATGGTCAGCGCGTGGCGCGGCTGGGTGAGGGCGGTGAGCAGGTGGTCGGTGGTGGAGCCGCCGCCGTTTTCCCGCACGTCAATGATGAGACCGTCCCTGCCCGCGCCGGCGGCATAAAGCTCGGCCTGGAACTTGTGAAAGCTGGCGCTGTCCATGGCGCTGATGTGCAGGTAACCCAGCTTGCCGCCTGAGAGCTGCTCGACACGGCGGCGGTTGTCCTTGATCCAGTGCTCGTAGAGCAGGCCGCGCGCGGTGGAGAAGGAAATGGGGCGCAGGGTCACGTCGCGCTCCTTGCCGTCGGCGGCGCGCGCGCGCAGGGTGATGTCGCGCTCCAGTGGGCCGTTGAGCAGCTCGCTGCTGTCCTGGCCGGGGCGCGTCTCGCGGCCGTCAATGCGCAGGATGATCTCGCCGGGGAGAATGCGGCGCAGGCGGTGGCTGGCGGGGCCGTTGGGCAGGACATCGCGCACTTTCCAGCCGGGGCCAGGGTGCTTGTCATCGAAGCGCAGGCCGAGATGGGCGGTCTCCTCTCGCCAGGTGCCGGAGCTGGCGGCGGCGGCGTTGAGGGAAAAGCCGAGATGGGAGCCGTTCAGCTCGCCAAGCATGAGGTGAACGATCTCCTGCACGGAGCGCATGTCGGGAGCTTCCGCGGCAAGGCCGGAGTATTTGGCGCGCACGGCGTCCCAGTCGCGGTTGCCAAGTTTTTCATCGTAATAGTGGTCGCGCATGATGCGCCAGCACTGGTCAAAAACGGCGCGCTGGCGTCCGGCGGTGTCGGTGCTCTGGAGCGCGCGGAAACGCCAGGTGGTCAGGGATCCGGTGCTTGAGATGGCGGAGGGGGTGTTGGTTTCGTTGAGTCCGAGAATTTGGTTGCCTTCCTTGATCCAGCGCGCGTCGGTCAGCGTGGTGGAGGAGAGCATCTTGGGTTTGAGATCATCGGGGAATTCGACGGTGTAGGTGCCGCGCCTGCCCTCCACGGTGGCGGTGAAGGCCAGTTTTTTCGAATCATGGGACCAGGTGAGGCCGGACTCGCTGGTGTTCGGAATGGAGATGCGGCGGATGCGCTCGTGGATGTCCTCCAGGTCCATCTGCAATGGCGGGGGCGCGGTCGGCGCCTTGGGCTTGGGCGTTTCGGCAGTCTTGGATTTGGCGGCGGCTTTGGACTCGGCCTGCGGCTCCGCTTTCGCAGCGGCTTTGGGGTCTGTCTGGCCGGACTTGGCAGGAGCCGGGGCGGGTGGTTCGGCGGGCTTGGCGGGCGGGGGAGGCGCGGGGG
>ERZ761607.791-NODE-791-length-46676-cov-5.618069_pt1 | contig 46676 bp, 40 predicted proteins | sample MGYA00511164_ERZ761607 | MGnify/ENA primary metagenome ERZ761607 (study PRJEB28899, sample SAMN02445080) | bioreactor sludge metagenome | biome: EBPR sludge | place: Australia: Brisbane, Thorneside Wastewater Treatment Plant | collected 2011-06-22 ...
GGCCATGCGCTCGGAAGGCGTCGGGCCGGGGGGGAGGGCTTTCGTTTCAACGGCGGTCATTCGTCGGGTCCTCGCTAGAATCCGTAATCGACGCCTTCGCAGGGGCGCGGCTTCGCTTTGAGACGTTGGATGAGACCGTCGCCGACCTTCTTCATGTAAGCCTTGCGGTCCGCGCAACCGTGCACGAACTCCTGCAGGTAGTCCGCGTAGGTCTTGGGGTCGCGGGAGATCTCTTCCCACTGCACGTAAAAATCGTTGTCGCGGTCGTAGTAGCCCTGCGCGTAGCTCGGATGGCAGCCCCACGGCTCGTGCACGACGTGGTTCACGATGAAGCCCGGGATGAGCGTGCGGTTCGGGTCGCGGCGGATCACGGACGAGTCCACGATCTCCTCGGCCACGACGATGACCCGCTTCGAAGCGAAGGCGGCTTCCTTCTGCGTGCCCATGAGGCCCCAAACCTGGGCGTTGCCCTCGCGATCGGCGCGTTGGCAGTGGACGATCGTGACGTCGGGGTTCACGGCGGGGACCGTGGCGAGCTCCTCGCCCGTGTAGGGGCACTTCACTTGGCGAATGAGCTCGTTCGCGCGGGGAAGATCCGTGCCGCGGTAGTTCCGCAACGGCCAGAAGGGCAAGCCCGCCGAGCCGGCGAGAAAGCGCGCGACCATGCCGAAGTGCGAGTACTCCTCGAGCTCGAGACGGCTAGCGGAGGACTTTTCGCTGCGACGACGGAGCGCGTGGAGCGAGCCCACGCCCGGGTTGCCGGCCCAGCTGAAGACGAGCTTCTTCACGCAACCGGCCTCGATGAGCTGGTCGTACACGAGGTCCGGGGTGAGTCGCGTCGTCGTGAGGTTCTTCTTGCCCTGGCGGATGATCTCGTGGCCCGCGGCGAAGCAGATGAGGTGCGTGAAGCCCTCGATCACGACCTGGTCCCCGTCGTGCACGGACTCCGCGACGGCTTCCTTCATGGAACAAAGCTTGGAGACGCTCACTTCGGTGCTTCCTCTCAGTAGCCGTACTTGCGATCGAGTTCGGACAGCGTTTCGTCCAGGATGCCGAGCGCGACGTCGATCTCGTGACGGTTGAGCACGAGCGGCGGCGCAAGACGGATCGTGGACTTGCCGCAACCCAGCAGCAAGAGCCCCTTGCGGAAACCCGTCTGCTCGATGTCGACCATGTACTGCTTGGCGGGCTCGCGCGTCTTGGGATCGCGGAACTCGACGCCGATCATGTAGCCGAGGCCGCGCACGTCGCTGATCGAAGCGTGCCTGGACTGCAGCTTACGCAGGCCCTGCATGAAGTAGTCGCCGTTCGACCGCACGTCGGGCAGGAGCTGCTCGACGATGTCGAGCGTCGCGACCGAGGCCGCGCAGGAAACCGGGTTGCCGCCGTAGGTGCTGCCGTGCGAGGCGCGCGGCCAGGTGCAGACGCTTTCCTTCGCGACGATCGCCGCGAGCGGCATGCCCGAAGCGATGCCCTTCGCGCTGAGGTAGATGTCGGGCGCCACGCCAAAGTATTCCGACGCGAACATGTGGCCGGTCCGGCCCACGCCGCACTGGACCTCGTCGAAAATGAGCAGGATGCCGTGCTTATCGCAAAGCGCGCGCAGGTCCTGCAGGAACTTTTTCTCGGGGACGACGTAGCCGCCCTCGCCCAAGACGGGCTCGAGGATGATCGCCGCGACGTCCTTCGGGTCGAGGTCATCGTAGAAGATGCTCTTGTCGAAGACTTCCTCGACGTCGCAGTTGTACGGCGCGAGCGTCACGCCCGGGACCGTCGGGCCAAAACCGGCCTTGTAGTAGTTCTTGGAGGCGTTGATCGAGATCGCGCCGTAGGTGCGGCCGTGGAAGCCTCCCTTGAACGCGATGAAGCGGTGGCGTTTGGTGTGGTGGCGGGCGAGCTTCATCGCGCCGTCCACGACCTCGGAGCCGGAGTTACCGAGGAAGATCTTCTTGGGACCCATCTGCGGGACGTAGTTCGCGAACTTCTCGAAAACCTGCACGAGGCTCTCGTAGTAAAAGTCCGTCGCACAGATGTGCAGGAACTTGGCGGCGGCGTCCTGGATCGCCTTCACGACCTTCGGATGCGCATGGCCCGTGGAGGCCGTGGCGATGCCGGCCATCAGGTCGAGGTAGCGGTTGCCGTCGGCGTCGTAGATCCACGAGCCTTCGCCGCGTTCGACGACGAGCGGGTACTCCTTGATGTACGAGGGCGAGGCGTGCTTGGCGTCGCGCGCGATGATGGCTTGGGACTTGGGACCCGGGATCGCGGTCTTGATCTCGGGACGGAGTTTCACGTCGGCGTAGGTTTTCGGCATTTCTCTCTGCTTTCTCGTCTCGGCTTAGCCGATCATTCCATCACGGTTTGGGATTGCTCGCGCATGAACTGCATCACGTAGTAAGGGCCGCAACCGCCCTTGCCGGTCGAGCCGCTGCCCTTCCAGCCGCAGAAGGAGTTGATGCCCGGCCATGCGCCCGTCGTCGCGCCCGATTGGCGGTTCGCGTAGAGAACGCCCGCCTCGACGTTGTCGAGGAACATCTGAAGCTCGGCCTTGTCTTCGGCGAAGACGCCGGCCGTGAGACCGTACATCGCGTCGTTCGCCATCGTGATGGCTTCGTCGATCGTACCGAACTCGTGGAGCGTGCCGAAGGGCAAGAAGAGCTCGTCGCGGCTCAGTTTGTGGCCGTGCGGGACCTCGACGAGCACCGGCGCGGCGAAGTAGCCGTGGCGGTAGGCTTCTTTCTGACGCAAATCTTCGCCGCCCACGTGCAGCTTGCCGTCTTTCTTCGCGAGGGCGAGCGATTCCGCGTAACGGTCGAGCGCGCGTTGGTTGATGACGGGACCCAGGTAGACGTCCTTGTCGAGGGGATCGCCGATCGTGATCTTGGCGGCGCGTTCCTGGAAGCGGCGAATGAACTCGGCCTTGAGCGACTTGTGCACGTAGATGCGCGAGAGCGCCGAGCACTTCTGCCCCGAGAGCCCGAAGGTCGAACGCACGCAGCCCTCCACGGCCTTGTCGAGGTTCGCGCTCGCCGTGACGATGGCGGGGTTCTTGCCGCCGAGCTCGAGGAAACAAGGCTTCGGGTAATCCTTCGAGGAGTTGCGCAGCAAGTGCATGCCGACTTCCTTGCTGCCCGTGAAGACGATGCCGTCGACGCGCGGGTGCGAGAGGAGCGCGTTGCCGACCTCGGCGCCCGTGCCGTGCACGAGCTGGAAGACGCCTTCCGGCAGGCCCGCGTCGCGCAGGACTTCGTAGAGCTTGTGCCCACACCACGGGGTCTCCTGGCTCGGCTTGAGCACGACGGAGTTGCCGCCGAGCAAGGCGCCGGCGCTCATGCCCGTCGCGAGCGCGAGCGGGAAGTTGAAGGGCGCGATGACGGCAAAAACGCCGTAGGGCTTGAGCACGCTGCGCGTTCGCTCGTTCGGCGAGAGCGAGCCGAGTGGACGATCGAAACCCTTGGCTTCCTCGAGCTGGCCCGCGTAGTAGCGGATGAGATCCGCGGATTCTTCGACGTCGCCGAGCGACTCCAGACGGTTCTTGCCCGTTTCGAGCGACATGATGGCCGAGATCTCGAGACGACGCTCCGAGATAAGATCGGCCGCCTTGCGCAGGATGCGGCAGCGTTCTTGCCAAGGCGTGCGGCCCCAGAATTTTTGGGCCTTGTGGGCCGCTTCCATCGCGCGGTCGAGTTCGGCGACCGGGAGCTTGTGGAAACGCGCGAGCAGCTGGCGGGTGTCCGCGGGATTGCGGTCCTCCACGAATTGACCCGATTCGACGGCGCGACCGGCGACGTAGCTCGGGAAATCCCGCCCCAGGCCCGCGCGGACGGCGGCCAGGGCTTTGTCGAACTCCTTGTGGAGTTCCCTCAAGTCGGCGTTCAAGACGGAATATGTCACGCGAAAAGTCATGCCGGGCACCCTAGCAGGGGGTCACCGGGCTGTCTTCCCATCCAGGCTTTACGCCCCGCAGCACAAGGGTCAGACTGCAGATTGTCGGCTTAGGGCTGGCAGCTTTTCCGGTAAAAAACGAAGTCCGGCTGCGCGATGAGCGAAACGCGCCCGATCTTCTCGACGTTGACCTCGTTCACCGAAAACGTGAGCCGGCCCTTTTTGGGCTTCCGCCCCTTGGCCACGACTTCGAAGCTCACGTGATAGAGGGTGGCGTCTTCCGGGTCCGCCCGCACGTCCAAGATGCGGGGCGCGGGATCGTTCTCGGCGAGCACGATCTTCGGATCGCCGCTTTCTTCGGAGTTGCCGCCGAACGCCGCGGCCTTGAGGTAACGGAAGCTCTTGCCCTTCCAGCAACGATCCGAAGGATTGATCTTTCGCCAGCCGGCGAGTTCCATCGCGAGCAGCTCTTCGGCGGCCGCGCGCGGGTCGACCGGCGCGAGGCTCGGGGCGGCGGGCACCAGGACGGGAGACGGCGAAACCGCGGGAGCGGGACGCTTGGTCCCGCCCGCCACGACCTCCACGGTCAAGAGCAGCGTCGCGACGACGACGAAGGATCTCATCGCGTTTGCGGCTGCGTGCAGCTCTCGAGGCATTCTTCGTTCATCGCCTTGAGCGCTTCGCCCTTACAATCCGGCGTCAGCAAGTGGCGCTGAATCGCGATTTCGCTCGAACGCGAGCTGAACTCGATGCCCGAGCCGGAGTGGTCGTTCTTCCAGCTCGTCAACGCGTCCGAATCTCCCTCGCGGAGCCAGCGTCCCAGCTGGTAGGCGCAGGTACGCGCGGCGAAAACCTTGAGCGAGGTGAACGCGCCCGTATCCATGTACTCGCCGATGCGCATCTGGTCGACGCCGACGCCGCCCGAGACCGGCGAGCTTTGCAGGATGTCGAAGTCCCAGGTCGAGTGGTTCATCGCGCCCACGCCGCAATGGAGCGCTTTCATCTTCTTGTAGAAGCCCGGGCGATCCTTCGCCCCGGCCTTACGCCAAGCATCGATGGCCGGTTGGGCGCGGGCCCGGATCTTGTCCATGCGGTAAGGATCGCTTCCGGCGCGCGAGACGAGCACGACGTGGCCGCGGTTCGCGATGACGTCACCCGTGCGGACGGGCGTTTCCAGGGCGAAGCGCGGGGACTGGAAGCAGGTGAGGCCCCAGGCCGCGCCGGTCATGAACGCGCGCGCGCCCGTGTCGGTGAAGTCCGCGCCTTCGGCGGCGCGCACCTTGGCGTACTTGGCTTCGGCGCCGTGGAGTTCTTCGACGTCTTCCTCGGTCAGGTCGCTTTCCACCGGCGCATCCACCGAGTGCAGCGGAACTTCCATGACGCTTTGGGACTGCTCGGGCAACGAGGACTCTTGGAAGATCTTCTTCAGGCGATCGTCCGCGCCGTCGCGAAGTTGGTAGTCCATGAACTCGTCGATCGTGTCGATGCGGGCGTCGAGCGCCTTGCCTTCGGCGCCGCCCGTCGCGTGGAACGCGAAGTCCGCGCCCAGGGCGTGGTGGGGATCGTTGCCCCCGGCCGGGCTCGCCTTACGGATACGGAGGCCGCCCAGCGCGAAGGACGACATGACGAAGCCCGAGCAGTCGATCCCGAGTTGGCCGCTCACGCCCGAACCGGCGTCGGCCAGGAAGTCGAGACGCGGACGGTAGAACTCGTCGGCCGGAGCTTCCAGCTTCTTCGTTTCGTAGTACTTCTTGAGGACGTCTTGATCCTTCACGAACGCGGGCTTTCCGCCGTAGTCGTAGATGGTCGGAGTCTTGTCCACGTTCACGCCCGCGAAGCACGAGGCCGGCAACCGCGCGCCCTTGTACTGCTTATGGTAAAAGTGCGAAGCCAAGAGTTTGGGAACGTCGGCGGTCTTGACCTTCCGCTTCTTGCCGACGCCATTGGGGTGCGTGCCGACGATGCTGATTCCCTTGGCGGAAGGATCCTCGGATCCCAGAAGCGTCATGCTGAGGCCACCGCAGTGCTGATAGTTCAGCGCGGCGATCTTGTTGGCCCCGACGACGGCCGGGTGACGAGTCATGGCGTCGATCGCGCCCGCGCGTCGAACTTCTTCGTCGCCGTCCGGGTGGCGGAACTGTTCGTTCGTTCCCGAACAAGCGCCAAGTCCGGCAACGAACCCGACGAAATACCAGCGAAACGACATAGATCCCCCCAACTTCAGTCGACGACCTTCGAAGACTGTATTCTACCGAGCCCGGATTCCTTCGGTCTACGCCAAAAGTCCGTCGTTCGAACTAACGACCGCCTTGATAACGCAGGCGGAAAGCCGCCGGCAGGGCCGAGTCGACGCAATCGAAGAGCGCTTCCATGTTGTCGGGAATGCGCTCGCCGGACGGCGTCTTGCGGTTCATGACGGAGTTTCGCAGGGGCCCGAAATGCGCGTACATCCGGCCCCGACCGCCGCGACCGTAGAGCGTCACGCAGCGTTGCGCGGGCGGCGCGAGCAGGATTTCGCCGGCGCGTCGTCCCGCCCGGTGGTTCGCGCGATCCGTCCCGAGACTCGAAGACGTGTTCACCTGGGTCGAGATCGCGTGGACGATCTTCTGGACGCCGCAGAAGGCGTTGAAGTTCTGGCCCGGGCTCAGCAACGCGCGGGCCGTATGGGGTTCCGTCTTGGCGATCTGGCACGAAGGCTGACGGTAGGTCTGGTTCCAGGTGTCGACGCAGGGGATGATGTTGCCGTTCGAGCTCGGCATGAACTGGTAGAGGCCCACGCTCAGCCACTCTTCGTAGAGGAGCCCGAGGGCCTTCTTGAGGACGTCGCGCTCCTCCGCCGTCCACGACTCGAGCGTGACCTCGCGGGGAAGCCGATCGCGCAGCTTCGGCGCGATCTTTTCCTTCGAAAGGGCCAGGGCTTCGCTCATCGCCGATCGGTCGGCCTCGGTCAGATCCGCGTTGATCGCGAGACGGTTGAGGAGCGTGAAGTAGGCGCCGTTGCGATCGCGCGAGACGATCACGCCCGAGGGACGCTCGGGCGAAGGACGGCCTTCCACGACGCCGAAAGCCTTCTGAAGGGCGGGCGTCCCGCCGATGTAATCGGCGTAGCGCTGATCGAAGGTCTGCTTCTGGACGGGATTGTCGGGGTCACCCGTCGTGGTGAGCGATTCGCCGTAGGCCAAACATCCCATGAAGACCGAGAAGATCTTCACGAAGTCCGCGCGCGCATCGGGCTGTCCCGCGACCGCGCGCTGACGCGCGGACTCGAGCGTGCGAGTGAAGTTGGCCATCTTGGCGACGACCTCCGGCTGCGGCACGTACGAAACGCCGTTCTTGTCTTCGCCGAGCATGTGGGCAATGGAGACCTCGTTCACCGAACAGAAGGGGTGCGAGAGCAATCCCGTCGCCATCTGCACCGCGTTTTCGGGCATGTAAAGCGCTTCGCGAACGTAGGCGTTGTAGGGGTAGACCCGGGATTGCAGGCTCTGCTCGACGGCGAGGCGCAAAGCGTCGCCGAAGCTGCGTCGAGAGCCCGAAGCCACGCAAGCGTCCACAAATCCCATGTCCTGGCTGCGCGGCCGAAAGAGCTGGTCCGACTTCTTGAGCGTGTCGACGTTACGGAGCGTGGTCGCCCAGTCTGGGGTTACGACGCTCGCACGCGGCGGCGCGACGGGAGCGCGCGGGGGTTGGGCGACGGGAATCGCGCGACGCACCGTGGGCTGAGCGGGGGTCGAGCGCTCCGCGTAAGCCGGCGCTAATCCCACGACCACGCCAAGGCCGCCGACGAAAATACGAGCGAACGAAGTGAGCATCCTTAAGGTCCTCCCCGACGCCCCATCATGCGCCCGGCGGAGCTTGCTCACTCAGCCAATATTACGACTTCCTTTAGATTTCGAAGCTCTTAAGGATCGCCGATTTCAATCTGGCGATGAGTTCATCGACTTCGTCCTTCGTGATGGTGAGCGGCGGCGCGAGCATGACGAGATCGCCGTTCGTACCGTCGGCTTGCCCCACGTTCGGCCACAAGGTGAGGCCGTTCTCGAGGGCCGTGGCGAGGAGTTTCTCGGCGCGTTTTTCGGCGCGGGGGAACGGCCGCTTCGTCGCGCGGTCGGCCACGAACTCGACGCCGGCCAGGCATCCGAGCCCCGCGACGTTTCCGACGGGCGCAAGCGGCAGGATCTCGGCGCGCAAGCGTTCGTGCAGGTAGGCCCCGGACGAGCGCGCGTTCTCGAGGACGTCGTGCTTGCGCATGTAGCGTAGGACCGCGAGCCCGGCCGCCGTCATGCAGGGCGCCTGCAAGTAAGTCTGCGCGTGCATGAAGTAGCCCGATCCCCGCCGCATTTCTTCGACGTGCGCGGAACGCACGAGCACGGCGCTCAAAGCGGCGTAACCGCCGTTCAATCCTTTGCCGAGCACGATCAGGTCCGGCTCGAGCCCGTAATGCTTGGACGCGAAGAATTCGCCGGTGCGGCCGCTGCCGCAAAGGACTTCGTCGGCGATCATGAGGATGCCGTGGCGGCGGCAGATCGCGGTGACTTTCTCGAAGTAGCCGGGCGGCGGCGTCGAGGCCCCCGCCGAGGATCCGATGACGGGCTCGAAGAGAAAGGCCGCGACGCGATCGGCGCCGACCGCGAGAATCTCGCGTTCGAGCGCGGCCGCGTAGTGGTCGGCACCCTTCGTTTCGTAGTCGACCGGGGAGCGATACCCGTACGGAGCCTCGATCATCCGAACGTCCGTCAAAAGCGGATCGAAGAACTTGCGGTAGTGCGGACGCGCCGACGCGGAAAGCGCGTAGAGCGTGTTGCCGTGGTAACCGGGCGTCCGCGCGATGAAGACGGAGCGCTCGGGATGGCCGCGCTCCACCCACAACTGGCGGACGAACTTGACGGCGGCCTCGACGGCCTCGGAGCCCGAGCCCAGGAAAGCGGCGCGGTCGAGCCCCGGGGGGGCGAGCGCCGCGAGCCCTTCGGCCAGTTCCTCGGTCACGCGCGTCGTGAACTGCGTGCCGTTCACGTAACCGACTTGGGCGAGCTGATCGCGCACGGCCTCGGCGATCTCGCCGACGCCGTGGCCGACCGAAACGACCATCGCGCCGCCCGAGGCGTCCAAGTAGCGACGGCCGTCTTCGTCTTCGAGCCAGACGCCGCGGCCGCCGGTGATGACCGGGTAGTCGCGGGACAGGTTGCGGAGCAACACGTTGCCTTGCGGGTATCGGATCGTCGCCATCGACCGCCGAGCTTAGGCCCGAAGCCCCGAGTCGTCACCTCCCCCGACGCGGGGCCGACTCGCCGCTCAACGACGATTCTGCTAGCCTTTTTGGCATGGCGACCCCGTCGATTTTCCCGAAAGCGATCTATCTCTCCTGCCCCGTGCGCACGCCCATCGGCAAGTTCGGCGGCAGCTTGCAACGCTTCAGCGCGCCCGAACTCGCGACCCTCGCCTTGAAGGAAGGCCTCCAGCGAGCCGACGGCTTGGCCCCGGCCGAGCTCGTCTTCATGGGTCACGGACGCCAAGCCGGCGCGGGCCCCAACCCGGCGCGCCAGGCCACGATCTTCGCCGGGCTTCCCCCGGAAGTCCCCGCCGTCACCGTCAACCAAGCCTGCGCCTCGGGCCTCGCTTCGATCATCGCGGCTTGCGACCGCATCGCGCTCGGCAAGGCCCACGTCGCTTGGGCCGGCGGGGTCGAAAGCATGTCGAACACGCCTTACTTCCTGCCGCAGGCGCGCTGGGGTTACCGCATGGGCCACGCTCCGCTCGTCGACGGGATGACGAAGGACGGCTTCTTCTGTCCGATGTCGGACATGGTCATGGGCGAGACGGTCGAGAACTTCCTGGTGCCCGAGTTCAAGGTCTCGCGCGAAGAGCAAGACGCCTACGCGCTCGAGACCCAGCTACGCGCCGCCCGCGCGTGGCAGGCAGGTCACTTCAAAGCCGAGACTTTCGCGATCGCGGCCGACGGCAAGAAACCCGGCCTCGACCACGACGAACATCGCCGCGAAGACACGACGGCCGAATCGCTCGCGAAGCTCGGCCCCGTCTTCAAGGCCCGCGACGGTCGCGCGCCCACGATCACCGCGGGCAACTCGAGCGGCATCACGGACGGCGCCGCCTTCGTGCGGGTGAGCGACGCGCGCGACGCCGGCACCGTCGCCGAGATCCTCGACTACGAAGTCGTCGCGCTCGACCCGCGACGCATGGGCATCGGGCCCGTGCCCGCCGTGCGCAATCTCCTCGCCCGACGAGGGCTGCAGATCGGCGATATCGAAGCCTTCGAAGTCAACGAGGCCTTCGCCGCCCAAGTCATCGCCTGCCAACGCGACCTCAAGATCCCGACGGAACGCCTCAACGCCTGGGGCGGATCCATCGCGCTCGGCCACCCGATCGGCGCGACGGGCACGCGCATCACCGTCACGCTCCTGAGCCGCCTCCGCGACAAGCCCGGCGCCCTGGGCCTGGCCACCCTCTGCGTGAGCGGCGGTATGGGCGTGGCGCTTCTCGTGAGGTCAGTGTAAAAGATCTTTCGTCGAAAACGCCGCGGGGGCGGAATCTCGGCGCCCACCTCGACACGGGCGCCGAAATTTCGCTCCGGCAAGGCGTGAGCGACGACGTGTACTAAAGTACTCTAGGAGCGAGCAACGCCGCCTAAGCGGAATTGCGGCGACCGTGAGCCCGGATGGTGAAATTGGTAGACACGCGGGTCTTAGAAGCCCGTGCCGTAAGGCGTGAAGGTTCGAGTCCTTTTCCGGGCACCAGATTCCAGATTCAGAACGGGATACGCTGACAAGCCTTCGCGATCGTGTCCCAATTCGTCAGCAAGCGGCATTGCGACTCGCCCGAGAAACGGAAAAAAATACCGGACCAGTTCGTATTATCGAACTTCGAGCAATCGTCGAGTTCCGAGACCGCGGCGATGCGGATCGTACAACCCGAATCGCGAAAGAGATGGGCAATGCGGCCGCCGCCACCCCCGCCCGATCCGTTGCCGCTACAAACGTAGGTCCTGCCGTTTACCGTAACGGAGATCTGATCTTGGGCCTGGGCGAAAGCCGGGGCCGCCACGAGCGCAGCGAGAGCCAAGAGGGAGTTTTTCATAGACATCCTTTCGAAGCGAAGCACCGCGTTTCGCTTGAGCAGTGACCTAGCAAAAGTCTTCGCGATCCGGGCGCCTACATTTCGACCCGCGCCGCCGGGCAAACGCTTACACGGATTTAAAACTGAGCACTTAGGAGAAGCGCGTTCGTCGATGCACGCCTGGATTTTGGCGCCCCATTTGCCTCGCCTCCTCGGGCTACAATGAAGAATCCAAAAAGGGGGACTTTCATGATCCGAACTCGTTTCGTCCTGCTCGGGGCTCTCGCCGCTTGCAGCTCCGCCACGTCCACGCGCGAACTCGCGAGCTCGACGCCCGTTCAACAAACGCCCCAAGCGCCGGCCTGGCGATACCTCGAAGGCGGCTACGTTCACACGCTCAACGGCAAGCCCACGGTATTGCGCGTCGGCGTGCACGAAGCGAGCGCGCCGCTGCAAGGATGCGCGCTTTACTTCGAAGGACTCGGGGACTCGATCGCGAACCAGACGTGGCTCTTCGAGAAACTCGCGAGTCACGGTTACCGCACCGTCGCGTTCGACTACGCCGGCCAAGGCGGGTCCGAAGGCAACATGAACGACGTCCGCGTCGTCGGCTCCCGTCATTCTCCGGATCGGCAGATCGGCCGCATGGCCGAAGGCGCCTGGAAAGCCGGACGCACGCGCTTCGACGGCCAACCTTGCGGCGACATGCCCGATCTTCTCGTCGGCTGGTCCACGGGCGGGCTCGAAGTCTACCGCTGGGCGGTCGAAGGACGCGCTAAGAAAGTCCTCCTCTTCGCGCCCGGCTTGCGCGTGCGATTCTTCGTGGGCGAAGCCGACCAGCATCCGACCCGCGTCGTGACGCTCGAGCCGGTGATGACCCCGGCTTCGCTGACGCGCGCGGCGGAGAACGGCACCTTCACGCACGTCGAGCCGGCGCGCCCCAACCACCCCCTCAAGGCGCCCTTCTTCGCGAACGATCTCATCGTGTCGAGCTTCAAGAGCGCGAGCGTTTCCGTGTCGCCCGCGGTGAAAGGCCTCGTATTCCTCGCCGGCGACGACACCTACGTCCCCTCGGACAAGGTCGAGAAGATCCTGGCCAAGCGCGCACCGCACTTCGAGATCGTGAACTTCCCCGGCGCCCGCCACGAGATCATGAACGAGACCGACGACGTGCGCGAGACCGTGGCCAAGCGCCTCGAAGCCTTCCTGGCCCCGTAGGATCGAAGATCTCTCTGTGTTAAGAAGGGTCCGAGCCCTTCACGAAATCGGCGAGTAGCGCAGCCTGGTAGCGCATCTGCTTTGGGAGCAGAGGGTCGTGGGTTCGAATCCCGCCTCGCCGACCAACTAAATCACGAAATTCCTTCTCATTTGTTCAGCTTCCTAACGTTTCGCTGCATTTCTCGCATTTGGTGGAAATCAACGAATTGCGTGCGTTTCCGTAGGAGTTACCTGTGGAAAATGTGTGGAGCTTCTTCGACGAATGCTCAGGCCCATTCTATCGCGCACAACTGCAATTTAGTTCATGGCGGGCGCGAACCGCCTACCTGTAAGATGTAGCAAATGAATTTTGATAACCTTCTTTCAGGATTTTTGGGCTCTGCTTTTGCGGTTGTGGCTTCCTATGGCTTAGTGAAATGGCAAGAAGATGAACGTATTAGGGAGAAACAACGAGATGCAGCTCGGACCGGATTGCTCATCATCAGTCAGGTCCGCGACATGCGAACGGCGTCGGTGGTTAGCCGCAATAGCACTTCGATTTATCAGCGCGATCTCGATGGGCTGATTGCCTTATCTAAAGATTTGCTACCCAAGTTTATCGAGATCTCGGATACCGAATTAGTGATTCAGTACGGAAAACTAATCTCAGCTCTTTCGAATTTACGAATTCATGCGAACCAAGGGTCCTCTGGCTTCTATCATCGTCTCGAAGAGACGATTGATGCTTTGAGCGACAAAATCAGCCAACAATTAAACAAAACAATTTTGTCCGAACACTAATTATAGGGCGCTAAAGACATCTGTTCTCGTGTCCGAAGAAAAAGAGAATGATTCGACTGTTGAAGCACGTGGTAAGGCGACTCTAGGTAAGGTGCCGGGTCAGCTAGTCCAACCTTGGAAGCGGGGCCAAGATTCTCCGGATAGATAGCGAGATTGTACCCAGTGTCTGATCTTACAGACGGGAATAGCACCGCCTCAATACCGGCCTTCCTTGTATAGTGACCAAACCATTGCGAATTAGACGGCTGATCCAAAGTAAATGCCCACTGGCGGAAATTCGGATCGAGAAGATTCTCTCGAAGACTATCCGCATCGCTGACCGCATAGATTCTTCCCAAACCCAATTCGAGGCCCTTAGTAACAATATGATCAGGAATTTGGATCGACGAAATTTGGGCCGCAAATAGTTTTAGCGAGTCAGATGTTCTCAGATCTAAAACATTCCGGAGACTGCAGTTCACTCTGTGATGAGTAAACGATCCCGGACGCGCCAACGCTAATTCTTCCGGAGTCAAAGCACACCCCGGACTACCGAGCGGAAACTTTTCATTGAACGCCGTTTCATAGTCAGAAGCGATGTAGAGAGATTGAAACTCTGAGTAGAAAGACGAGATTGGTCCGAAGTTGAACCTACCGCCCGGAGGTTTTTTGATACTACCAACCGAGCATAAAGGGTGATCTCCGTAGTCCGTATCCACGATCCGAGATCCCAATGACAAATCGAAGACCGGGATGCAACTGTTCCAGAGTGCATCAGTTAGATGAACGATCTTCTTTTCTCTCTCGTCAGCTAAATAGCGCTGAAGCTCGCCCCACACTTCACACTGCTGCCTATTTAGTTTTTCTAAATTTACGAGGCCCGAATGGACACGATCTTCAGCCGGACCCGACAGTAACCACTTCCAGCCGAAGGGAAAAGTCACGCTCAAGCCTCTTTAGGGTACGCCGTGCTCGCACTAAAGATAAATTGCATAACCTTATGAGCTCGGCCCTTAAGAATCAGGGCTCGTGGCGATGCTCCACCGAAATTAGGGTTAGGCGTTTTCAACCAATAGAGGGTCTTCTGACGATCCCCATTCAAGGCAACTGCCGCTAACTCCAAAGCAGTAGCCAACTCTTTAATTCGCTCCCTAACTTTATCGGACATCCGCTCCGGGCGAAGTTGATCGGCCGTAAATCCAAAAGCCGTTGCTAGTTCTTGACGTGAAATTTCAAGAAACTCACGAGTAGCTTCGATATCTACATCTCCAGAATTGGATATGAGGTTCAATGGGTGGGGAACTAGCGAGGCCTGAATTAAATTAGTCATGCCTAAGCCTTTCTACCCCCCAAGTAACCTGACTTATACCAGTACTATACCAGTAATTCACCACTGACCCATGAGAAAAATATCCTTATTAAATCAACTGCTTAATTAAGCAACGGCGTTCCCTACTCCTTGTCTCAATTCGGAAATTGCCCATAAAATCTTGAGACTACGTCGGGAGCATCCTGTGGAATTTCTGTGGAGCGGCTTTCCGAATCAGTTGAACTTAGCCGCACTTTTAGTGCTAACCCACTGCTTTGGGAGCAGAGGGTCGTGGGTTCGAATCCCGCCTCGCCGACCATTTATTTCCGCAACATGCAGAGAAAAGATAAAGAAGCTGAGGCTCCCAAGTTTAGCCAGGAGCATCTGCTTTGGGAGCAGAAGGTCGTGGGGCTAGGCGCCCCCGTTCAAATCCCGCCTCGCCGACCATTTTAGACTTCTAAATTTACTCTTGGATGCTCCCTGCGAACTCCCCCGTTCAACGGATCAGATGCGCTAGCTCCGCGAATCGTGCGATGTTCGAACGCCTTCACCTGCATGTTGTTTGACGGGTCGAGAGAAGAAGTCCTGCCAGACTAACCCAAAAGGGGGACTCTCGCTCGTCGAGACGTCCGATAGCATCTTCATTTGGATTCCCGTTTTCAAATGGAGGCACGTTCATGGTTCGCGCAATAAACAACAATAATTTAACTCGAATGTTCATCGCCCTAGCCGGCCTGCTGGCCGGCGGCCCCGTGGCCAGGGCCGAGGCAACCCCGGAATCGGCCGGAAAGTTTTCCTGGAAGACCTTCGGGATATCCGAAGGCTTCACGCGCCAGTCGACCTTCAGCGGCCTGAACCTTTCGACCCTGCCGCACTGGAACCCGAAGTACCGGCTCCTGCCGATGCTCCATATCGAAGGCATCCTGGGCGGCACGGTCATGAACTCCAACAAAGGCTACTTCTTCGCGTCCCGCGCGCAGGCGGGCGTTTCCTTCCACAATATCGCGCCGGGCTTCTTTGCCGGCAAGGACCGCTGGGTGCCCGAACTTCTTTTGGGCATCGAGCACTGGGCCGTCAAGGAAGGCGGCGTCTTCGGCGTCCTCAACGCGAACGTGCATTATCGCTTTCACTTCGAAGCGAACCGTTGGTTGAAGATGCTCGATTCCGTCTACATGGGCTACCAGCAGATGTTCAACGCGCCCCACTCCACGAAGCAGTACATCCTCGGCATCCGCTTCGTGCCCTTCTTCGCCGACGAAGCTCCGAAGGCCGAACCCGAGCCGGCGCCGGTCGTCGTGGCCGAGGAGCCCGCCCCGATCCCGCCCGAAACGGTCAAAGCCACGCTCGCCGAGAAAATGAATAACATCGCGTTCGAGACCGGCGGCACCAAGCTGACCGCCGGCTCCGGCCCGGCCCTCGACGAGATGGCCAAGCTCCTCGAGGAGAACGCGCAAGTTCGCGTGCGGATCGTCGGGTACACCGACAACGTCGGCAAGGCCAGCCGGAACCAGGCGCTCTCCGAAAAACGCGCGGCGGCCGTGGCCGCGGCGCTCACCGAACGTGGCGTCGACCAAGCGCGCCTCGAATCGCTGGGACGCGGGGCCGAGAATCCCCTGAGCGACAACGCCACGCCCGAAGGTCGCGCCAAAAATCGTCGCGTCGAAATCGAAGTTCTTCCGTAAAAAGCAGAAAGAGAGAAGAAGACCATGAGAACTTTCAACGTATTCGCCCTGCTGAGTCTCCTGACGGTCCTGGGGGCCTGCGGACATCCGCTCGTGTTTGGCGCCAACTCTCCCGAAACCACGAACCCCGAGGGCAACTCGGACACGCCGGGCGACACCGACTCCGGGGAGACGGCCGCGACGCCGGATCAGCCCCTCGCCGAGGGCGAGCGCCCGACCGGAAAGCTCAATAGCTTCGCCCAGGTCGTCGGCACGCTGCCCTCGCCGGTGGCCCATTCGGCGAGCCTGCAGATCGGCAACAAGGTTTACGTCTTCGGGGGTGTCAAAGCCGATCCGGACGGTTCTTCGAACCCGACCACCACCACCCAAATCCTGGTTTCGACGATCGACGCGACCGGCAACCTCGGAAGCTTCAGCGTTTCGCCCTACGTCACCGATGCGGCCCGACGGGCTATGCGGGCCGTGCGAATCGGCGATTGGGCTTACCTCATCGGCGGCTACTCCAATAGCTTCCTGACCGACAGCGTGGGCGGCGGCACGCTCCACACTTCGATCGAGCGCGCGCCGATCGTTAACAACGAGCTCGCGGGCAACTTCAGCGTCGTGGCGGGCAAGACCCTCGTCGTGAACCGGACGAACTTCGCGCTGCTGAAAACCAACAACTACGTCTACGCGATCGGAGGTACTTCGCAAGGAAGCACCATCGACCGCGCGCCCATCAGCGGCGGCGAGATTTCGGGAACTTTCACGACGCTCACCCGTACCGTCGTTACGCCGGGATCGGTCGTCAGCAACGGCATGGTCGTCCCGCGCTACACGCACGACGTCACCGTGATCGGCGATACGGCCTACATCGTGGGCGGCGCCGCCACCGCGGGCCACGCGTCGCTCAACAGCATCGAAGAAGTGGAGATCAACGCCGACGGCACGCTCGGCGACTTCACGCTGATTTCTCCCACGATCGGGCAAGAGCGGAACCGCATCATCGTCGCCGGGCTTCAGGACGACGTGTACGTCTTCGCCGGCTGGGACTCCGGGTTCCTGACTTCGGTGTATTCGACGACGCTCGTGGGCGGAAAGATCACGACCAACTTCACTTCCGCTCCGGGGGTGACGCTCGCGGCGGGCGTCGAGAACGGAGTGAGTTTGCTCACCCGCGCGGCCATGTACTACATGGGCGGATACAACAACTCCTCGGGTGCCCGTCTCTATAACTACGTTCAGCGCGCCGAAATCAGCCCTTAATCGGTTTGCGTCGTCGAGCCCCTTCCGCCCGCAAAGCGTGAGGGGCTTGCCGTAGGCCGGATCAGGCCGTGTCGAGTTTCCGCGAAGAAATATGCCGACGCAGACACCGGAATCTCGCGATCGGGGCACCCTGCCCCTAGAATACTCCGCATGCCGCACCCCTTCTTTTGGATCGACGCTTTCACTTCGGTCGCTTACGGCGGAAATCCTTGCGCGGTTTTCTTGGAGGCCGATGGACTGAGTGCCTCGCAGATGCAACGACTCGCGCGCGAGATCAATCTTTCCGAAACGGCTTTCGTTTCGCGATCAAAGCGTGCGGACTTCGAGGCCCGCTACTTCACGCCCGAGGAAGAGCTGCCCTTCGCTGGCCACCCGACGATCGCGGTGGCCCACGCGCTCGCGCGGTCCGGCCGGCTTTCCTTCGTGGACAAGCTCGCGACGGCGCGACTCGGGTTGCCCGCGGGCGTCATCCCCTTGCGCGTGCGGGTCTCGGGAAGCGGCTCCGAAGTCACGATGTCGCAACTCAAGCCCCGCTTCTTGCGCCGCTACGATCGCGCCGAAGTCGCCGGAATCTTCGGCCTGCGCGTCGACGACTTGCTCGACGACGTCTCGCCGCAAACCGTGAGCACGGGAACGCCGATCTTGATGGTCGCGCTCAAAACTCACGAGGCGCTCAAGCGCGTCCACTATCCGGATCCCGCGCGCTACGCCGAGTTCAAAACGAGCGGCGACTTCTTTTATCCGCATCATTTCGTGCTTCGGGGCGCGACCGAAGGGGGCACGACCTTCGCCCGGAGCGTGGCCCTGCCGCCCGGCGGGCTCGAAGATCCCTTTACGGGTTCTTCGACGGGGTGCATGGCCGCCTATCTGTGGAAGCACGGGCTCCTCGCGAAACCCCGCTTCGTCGCCCAACAGGGTCATTGGATGAAGCGTCCCGGCGAGGCCCAAGTCGAAGTCATCGGTCCGCCCGGAGATATCGAGCGCGTCGAGCTCAGCGGCGCGGCCACGACCGTCTTTGCGGGCGAGCTGGAAATCCTGGCCCGCGACTGAGGTCTAGGACCTTCGGAAGCGGGCGGGTAGCGAAACGAGCAGCAAGAACCCGCCGAAGAGCGCGAAAAAACCCCAAGGCAGGTAGATCGTCGGCAACGGACCATGGCGCTCGTCCTCGAGAAGCGCGACGCTCGGATCTTTCGGATCGAAGAGAACCGAGACCGCGTCGCCGACGGGCGGCTTGGGGCTCGTCGCGGCGTAAGGGCTGGCGCGCCGAGACACCAACTCGTAGCTCGTTCCCGCGTATTCGAAGCGGACGACGCTATACCAAGCGGGTCGGCGCTGCTTGTTCGCGAAACCGCTCGTCTCTCCACGGCCGAGCAAACGGTGATCAACCACGACGCCGTTCCCCACGACTCCCCCTCGCAGAAGTCGAAGGGGCTTGGCGCCCGTTTGGTAGGCGAGCGCCAAAAGAACAACCGACACGAGCAGGGCCGCGTTCGATCTCCATCGATTCATTTTTGCCGCGAAAGCCGGCGAGGAGGCGGCCCCTTCGGCAAGGCGACTCACGCGACCGGCCAGGGACGCCAGCTTGTCATCGTCGTTCGGGGGCATACGCTTTCCCACGCAACTTATTGTCACATGGGATAGGCGTTCCAAGGCACCGGAACCGCAAAAAAGCGCGGACGCCCTTTTCCGAGCCCCCGTTCTTCCGGGGCTTTGGAAGTCCGTGGAAAGTGCCGATAAGGAGTCGTGCGACTCTCCGCCCGTTCCTGGCTCGGAACTCTCTTTGCCGGCCTCCTGGCCTTCGTGTCCCCGCGCTCGGCCCGCGCGGACCTTTCGCCCGGCGTCGCTCGGCTCGTCGAGTACGAAACGCAGGCCAACGCCATCGCGCCGCGTTCGGGAAAAAGGCAAGCCATCGAGCACTACGAAATCCCGCTCTCGATCGTCGAGCAAGACGTCGCCGAACGCTTTCCGGCCGAGATCCGAAGCGCCCTGATCTTCGAACGCGAGGGCCAACGCTACATCCGATGGATCATCAACCCGGAAGACGGATACTGGCATCCAAAAGTCAAAGCCCTGCTCGAAGCGAAAGGGCTCTCCGCGGAGCGCAAGACCTACTTCCACGGCTACGCGACCGCCTCGCGCAGCTACATCATTGAGGATCCCGTTTCCGGCGCGGAGTTCTCCGTGAAAGTCTCCACGGACCGTACGGGCGGGATTTGGACGACGGACGGGCGCGGCGTGCCCAACAAGAACCAGACCTACGAAGATGCCCGTCAGGTTCGGCGCATGGCCGATCATTTTCACGCCGTCGCGCCCGACGTCGCGTCGAACGTCATCATCATGGACGAACCCGCCGCCTTCGGATTGCTCGAGATCGATCAAGCGATGCTCATCCGTCGTCTCGGCGGGCTGGAGCGTCGCAAGGGTCGCTACTTCCTGCCGGGATTCGCCGCGCTCCACGAGAAAGTCGGCGCCGAAATCGCCAAACGGCACGGCGGAGGAATGGGACCCTCGGAATACTGGAAGATCCACTACAGCGAGGCGCTCGGTCGCGCGCTCGCCGAAATCGCCGCGCGACTCGGCGTCAGCCCCGATTCGCTCCACTCCCAAAACTTCCTCATCGAGCTCGACGAAAGCCTCAAGCCAACGGGTCGAATCGTCTTGCGGGACTTGGGCGACTACGAACTCTTGCGCCCTTGGTTCGAAGCGCGGGGCCAGCTCGCCTTCTTGAGCGGCTGGCCCGAATCGAGCATCCGCAAGGAGTTCGTGAGCGTGGCGTACAAACTCTTGCACGGAACGAAGTACCCGCCGTGGATGGAACGAAAGGACTACCGGGATTGGGCCGAAGCGTTTTTCCGTGCCTGGGAAGGCACCTACTCCCAGCGAACGGGCGTGCCCTTGGCCGATTTGCAGAAGACGATGATGACCGATCAGATCGTCGTCTTCTCGAAGTACTACATGACGAGCTCACCCGGCTGGAAAAAATTCTTCGAGAGGCTCGCGACCCAAGCGCCGTCGACGACGAGCTGCGCGAGCATCCTCGGCGTCGCGATCTAAGCGGCCTACTCCGGAAGCTTTCCGGCTCGATGCATCTCGAGTCCCTCACGGAGCTTCGCGGCCATCACGCGACTGCGGTTAACGAAGATCGCCGCCGCGTTCGGTTCGAAGAGTTCGTGGGCGGTCTCCGAGAAAAGCGAGAGCCATCGCTCAAAAAGGGCGAGCTCGAAATGCGGGAGACGGAAGTGGGCCTTCATCGGGTTGCCGCGGTAGCTTCCCGCGCCCAGCACGACGCTCGACCAGAACGAGGTCATCGTCTGCAGATGCGGCGCCCACCCGCCCGGTGAGCGCGACACGGCCGCCTCGAAGATCGGCCCCAACCCCGGGTCCCGTTTGATCTTGCCGTAAAAGACCTCGACGAGTTGACGAATGGCGCCTTCGTCGACGGCGGCAAACTTGAATTCCGGATTCACGCGCGTATTCCACTAAAACTGGATCTATATGTCCAGTTTTAAGCGTCCGTGTTAGGATTTCCGCATGTTTTCCCAAACGGTCGAGTACGCTCTCCGCGCCGCAACGGTGATCGGCAGCGACCCCGAACGCCAATGGAAGCGCCAAGAGCTCGCGAAGATCACCAAGGTCCCCGCCGAGTATCTCTCGAAAGTCCTGCAGGGCCTCGCGCGGGAAGGCCTCGTGCGTAGCCAACGAGGCTTGGGCGGCGGCTTCTCGATCGCGAAGGACCCCGGCGCCATCCGCGTGCTCGACGTCGTCAACGTCGTCGAAGCGATCCGCCGCATCCACGTTTGTCCGCTCGGGCTCGAGGCCCACGGCACGAAGCTCTGCCCGCTCCATCGCAAGCTCGACGAGGCCTTCGCCGCCGTCGAAGCCGCCTTCGCGACGACGAGCCTCGCGGATTTGATCAAGGATCCGAGCCCGATCCGCCGTCGCCCGTGCGAGTTTCCGCTCAAGCCCGAGAAAGAAGCGAGTCGTTAGGGCTATGTCCAGGAATCTCGCAAACCCCTACCGCCCCTTTTTTTTCGTCGGCTACTTCGCCGCGCTCGTCGGAGCGGGCGTCTGGATCACGCACCCGCTCGTTCCGGGCCACCCCTACCCCGGCCGCCTGCACGCGCATCTCATGATGGGCGTCTTCCTGCTAAGCTACGCGGTAGGTTTCCTGCTGACGGCGCTCCCGCGCCTCACCCGCACTTCCTTCACGCATCGCTACGAGTTCCTCGGCTTTTCGCTCCTCATGGGCTGGATCGCGCTCGTCGGCGTCTACGATCCCACGGAAAGGTCTTTCTTCGCGGGGACGACGCTCGTTGCCGCCCTTCTTTTCGTCTTCGGGTGGCGACGGATAAAACGGGCTGGCGCCGCCCTGCCCGATTTTTTTCCGATGCTTTTCTGGGGATGGTTCTCTCTCTTCGCGGGATCTTTGCTGACTTTCACCGAACAAGGATCCCTCGGCGAAGCGCTTTTCTACCAAAACTTCATGCTCTGCCTCGCGCTCGGCATCGGGGTTTTTCTCGTGCCGAAGATCTTGGATTATCCCGTGGCCCCGCGGATACGCGGTCGCACGGCTTTTTTCCTGATCGGCCTCACGCTCACGCTGTCGCTCGTCGCCGTGGAGTTGGGAGTGGCCGCCCAGGCGGCTTACGCGCGCGCGTTCGTCGCGAGCTTCGTGGTCCTCTTCGGGTGGAACATCTTCACGAAGGCCGCAAGAAAATCGATCCTCGGCTCCGGGATCCGCTTGGCGGCTTGGATGATGCTCGGCGGGCTCTGGGGCCTTGCCGTCTTTCCCGAGTACCGGCTCGAATCGCTCCACGTTCTCTACGTCGGTGGCTTCGCCGTGCTGACCCTCATGGTCGCCTCTCGGGTCATTCTCTCGCACGGAAACTACGACCTCACGGCCGAGTTGAAGAACGCTCACATTAAATACGCGCTTTGCTTTTTCTCGTTGGCGGCGGCCACGCGAGCGGCAGCCGTCTTCGTACCGAACGGCTACGAGAAACACCTGGCCTACGCCTCGGCGGCCTTCATCGCGGGCGCCGTCGTTTGGGGACGCTACTTCCTGACTCGGATCTTCGAGAACTTCGGCCAGCACGACCAATCCCGTTTTCGCAGGCTAAATAATTGATATAAATCATTTTTTTCACACAATTCATCTCTCCGCCGCGAGATTTGGGAGAAGATCGAATTTCGCTTGTGAGGGGTCCGGTGGCCTGACTAGCACCGACGTTATGCGCAGCGTAATACTCAGCACCCTCTTTTCCTTCGGATCCGCCTTCGCGGCTCCGAGCGAAGCGCCCGCCACCTACGGTCAAGCCGAAGCTCAGCTCATCGAAGCTTGGGAGCGACTCCCGCGACTTCTCGCCCTGTGCACGGACCTGCCGGGTTGCATCGGCGAGCGCAAGGAGTACGAAGGTCGGCTCAAAGAGGCCATCGAAACCCGCGGCGCGGCTACCTTCCAATTCGAGAACCGCTGCCTGGGCGCCCAGATCGTCTTCGCGGATCTCTCGCGCGACAAGATTTTCATCTGCCGCAATAACATCTGGGCCGAAGAGAAACCGCGCTTCGACGTGCGCGAATCCTACGCCGTGCTCGTGGAAGGTTTGGAAGTCTTGATCGGACCTTCCCGGACGCTGCCCCACGGCAAGCGCCTCGCGACGCAGATCCGCGCCCTCGAGTTCGCCAAGGACAAGGCGACGGAGTCGATCTATCCGACGATGCCCTCGCTTAAGATCATCCAGCGCGAAGCGCTCGGCAAAAAGACCTTCGGGACCTTTATCGTCGACCACGCCGGCCCCGTCTCGCTCGAGAAAGCGCTTCTCGCGCTCAAGCCCTGCGAAACAAAGCAAGACGTGACGGTCGCGGTTTGGGCTTTGGGCGCGGATTGGGATCGCCGTTTCCTCACCACTCCGCTCGTGCGCGGAACGGCCAAGGTCCTTTGCGCCAAGGGTACGATGTACCTGGGCAAGTACCGCGCGGCCGTGCTGGCCGGACGTGCCGCCCGCGTCGACGTCGCCTTCGAGGGCCTCAAGGCCCAACCCGGGCACTGACTAAGGCAGGCTCTTGAGCCAGGCGTCGAACCAGTCGATCTCTTTGTCGACGCCTTTCGTGTCCGACGCGATGGCGGCGGTCTCCATGACCCGAGCGTGATCCGTGACTTCGGGAAAGCCGAAGGTCACGCCGTTCCCCTTGAGCTGATGCGCCAGACCACGGATGGTTTCGTAGTCGCGGGACTTCTGGGCGTTGCGGAGCGAAACGATGTCTTGCTTGCGGCGGTCGACGTAGCGCTTACGCGCGTCCGGCCCGATCTCGAACTTCATGCAAACCTCCTGGCGAAGTGCGGATGTAATCGAAACTTTCTTGGATGAGTTGGTCGCCCGTCACGGGCTTGGTGATTTGGCCGTTGCAGCCCGCCGCGAGGCAACTCGCGCACTCCTCGGTCATGGCGTGGGCGGTCAGCGCCACGACGGGCCCGCGGAATCCTTGCGAACGGATGCGGCGGGTGGCCTCCTTGCCGTCGATGCCGGGGATCTGGATGTCCATGAGCACGAGATCGTAGCGGGTACGACCGGCGTGGCTAACGGCATCGAGCCCGTTGTCGACGATGTCGACATCCGCTCCGCCCGATTCCAGAAAGAAGCGGAAGATCTCTTGGTTGTCGACCGAGTCCTCGACCAGCAGGATGCGCATTCCGCGGAGCAGCCCTTGCTCGTCGGCGCGGGGCGGAGTCGCTTGCGGCTCCTCGCGGCGTTCCAGCCACGATCCCAACCAACGGCTGTCCTCGGGGACGTCGAGTGGCAGACTGACCTCGAAGGTGGATCCCGCCCCCGGTCGGCTCGCGGCCAAGACGACGTCGCCACCCAAGAGGCGGGCGAGCTGGCGCGAGAGGGCGAGGCCCAAGCCCGTGCCGCCGAAGCGACGGGTCGTCGAGGCATCGCCTTGGGCGAAGACCCCGAAAAGATTCTTCTGAGCCTCGGAAGAGATGCCGACGCCCGTGTCTTCCACCGAGAAACGCAGGGTTCCGGGGCCGCTTTCGTTCGGGCCTGCCTTGTTGGCTTTGACGACGAGACCCACGCGCCCCTTCTCGGTGAACTTGAGGCCGTTGCCGACGAGGTTCATCAGGATCTGCTTGAGACGCACCTCGTCCGTTCGGACGAACTCGGGGATCGTGCCACGGCTCTCGACGTGGAAGTAGACTCCCACTTTGGACTTCGTCTGCATTTCCATGACCGACTTCAAATCGGCCAGCAGCGAAGGCAGCGAAACGTCGGATTTCTCCAGGTACAACTTGCCGGCTTCGATCTTGGAAAGATCGAGCACGTCGTCCACGACCCGCGCGAGGATGTCGGCGTTACGGCGAATGCTCCAGGCGAACTCCTGCTTCTGACGGACCGTCAGGGACTCGCGTCCGAGCGCGTCCGAGAAGCCGACGATGGCTCCCAGCGGGGTCCGGATCTCGTGGCTCATGTTGGCCAGGAAATAACTCTTGGCGTGCGAAGCTTCCTGCAGGTGCCGCTTCATGGCCTCCTGCTCGACCAGGAAGAGCTGCGTCTTGCGGATGATGAAGAACACGATCGAAGCGAGCGCGGCGATGACGCCGTAGGCGACCCAGTAGAGCGACTTTTCGGAGGGATCCAGCAGCCCGCCCTTGGTGGGCCACACCGAAACGATCCAGCGCCCGTTCAGCACGGACAAAACTTGTCGGCTCTGGTCCGAGGGCGCGGCGGAAGCCGCCTCGTTATCTTCGAAGCGACGGTAAAGCGTGAGCGAAGTTCCGTCGTTCTCGACGCCGTCGAACTCGATGCGGAAGTTTACCGACTCGTGTTCCGCGTCGGGGGCGCCGAAGATTCCGTCGAAGAAGGCCTTCGCCCGGATCGGCGCGTAGACGAAGCCGCGAATGAAACGCCGACGTTCTTCCGTCGTCATCGGGATTGCGCGACGTTGGCCGTAGAAGGGCAGGTAGACGAGGAAGCCGACCTGTCCCTCGTCGCCGGCAAGATCTTGCGCGGTCAACGAGACGGGTTCCGACAAAGTCGGCAGGCCGCTCATCATGGCGTTCTCCATGGCGCGACGACGCGTGTCTTCGCTCATCATGTCGAAGCCGGCGACGCGATCGCGGGAAGCTCCCGTGGGCTCGAGGAAGAGAATGGAGCTCCTCAACGCCGCCTGACGCGCGGGCCAAACGCGAAAGTCGCGCAGGCCCGACTCCTTCATCCGCTTCTCGACCTCCGAGAGACGGGCGGCCTCGAAGGCTTCGGCGTAACCGACGCGGATACCCGCCGGGCGCTGGCGATCGGCCTCGATGCCCGAGACGAAGATCTTGAACTCGGACGGCATGATGTGCTCGTCGACGATGAGCAGGCCTCGCACGGCCGCCAGCGCGTTCAGATAAGAATCCAGTCGATCCGAAACCTGGGTGCGAATGCGCTGAGCTTGGCTACGGAGCCTCTGGTCCGAGATGCGGTCGAGGTTCGTGTGAACGCCCCAAAGCACGGCCGCCGAAAGGGCGATGGTCGAAAAGACGACCACCGCCGTCGCGGATCGATGTTTGACGACAAAAGTATTCCAGAACCTCAACTTCACAAGCTCCTACCGTGATTAGCGAGGTCGACAAGTCGATTCAAGTCGCGTCAAGTCGTGTGGGTTAGCCTTGGGCGATCTCTTGGGAAAGAATCGCGGACGAGACTTCTTCGACGTCCTTGCCTTGATCCGGACGCCCGTCCGACCGTTTTTTATCGCGCCGTTTCTTATCGGCAGCGTCCTCGGACCCCTTCTTCCGAGACGGCTTCGCGTAAATAGAAGACGGCTCGTTCCAAAGATCTAAAGGATTGATTTTTAGGTCCATTTTTGACATTCGCGCCATACATATTCCCCTCCTAGGGTTGTCGTTGTTACGACTTCTTCACGGGACGAGTCGCAAAGACCCTGCCAACATCTAACCCGTTGGAAGAAGTACGGGCCCCAGGAGGGAAGCCGGCAAAGTGCCCCAATTTCGAGGCGCGGTGCCACACTCCTGAGCCCTGCGAAACCAAGAAAGGCGTAACGAACATGACTCAATTCAACGCTCCCCACCTTCTGCTCGTCGACGACGACCAGGACTTGCTGGATCTCCTGTCGTCGCATTTCCGCGGCAAAGACTACCGCGTCACCCCTTGCCGCTCGGCTTCTGAGGCAAGGGAGTTTCTGCGTAGCTCGCCGACCATCGAGATCGATCTCGTGCTGAGCGATCTGCGCCTTCCCGAGCTCAGCGGTTTGGATTTCATCGACGAGATCAAGAAGCTGCGCCCGGACGTTCCGATCGTCATCATGACGGCCTACCAATCCGTCGAGAGCGCGGTCGACGCGATCCGCCGTGGGGCTTTCGACTACGTCGTGAAGCCCCTCGACACGGAAGCCTTGGAGCTTTCGATCAACCGCGCTTTCCGCGTGCGTCGCATCCAGCGCGAGAACGAAGAACTCCGTCGCGCGCTTCGTCCGAAGGACGGCTTCGCGGGCGTGATCGGTCGCAGCGAAGCGATGAAACAAATTTTCGGCTTCGTCGAGAAGGTCGCGCCGAGCTTCGCGACGGTGCTCATCACGGGCGAAAGCGGCACGGGTAAGGAAATCGTCGCCAAGCTTCTGCACGACCTGAGCCCCCGCAAGGACAAACCGTTCGTCGCGATCAACTGCGCGGCGCTGCCCGAGAATCTCCTCGAGTCGGAGCTTTTCGGTCACGCGCGCGGCGCCTTCACCGGCGCGACGGATCGCAAGAAGGGTCTCTTCGAGGAAGCCGAAGGCGGCACCCTCTTCCTCGACGAGATCGGCGAGCTTCCGCAAACGCTGCAGGCCAAGCTCCTGCGCGCCCTGCAAGAGCGCAAGATCCGTCGCGTGGGCGAGAACCGCGACATCGACATCGACGTTCGTATCCTGGCCGCGACCCACCGTCGACTGGCCGAAGAAGTGCAAGAACGCCGCTTCCGCGAGGACTTGTATTTCCGTCTGAACGTGATTCCGCTCGAGATCCCGCCGCTTCGCGAACGCCGCGACGACATCATCCCGCTCTGCCGCCACTTCCTTGATCGTCTCAGCCTTCGCTACGGAGCCAAGCGCGGGAAAGAGCTCAGCCGTACGGCCGTCGAGTTCGTTCTCGATCACCCGTGGCCGGGTAACGTGCGCGAGCTCGAGAACGCGATGGAACGCGCTTTCGTGCTGAGCCGCTCGAGCGACACGATCAACGTGGAAGACTTCGCGAACCTCTCGATGGACAGCACTCCTCTGCGCGCGGTGCCGACGGTCGCGCCGGGCCCCCTCACGGGCCTCTTCGACCGCGACACTTTGCCCAGCTTGGCCGAAGTCGAGGATCGCTACATCGAGCTCGTGCTCAAGCGTACGAGCGGCGTTAAGGAAAAGGCGGCCCGCATCCTCGGGATCGACCGCAAAACGCTCTACCGCCGTTTGGCGCAGGAGCGCGCGGATAGCGCCGGCCTCGCCGAAAGCGGGGCATAAGACCTCGTCGCTCGCTCGAAAACGTCCCCCTTTTCCGCGTTCCGCGAGAGGGGGGCACGTTATCGAAGCTTTTTCGTGGTCCGCCGTTTGCAAGATTCTTGCTTAGAGGTCCTCCCCGAGACGCATCGCCTTGGGAAGGAAGTTTTAGATGAAGGGGGTATGGGCTAAGAGGAGTCGCTTCATGCTGCGAGTCGCATTGTTCTTTTTCATCCTTTCCCTGCTTTCTTTCATGGCGGGGGCCATCGGACTCGCGGGCATCTCGATCGAAATCGGTAAGAGCCTGCTCTTTGTGTTCGCCCTTCTTTCCTTGCTAAGCGGTCTCGTTGGCCTCGTCGCCAACGGACGAGGAGTCCCCCGAGTATGAAGAACCCGACCTTGAGTTATTTGACCCGCGGATCGCCCGATCGCGAGGCGATCGTGTTTCTTCACCCCTTCCCGCTGAGCGCTTCGTTCTGGGATGAAGGGCTGCGGCGCCTCTCCGAGACCCACTATTGCGTGGCGCCGAACCTTCCCGGCTTCGGTCAGAGCAACGGGACGCCGGGCGCGCTTTACTTCGAGAACATGGTCGACGCCTTTTTGGGTTTCCTCGAAGAGCGGGGCCTCGAGCGCTCCATTTGGTGCGGCCTTTCGATGGGCGGCTACGTCGCCTTGCGCGCGATGGAAAAGCTTCCGCAGCGTTGCGCCAAGCTGATCCTGGCCGATACGCAGGCCGCCGCCGATAGCGACGCCGATCGTTTGCGCCGGGCGGCGGGACTTGCGGACCTTCGCGAACAGGGTTTGGAAGCGTTTCTCACGAAACAGGCGCCCAAGCTCTTGGGTCCCAGCGGTCACGCGGACGCGGCGAGCCTCAAGCGTTTTCTGGAGCTCGGGCGCGAAAGCGCGGCCGAAGGCGTCGCCGCGGGACTCGTCGCGCTCGCCACGAGAACGAACACGCTCGAGGGCCTGGGCCAGATCAAGGTGCCCACGCTCATCGTCGTCGGCGAAGAAGATGCCGTTACGCCCTTAGCCGCCGCGGAAAAGCTGAAGGCGGGCATCTCGGGCAGCCGCCTGGCGGTCCTTCCGAAGGCCGGGCATCTGAGCGCGCTCACCCAGCCCGAGGCCTTCTACAACGAAGTCCGCACGTTCCTGAAGGGTTCCTAAGTCGAGTGCCGTGCCTCGAATTTGGGGCACGGGACAAACCGCGTCCGCGAAATAAGACCTAGAACTCGGCCGCTAAAAGCCCGCCGAAACGCATGTCGTCCACGAAGAAAGCCTGCTTGTTCGCGTCGAGCATCGAGGCGAACTGGCTGCGGTGCGTGTGCAAAAAATCGAGGCCGGGCACGAGCGTCCATCCCGTCAGCGGGATGCGGAAGCGAGCCTGAACCCGCAGCGTGCTCGAGTCGCGCTGCTTGCCCAAGGCGACGGGGCCGAAGCCGAAACTCATGAGCCCCGCTTCGACTTCGGTCTCGAAGGCACGGTAGCCGTAGATGAATCCGATGTATCCGCCGAGCTGATGCGAGGTCGGGAAGATCCCGAGCGTCGTTTCCCAGGTACGCCAACGTGCGCCCGTGAACATCCAGAAGGCACCCCAGGAGCCACGACCGACGCCCGTCTTGAGTCCGAGACCGCCGAAGGCGTCCCAGACGTCCTGCTCGACGTAATTCGACTGAAAACGAAGACGACCGCGTTGGACGCGCCCGTGCATTTCGAAAGCGAGGCCGGGCGCGATCCCCCAACTCACGAGACCTTCCATCCCGAAGGGACGGAAGCGATGCGAGCGGCCCGCTTGGTAGGCTTCCTGGTCGGAGGGCCCGTAGACCTTCACGTCTTGGTAGGAGCCGACGTAGGCAAGACGAAAGCGCGGAGCCTCCGCGAGAGCTTCACGAGAGGCGAACGCCAACCCCAGACACAGCGACAGATTCCGAAGCAGCCAACGACGACTTTTCATGGGTCCCTCCCCGATTCCTTCTTCCCATCGTACCATCGACTTCGCCCTTCCGGGGAGAGCAACCATTCCTTGGCGCTCTCGGGGCTCCATTCGAGACCTTCCGCGGCCAAAGCGTCTTCCTGCTCGCGGAGCTCTTTGAGCACGCGACCGAGCTGCGGCCCCGAAGCGATACCCAGGCACTCCATCACGGAACGGCCGTCGAGGATCGGCCGTTCGCGGATCGGAATCTTCAGCGCTTCCGCGAGCGCGTGGCGAAGGGCGACCAGATGCTCGAGCCGGGGCTGCCCGTCGGGGCCGAGGCTCGAGCGCGAATCGGCTTCAATCAGATCGAGCAGATCCGGCAGCAAGGGGCCGGCTTCGCGAGCGAGTTTTCGCGCAGGCTTGAGGCTCGCCCAGCGCAGGGAATCCCCGCCCCTCAGATGGAGCGTGACGAGGCGAACGACGTCGTCCGCGAGCGAACGATCCACTTTGAGACGTGCCAGCAGGGCCGCGGCGATCGAAGCCGAAACCTGTTCGTGGCCCAGGAACTTCACGCGATCGCCGTCCTCGCTTCGCGTCGCGGGCTTGCCGACGTCGTGCAACAAGGCGGCCCAGCGAACGGCCACGCGCGCGGGCGAGCTCCCCACCACGGCGAGCGTGTGCACCCAAACGTCGCCTTCCGAATGATACTTGGCATCTTGGCCGCAACCCACCATGGGCAAGAGCTCGGGTAACGCTTCGGCGAGCAGCCCGCTCCGTCGCATCCCTTCGAGGGCCCGCGCGACGTGCGAACCCAAAAGGAGCTTCGTGAGCTCGTCACGCACGCGCTCCGCGCTCAGGATCGAGAAACGCGCGCGGGTTCGCACGACGGCGGCTTCGGCCGACGCCGCGATCTCCCAACCGAAACGCGAATGAAAACGGTAGAGCCTCAGCATTCGCAAGGGATCGTCGGAGAAGATCTTCTCGAGCTCGACGACCGGATGCCCGGCCAGGCGTCCCGCGCGCAAGTCCGCCAGGCCCTGGCCGCTCGGGTCGCGCAAGGCACCCGTGGCGAGATCGAGGTAGAGCATGTTCACCGTGAAATCGCGGCGGGCGGCGTCTTCGTCGAGGTTGCCGTAGCGGCTTACGCGCTGGCGGGAAGCGGGATCCGGAAAAGCCTCGGCCTGCGTGTCGGCCATCTCGAGCACTTCGCCCCGCGTGCGGTAGAGGCGACCGCCGAAGCGAACGTCCTCGCGGAAGGAAAGACTCCAGATCGGGTAACCTCGGCCGAGCAGATGCGGCGAGGAGAGCGAATCGGGGAAAGCCGCGTGCAGCGCCTTCGCGAGGGCTTCGGCGCCCCCGGCTCGTTCCACGGCCACGTCGAGATCCTTCGCGTCGAGCCCGAGCAGGCGGTCGCGAACGAATCCGCCCACGGCGAAAGCAAGGCCCGCGAACTCCGAGCCGGGCACCCAGGCGCGGAGCAGCCCCTCGAGGCCGTCGTCGGCCGGAGGAAAACTCGCCATCAGAAGCTCCCGATCGCGAACTGAATCTTGACGTCGCTCTCATCCTTGCGGCGATCCACGTTGTAGGCGAGATCGAGCGCGAGCGGACCCACCGGCGTCACGTAACGAAGGCCGACACCGATGCCCGTCCGGAATCCCGTGCTCGTTTCGTCGAGCGGCGCGATGGCGCGCAGGACGTCGACCTGGCCGCCGTCCACGAAGAACGCCAAGCCGAGGTCAAGCAGGATGGGCTGACGAAACTCCGCCTTGACCTCGAAAGCTTGCATCGCGAGCACGCCTTTGGCGTCGAAGCGCAAGAAGTTCTCGGGCAGGGAACGGACCGAATTGCGGCCGCCCAACAAGAGACGCCGGTTTTCGGGCAGGCCCTGGGATGACCCGAAGCCGAACATCCGGTGGTAGGCGCCATAAAGCGCGATCGTCGAGGCGCCGTAGGTCGGCACGTAGAAGGTCGCCGAGTTCCGCCACAGGAAGAAGTTTGCGTCCGCATCGCTCCCCAGGGCCGAAGCCGCGTACTCGAGGCTCGTTGATCCCAAGAAGCCGCGCCGCGGGTTGAAGATATTGTCGCGGAAGTCGAAGGTTAGGCCGGACCCCACGGACCCGATGCGGTAAGTCGCGCGACGGCTCGCGCTCACCTCGTCGAAAGCCTCGATGCGCGGCAAAGAGATCGTGTAGAGGTTATGGGTCCAGCGAATCATACGGTCGTAGAGGTCCCGCTCGAGCGAGAAAGCGAGGGAGATCTCTTCGCGGTTGATCCCGCTAATCTTGGCGTGACCGACGAAGTTGACGTCGTCTTCCTTGAGGAACTCGGCCGCCGCGCGGAACTTGAGCCGGAGCCCGGCCAAGTACGGTTCCAGGTACACGAGCGAGTACTTCTGCTCCGGAAACTGGTAGTCCTCGAGTTTTCGCGAGACCTGCGCACGCGTGACGAGGCCGCGGTTCCAGCCGCCGAGGTTGCGGTAGCTGAACTCGGCGAAGGCGACGAGCCCGAGGTCGGTCCGGAAGCCGGGGCCGAACTCGACGGAGCCGGCGGGACGCTCGATCGCGGTCAGTCGGACGTCCTTCTCTTGCACTTCGATGCTTCCGTCCGAAGCCCGACCTTCGGAAATTCGGCGGCCGCCGGACGCTTCCGTTTGGACCGACCCGAAGATCCCCAGACCAAGCAGGTTTTCTTCCAAACGTCTTTGACGATCGGGCGTCCAAAGCTGACCGGCTCCGAGAGTTTCTTCGCTGAACTCCCGGGTCACGACCCGTTCCTTGGTCCTCGCCAACCCGACGACCAGCGGACGTCCGACCCGAACCTGGGGTCCCGGCTCGATCTTAAGCTCGACCGCAACCGTCGATCCGTCGGACGAGGCCTTGAAGATTTCCTTCTCGTCCATCGCGACCCGCGCGTTCAGGAATCCGAGCCCGAGGTAAGCCTCGCGAAGCCGGATCGCCGTCTCGAGAACCCGGTCGGGATTCGCCCACTGCCCCGGTTCCAGGGTCACGATGCGATCCATCTCGGCGTCCGAAAGCGCGATGTCCCCGAGAACGCTCACTTCCGAGAGACGGACCCGCGGCCCGAGCTGCACGGCGATCTCGACGTCGACGGCGCGGGAACTTTCCTTGAAGGTCGGGCGCATCTCGAGGATGCGGGCCTGCAAGAATCCCTCGGCCCGCAAACGACGCACGAGGTCCGGCGTCCAGCTCGACAAAAGACGTTCGTCGAAGGGGATGCGGCGGAAGGGGCTCTGATTGGATTCACGCCAGGCTTTCAGGACGCGCGCCGCGAGCGCCGCATCGCTCTCGGCGCCGCGATCGAAGGCGAAGCCGCGAACGAAGAAGAAAGGTCCCTCTTCCAGGCGAAAGAGAATGCGGCGAACGTCGTCGCCGTCGGTGCTCGTCGTCGAGATGCGCACGTCCTTCGCGCCTTCGGCGAAATAGATACGGCGCAAAAGCACTTCCGCGTCGGTCGTCGAGAAAGGGACCCCGAGCCGCACCGAACGGTCCGTGACTTTATCGCGCAGTTCCCGCTCCCAGAAGGCGACGTTGCCCTCAAACTGGATGTCGTAGCGCGGACCCCGCTCCAAACGGATCGAAAGGATAAGCTGGCCGGAGTCGTTCTCTTCCAAGATCTCGAGGGAAGTCCGGAAGTCGAAGTACCCCGCGGCCCGCGCGGCTTGGGCCCACTGGTTGACCGAATCCGAAAGGTCGATCCAGTCGAGCGGGACTTCGAAGGGAATCTCGCGGGTCTCGGGGTTGCGGGCGGTCTCGCCCGCGCGGAGAACGCCGCGCGCCGGGTCGAGCAAGCCCTCGATGATCTGGCGTAGATCCGAGTAGCTGCGCATGAACGAGAAGAATTCGCCGACGTCGCGACTCCGGAAACCCTGCAGACGGAGCTTCTTCACGAAGACGCGGGCTCCGGTCTCGACCGAAATGAGCAGGATGCGTCCGGAAAGCCCGGGACGCTCCTCGAGCGCCAAAACGATTTTGGCGTTGGGATAACCGCGATCCCGCAGGCGCGCCGCCAAGCGAGGGCGGAGTTCGGAAAGGACCTCGGACGTGACGATGTCGCCTCGCGCGACGCCCAGGGTCAGCAGCAAGTCGGCCGAAAGCTCTTCCGAAACGGATTCGCCCGAAGGCGTCGCGCCGGCGGAGATCCGCAGGTCGATGCTTTGAACCCGATTACCGAGACGCAGAACGAGCCGGGCCCGACCCGTATCGGGATCAAACTCGCCGCGAATCCCCTGGAAGCGACCGCCCCCTTGGGCGACGCGCACGACCGCCTGCTCGAGGGCGCCTTCGGTGACGACGTCGCCCACCTTCAGCGCGAAAAGATCGAGGATGCGCGGAAGATCGATCTCGCCGTCGGCCTTGACCTCGATATCGGTCAGCGCGACCTGCGCGTGCGTCGGCACCGCAAAGCCCAGGGCGAAGGCAAGTCCGATTCGAGCGAGCCGCATCATTTCACGTCGAACTTAAACCGTAAGTCGACGCCAAGCGACGACTTCGTCGGTTCCGGTTCTTCCCAAACGCCCGAGATGTTCACGTTCCTGAAGAGTCGATAGTCGACCTGAAGATCCTGCTCCTGCGATCCGTCGAGCGCTTTGCCGTAGACCGCGCTGATCCGATCGGTCAGCTTGCGGTGCACCGTCACCTTCGGCACCGTCGTGCGTCCGGACTGCGAGCTCGCGCTCTGCTGATTTTGGACGCGCACCTGAAAACCGGTCCTACGGTCCAAACTCTTGCCGAGCGATTGACCGAAGAGCAATTGCAGAGCCTGCCACTGGGCGTTTCGGATGATGCCTTCCTCGGAAGTCGCCTCGAGACTTTCGTCGGGACGCGTGTAACCGAACGCGAGGAGCATGACGATCTCCTGCGTGGGAAGGACCGGGTCCGAATTGAAAGTGAAATCGAGCCGGTCCGTCGGGCCCGAGACTCCCAGCTGCACCGTGTAGTCGCGATCGGCCTTGATCGTCGTGTTCGCTTCGAGGCTCACGACCGGTACGTTACCCGGCGCGCCCGTAAAAACGACGTTCCCGCGCGCGACGCGGAACTCGTTGTCGCGCGCGTAGAGGATCCCGTTCGGCGCCAGATCGAGCTTGCCGCGCAGCACGGGCGCGACGTCGGTCCCCGTGACATTGAGTCGTCCGAGGACCTCGGACGACACGAGCGAGTTGCGGGCGGCGAATCGCCCTCCGACTTCCACGCCGACATTCAGCTTGAAGAAGGGATCGCGAGGCGCGCCGCCTTCGACGTCGTCGAGCCCGAACTCCCGCGAATAGAGACCGTTCTGCGCGACGATCTCGCCGGACAGGGACCAAGGCATGCCTTCGCCGGCGATCACGATCTCGCCGCTGGCTTCGAGCGGCAGGTCCTTCATCAAGATCGCGCGCGCGCGATTGAAGCGCGCGCTGAGCGCGAGGCCGGGCTTGAGCGCGTCGAATTTGTAGGCACCCGAGAGGGTCACGTCGCCCGGCCCCATGCGTCCCGTGGCTTCGCGCAAAGAGAGACGCCCCTTCTCGAGTCCGAGCTGCGCGCTCACCCCCGTCATGGGCGCCCCGAGCGCGTCGATCATGACGACGCCGCTTTCCAGCGAACCGCGAAGGTCCAGCGTCGCGATGTCCGGGGGCATCGGAACGGTCCCCTCGACGATCAGCCTTCCTTCCCGAAGTCCGATCGCCGGGATGAAGAGATCCACGAAGGGGGCGGGGAGGCGGCCTTCGAGCCGGGCCTGCCGATCCCCGGGCGAGGCGCGCAAGGACCAAGGCTCCGGCTCGGCGGCGACGACGCGTACCTCGCGCACGAGTCCCTTTCGCCAAGCGATGACCTGGCCGGCGTCGAACTTGGCCAACAAGGCGTCGCGACCCTCGACGCCGACGGGACCGTTGATCTCGAGCGGACCGAAGCGGATCTCCCCTTCGTCCTCGGCGATATCGAAGTCGACCTTTCCTTGCGTCCGCACGCGGCTCGCTTCTTTCCATCCCTTGAGGTAAGCGAGCCCCGCATAAAGGCCGACGCCTTCGACGCTGCCCTTGAGGCTTTCCAGCCTCGTGCGGTTGCCGATCTTCTCGTCGACGTAGCGGAAGTCCGCCGCCGAGGGGAGTTTGGTTTCGAGCCGGAACTTCGTATCGGTTCCGCGCACGCTGAACTCGCCGTCGGGCAACGCCGTGCCGGCGATCTTCATGTCGCGCAGGCGGCCGCTCACGCCCCAGCCTTCTTGCGGTCGCCAAAAACCCTCGAAGCTGCTGCGACCACCCTCGAGCGACGCGAGGAACGGGTGCAGTTCCGTGTCGCGCAGCGGGAAGTCTTCCGAACGAAAGACGAGCTCGCTGCCGCCCTCGGGGTGGAGAAGACCCTGCACGCTCACCGAAGCGCGACCCTTGAGCGCGCGGGCTTGGGTGAGGTGGAGGATACCCTTGTCGTATCGACCGCGCACGGTGCCGGACTCGAAGGGAATACCGAAAATGCGGGCCGCATCGAAACCAAGCTGAATCGGGCCGCTCAGGAAATCGCCGCGCGACTTGGCGTCGATGCCGCCGCTGATCTCGGCCTGGCCCGAGACGAGGCCGCGGAAGGCTTCGGGACCGTCCTTCGCCGCGCGCCCCACGACTTCCAGTCGGGAGAACTTTCCTTTGAGCGTCATCTGCGTCGGCGAGGACGCGGGCAAGCGGATGTTTCCTTCGACTTCGGCCGATCCGCCGCCGGACCGCAGCAGCAAGGGACCGATGCGGAAGCTATCGCCCGCGTAGCTGAAGGGGCCGCTCGCGTCGCCCAGCCTCTGCCCTTCGAACTCGAGGCCCTTCGCTTCGAGACGCGCCACGACCCGCGAGCGACCCGTCTCGAGCGGCCAAGTCTCGTGGTACTGGATATGGGCCGTCGCTTCGGCCTGGCCGCCCCAATTGAAGCCCGCGATCTCGGAGGGAAAGGTTCCGAGCGGCATCTTCGTCCCGACGGATTTCAGGTCGACGATCGTCGGGTTGAAGTCGATGCGCCCCTCCGTGCGGATCGACATGCCGTCGGCGCGGGAGAGCACCCCCGGCTCGATCGTCAGGAACTTGCTGCGGATATGCACCTGCGCCTCGAAATCCGAGGGCCCTACCCGAACGACGGGCGCGAGCTCGGGCGGGGTGCCGTAGAGCGGTTCGCTCGAGACGAAAGACTCGCCGACGAGCTTGGATTTGACCGTGGCCTTGAGGTCGAAAGGATCGAGCGTGCCTTCGGCGGCGACGCTGCCGTCCACCGAGACCGCCGAGTAGCAGTCCTTGGAATCCACCGCGAGCTGGATCGAGCAGACGCTCGTCTTCTCGAGCTCCAACACGGCCTTCAGGCGCTTCGATTCCAACGTCACGAGATCCGATCGGATGCGGCCGCCGGTCGCCACGCGATCGCCCGGAAACTTCGGGAGGCGGATGTCGAGGCCCCGGAGGACGCTCCGCGCGGCGTCGCTCTCGAAGCGCGTCTCGAGCGACGCGAGCTCGTAGCCGTCGTAGTGGAGATCGCGGGCCGACACCTGTCCCTCCGACGAGATCACGCGATCCTTCGCCAAGCGGACGCGGGCCTTCGCCTCCAGGCTTCCGCCGATGCGGACGCGATCTTTCGGGTCGACGAGCGCGGGCGACGAGGCGAGCCAGGCGCGCAACGCTTCCCCTTGGATGCGCGCGTCGACGTTGAGCTGTCCCGGAAAACGGCCGTCGATCTTGAGATCGGGAAGCTCCGAGGATTCCGTCGCGACGAGCGACGCGCGTAGCGACGCGAGCGTAAGGTAGTAGGTTTCGGCGCTTTCGCGCATGAGGCCGACGGCGCCGGCGAAGGAGGCGATGCGACCGACCTTGCCGCTCCACTCGAAGCCTTCGACGTTCCAACGGACCCGCGCCTGCCCCAACTCGAAGTTCGTCACCTCGACGTCGAGCCGGTCCGCCTTGAGGGGAGCCGCTTCGACCCGAAGGCCGCGGATCGAAGCGTTATCCATCGAGAAATGGTGCCGATCGAGATCGCCGACGGCGAGCGAGAGTTGACGACCGAGCCAGGTCGGCAGGTCCTTCGTCCACGGCTTGGGGGCATCCGGGTCGTCGGGCGTCGTTTCGAGCCACTCCTTCGGGATGCGGCCCTTGAGCAGCGGGTCACGAAGCTGCAAGTCGCGAAGGTGGAGCTGGCCGAGCGCGAGCCCAAGCGGGGAAAACTGCACCCAAACCTCGGGCGCGGTCAGCACCAGACGCTCGTGACGGAGGCCGAGACCCTCGAGGGTCGCCGAGAACGTGAAGGGATTGACCTTCCATCCGTTGGCTTCGATGCGAACGCCGGTCCGAAAACGCGCAAAGCGCAGCGTGGCGCCGAGCAGGAGATCCGACATGAGCGGCGTCTGCAGAAGGGCAAGCGTCGCCGAGACCGGTATCATCACGAGGCTCGCGAAGATGAGGGCGCGTTGCTTGGCAAACTTCATAAAAACGGAAACGCGACGCGCCCTCACGAGGCACGTGGATTCCCGTCTTTATTCTATCAGGAGCTGCCCAATTTCTCGGAGACGCCGCGGTACTTTGGATCGATCTTCCTGACGGCGTCAAAGCGCCGTCGCGCCTGGTCCGCGAGCCCGAGCGCCTCGAGCGCGAGGCCCGCCAAGTAGTTCACGTGCAGCATCTGATCGGCCGTCCAGCGGATGGCGTTCACCGCGGCGAGCGCTTCGGTGTAACGCTCGAGCTCGACGAGCACGCGCAGACGCCAAAGTTTCGTCTGCGGCGAGGGGGTCTCGCGATCGGCGCGTTGCACGAGCCGATCCGAGAGTTCCCAGTCTCCCGACAATCCCGTGACGACCGCCGCGACCAGACCGAGGCCCGCAAAACGATCGGCGGGAACCGACAAAAAAGCGCCGATTTCGTCGCGCAGGTCGAGGCGAGTTTCGCGGCTGCCTTCGCCGAAGCCGAGATCCCTCAGCAAAGCCGCCGAGGTCTCCTCTTCGCCGTCGGAACTCGTCGTGACGGAACGCGCGCGCAAGGCGCGATCGCGCAGCTGGTTCACGAGGCCCGAGAGCTCTTCGTCGTCGGGGAGCGCGATCTTGATGCGCTCGTAGAGCCGAAAGGCCTTCTCGACGAAACCGTCCGCCAGCGCTTGCTCCGCCTGCTGTTGCAGACGGAGCAAGTCGGGCGACAAGGAACTCGCGAAGCCTCGCTTCAAGCTAGGACCTTCCGAGGAGATCTTGTTCGATCCACTTCGTGTAGAAGTTCGCCTTCTCGAAATCGGGATGGTTCAGGATACGAAGGTGGAGCGGGATGTTCGTCTTGATTCCCTCGATGACGTACTCGCCCAGGGCCCGCACCATGCGCTTGCGCGCTTCCTCGCGCGTCTCGCCCCACGTGATGAGCTTGGCGATCATCGAATCGTAGAAGGGCGGGACCTTCCACCCGGCGAAGGCCGCCGAGTCCACCCGCACGTTCCGACCGCCGGGGGCGATGTAGTTCGTGATGAGGCCCGGGCAAGGCACGAAGGTCGTCGGGTCTTCGGCGTTGATCCGGCACTCGATGGAGTGACCTTGGAAGCGCACGTCCGACTGCTTGAGACGAAGCTTTTCGCCCGCCGCGACGAGGATCTGCTCGCGGATGAGATCGAGATCCGTGACCTGCTCGGTCACCGGGTGCTCGACCTGCACGCGCGTGTTCATTTCCATGAAATAGTAGTTCAAGTCTTCGTCGACGAGGAACTCGATCGTGCCGAGACCTTCATAATTCGAAGCGCGCGCGACTTCGCAAGCCGAGGCCCCCATGCGGGCTCGGATCTCGGGGCTCACGACGGGCGAGAGGGCTTCTTCGACGATCTTCTGGTGGCGGCGTTGGAGCGTGCACTCGCGCTCGCCCAAATGGATCACGTTGCCGTGGCCGTCGGCCAGGATCTGGATCTCGATGTGACGCGGGCGTTCGACGTACTTCTCGATGAAGACGTCCGGCGACCCGAAGGCCGTCTGCGACTCGCTTCGCGCCGAGTAGAACGTCTGCTCGAGCTCGGCTTCGGCGCGCACGACGCGCATACCCCGACCGCCGCCGCCGTTCGAAGCCTTGAGCAGCACGGGGTAACCGATACGGGCCGCGGCCTCCTTGGCCTCGCTGACGTCCTCGAGCACGCCGGTGCCCGGCAGTAACGGCACGCCGGCCTTCGCGATGGCCTCGCGCGCGGACACCTTCGAGCCCATGAGCCGCATGCTCGCGGCCGAGGGACCGATGAACTTGAGGCCGCACTTCGTGACGACCTCGGCGAACTCGGCGCGCTCCGACAAGAAGCCGTAGCCCGGGTGAACAGCGTCCACGCCCGTCAGCTCGCAGGCCGAGAGCAGGGAAACCATGTTCAGGTAACTCAGCTTGGGCGGGTCCTTGCCGATGCAGACGCTTTCGTCGGCGAGCCGCACGTGCAGGCTGCCGGCGTCGCAAAGGCTATGCACGGCGACCGTCTTGATCCCCATTTCCTTCGCGGTACGGATGATTCGAACGGCGATTTCTCCGCGGTTCGCGACCAGGATCTTCTTCATCGCGGCCTCAGATCTTCTCGATTTCGAAGAGAGCCTCGCCGAACTCGACGGGCGTCCCGTTCTCGACGAGGCAGCGCAGGATGCGTCCCTTCACGTCGGCTTCGATCTCGTTCATAAGTTTCATCGCCTCGACGATGCAGAGGGCGTCGCCGCTTTGCACGACCTTGCCGGGCTCGACGAAGGCGCTTTGGTTGGGTCCGGGCGAGCGGTAGAAAGTTCCCACGAACGGCGACGTCACGACGTGCAGGTTCTTGGGCGCTTCGACCTTCGGCGCCGGGGCTTTCGCCTCGGAAGCGACGGCTACGGCGGCGGGCGCGGGGGCCGACATGATGAACTCGCTCGTCGCGACGCCTCCGCGCTTGAGCTTGATCTGAAAGCCCGACCCGCTCATTTCGAGCTCCGTCAGGCCTTGGTCCTTCATGAAATCCGAGAATTCACGGAGGGTGTCGAGGCTCATTCCCGGCGGCGGCGACTTCGCAGTCGCTTTCGTCGGGGGAGCCTTAGCCTTGGCGGCGGCCTTACTTGTTGACTTTTTCAACGTAGTCGCCCGTCCGCGTGTCGATCTTAAGCATGTCGCCTTCCTTCATATGAAGGGGGACGTGAACGATGTGTCCGCCTTGGAGCGTGGCCGGCTTGTTCGAGCCCGTCGCCGTGTCGCCCTTGAAACCGGGCTCGCAGTACGTGATCGGCAGCACGACGAAGATCGGGAGATCGATCGAAATCGGCTTCTCGTTGAAGAAGAGGACCGTAACCACGAGGTTTTCCGTGAGGTACTTGGCTTGCTCGCCCAGGAGCTGGCCCGTGAGGTTCAGCTGGTCGTACGTCGTGTTGTCCATGAACGTATAGAGCTCGCCGTCCGTGTAGAGATACTGCATCTCGCGGTTGTCGAGGTTCGGCTCGTCGAAGCGCTCGCCCGACTTGAAGGTCCGCTCGAGGAGCTGCCCCGTGCGGAGGTTGCGCAGACGGCAGCGCGTGAACGCCGTACCCTTACCGGGCTTGACGTGCTCGAACTCCACGACCGTGAAAGGGTCGGCTTCGATAAGAATCTTGGAGTTCTTCTTGATATCGTTCAGTTCAATCATAGGGCCGAAGTTCTATCCCATGGCCTAAGGCTGGCCAAGGGCATGGAGCAGGCTTTCGATCACGAGCTTCTGGCGGAACAAACGGGAAAGGCGCTGGCTTCTGAGCACGGCGTCCGCGTTCTGCGCGGCTTTCGCCTCGGGAAGCACGGGCGGCGCTGCGTCACGCTCCGACCACACCGTTTTTTCCTGTATTTCCATCGGTTTGAAAATTTCTTTGGCCACCGGTTCGGCGGGTAAATGCCGGGGAGCGACGGGTCCTTGGAGGGCTTTTTCGATATCGGGATCGGCCGCGATCAGCGGCGCCATCGCCTTGAGCGCCTCGAACTCGCGGGCAGCGCGCTCGAGACGTCCCAAACCGCCCAGGGCCCGGATCAAGATCTTTCGGGCCAACAGATTATCCGGGTAATAGGTGACGACGTTCTCGACCTCGGACAAACATTCTTCGAGTCGACCCGAGTCCAAGAGAACGTGCGAGAACGCGACGCGACCGCCCGCGTAGTACGGGTGACGCGAGATGCCCTCGCGACAGATTTCCTCGGCTTCGTTCAGGCGGCCAAGGCGGCGGTAAAGATCGGCGAGCGGCGCGAAAACGCGCGAGTCGGGGTTCTCCTGGAAGATCCGGAGATACCGCTCGAGCTCACTCAGATCGACTTCGTTTGCCACGTCGCTTCGCCCTTTCGGCGTCCGCGACCGCCTTGACCTGCTTGAGCAGGGCGTCCACGGACTTCTCGGCGTGCTTGCCCAGGGTGGAGGCTTGGTCGACGACCGCCTTGACCTTGACCCCGAGCTTGTCGAGATCGCGCTTGAGCTTGGCCATCTCGAAATCGCCCGCGCGGATGACGCCGCGAACGTCCTGCAGCTTGTCGTCGATGCGACGGCTGACCTTCTTCACCGAGACGTCCATCTCGGCGACGAGTTTGTCGAAGCGTTTGGTGATCTCGGCTTTGAGCTTTTCGGCCCGTTTTTGTTCTTGGGTCATGCCTACAGAATATCCGATCCCGGCGAGGGCGCCAGGCGTTTTACCGGACGGATTTGCTCGAAAGCGTCAGGGGCGACGGACCGCGTTTACTCCGCGACCTTGCAGGCTTCGTCGGGCACTTCGGTGTCGTAGATCTCGTAGGTTTCGGTCCCGTTCGCGTAGGTCAGCGTCATGCGCGTGCTGTCGCAGCTTCCCGCGAACGAGTAGCTGGCCGTTTCTTCGCCGCCGTCGGAGTAATGAAAGGTGATTTTCTTCTTCGCGATGTCGTGCGAATAGTTGGCCTGAAAGTTTCGACCCGCGACGCCGCCGTTCACGACCTGGTCCGAGCACGCAACGGTGCCCTTCTTGATCGAGAGGAGATCGAAATCGAGGGCCAATTCCGCCTTCGTCCGGGGCGTGGCGTAACCCGAGACGAGTTTCCAACGGGCGAAGATCTCGTAGGTGTTCACGACGCCGCCCTCGGTGTTGCAGGTGCCGCTGCCCCCGCTCGAAAGCGAGGGCAGGCAGGAGCCCAGAAGCCCCAACGCGCCGAACAAGAAGGGCAGGCGAAAGATTCGCATGGCTCTTCTCATTCTAACTCCGCGGGCCTCGGCGACGGGCGAATTTCGGAGGGCTTAACGCAATCTTCAAAGAAGCTCTTCTTCCGCGGTGCTCGAAGGCAGGCGGCGTTTGGAACGCACTTCCTCCAGGTGTTCGCACGTTCGCCGCGGGCTTACCTTCTCGGGTACGCCGGGCTTGTAGAGAGTGAAAAAACTCGGATTCAACGCCTTATCCAGGTAGATCTTGAGTTCGCCCGAAGCGCCGCCCACCGTTCGCAGAACGGCACGATCGTCTTCCATCTCGTTACCGATGCGGAACGTCTTGGGGTGCGTCACCCAGAAGCGGGAAACGTCGCGACGACCGAAACGCGCTTGAACGTGGAGTCGATTCTCCGCCCCCCGCTCGTCGACGTCGAGGATCTCCAGACGACAGACCCGCTTGGCGTCGTCCATGCCGCGAAAAACCATGCCGCGCTCGATTTGGCTGTCGGTGGAACTGGGTTCGCGACCGGAGTTGCTCGCGCAAGCGGCGGCTCCGGCGAGAAGCGACAAAACAAGGCGGTGACGGAGTTGTGCGCTCAGCATGCCTCCTTATCGACCGGGCGCGGGCCGGACTTTAAGGGTCCCACCCGCGTTCCGTCCCGTCGGGAAGCGCCACGCCAAACCCTACTGTTCCTTCTGGAAAAGCTCCGCCGTCGGGACATTCAGCAGGGAACGCAGGAGCCAAAGCCCGAGCGCCGTGAGCCCGACCGGCATGCCCACGACGAGCACGGCGGCCGCGAGGCTGATCCCCGAAGCCGAAGGCGGGATGTCGAGCCCGAAGCGCGCGAGGACGTAGGCCATGAGCGCCGAGAACCCGAGCGCCAAGCCGCCCGCGACGAGCGCGGTGAGCGAAAGCTCGATACCCAAAAGCGAGCCCAACTGCGAACGACGCAGTCCCAGGCAGCGCCAAAGCGCGACCTCGCGAAGCCGCTGCGAGCGACGCGCCAGCAGCACGCCCACGAACACGAGCAGCGCGCTGCCGACGGCGAAGGACCCCACCGCGAAGACCGCGGTCGAGAGTTGCCCGAGCAGGCTCTTGAGCCGGGTCGCGAGCGATTGCCCGTCCAAGACCGAAAGCGTGGGGTGTTTTCGGAGGATGTCCCGCTGCAGCTCGGCCACCTTGGCCGGCGGCACCGCGCCGATCCCCACGAGCTCGAAGGGCGCCTCGCGAAGGTCCTCCTCGTGGAAGACCATGAAGAAGTTCGGGCGGAAGTTGTACCAATCGACCTTGCGCGTGCTTTGCACCACGGCCGGCAGTTCGACGCCCGCGATCTCGACGACGACTTCGTCCCCGGGCGCGACTTCGAGATTCTCGGCGAAGCCCGACTCGAGCGAGACGCGAACCTTGCCCTCGACGGGAGCGCCGAAGAGCGCGCGGCCCGCCACGAGGCGTTCCCCCGCGGAAAGCGCCAAACGCCGCGTCGAGAAGTACTCGCGCGTGAAGCGTAGCGATCCGAGCTCCTCGTTTTCGGCGTTCTCCTCGGGCGGGCGGTCGTTCTCGAGGGCGCGGCGCGCCGCCAGCTCCTCGATCGGCACGCCCTTCACCGACTTCAGCCGAACCTGCGTCACGGGCGAGAACTCCATCGTCGGCACGAAGCCCGTCAGGCTTTCGCGATCCTCGGGCGGAATCCCGAGCAGAAAAAGGTTCGGCATCCCTTCCCGATCACTGAGATCGAGCTGGCTCTGGAAGGTCCGGCTGAGCAGGAAGATCGTCGATGGCAAGAAACCCGCCAGCCCGAGCACGACCACGAGCGTGAGCGTCGAGGCGCGCTGGCGCCGCAGCGACAGCAACGCGTGCTTGAGCGCGAGCGACGAGGCCACGCGGATCCGTGAAAGCGCCGCCACGAAGAACGAGGCGCCGAAGGCCAAGACCGCGACGACGCCGACCAGGCCGCCCAAAAAGATTCCGGTGAGCGCAAAGTTCCGCCCCACGAGCGCCGCGACGAGCACGGCCGCGGCGCCCAAGGCCAAGGCGTCGCTCGGGGCGAAGCCGACGCGACTGCTCTCCGAGTCGCGGAAGGCCTCCGAGACGGGGGTCCGCAGCACCTGACGCAAGGGCAACACGACGGAGACGGCGACGACCACGAGCGTGACGAAAAGCGCGAAGGCCAAGGGCCCGCCGAAGGTCGGGGTCGAAAGCGCGACGCCGAGCTGCGCTTGGGCCGTGCGCGAAACCCAATCCTCGAGCAACACGCCGACGCCCGATCCTAGCCCCCAACCCAAGATCGAGAGAGTGAGCGCCTGCAATCCCGAAACCGCCAGCAGATCGCGCGACCTCAATCCCAAGCAACGGAGCGTGAGCAGCTGGGGCAAAGTCAGGAGATAACGTCCCCGGAAAACCATGAAGACGCCGGCCGCGCCCAAGAAAACGGCGGTGAGCGCGACGAGCGACAGGAACCCGGACACCCGGTCCACGATCCGCTGCGCTTGGCGGTTGGCCCGGTCGGGAGTGATGAGACGCCAATGGAGATCGGGAAGCCGCTCGCGAAAGCGGCTCGCGAACTCCTTCGAGCTTATTTCGCTGCGGATGAGGATCATGCGGAAAGCGCGCGAGGTCGGGCCGATCATGCCGGTGCGCTCGGCCCACTCCTGGTGGACGATGATGCGCGGGCCGATCGCGAAGGCCGAGGCCACCGTCTGCGGCTCTTCGAGGATGAATCCCTTCACGACGAAGTCGACTTCGCCGAGACGCACCCGATCGCCGAGCTTCAGGTCGCGGGCCTGGAAGCTTCGGTCCAGCAGGATGCCCGGCTCGGCGCGCAGATCTTCCATCGCGAGCGCGGGCTCCGTGCGGAACTTTCCGTAGAAGGGGTAGTCGCCTTCCAGCGCGCGGGCCGAAACCGTGACGGCGTCGCCGCTCGGCAACTGCACGGCGCTGACCCAATCGGTTTGGCGGAGAAAGTCCTTCTCGGGCGCGAGCTTACGGATCGCCGCCCAGACCTCGGGCGTGAAGACCCGCCACGACTGGACCTGGTAGTCCGCCGCGAGGAAGGACTTCGTGTCGCGGCCGATCGTGTTGGCGATGCGGTTCGAGAAGAGCTCGAGGGTGATGAGCGCGGCCACGCCGAGGGCGACGCCCGCGGCGTTGAAGAAGAGCGAACGCCATCCGAGCGAACGGTCGCGGCGGAAGTAGTAGAGCGCGGCCCTCACGGCACGAGCTTTCCGTCGCGGAGATGGATCTCGCGGTCGCCGAGCTTGGCCACGCCGGGATCGTGCGTGACGACCACGAAGGTGCTGCCGCGCTCCTTCTGCAAGTCGCGGATGAGCGCGAGCACGGTCTCCCCGTTCTTCGAATCGAGGTTGCCCGTCGGCTCATCGGCCAGGATGACGGGCGGCGCCGCCGCGAAGGCGCGCGCGATCGCGACGCGCTGCTGCTCGCCCCCCGAAAGCTCCGTCGGCAGGTGGTGGAGACGATGCCCAAGGCCAACGCGCTCAAGCAGCTCGCGGGCGCGGCCGGGAGCGAAGGCGCGACGCTTACCCTCGCCCGCCGACAGGGCGATCTCGATCGGCAGCTCGACATTCTCGAGCGCGGTCAGCGTCGGCAAGAGGCGGAAGGATTGGAAGACGAAACCGAACTTGGTGGAGCGCAGCGCCGAGCGTTCCTCTTCGGATCTTTGCGACAGGGCGACGTCGTCCACCCAGATCTCGCCGCGGCTCGGGACATCGAGCCCCGCGAGGAGACTGAGGAGCGTGGACTTCCCGCTCCCGCTCGGTCCCGTGATGGACACCCACGCGCCGCGCGGGATCTCGAAACTGACGTCATCGAGAACCGTGGTAGAATTGGCCCCGTCGCGAAAGGTTTTTATGAGATTTTTAACTTTGATCACGGCCCTATTGTCGACGTCTCTCGGTCTCTTGGCCACCCCTTGTTACGGGAACGAGAAAGCTTCGTCTGCCGCGGCGCCCGCAACGACGAAGATACTCGCGTTCGGAGACAGCCTCACGGCCGGTTATCGCCTGCCGACGAGCCAAGCCTATCC